>ERZ1370068.7430-contig-6345_pt1 | contig 80128 bp, 111 predicted proteins | sample MGYA00561227_ERZ1370068 | MGnify/ENA primary metagenome ERZ1370068 (study PRJEB38410, sample SAMEA6850437) | metagenome | study: Metagenomic assessment of the ecological functions of the soil: analysis of the soil microbiota associated with the...
CCGGGGTCCGCTCGTTCGCTTCGGTGCAGGGCGCGCTCGTGATGCATCCCATCTACGAATTCGGCTCCGAGGAGCAGAAGCGCCACTGGCTGCCGCAGCTGGCGAGTGGCCGGGCGATCGGCTGTTTCGGCTGACGGAGCCCGACTACGGATCCAACCCCGCGGGACTGGTCACCGTGGCGAAGGAAACGAAGGACGGATGGGTGTTGAACGGCGCGAAAATGTGGATCACCAACGGGTCCACCGCGCACGTGGCGATCGTCTGGGCCAAGACCGGGCCGCTCGACGATCCCGGGTCGATCCGCGGGTTCCTCGTGCCGACCGATACCCCAGGGTTCTCCGCCAAAGACCAGACCGGCAAGCTCAGTCTGCGCGCGAGCGACACGAGCGAGATCGTGCTCCAGGACGTACGCGTGTCGCGCGACGCGCTGCTCCCCAAGTCCGCGGGGCTCAAGGCCCCCTGTCGTGTCTCACCGCCGCGCGGTACGGGATCGCGTGGGGCGCCGTGGGTGCCGCGATGGCGTGCTATGTCGAGGCGGTCGGGTACGCCAAGACGCGGGTCATGTTCGGGAAGCCGATCGGCGGATTTCAGCTGCAGCAGGCCCGGCTGGCGGAGATGCTCACCGAGATCACCAAGGCGCAGCTCCTCTGCCTGCAGCTCGGGCGGCTCAAGGATCAGGGCACGATGACCCCCCAGCAGGTCTCGCTCGCCAAGCGGAACAACGTCGCGATGGCGACCGATGTCGCGCGCGAAGCGCGGCGGCTGCTCGGCGCCAACGGTATCCTCGCCGAGTATCAGGCGATGCGGCACCTGGCGAACCTCGAGTCCGTATACACGTACGAGGGCACGCACGACGTCCATACGCTGATCCTGGGGCAGGAGATTACGGGACTGAATGCATTCAGTTGAATGCGGAATGGGGAATGCGGAGTGGGGAATGGGTGCGCATCATTCCAATCCGCATTCCTGCATCCGTATTCCGCATTCGGTCGCAGGCGTTCTAGTCGTCTATGCTGCTCCCGCCGCCCGCTGGCGGTCAGACAACCCGACACGCTCCCCTAAAGACACCGTCACGCTCACGCCGGTCGTCGTGAACGCCACCCGGCTGCCCGCCGTGAGCGAGGTGGTTCGCGGGCTCACCGGGCGCACCGCCACGCTCGATGGGTCCGATCTGGACTCCCGCGGCGTGCGCACCCTGGCGGACGCGCTGGAGGAGCTGCCCGGCGTCACGACCGCCGACGAGCTCGGCGCGCCCGCGCAGCTCGACGTCACCCTGCGCGGCTTCCAGGTTTCCCCACGGTCGGCCTGCCGCAGGGGATCACGGTATACGTCGACGGCGTGCGCGTGAACGAGCCTGACGCCAACGAGGTGAACTTCGACATCCTCCCGCTCGAGGACGTGGACCGGGTGGATGTGGTCTACGGACCGTCGGTGCTGTTCGGCCGCAACTCGCTTGGGGCGGCGGTCAATCTCGTCACGCGCCGCGGTGAGGCGCCGGGGGTGCGTGAGGCCGAGTTTTCTGGAGGGAGCTACGGTCGCTACGAGGCGAAGTTCCAGGCAGGGGACCGGCGAGGGAACTGGGACTACTACCTCGGCATTCGCTACGAACACGAGGAGCGGCTGGCGTCAGGCGACGCAGAGCAGGATTGGCACGGCGTTCGCCAAGCTCCGGTCTCCTCACCGCCACCTGGGATGCCACGCTCAGCTATAGCGGGGCGAACAACAGGATCAACCAGGCCGGCAGCCTCCCCGAACACGTTGTCGCCACGCGACCCGACAGCAACTTCAGCGCCGACTACTTTGCGCCGCTGAGCCATCTCGTGACCCTGAACGCGCAGCGGAAGGTGGGCGCCGCGCAGCTCGCCTTCAATGTCTTCGGCCGCACCCTGGTTGCCGATCAGTTCAACGCCAATGCCGCGCCGCCGGATTCGCGCCAGCGCACTCACGCGGGGATCGGCGGCGGCGCGGTGCAGCTCACCGGCCACGTGCGCCTCGCGGGCCGCCCGCTGCGCTGGTTCACCGGTGTGGACGGCGACTACTCGCACACAGTGGTGGGCCTGTACGCCGTGCCGGCGCCCGAGGTCGACTCGCTCACCGACTCGGTACGCGCCAACCAGGTGAATCTGGGGGCGTTTGCGGGAGGGAGCTGGGAGCTCGCCCCCACCTTCGCGGCCACGCTCGTCGCCCGCTACGACTACATCCGGCTGCCGTACGAGGATCTGCTCGACCCCGATCAGAACGGGGTCAACATTTTCCGCCGGATCAGCCCGCGCGTCGGGCTGTCGTGGACCGGGCTCGCGAATCACGAGATTTACGCCTCGGTGAGTCGCGGCTTCCGCACGCCCGCGCTGGTCGAGATCGCGTGCAGCGATCCGGCAGCCGCCTGCCCGCTTCCGTTCGCGCTCGGCGCGGATCCCCGCTCAACCCCGTCGTGGCGACGACCTACGAGCTAGGGCTGGCATACCCGGCGGCCGGCGCACGGCGTCAGCGGGGGCGGACGTGTATTGGACCGATGTCCGCGACGACATCTTCTTCCTGGCGCCTACGCCCTACCACTGGGCTACTTCCAGAACATCGACGCCACGCGCCGCGCGGGTTTCGAAGCCTCGCTCCGCTGGGCTGCCCCGTCAGGGTGTGCGGATCTACGTCAACTATGGGTATACGAGCGCGACCTTCGAGACGACGGCGGAGCTCGCCACCGCTCGCGAACCGGGGAACCAGACCGTGGAGCCGGGCGACCACATGCCGATGATCCCCAACCATCGGGTGAACGGCGGCATCGTCGGTCTCGGCCCTCAAGAACCGGCTGCATTTTCGGGCCGACGGGCGCTACGTGGGACCGCAGGTTCTTCGGGGAGACGAAGAGAACGTCGAGGAACGGCTCCCGCCTACGGCGTCGCCGATATCTCCCTCGGAAGTGAACCTGGGACGCTACGCGCTGCGTGTGATGGTGCCGAATCTGCTGAATGCCAGCTACACGACGTTCGGAACGTTTGCCGAGAACCCCACCGAGCCCGGATCTCCGGTGCAGCGGTTCCTCACGCCGGGCCAGCCTCGGCATCTGCTCGCGAGCGTGAGCGTGACCTTCTAGCACGTCAGCCATCAGCCGTCAGCGTCAGCATTCGGCGGTTGCGGGAACGTGCACCAGGCGGGTTTGTTTCCTGCACCCGACGATTGCTGCCCCACACCTGACACCTGACACCCGACACCTTCTGTAAGCATCGCCGTCTGCATCAAGCGCGTCCCGGACTCCGAAACGCCGCGTCAAGATCGCGCCCGACGGGAAATCGCTCGACGAAGCGGGTGTGAAGTTCATCCTCAACCCCTACGACGAGTTCGCCGTGGAGGAGGCGCTGCGGCGCAAGGAGCAGGCGGGGACGGGCGAGGTCGTGGTCTTCTCGCTGGGTCCGGCTGCTGCGCAGGAAACCATCCGCACGGCGCTGGCGATGGGCGCCGACCGCGGCGTGCTGCTCCAGGTTGAACGGGTTCCAGCGGATGGTTTCGTGGTGGCGAGCGCGCTCGCGGCGGAGCTCAAGGGTGGCGCGTTCGATCTCATTCTGTTCGGCAAGGTGGCGATCGACGACTACAACCATCAGGTCGGCCCGATGGTGGCCGAACTGCTCGGGCTGCCATGCGTCACCTCGGTCTCGCACCTCGATCTCACCGACGGCAGGGGCGTGGCCGAGCGGGAGATCGAAGGCGGCATCGAGGTATGCGAGTTCCCGCTCCCGGCCGTGCTCACGGTCGACAAGGGTCTCAACGAGCCGCGCTATCCCGCGCTCAAGGGAATCATGGCGGCAAAGAAGAAGCCGATGGAGATGAAGCCCACGGCGTTAGCCGGCGGGCGGCATCGAGGTCGTGGCCATGACCCTCCCCCGAGCGCAAAGAAGGAAAGATCGTGGGAGAGGGCGCGGCGGCGGTGCCCGAGCTGGTGCGGCTGCTGCGCGAGGAAGCGAAGGTTCTATGACCGCCGTGCTCGCGGTGCTCGAGCAGCGGGACGGGACGCTGCGTAAAGTCTCGCTGGAGGTCGTGACGGCGGCGCGACGCTTGGCGGACGCGCTCGGCGGGACGGTGGATGCGCTCGTCCTCGGCCCCGGTCCCGTCGTGGGCACCGACCAGCTCGGTCGATTCGGCGCGGACCGGGTGATTGTTCTCAAGCACCCCGTGTTCCAGCGCTATGCGCCGGAGGCGTTTGCCCGAACGGTCACCGCGCTCGCGAAGACCGGGGACCACGCGGCGGTGCTCTTCCCGCGAGCGCGACCGGACGGGACCTCGCTCCACGGGTCGCCAGCGCAGTTCGGCGTGCCGCTCGCGAGTGACGTCATCGACCTTGGGTGCGAAGGTGGGACCGTCGTCGCGACCCGGCCAGTGTATGCGGGGAAGGCCTTGCTCAAGATCACGATCACGGCTAAACCCGCCGTGCTGTCGCTCCGGCCCAGCGTGTTCACGCCGGTGGAGCGCCCTCGAGCGGGCACGGTCGAGTCCCCAAGTCTCGCGAACGCGGAGGCCGGCCGGGTGGTCGTCCGGGAGGTGAAGGCCGCGCGCGGCGGGCACGCTCGACGTGGCAGAAGCGCCGATCGTCGTTTCGGGCGGGCGGGGCCTCAAGGAGCCGGCGAACTTCAAGCTGCTGGAAGACCTGGCGCGGGCGTTCGGGGGCAAGGCCGCCGTGGGCGCTTCGCGCGCCGTGGTCGACGCCGGGTGGCGGCCCCACGCCGACCAGGTCGGGCAGACCGGGAAGACCGTCAGTCCCACGCTCTATGTCGCGGTCGGCATCTCCGGAGCGATCCAGCACCTCGCCGGCATGCGCACCGCCAAGGTCATCGTGGCGATCAATCGCGACAAGGACGCCCCGATCTTCAAGGTGGCGGACTACGGGATCGTCGGGGACTTGTTCGAGATCGTGCCGAAGCTGACCGAGGAGATCCGGAAGCTCCATGGATGAGGTGGAAGGGGAACGAGGGAAGCGCAGGAATCGATACATCCCGGTTCCGGCAGCTACCAGCCGCCGCTGCCGCTCGATCGGCTCGATCCTCCAAGACGGCACGCCTGGGTGCCGGCGAGCGGATGGAGCTCGACGTGCTGATCGTCGGCGCGGGGCCGGCCGGTCTCGCGTGCGCGATCGAGCTGGCCCGGCTCGCGCGGCGCGACGGCACGCGAGCTCAACATCGGCGTGCTCGAGAAGGCGGCCGCGCTGGGCGAGCACTCGCTCTCCGGGGCGGTCGTCAATCCCGCGCGCGTTTCGCGAGCTGTTCCCCGACCTGACGGATGCGGACTTCCCGTTCCGAGGACGGGTTGGCAAGGAAGCCGTGTATCTGCTGACTGCTGACGGCCGATTGCGTCTTCCCGACTCCCCCACGATGCACAACCAGCGGTCACTACGTCGCCTCGCTGTGCGAGATCGTGGCCTGGCTCGGGGCCAAGGCCGAGGCGCTCGGGGTGAACGTGTTCACCGGATTCCCGGCCGCGAGCCTGCTCGCGGACGGGAACCGGGTGGCGGGCGTGCGCACCGCCGCGAGCGGCCTCGACCGCGACGGGAAACCGCTCGGCGAATTCCCAGGCCCCCACCGACCTCGTCGCGAAGGTCACGGCGCTCGCCGAGGGGACGCGGGGGATGCTCTCACAGGCGTACCTCGAGTGGCAGCAGGTATCGTCGCCCAACCCGCAGATCTTCGCGCTCGGCGTGAAGGAGATCTGGGAGACCAAGCGGCCCCTCGACACTGTCGTGCACACACTCGGCTGGCCGCTCCCCACCGACGCGTTCGGCGGGAGCTTCATGTATCCGCTCGAGCCCAACCTCGTCGGCGCTCGGCCTGGTCGTGGGGCTGGACTACCGGGACAGCGCCCTCGATGTGCACGTGCTGCTCCAGCGGATGAAGCTGCACCCGCTGTTCCGGCCGTATCTCGAGGGCGGAGCGATGGTCGAGTGGGGCGCGAAGACGATCCCCGAAGGCGGTTACTACTCGGTGCCGGCTCGCCGCTCGGGCGACGGGGTCGTCATCCTCGGCGATTCGGCGGGCTTCGTGGACGTCCCCTCGCTCAAGGGAATTCACTACGCCATGCAGTCGGGCATGTTCGCCGCGCGGGCGATCCACGCTGGGCTCGCCGCCGGCGACCCGGCTCGCGGCGCGGCTCGCGGCGACTACGACCGGATGGTGAATGAATCGTTCATCATGAAAGACCTGTACCGGACCCGTAACATGCGGCTCGCGTTCAAGGACGGCTTCTACGTGGGCGGCGTGAAAGCGGGCTGATGTCGCTCACCGGCGGCCGGTTTCCGGGCGGCAAGATCGCGATGGAGGCGGATGCCGATGTCGCGCGCCGAGTAGCCCCGGCGCAGCCGGGGCGCTCGGGCCGCGACGGCCGTCTCACGTTCTCGAAGGTCGACGCCGTATTCAAATCGGGGAATGCCACCCGGGACACGATCCCCACGCATCTCATCGTGGGAAAAGACGTGCCCGCCGACGTGGCGCAGTTCTACGCGCACATGTGTCCGGCGGGAGTGTACGAGGTCGCAGATGGGATTCTGCGGATCAATGCCCCGAACTGCATCGACTGCAAGGCGACCGATGTGCTGGGCCCGCGCTGGACCCCGAGAGAAGGGGGGAGCGGGCCGAAGTACCGGCGGATGTGACGGTCTACTGGTCGATGCGCCGTGACGTCGAGAATCAGCAGCGCTGGACGGGTTCGGGTCCTGCGCGCCGAATGCGTACAGCCGCCCGCCGATGGTGGCGAACTTCCCGGTATGGACGCCCCGCTGTCCACCAGGTACGTTCCCGACGTACGTCGGCTTGGCGGGATTCTGCAGGCTGTAGAACCAGAACCCGGCGTTCGGACCGCGCTCCGCGGTGAACATCAGAGCTTGCCGTCGGGGCTCACCTTGATGTCGCTCACCGTTCCGATCCCGGTAGTGATGATGGAATCGGCGAGCGTCGGCGCACCGGACGACATCGAGCCTCCAGACCTTCACGGCATTGCCCGCAGCAGTCCCCGCGCCAGGGTCGATCTCGTGCCCCAGGTGCCCGTGTAGGCGAACCCGTTCGTCCTGACCGCGAGATCCGAGCTGTACCGCTCGGGCACGTTGTTGCCGCCGCCGAGCACGCTGAACTTCCCGCCGGCGAGCTCGAGCTGCCAGAAGCCGCTCCGCATGTCGATGGCGTACAACGATCCCTGGAGCTGAACGCCCCAGGTGATAGGTGCTCCCGACGCCGCCCGGCCGGATGCTGTCGATCAACCGGCTCGACAGGCTGCCGAGCAAGCGTTCCCCGACACGTCGAGCGCGACGACTCCCTGGTTGTAGTAGGCGGCGTACAGGATCTGCGCGTCTTCGTCCATCCAGAAATTGTGGGTGCCGGCGCCATCCAGGTGGAACGAAGCCACCTCGTTCGGGTGCGCGAGGTCGTGATACGTCGACGACATGAATGTCGCCCGAGGACAACGAACCCACCGTTTGCCGGTCCTTCCTGCCCGACAAAGAGGTACTTCTTCTCGCCGGTGTGCGGATTCCAGAACCACCACGCGTTGTGCACCTCGCCCCCGCCGTCGCGTACGTGCTGATCAAGCTGCGGATTGGACGGGCTGCCCCCGCGACGCCGTTCCCCACGTCGAAGATCATGACCCCGGTATTCCAGGCGCACACGAATGCCAGCCCGTCGCGTATGAAGGTGTCGTGAATGCCGTAGTCGGCGGGAATGGGCACGGTGGCGACGAGCACGACCCCGGGTGACGGAGTGCCTTGGATCGGTGCCTGCCCGGTGTCCGCGTTGTCGCAGGCGACGCACGCCGCGACCAAGGCAGGCCGCGCCGAGGCGGAGACGGCGCTCAGCGCGCACGGTGGCTCATGTGCATGGGCATGTCCGGCATATCCATTGGAACCCCGTAGCGGCCCATCCGGTGTCCCCGCATGCCCCAGTCGAGCCACAGTCCGATGCTCACCAGATCGAAAGGTATCGCTCCCGTACGTGGCCACCGGGTCGAAGAATCCCTCGCCCACCGTGGCGATCCGGCCGAACGAGACCTCCACGAATGGCTCGAGCGTGAGCCGCCGTACCGCCGTGCCGAGCCGCACGCCGTATCCCAAGGTGTGAATGGACCAGCGCGTGATGCCGAGCAGGGAATTGTCGAGCGGGGGCGGACGGTGCGGAACGGGTCGTCCGAGGTGCGGGTCTCCTCGGGGCGCTCGGTGCGCTCGAAGCGGTAGTAGGGGTGGTGGCGCCCCGTGGTGAGGGCAGCCTCGACGAGCACGCTGTGAAACACGAACGCCCCGTCTGCCTCCGAGGTGCGGGCCCACTCCGCCAGCCCATAGAACCTGGCGCTGCCGATCGGGCGGTCGGCCCGGAACGAGGTGCTCCATTTCCGGGCGTCCGGTCCCGCCCCGCCCTCGTGTTCCGGGGAGTGGACCAGGGCGGTGGAGACCTGCCCCTCGAGCCCCGATGCCGGGCGCAGGGTGAGGCGCACGGCCCAGGAATCCCCGAACCGGCTGAGGTCGGGCCAGTCGCTCGGGCTGGTCGGCTCATCGCCGTTGAACGAGCGACGCCTCGAACGTCGCGGGACCTGCATCGACGGCAACGATCGCCACCGCGCGCTCGAGGATCTGGCTGAGGTGGTGGTTCACGGGAAACCGCTCGATCGGGGCGGCTCATCGGGTCGTCGCTCCCGAAGGGCACGAACCCTTTGCCGGCGCTGAGCGGTGGTGCGCGCGGTGCCGTCGAGCCGGCCGAGGACATCGGGCCACGACAGCATCAGCTCGTGGAGGTACGTGTGCGGATGGCGCCGATCGACGTAGCCCTCTCCCCAGCTCGCCGGGCGCAGAGCTCTCCGTCCGGGAGCGTCCAGCCCTCGAAATCCACGCTGAGGCATGAAACAGCAGGCGGCGATCGGAGCGCGGCCACGTCGAGCATGACGATCGGCTGCACCAACCGCGCTTCGCGCGAGGGTGCCGCCCCCGGAATCGGATCGACGCCCGTGTAGATCAGGACGCCCTGGCCGGAGAAGTGGGCCGTGGGCGCGTGCTGCGCGGCGAGCAACGTCAGGGGCGCCCACGCCCCGATGAGGGCGAGGGCGGCGATGCGGATCACGGCGTGCCGGCGAGCCCCGACATCTTGATCCCGTCCACGATGAACTGCACGGCAATCGCGCACAGCACCAGTCCCATGCAGCGGGTGAGGATGCGCATTCCCGTACTGACCCAGCCGCCGTTCCACCATCGTGGCGGTGGCGAGCGTCAGGAACGAAACGAATGCGGTGAGGGCGATGGCGCCGTAGACGGCGAAGGTGGTGACCGGTGTGCTGGACTGCCCCGCGAGGACCATCACGGTCGAGATCGCCCCGGGGCCGGCGAGCATCGGGAGGCCGAGCGGAATGATGCCGATGTCTTCCTTCATCGCACCCTCCGCGCGCTCCACCGGAGTCTCCTGCTGCTGGCTGCGGCGCGCTTGCACCATGTCGATGGCGTTCAGCCCGATCAGCACGCCGCCGGCGATCTTGAACGCCCCCAGCGTGATCCCGAACAGGGTGAAGATGAGGCTCCCGCCGAGCGCGAACAACGTCAGCGTTACGGCGCACGTCCAGGCGCCGCGGCGCGCCATCAGCGCGGCGCGTCAGCCGGTGTGTCGCGCGCGGTCATGGCGAGAAAGCGCGGGACCGCGGCGAACGGGTCCACGATGAAGAGCACCGACGTGAAGATGAGCAGCAGTTCTTTGAGGGCGCGAGCAGATGCGCGGTCGCGGCGCCCATCAGATGGCGACCTGCACCACGCGGTCCTTGCCGGAGCGCTTCGCTTCGTACATCGCCGTGTCGGCCCGGCGCAGCAGCTCCTCGGCGCCCAGGGAGGCAGCGTTGATGGTCGAGACGAGACCGATGCTGGCCGTCACGGACGGTGTGCCCTGGAACACGGTGCGGATCCCGCTCGCGAGCCGGGTGGCCGCCGCCTCGGCGACCACGCCGTCGGTCTCGGGCATCAGCACACCGAATTCGTCGCCCCCAAGCCGGCCGACGATGTCCGACTGGCGAATCGCACGCCGCATGGCGTTCGCGACCAGCCGCAATACGGCGTCGCCCGTCTGATGGCCGTGCCGGTCGTTGACGGCCTTGAAGTCGTCGAGATCGAGGTAGAGCAGCGCGAGCGGCCGGCTGTAGCGCCGCATGCGCTCGAGCTCCTGCTTCAGACGTTCCACAAAGGAGCGCGCGTTCAGGGCGCCGGTGAGCGGATCCTCCGTGGCGAGCTGCTCCAGCTTCGTCTGCGTGCGCTGCAGCTGCGCGAGTCCGGCCATCGCGACGCCCAGCACGGTCTGGAACGCCGCTTCGTTGACGAGCCGAATGGCCACCGTGGTGTCGGCGGGCAATTTCTCCAAGCCGGTCATGAACCGCAGCACACCGGTCCCGACGGCGAATGCAATGCCCCAGCTGAGGCCGTCGTGCCAGGTGACCAGCAGCACGGGCACGATGTACAGGATCCCGAGCCGCACGCTGGGCGGCGAGTGGCCGCTCGCCCAGTACACGATTCCGACCAGCACGATCGCTCCGGCGAGGCGCAGGGCGCGGCGGGAATCGGGATGTGCAAGAAAGCGCGTCAGAACGGAGGCTGCGCGACGTGTTGGGGGTCATCGAGCACCAGGGCGGACAGCACATCTCCCACGGCAACCGTGGGACGGTCTTCCGGGCACGATCAGCAGGGCGTCGGCGCGGGCCATGGAGGTGAGGATGCCGGACCCCTGCGGTCCCGTCAAGCGCGCGGTGAGCGGTCCGCCGGCGGCGTCGGGCGTGACGCGTCGCGCGCAGGAAATGCTGCAGCCGGGGGCCGAGCGTGACCGGCTCGCCGACGGACACCGTCACCGAGCGGCGGAACGGGAGCGGGTGGCCGAGCATCCGCCGAATCACCGGCCGGACGAACAGCTCGAACGTGACCATGGCGCTCACGGGGTTCCCTGGCAGCCCGATCCACGGCGTGCCTGCCAGGACGCCGAAGCCCACCGGAGCGCCGGGGCGCATCCGGATGCGCCAGAGCTGCATGACGCACCCCAGCTCCGTGAGAACGTCGCGCACCAGGTCGTGCTCTCCCACGCTCACCCCGCCCGTCGTCAGGAGCAGGTCGGCGCCCGTCGCCCCGGCGAGGCGCGCCCGAGACTCTCCCTGCTGTCGCCCGCAATCCCGAGGTCGATTGGAATGCCACCGGCGCGACGGATGAGCGCGAACAGGGTGTAGGAGTTGGAGGTCGCGATCTTCTCGCCGGCGAGGATCTCGGGCGCGCGATCGAGCTCGACGATTTCGTCGCCCGATCCCAGGAACGCGATGCGTGGCGGGCGATGCACCAGCGGCGTGGCGTGGGCGATCGATGCCAGCACGCCGAGGTGCGCGGGACCGAGCGCCGGTTCCCGCGGCCAAGACGCGGTCGCCCTTCCGGATGTCTTCTCCCCGGCGCCGGATGTTCCGCCCGGCATCGCGATCGTCGAACACAGCCACGCCACCGTTGGTGAGCGCCGTGGTGTCCTCCTGGCGGATGACGCTGTCGGCGCCCGCGGGAACCGGCGCCCCGGTGAAGATGCGCGCCGCCTCCCCGGCCGCGAGCGGCCGCTGCGGGAATTGGCCGGCGGGCACGGTCTCCACGACGCGCATGGTCACCCGGCGCTCGCGTGTCGCCCCGGCGACGTCCGCCGCGCGCACCGCGTACCCATCCATGCTGGAATTGTCCCACGGCGGGAGGTCCATCGGACTGTCAACGTCCTGGGCCAGCACCAGGTCGAGTGCTTCGCGCAGCGGGCGGCGCTCCGGCCCGAGCGGCGCGCATGCCGCGAGCATCAGGCGCGCAGCGTCTGCCGGAGTGAGCATCTCACGGATACGCGGGGCAGCGACGGCGTCGTGCATCCGGTCAGTAGCGCCGGTGGCGCTGCTTCTCGAAAACGACGTCCAGTCCGATCACGAGCGACGTAGTTGTGGACGAACCGAGTGCTCGGACGGAGGAACCAGCACGCCGTTCGAGCCGCTCGGATCGGCGGGTCCCGTCACCAGCCTGAGCTGCGCCAGAACGTCGCGCCCTTCCAACCACAACTGGTAGCCGGTCCCCGGTTGCGACACCGCGACGCCCGCCCCGAACGTGAGCTGCAGCGACGTGTTGCTGGAGTGCGGGTCCGCGACCACGAGGGTGCGGGCAAGGCCGCTCGAGCTGTCGAAAACGCCCCGACCATCTCGATCGCGCTGCGCGTGCGCGCGAGCACGCCCGCGTTGGCGCGGGCGTACGGGTACACGCCGCCGCCCGGAGTCATGCGGCCGACGACTCCGAACGACGACGCGTCACGCGCGCTCGGTCGCGTTCGTTTGCCGGTCCAGGGAGGCGCACAGCTCGGGATCGAGGTCGCCTGGGTAAGGAGGCTGTGCCTGGCCGGATCGCGCAGCGGCTCTCCAGTCCCATGCTGAGGAACGCAAACTCGCCCTGGATCCCCAGATGCGGCCCCGGGAAATACGTGCCGGAGACGCCGAGCGACAAAGCTGGGAGCGAATTCCCGCTGCAGGTTCGAGGGTGTCATACAGGCCGGGGCTGGCCACGACGGCCGAGTCGTAGATCGGCATGCCGGGCACGAGCACCGCGAACGGCTGCCGCGGTGAGATTCCAGAGCGGGCTGGCCGGCCCGATACCCAGCCAACACGCGTGAGGAAGAGACGGGGCTCGTGCGGGGGTCTGCGCCGCGAGGAGCGACGCCCAGCGCGCCGACGAGCGTCAGGGCCACGAGCGCGAGCGCCCGGGCGCGGCGCATCACACGCCCAGCTCCCAGTGAGCCACCATCAGACAGCGGTCCATCACGCACGGGATGCCGGCTGCTGCGGCGCGGGCACAGCGCTGCGGAATCACGCACGCCGATCTGCAGCCACACGAGCGTTGGGCTTGAGCGCTACGCCCTCGTCCACGATGGGGCCGACGAACTCGCTGCGGCGAAACACGTCGACCACGTCGATGCGGCCGGCCTGCGCATGCGGCCGTGAGAGTCGGGTAGCTCGCTTCGCCCAGGATGCGCTCGTGCATCGGGTTCACGGGCACGATCCGGTATCCCGCCGCGCGCAAATACAGCGCCACCCGATGGCTCGGTCGCCCTGCGTCCGGCGACAGCCCGACGACGGCGATCGTCTTCGCTGCTCGAAGGATGGCGCGCAACGGATCCGGTGCCGGGCTCCCGGGAGAGACTTGCGGATCAGGGCTCGCCGAAGTACTCCGAGTAGAGATGGGCGTCCTCCTGGATCCGCACCGCGTGCATGGTGACACCGGGCGGAAGTCGGCCGACAAGTCTGCCCCACCGTACACGCCCAGTGCTTCGCCGGTCGAGAGCCATGCCGCCGTCGGCAAACTGGGACGTGGCTGTGCCGATGTCGGCGATCGGCGAAGCGCGCGGTGATCTCCTCGGCCAGCAAGGCATCGAGCGCCACGAGGCTCATCACGCCGCCCATCTCGGGCGCCAGCGGGCCCTTCACGGTCACGTAGCACTGATAGCGGTGCGCGTGATCGTCGGCGGCCGTCCCAAACTCGCGGGTGTTGCGTTCGCGGGACCAATCGGCGCGCCGGATGCGGTGCGTGGCGGTAAACTCAACGACGCGTGTAAGGTAGCTGATGGGCATCGCTAGGACACGCGCGCAGCGAGGCTTCGAGGGAACGGCGGGCGCCGTTCGCTACAAGGTCCAAGCCAGAGTGACGGTGACCCACGGGTGGGTGGTCCACTCACTGTCGTCCGCTCAATGTCGAGCACCCGGCTGCCGTCCGGCGACGGCTGCTTGTAGGCCGAGGGATATTCCAGCTTCCAGAACATCCAGCGCGCCTCGGTCCGTATCGCGAGCTGCCGCCCCAGGTACCAGCGAATCCCGACCTCCGGTCCGACGATGACCTTGGGCTGGAACTGTAGCCGCTGGAATCGGCGGCGGGCTCGTCTGGCGAAGACGACGCCCCAGCGCCCCCACGTACGGCGCTATACCATGCCAGGTCTTCGGCCCCGTGAGGTTGAGATGGACGCCGCCCATGACTATCCCGAGGTTCACTTTGACCGGCCCCGATTTGTGATTTTCCTGGTTCTGGGTGGGATCTTGGATGTAGCGCGACATCCGCCCATACGTGGTCTCCAGATAGAACGCGAGCGGCTTGCCGAACGACACCTCGAAGCGCGCGGTCGCGGTGGGACCATCCGATGGGCCCACGTCGACGACTCCTGACTGCCGGTCAAGTAGCCCCCGCCGATTATCAGCGAGCGGCCTTTCTTCACGTCGCGGTACGGGGAGTGCTCAGGGGATGGCCGATCTGGGCGGGCAGCCGGGTAGGCGGGTAGGCGGTCAGGAGCGCTATCGCTCCCAGGATCGCCCCAGTGCACCGTGACCAACAGACCCGCCTGCCCGCCTGCCCGCCTGACCACCGGTCATTGCTCCGCCTTTCGTAGGTCCCGCCCCGTCATCTCCGCAGGTGGTTCCAGCCCGAGCATCGCCAGCACCGTCGGCCCGACATCGCGCAGCGAGCCGCCGTGACGCAGCGGGCCCCTCCCTGGTCCCCGACGATCACCAGGGGCACCGGGTTCGTCGTGTGCGCCGTATGCGGACCATCGGTGGTCGGATCGATCATCAATTCGCAGTTGCCGTGATCGGCCGTGATGAGCAACGTCGTTCCCGCGCGCTCCGCGCTGGCCACGACCCGCGCGAGGCGGCGATCCACCGCCTCCACCGCTTTCACGGCCGCGCTTAGTACCCCGGAGTGGCCGACCATGTCCCCGTTGGCGTAGTTGCACAAGATGAAATCGTGCTCGCCGCGCTCGATCGCGTTGCACAGCACGTCCGTCACCCCGGGGCGCTCATCTCGGGCAGCAGATCGTACGTCGCCACCTTCTGCGACGGCACGAGCAGGCGCTCCTCGCCGGGGTACGGGCGCCTCGAGGCCGCCATTGAAGAAATAGGTCACATGCGCGTACTTCTCGGTCTCGGCCGTCCGGAACATAGTCTTGCCGCGCTCCGAGAGCACCTCGGCGACGATCCGGGACAGCACGATCGGCCCGAATGCCGCCGGGAAGGGAGCGTTTGGTCGTATTGCGTCATCGTAACCAGGCGGACCACCGGGCCGGGCCCCGACGTCGAACCCGTTGAACCCCTCGCCCGCGAGCGCCCGCACGATCTGGCGCATGCGGTCGGATCGGAAGTTGACGCAGAACACGCCATCCCCGGTACGGATGCGCGGTGCCCCGGTGATCACCCGCGGCTTGACGAACTCGTCGGTCTCACCGGCCTCGTAGGCGCGCCGAATGGCGCTCACCGGGTCCGCCGCCGGCTCGCCGACTCCGTGCACCATGCGCGTCATAGGCAAGCTTGATCCGGTCCCATCGCTTGTCGCGGTCCATCGCGAAGTAGCGCCCGATGACGCGTGGACGACGACCCGTCCCCGTCCGCTCGTCCCCCGTCCCCAGCTGTTCGACCAGCTCTTCCATGAACCCGAGCCCCGACTTGGGCGGCGTGTCCCGCCCGTCGAGCCAGGCGTGGATCGCGACCGGCACGCCGAGCATCGTTGCCGAGCCGAACTGCCGCGAGCGAGATGGGTGTCGAGCGCGTGCACGCCGCCGTTGCCGATGAGACCGATGAGGTGCAGCGTCCCGCCGGTCGTTTTCAGCGACCGGCAGAGATCGACGAGCGGCGGGCAGCCGGAAGAACTCTCCCGACGTCGATGGACTGCGTGATCCGCACCATGTCCTGGGGGACGACGCGGCCGGCGCCGAGGTTCAGATGTCCGACTTCGCTGTTGCCGATCTGCCCTTCGGGAAGGCCGACGGCGAGTCCCGATGCGTGGAGCAGCGTTCGAGGCGCCCGCTCCCACAGGCGGTGCCAGGTCGGGGTATCGCCCAGCTCGATAGCGTTGCCTACACGGCCAGGGCGGAAGCCCCAGCCGTCGAGGACGATGAGACCGACCGGGGTGCGTTGCCCACGCCGCTTCGCCATATTGGAGGGGATGCAATGCAGCCAAGTCGTTCGCGCTCTTCCAGTTGTCATCTGCCTCGCCCGGCTGCTCATCGCGGGCGATACGGTGCAAGCACGCAGGCGCGCGTTCGCGTCACGAGCGACGGCGAATGGTTGTATCAGCAACCCGAGGAAAGCGCCTGGCGCAGCTTGCCAGTGGCACTGAGCTGGACGGCGGGGAGGCGCGAGGTGATTGGCAGGCGGTTACGCTCGAGGGCTGGATCTTCGCAACGTCGGTCGGGCGCGACAGCTCGGGCGGGTGCTGACCTGGCGGTGACGCGGGCGCCCGAGGAGAACCTGCGGGACGCGCCCAGCGGGGCACTGATCGCCAGGCTCCCGGAGGGATTCCTGCTCTGCAAGGTCGGCGAGGATCACCGCTGGGTGCGCGTGCAGCGCGTCGGCTGGATGAAACGCGGCCGCGCTCGGTCCGGTGGCGGACGTGTTGCCGACCGTCCGAGGCTGCGGTCCCGGACTCGGCCGCGGCCGGGGAGTGGCCACGTCCGCCGGCGCCCGATTCCGGTCCGGCCGATGCGGCACGCGCGCAGCCGAAGCGCCGCACCACGCTGTACCGCGCGCCGGAGGGTCCGGAAGCGGGCACGCTCGGGCAGTCCACGCCGCTGCGGGTATTGTCGCGCTCCGGGGACTGGAGTCGCGTGCAGGTCGAGGGATGGGTGAAGACCGCCGACCTCGCCACCGACGGACCCGGTGTGCTCACCGGTGTCACCGCCGCCGAGCTGCGGACCGATCCGCAGCGCTTCGTCGGGCCAGACGTTGCGGTGGACGCTGCAGTACATCGCCGATTCAGCAGGCCGACGAGCTGCGACCCGAGATCCCCATCGGCGCGGAAGTACCTGCTCGCGCGCGGGCCACTGCCCGAGCGCGGCTTCGTGTACGTGGTCATTCCGGACGGCAAGCGGCCGCTCGTCGCGTCGCTCATGCCGCTCAGCGTCATCCAGGTCACGGCGCGCGTGCGCGCCGGACGCAGCCACTACCTCGGCAACCCGGTGATCGATCTGCTGTCGCTCGAAGCGCAGGCGGTGCCGTGAACGACGTGCTGCGCGAGCGCGTTGCAGCGCCTGCTCGAGGCGCTCTCCGGACGAGCAAGGCGTACCAGGTGCTCGACTACGTCGAGTTCCTCGAGTCGAAATACGCCGACGCGAGCCGGCCGGCGCCCCGGCGTTCCAACGGGTGGCGGAGGCGCTGGAGGACACGATGCGGGCGGGACGCGTGCCGGTCACGATCATTTCCAGGCACGATGGACGCGGTGGCGAAGGCCGGCACGCTGCTTCGAGCGCGTGGCGGCAGCCGGGAAGGCCGCGGTCGAGGAGGCGAAACACGAAGCCTGCCGAGACGCCGCCGCCGGTTGAGGAACCGCGGCCCTCCCGGATAACTTCCGCCATGGGAACCTTCCGCCCTGACGTCGCCCTGACATTCGACGACGTACTGCTGGTGCCGCGGCACTCGACGGTGCACCCGCGCAGCGTGGATGTCCGCAGCCGCTTCACTCGCACCATCCCCCTCAACATTCCGCTCGTCTCCGCCGCGATGGACACCGTGACGGAAGCCGAGATGGCCATCGCGATCGCGCGCGAGGGCGGCATCGGCGTGCATGCACAAGAACATGCCGATCGACCGCCAGGCGGCGGAGGTGGACCGCGTGAAGCGCAGCGAGTCGGGATGATCCTGAATCCGATCACCCTCGGGCCCGACCGGCCGCTGCGCGAGGCGCAACAGCTGATGGCGCGCTTCAAGATCTCGGGCGTCCCCATCGTGGACGGGGCCGGCAAGCTGATCGGGATCATCACCAATCGCGATCTGCAGTTCGAGCGCGAGCTCGATCGCCCGATCCGCGAGGCGATGACCAAGAGACAACCTGGTCACGGCGCCGGTCGGCACGACACTCGATGAAGCCGAGCGGATCCTCGGGCAGCACCGCATCGAGAAGCTGCCCGTGGTGGACGGGCAGGGCGTGTTGAAGGGGCTCATCACCGATCAAGGACATCTTCAAGCGCCGCCAGCACCCGCATGCCAACAAGGACCAGCACGGCCGGCTGCGCGTCGCCGCCGCGGTGGGCGGCAACAAGGAGGCGCTGGCGCGCGCCCAGGCGCTGCTCGATGCCGGGTGCGACGTGATCGTGGTCGACTCGGCGCACGGTCACTCGGACGGCGTGCTCGAAACCGTGGCGTGCTTGCGCGAGGCCTTCCCGGACACCCAGCTCGTGGCGGGCAACGTCGCCACGGAGGAGGGCGCGCGGGCGCTCGTCGAGCGCGGTGTGGACGCCGTGAAAGTTGGCGTCGGCCCCGGCTCGATCTGCACCACGCGCGTCGTCACGGGCGTCGGCGTCCCGCAGATCACCGCGATCACCGCGGCGGTGGCGGGCGCGGGCGACGTGCCCGTGATCGCCGATGGCGGCATCAAGTATTCGGGCGATGTCGTGAAGGCGCTGGCGGCCGGCGCCTCGAGCGTGATGATGGGGTCGCTGCTCGCGGGGACCGATGAGAGTCCGGGAGAGTCGTTCCTGCTCGAAGGCCGCCGCTTCAAGGTGATCCGCGGCATGGGCAGCCTGGGCGCGATGGAGGAGGGTTCCGCGGACCGCTATTTCCAGGAGGGGAGGTCTCGGCGCACCAAGCTCGTCCCCGAAGGGATTGAGGGACGCGTCCCGTACAAAGGGCCCGTCGCAGACGTGATGTTCCAGATGGTCGGCGGCCTGCGGAGCGGCATGGGTTACTGCGGCGTGTGTGATATCGCGGCGCTCCGCACGGAAACGGCGTTCATTCGCGTCACGACCGCGGGTCTGCGCGAGTCCCACCCCCACGACGTCATCATCACGCGCGAGGCGCCGAACTACAGCATTTGAGCGTGCGCGCGCGGCCGGTCGCGGCCCGTCTCAGCTTGACACTCCCGCCGCTGGACCCTAGCTCGCTCGGCACCACCGCCCGGTTCCACCCTCGACCAGATCACACGGGGTTCGCATGGACCTGTTCCGACGACGAAGTGCGATCACCGGTCCTGCGAGGCCGAGGCCATGCAGCGAGGGCACAGCTTCGCAAGCGGGCGCTGGGCGCGATGAACCTGACGATGCTCGGGCATCGGAGCCATCATCGGTGCCGGGATTTTCGTGCTCACGGGACCGCCGCGGCGCGGAACGCCGGCCCGGCGGTCGCGCTGTCGTTCGTCCTGGCCGGGGTCGCCTCGACTTCGCGGCGCTGTGCTACGCGGAGTGCGCGTCAGCTCGTGCCGGTGGCGGGCAGCGCGTACACCTACGCGCTACGCGACGCTGGGCGAGCTGATCGCGTGGATCATCGGGTGGGACCTGGTGCTCGAATACGCGCTCGGGCGCCGTCGACGGTCGGCCGTCGGGTGGTCCGGCACTTGTACGTCGTGCTCGTTCCTCAACGTGCACATTCCGGCGACCTCACCGATCGCCCTGCTACGCTGGCTGGAGGCGCGCCAGGTGCAGCGCGGTCGATGATGCGCGCCGACCGGGCTGAACCACGGCCGACCGCGATCGTCAATCTGCCGGCGGTCGCTCATCGTCGCGATCATGTCGACGCTGCTCGTGATCGGCATCAAGGAGTCGGCCAACTTCAACAACATCATCGTGTTCGTCGAAGGTGGTCAGTCGTGCTGCTGTTCATCGTGCGGTGCGGCGCACGCGATCAACCCGGCCAACTGGCAGCCGTTCATGCCGCCGCAAGCCATCAACGACGGATTGCCGGTGCGCGGGGAGTTCGGGTGGAGCGGCGTGATGACCGGGCGCGGGCATCGTGTTCTTCGCGTACATCGGGTTCGACGCGGTCAGCACGGCACGCGCAGGAGGCGAAGAACCCGCAACGGGACACTGCCGATCGGCATCATCGCGTCGCTGCTGATCTGCACCGTGCTCTACATCATCGTGTCCGGCATCGCGACCGGCGTGATGTCGTACAAGGATCTCAACGTCCCCGACCCGATCGCGGTCGTGGCCGACCGACGCCGGCCTCGGCTGGATGTCCTCGCTCATCAAGCTGGGCGATCGCGCGGACTGTCTTCGGTCGATCCTGGTGATGTTGCTCGGGCAGTCGCGGGTGTTCTTGACGATGTCGAAAGACGGCCTCGCTGCCGCCGTTCGTGGCGAAGATCCACCCCGTTTCCAGACGCCTTGGATATCACCTCGATCCTCACCGGCATCGGCGTCGCCATCGTGTCCGCGTTCCTGACCGTACGCGAGGCAGGGAGCCTCGTATCGATCGGGGACGCTGCTGGCCTTCGTGATCGTGTGCGATCGGCATCATGGTGCTGCGCCGTACCGCGAGCCGAACCTGCCGCGCGCCTTCAAGACGCCCGTGTGGTCCGGCTGGTCGCCGATCCGCTGGGCGCCCTGTCTGGCCCTCTACTTGATGGTGTCGTTGCCGTGGCACACCTGGGATGCGGCTGATCATCTGGTATCGGCGATCGGCATCGTGATCTGCGCACTTTGCCTACGGATGCGTAACACCAAGCTGGCGCAGAACGGAGGGGCCCCGGACGCCCGCAGGTGTGCACCGCTCAGGCCGCTCGAGTTGCGGGCTTTTCCCTATCTTAGGGGTCTTATGACCGCCAACGGTGCCCCGATCAGCCATCCGCCTGAGCGGCGCCCGCGCCGCCCGCGAGATCGACCGCCGTCCTCGGCCCGGACCGCCGCGTGGTGCTCACCACCCACGTGAGACGCGGATGGCGACGGGATGGGGAGCGAGAGTCGCGATGTGGCACCTCCTCACCGCGCGGCGCATGCGCGTGACCATCGCCAACCCGACTCCGGTTCCCAGCCGCTTCGGATTTCTCCTGCCGGAGGGTGCCGACCACTCCGACCGAGCCGTGAAGGAGATTGAGGGAGCGGACGTCATCGTCGTGCTGGACATCGCCGACCTGGGCCGCCTCGGCGACCTGGCTCCCGCCGTCCGCAAGACGCGCGGTCCGACCGTCGTGCATCGATCATCATGTGAGTCCCGGCTCGCTGCCGGACGGCCCCAGCCTTGATCGCGCCTGAGGCGTCGGCTACCGCCGAGCTGGTGTTCGATCTCGCGACCGCGCTCGGGTGGGAAATTCCCACGGAAGCCGCCCGCGCCCTCTACGTCGGCATCCTCACGGACACCGGGGGATTCCGGTTCTCCAACACCACCCCGCGGGTGCTGCGCGTCGCGAGCGCCCTGCTCGAGCGGGGCGTGGATCCGGAGTCGATCTACGGAAACGGTCTACGCCAGCTCGCCCGAGGGGAAGGTGCGTCTCACGGCGGAAGTGCTCCAGACCCTGGTCGTCGAGCCGAGATCGGCCTCGCCTGGGTGACCGTGCCGCCCGACGCGCTCGCCCGGCACAGCACCACGGCGGACGACCTCGACGGGATCGTGGAGTATCCGCGACAGATCGCCGGCGTGCGGCTCGCGCTCCTGTTCCGGCAGCTCGCGAACGGCAGGATCAAGGTGTCCTTCCGGTCGATGGGCAAGGTCGACGCGGCCGAGATCGCGCAGGGGTTCGGCGGCGGGGGCCATCGCAAGGCGGCGGGGGCGTCGGCCGAGGGCTCGCTCGCGGACGTGCAGCAGCAGGTGCTGGATGCGGCACGCCGATATCTGAGGGGTCTCCCGGCGGTACGCGGTATGGCTCTTCGTAACGGCCGCTCCTGGAGATCGCCGTGTCGCGCCTGTCAGGACTGTTGCTCAGCATCGCGCTCGCGTTGGCCGCCACCTCGTTCGCGGCGGCCCTCTTGGTCTCGTGCGCCCGCTGCCACTGGCCGCATCCAAGGGAGCGTGCTGCTCTCTCCCGCGCTGTCGGTCCGGAAGCCTCGCATCCGTATGTACGGGGACTACGGCCCGGTGCCCACCCTCAGGAGCCCCGCGGCCTCCGAGTTCGCCAACGTGGTCATCTATCTGGACTCGGCGCCGACGCCGGACGACGCGGTGGGCGCGCCGCACCGGTTCGTGATGCAACAGCAGGGCGAGGCCTTCGTGCCCCACGTGTTGGCGCGTGCTGCGAGGATCCACCGTCGCGTTTCCCAACGAGGATCCCGTCTTCCACAACGTGTTCTCGCTCTCCAGCGCGCGATCGTTCGACCTGGGCCGCTATCCCAAGGGCACCTCCAAGTCGGTGCGGTTTGACCGCCCGGGGCCGGTGCAGGTGTTCTGCCACATTCATTCCGACATGAGCGCCGTCGTCCTGGTGCTCGACAATCCGTTCTTCACCGTTCCTGCCCCGCCCGGGCGATACACCGATCGACGACGTGCCGGCCGGGGAGTACCGCCTGGTCGCCTGGCACGAGCGCATCAAGCCCATCGTGCGGCGCGTGCGCGTCCGGGGCGGCGAAACGACCACCCTCGATCTGGACGTGCCGCTGCCGACGCCGGTCGAAGCACCGGGAGATGACGACTCTGGGCCGGCTGCGCGCGTTCGCCCGCCGGGCGTTCGGACCCGTCGCCCGCTCCGGGCTGAGTTTCCGGCTGATCCTCGTTGAGACCTCGCTGATCGCGCTGGTGGTGGGCGGCGCGTTTCTCGTGCTCAGTGTGGAGATCCGGGCGACCACCCGGCGGTTCTTCGTTACGCAGCTGCAGCGCTCCCAGTCGGAAATCCTGAACCTGCAGAACCGCGGTCTCGAGCAGCTCATGTGGACGTCGTCGGTGATCACGGAGAACCCCACCCTGCGCGCGCGGCAATCGAGACCTACCGCCTCGAGTCCGGTCCGGCGGGGGCAGGTCGGCTGAGCTCCTCGCCACCGTGCAGCGGGAAACGGAGAAAATCGCCACGGCCCTGGGCCGGGACCTCCTCATCGTCACCGACGATCGCGGCCGCGTCCTGGCGGCGAGCGAGCGGCACGGGAAGCGGCCACGGGCCGGCGCCGATCTCTCGGGGCTCCCTGTCGTGCGTCGCGCGCTCGATCCCTCCTCGCCGACCGATGCCTCCAACTTCGGTGTGACGCGGCTGGGCGGGGACTACTTCCAGGTCGGCTGCGTCCCCATCGTCCTGCGAGGGATTCCCGATCGGCACGCTGACGCTCGGTGAGCGGCTGGACCGAACCGTTCCTGCGCGCGCAGGCCGAGTTGTTCGGCGGTGAGATCGTGATCGGCCGGCAACCGGATGTGATCGCCTCCACGCTGCGGGCGGTGATCAGACGCGCCGGGATCCGGCGCGGCGCTCGCCGCCGGGTCGGAACGGGGCGGGACCGTCCGCCTCGCCGGTGAGGAGTTCGTGATGGCGTCGCTTCCCTTGGGCCTGGACCCCGGCGGTGAGCCGGTGATCCTGTACCTGCTCCACCCCTCGGCAAAGCGCTCGGCCCCGTCAACGCAGTCATGCACGTCAGCTTTCTGTTGTACGGGTGCCTCGCGGTGCTCCTGGCCGGTGTCGGCGCGGCCGTCGTGTCGCCGCTCACTGCTCGCGCCGCTGCGGAGCTTCGTCGGGTTCATGGAGTCCGTCGCCGAAACCGGAGAGTATTCGCGGCGCTTCGACTCGTCGAGGGCCACCGCCGAGCTCCGCACGCTCAATGCTTCCTACGATCGCCTCATCGAGTCGCTGGCGCGCCAGCATGCGGAGCTGAGCCAGCGCACCGAGGAGCTCTCACGCACCAACGTGACGTTGATGGAGCAGATGCTGGAGCGCGAGCGCGCTGAGCAGGCGCTCCGGGCCAGCGAGCAGCAGCTGCGGCAGTCGCAAAACTCGAGGCGGTGGGCACGCTCGCGGGCGGCGTCGCGCACGACTTCAACAACCTGCTCACCGTGATCCTGAGCTATATCGACCTCGTCATGAACGAGGTGGGCGTCCGCAGCCCGCCGACGCGAGGATCTCGAGGCGGCCGCACAGTGCGCGCGCTCCGGGCCGCCGGGCTGACCCAGCCAGCTGCTGGCGTTCAGCCGCAAGCAGGTGCATGCAGCCGAAGGTGCTCGACCTGAACGGCGCCGTGACCGCGATCGAGAAGATGCTGCAGCGGCTGATCGGCGAGGACATCGAGCTCCGCACCGTGACCGGTGCGTCGCTCGGGTTCGTCAGGGCCGACCCTGGGCAGCTCGAGCAGGTGGTCATGAACCTGGTGGTGAACGCCCGGGACGCGATGCCGCGCGGCGGCCAGGCTCACGCTCGAGACGGCGAACGTCGACGCTTCGCCGACGGCAGTGCCGGGCCGCTCGCGCCGATGCCGCCGGGGCATTGCGTTGCTGCTGACGGTCAGCGACACGGGCTGCGGCATGGACGAGGCGACGCGGGCCACGGATCTTCGAGCCGTTCTTCACGACCAAGGAGCCCGGCAAGGGCACCGGGCTCGGTCTCTCGACGGTGTACGGCATCGTCAAGCAGTGCGGCGGGTTCATCTTTGTCGAGAGCGAGGCCGGAAGGGAACGACGTTCAAGATCTACCTGCCGCAGGTGGCCGACCCGAGCGCGCCGGTAGCGCGGCCTCCCGAACGGGCGCGCGCACCGGCGGGCGCCGAGACGATCCTGCTGGCGGAGGACGAGGCGCCCGTGCGGGTGCTGGTTCAGCGCTGCCTCGAGGGGATGGGATACCGGGTGCTGGCGGCGGGCCGGGCCGACGAGGCGCAGCGCGTGGCGGAGCGGCATAGGGGACCCATCCACTTGCTGCTGACCGACGTGGTCATGCCGGACGGCAGCGGCCTGAGCTGGCGGCTCGCTCGGTGGCTGCGCTACCCCGAGATGCGGGTCCTCTACATGTCCGGATACACCAACGACGCCATCGTGCATCACGGCGTGATCGCCCCTGGTATCGAGCTTGCTGGAGAAGCCGTTCACGCCCGAGGCCCTCACCCGGAGAGTGCGCGACGTCTTGGACCAGCCGGGAACGGCGGCGCCGGCGGTGCGCGTCCTGACGGCGCGGGCTCGCTGGCTTGGAGCTGGCGCTACTCCTGGCCGGCGCCGCACCGGCCGAGGCGCAGGACTGGCTGGTGGCTGAACGGGATCGCGGACGGCGAGGCGTGGGCGACCGATTCGGCGTCGCGGCTGCTCCAGCCGCAACGGGGGCGAGTTCGCGACCCTCGGCAGCTTCTACCTGCTGGCGGGGGTCGCGCCGCACTCGAAGGTGCAAGTCTTGTTCATGGGTGACATCGAGGGCGGGGACGCGACTGACGAAGCGGATCAGTGGGAGATCGATTACGCAGCAGCTGATCCTCCGCCTGATCCATCGCCGCTCGCAGTGATTGACGTCGGCAAGTTTGCGAGGCCGGTGGGCGCATTCGCGAACCGCCGCCTGTCCGCCGACCAATCCGCTGATCAGGCGCGCCGGACGGGTACGCCGTCACGTATCCGTGGGGCGTCCAGGTGAGCGGTACGACCTCACCACTTCGACTACCGGGCGGCGGCCGTGAACCTTCCGGTCACGCACGAAGGGTACACGCCCGACCCGGGCACGGCGTTCCGGCCGGCATTCGGCGGCGGGATACACGCCGATCCCCGAGTTCCGCCTCGGCGCGTCGGTGACGTGGGGCCCGTATCTGAATTCCGAGCTGGGGGCGGCCGTTCCGGCTGGGGCCGACTGGAAGAGCTACGGCGAGACGATCGTGGCCTTCGACACCCGCTTCAGCCGCGGGTATTTCGAGTTCCGCGGCGAGCTCGCCTGGTCGAGCTACGAGGTGCCCGATCGGACCGATCCGGTGGACGGACTCACGTACTATGCCGAGGTGAGGCAGACCTTGAGCCCGCGTTTCTTCGCGGCGCTCCCGCGCCGAGCTGCAACAACTATCCGTTCATCAGGCCGGTTGGCGGCCCCGTCTGGAGTCGCGCGACCGGTGGACGTCTACAGCGGGGAGATCGGGGTGGGCTATCGGGCCAGTCGGGCACAATCCTCAAGAGCGAGCTACCGGCAGTCGTGGTCCAACGTCGACCCCGACCTGCAAGCAGCCACTGCCTGGAACGGTTACGCCTTCGCGCTCCAGATCTCCTGGGCCATGGACTTCAAGAAGCTGGTTCGAGCGCAAGCAGTAGGAGAGTCTGACCGGCCGAGTTGCCGCTCGATTGCGTCGCAGCCATGTCGTGCGCGCACTGGAAGAGGATGACGAACATCGGCGTCCCTTCTTCCGCCAGGTTTGGCAGCGACGATCCTCCCGAGCCGTTTCCGGTCTCGGTATCCCACAATTCGCTACGAACCTGCGCGCGCGAGTGGTGCCCCGGGATGGGACCTGCAGCCACATCGAATTCCCACTGAAGTCGACGAGCGTACTGACGATGACGACCGCCGCTGCCATGGTGTCGGCCGACGACGTCGGTGGCCGCGATCAGATGATACGACCGGAGCCGCCTGGCGATGTGCTGCCGCAGGGGATCGCTGACGTCAGGTTGAACCGGGCGCCGGTGGCATCAGTGACGGGCATGACGACCGAAGACCTCGTAACCCTGCAATGAGGCACCGGGCGCACGGTGTCACGCGGGGGCCGCACCGGCGTGCAGGCGGTGAGGCAGAGCAGCAGGGCCATCGTGGCGCAGCCGGAGGGCTGGAAGTGTCATGGGACCACCTTTTCCCTGCCTGCTACCCTGCGTGGGGCCGGCTGTTCACGCCGCGGCAGTCCCATGTCAATCCCCACTTAATGGCCGACGACGGTAGGCACCCCATTGGCCGATGGTGGGGCAGGCACGGCGGATCGCTAGAGTCGATGAAGAGGGCGTCCAATGTTTCTCTCAGTCTTTGGCGCTCCCAGGCTTCTCTTTCGAAGGACGTCTTATGAACGCACGATCGGTTATCACCTGCGCCCTGGCATTGGCGTTCGTTGCCGTGTCAGGCAAGGTTGCTGCATCGCACAGGACCAGGGTCAGGCAACAACGGTCAGGATAACGGCTGGCACAACGGGCAGAACAAGTGGCCAGCAACGACGGCCAGTACGACGGGCGGCAGAGCGCCGACTGGAACCGCCAGCGTCACACGAGGTTCAATGATCAGGACCGTCAGGCCACCCGTAACTGGTACCAGCAGAACCGACGCTTGGCAGGGACGCGGCTGGAGAAATCAGGATCGCCTGTCTCCCGCCATGCAGGGCCGCCTGCGGGTAGGCCAGCCGCTCGATTACCAGCTGCGCCGGCAGATGTACCCGCTGCCCGCAGGTCTGTCGATGCAGTACGGTCCCGCCCCGCGTGGTTACCGGTACGTGATCATCGGCGGCAACATCGTCATGCTGGATCCCGGATATCGGGTGCAGGACGTTTTTCTCTCTCGTTTCGCTTCTAAATAGCAGTGGTGAGCGGCCCTCGGGGAATGCCCCGAGGGCGTGTTGCATCTACGGGGCCCTGTCTTGATCGCCGTTCGTCGTCAGTGCATCGGGACCCGGCGCCGTCTCCGCTGCCTCCTTGGCCCGATCGAGCTTCTTCTGCTTTTTCTCTTCCTTCTTCTGCTGCCGCTTGATCTCCTTCTGACGTTTCTCGAATCCGTAGTTGCGCTTGGGCAAGGGCTGCTCCTGGTGTGAAGGGCGGACCCGCGTCCGCATGACTCAAGTATAGCGGGGCGACGATCAAGTCACGTTGCCCCCTTCCCTCGGGGTGCCTGGGTTTCCGCTCGTGCCCCCTCAACACGCTCCAGACACAGGTCGAACGCACGCTCGCGTCGCTTCAAACACCCCGGCTCGGCGCCGATCTCCTCGCGTCCGGAACCGTCACGGAGCTCGTCGTGGACGAGGAGGGCGCGGTGGCCTTCACGTTCGTGCTGACCCGCGAGGATCCCGGCGCGCTGGTCCGCGAGGTGCGCAAGGCCGTGAAGGCGGTGGCCGGCGTAACGGCCGTGACGATCAACGTCGTGGAACCAGGACGGGGACGGGGAGGGGGACGGGGCGCAGCCCTGGCGCGCGTCCGGCCGTGCCGCCGCCCCGACCTCGATTGCCCAGCCGAACCTTGGCAAGGTGCTCGCGATCTCGTCCGGCAAGGGCGGGGTGGGAAGTCCACCGTCTCCGCGAACATCGCCGCCGCGCTGGTGCGCGCGGGACACCGCGTGGGGTTGATGGACGGCGACATCTACGGTCCCAACATCCCGCGCATGATGGGCGTGGATCACAAGCCCGGAGATCATCGACGGCAAGATCCAGCCGCTCCTGGGACACGGAGTCAAGCTCATGTCGCTCGGCTTCATCGTGGAGCGCGATGCGCCCGCCATCTGGCGCGGGCCCATCATCATGAAAATCATCCAGCAGTTCCTGCGCGACGTCGCGTGGGGCGAGTTGGATTATTTCCTGGTGGATCTGCCTCCCGGTACCGGCGACGCGCAGCTCTCACTCGCCCAGTCGATTCAGCTGCGGGCCGCGCTCATCGTGACCACGCCGCAGGAGATGGCGGTCGAGCGACTCGCTGCGCGGCGCAAAGATGTTCGAGAAGGTGGGCGTGCCGGTGATGGGCATCGTCGAGAACATGAGCGGGTTCGTGTGCCCGCACTGCGGCGAGCGCACCGAGCGCTGTTCCTCTCGGGCGGTGGCCAGCGGCTGGCGGACGAGCTAAAGGTGCCGCTGATCGGGCAGGTGCCGCTCCAGGCCGCGCATGCCGGACCTCGCGGATGCCGGGTCACCGATCGTCGTTGCCGAGCCGGCATCGCCCGCCGCCGTGGCGTTGACGGAGATCGCCCGGCGCGTGGCCGCGCAGCTCGCGGGCGGCCCGGGCCCGGCGCTGCCGATCACCCCGCACTAGATCCGAGCGCCGCTGTGGCGCCGGCGCAACGCCGGCGCTCTCCCGCAAAACTCTTCTATCCTGTCCTGTGCAGCGGCACGGTCGATGCACCTGATCCCCCGCGTCGGCCCGCTCCGTTGTGCCCCTAGCCACGGCGCGCGCGCCTGCCGTCCCGAATCACCGAGGAATGGATAGAGCCGGTCGGGAGTGCTGAGACGTCTGGGGCAGGGTGCCGCACTCGCGGGCGTGTACTTCATCGCCGGCAAACTGGGGTTGCGGCTGGCCTTCGTGAATCCAAGCGCAACGGCGGTCTGGCTCGGCCACGGGGATCGCGCTCGCGGCGCTGGTGCTGCTCGGCACCTGGGCCTGGCCCGCCATTCTCGTGGGCGCCTTTCTCGTCAATCTCACCACGACGGGGTTTGTCCCGACCTCCGTCGGCATCGCACTCGGCAACACACCTCGAAGCAATGGTTGGCGCGTCGCTCGCCAACCGCTTCGCGCAGGGCCGCCGGGCGTTCGATCGCCCGGCGGACGTTCTCACATTCACACTGCTCGCCAGGATTGGCGGCGACCGCGCTGAGCGCCACCATCGGGGTCGCGGCGATTTCCCTGGGAGGGTTCGCGCGCTGGGCCGACTTCAGGACGGTGCTGGTTGACATGGTGGCTGGGTGATGCCGCCGGCGCGCTGATCGTCGGTCCGGCGGTGCTGCTGTGGGCGCACGAGGCAGCAGACGCGGTGGTATCGGGCGCGGGTCAGTCGAGGCCGCGGCGCTCCTGCTCGGTGTCATCGGGGTGGCGCTCGCCGTGTTCGGCGGAGGGTTTCCATCCCGAGGAAGAACTATCCTCTGGAGTTCTTCTGCCTGCCGTTCTTTGTGTGGGTGGCGTTCCGATTCAGCCCGCGCGAAACGGCGACCGCCGTCCTCGTGCTCGCGGGCATAGCGACGTGGGGAACGTTGCATGGCTATGGTCCGTTTGTGGGAGGAGAGCTTCAACGAGATCGTTGCTGCTGCTGCAGGCGTACATGGTCGATCACCAGCGTGACGACCCTCGCGCTGGCCGCCCTGGTGGCCGAGCGGCGTCAGGTGGAGGTCCGCCTGCGTCAGCTCGCGGTGAGCGATCCGCTCACGGGCCTCGCCAACAACCGCCACCTGGGTTCTTCGCGTGGCGGCGGAGACTCAAGCGCTCCCAGCGGACGGAGCGGGCGTTCGCGCTCGTGCTGCTCGACCTGGATGGTTTGAAGGGGATCAACGATCGCTACGGCCACGCGGTCGGGAGCCTCGCCGTGTGCCGCGTCGCGGAGGCGCTGTTCGGCTCGAGCCGGGGCGTCGACACCGCTGGCGCGTTACGGTGGCGACGAATTCGCCCTGGTGCTACCCGAGTCCGACGCGGCGGCCGCCTGGCGCGTCGCCGCGCGCGTCGCCCAGCGGGTGGCGGAAGACGGGGAGCAACCGGCCCTGTCGGTGAGCGTCGGCGTCGCGGTGTATCCACAGGATGGCGGCACACATCGACGAGCTGTTCGCCGCTGCGGATCGTTCGCTGTACGAGCGCAAGGCGCAGGTGCACAACGCGGCCCGGGTTTCGTGAGCACCTGACCGGCGAACCGCGCGACGCGCGTTGACCATTGCCGTCGCGCTCCGGTAGTTTCCGGGCCATGAACTGACGCCGTCTAGTGGCCACCCTCATCACGCTGCTCACCGATTTCGGGGACGCCGACAGCTACGTCGCCGAGGTGAAGGGTGTGCTGCTGTCGCGCGTGCACGGTGCGGCGCTCGTGGACATCTCCCACCAGGTGCCGTTCGGGGACGTGCGCGCGGCGCAGTACATCTTGTCGCGCGTGTGGCATCGCTTCCCCAGCGAGACCGTGCACCTGGCGGTGGTAGACCCGGGCGTGGGCACCGAGCGGCGCGCTCGCCGCTTCCGCCGGAGGCCACTACTTCGTTGCTCCCGACAACGGCCTGCTCTCGTTCCTCCCGCCGGACGCGCATTTCGTGTCGCTCCCGGTCCCCGCGAACGCGGCGCCGACGTTTCACGCGCGCGATCTGTTCGCCCCGGCGGCGGGGCAGCTCGCCCTCGGCGCCGCCCTGACGCACCTCGGCCAGGCGATCAGCGATCCGCTGCTCGCGCCGATCCCCACTCCCCGTCAGGAAGGGACCGGTGTGGTTGGCGAAGTGATCTATGTGGACCGGTTCGGGACCTTGATCAGCAACATCCCCGCGGGCCTCGTGGGGCCGGCCGCGCACGTCACCGTCGGGGGCACCGACGTGGGGATCCTGCGACGGACCTTCGCCGATGTGGAGCGTGGTCAGCTGGTCGCGTTCTCGGGGAGCAACGGCACCGTGGAAGTCGCGGTGCGGGACGGGAGTGCGGGAAAGAAGCTGGGGGTGGGAGTGGGTGCGGTGGTGAAGTCCTTGTGCGTCATTGAGTCTTTGACCGTCGTGGCAATCCGCACCCCCGCCATCACCTGCTCCACAAACCCCGCCGACGGTGCGAAGCGCTCGAGCTGAACGATCTCGCGGAACAGTTTGCGTTCCCGTTCGGCAGTCGTGAGGCATGCCGCGCACTCCGCGAGGTGCAGCGCGCGGGCGGCGGGGAGCAGGCCGAGGGCCCACAACTCGATCTCGTCCGGGGTCAGGTGCTGCGCCATGTGTTCACTCATCGTCCGACCTCCTACGGCCCTGGCTCGGGCCCGGTTTCACGCCCGCCGGTCTTCGAGCAGTCCGCGTAATTCGTTGCGGGCCCGGTGGATGTAGGTCTTCACCGTGCCCAGCGGCAAATCCAGCATTTCCGAAATTTCCTCGTACGAATGGCCCTCCACGTGCCGCAGCACGATGCAGCTGCGGTACTCGGGGCGCAGCCGGCCGATCGCCCGTTCAATCGCGGACCCCAGCTCCCGTGCTTCCACTTCCTGCAGCGGGCTCTCGCCCTGGCCGCGGAGCTGCAGCGCGCTGGCGGCGCGCGCGTCGGGCGTTCGGGCATCGGGCGCGCCGTCCATGGAGACGGTATCCACGCCCCGTTTTCTGATCTGATCGATCGCGACGTTGTTCGCGACCTTGAAGATCCACGACGAGAACTTGAACTCGGGGCGGTACGATTTGAGTCCGTTCAGGACCTTGATGAACGTCTCCTGCGCCAGGTCTTCGGCGAGCGCGCGATCGCGCACCATGCGGTACAGCAACGAAAACACGGGGCGTTCGTAGCGCCGCACCAGCTCGCGGAACGCCGCCTCGTGGCCTCGCACGGCCGACGCGACGACGTCCTGGTCGCTGGCGCCGGTCAGGTTGGACGGCCTATCTTTCGCGCCTATGACGCCGTCTCCCGCATTTGAGGTTGCCGTGTCGCGCGGCGGCGCAACGAAGCGATCGTACGTGCGGAGCATGTTCACCGCCATCGCGCCGCGCTACGACTTCCTCAACCATCTGCTGAGCCTCAACGTGGATCGCCGCTGGCGCCGCGCCGCGGTGGCGCAGCTCGGCTGGGAGGCCAGGCAGGACGGCGTCTATCTCGATCTGTGCGCCGGGACGCTCGACCTCGCGGCGACACTGGCCCGCGCCCCCGGCTTCCGGGGCACCGTGATCGGCGCGGATTTCGTCGTGCCGATGCTGGCACGGGGCCGCGGGAAGGCCGCGCGCACCCGGCCCGTCGCCGCCGACGCGCTCGAGCTGCCCTTCGCCGACGCCGCGTTCGACGGCGCCATGGTCGCCTTCGGCATCCGCAATGTCGCGGATCTGGATGCCGGGCTTCGGGAAGCGGCCCGCGTCTTGAAGCCGGGCGCGCGCTTCGTCGTGCTCGAGTTCACCACGCCACGGTTTGCGCCGCTCCGGGCGCTGTACCTCTTCTACTTCCGGCGCGTGCTCCCGGCGATCGGGCGCGCGGTGTCGAAACATACGGACGCCTATACCTACCTGCCAGAGTCGGTGCTCGACTTTCCCGAACCCGAGGCGCTGGCCGCGCGGTTCGGCGCCGCCGGTTTCCGCGACGTGCGGTTCGAGCGGCTGACCGGCGGGATCTGCGCCGTCCATCATGGCACTCGATAACCTGCGCGCCTTCATCGGCGCGATCGACGCGGCCGGCGAGCTGGTCCGCGTCGACCGCCCGGTCGCGATGGATCGCGCCGTCACGGAGATCGCCGATCGCTGCATGAAGGCGCCGGGCGGCGGACCGGCGCTGCTGTTCCAGCACCCCACGCTCGTCGCCGGGGCGCGTCGCGCTATCCCGTGGCGGTGAACCTGTTCGGCTCGGAGCGGCGGATGGCGCTGGCGCTCGGCGTCGGCCAGCCTGGACGAGATCGGCGACCGCCTGTCGGCGCTGCTCGAACCTGAAAGTACCCGACTCGCTGTTCGGCAAGCTGGCGATGCTCCCGCAGCTCGCCGAGGTGGCCAAGTTTCCCCCAAAACCAGCGGCGGGCGGGCCCCCTGCCAGGAGACGGTGATCGCGGGGACCGGACGTGGACCTGGGACAGCTCCCGATCCCGATCTGCTGGCCTGAGGACGGCGGGCCCTACATCACGCTGCCGGGCGTCATCACCCGCGATCCCAACACCGGTGTCCGCAACGTCGGGATGTATCGGATCCAGGTCATCGGCCGGAACGAGGTCGCGATGCACTGGCAGCGCCACAAGGTCGGCGCCGCGCACTGGCGCGAGACTGGCCGCGCGGGGCGAGATGATGCCCGTGGCGATCGCGCTGGGCGGCGATCCCGCCAGCATCTACGCCGCCTCGGCGCCGCTACCGCCATCGATCGACGAGTTCCTGTTCGCGGGGTTCCTGCGCAAGGAGCCGGTGCGTCTCGTGAAGGCGGTGACGTCGGATCTCGAGGTCCCGGCCGAAGCGGAGTTCGTGCTCGAGGGCCACATCGATCCGCGCGAGGAGCTGGTGCTGGAGGGGCCGTTCGGCGATCACACCGGGTTCTACTCGCTCGCCGACTACTATCCCAAGGTGCACATCACCGCCGTCACGATGCGCGGTGATCCAATCTGGCCGCACACAATCGTAGGCCGGCCGCCGATGGAGGATTACTACCTCGGTCACGCGACCGAGCGGATCTTCCTCCCGCTCCTCAAGCTCACCATCCCCGAAATCGTGGACATCCACATGCCCGCCGAGGGGATCTTCCACAACCTCGTGCTCGTCAGCATCGACAAGCAGTATCCGGGGCAGGCGTACAAGGTGATGAACGGATTGTGGGGGCAGGGCCTGATGTCGCTCGCCAAGGTGATCGTCGTGGTCGACAAAGACGTCAACGTGCGGGACCCCAAGGAAGCGTGGTGGGTGGCGCTCAATCACATCGATCCCGGAGCGGGACGTACGGTTTACGATGGGACCGATCGACGTGCTCGATCATTCGAGCCGCGGCTTCACGTTCGGCTCGAAGATGGGGATCGACGCGCACCAGGAAGTGGAAGGAAGAAGGCTTCACGCGCGAATGGCCCAACAAGATCGTGATGGATGCGGAGACGAAGGCCGGCGTTGACGCGATGTGGAAGGAGCTGGGGATTGAGCTCTGAGGCAGGCGGGCAGGCGGGCGGGCGGGCAGGCGGGCGAGTGCTGGCGCGCGAGGGGCAGACGTTCGCGGGAGAGTCGCTGTTCACCCGCTACGTCAATTTCGTCCGGCTGCCGCATACGCGTCTTCGCGCTGCCGTTCGCGCTGCTCGGCGTGGTGGTGGCATCGCGCACCTATCCTGTCACGTGGCGCGCGCTGGGCCTGGTGGTCGTCGCGTTCACGGCCGCGCGGTTCGTCGCGATGGGGTTCAACCGCATCGCCGACCGGCGACCTGGACGCGAAGAACCCGCGGACCCGGGCGCGCGAGCTGCCGGCGGGCCGCCTCACACTCGGCCAGGCATGGGGGCCGTCGCCGTGGCGGCGGCGCTGTTCCTCTGGGCCGCCTGGGCGCTCAATCCGCATCTGCTTCCGGCTCTCTCCCATCGTCCTCGCGGTCGTCACGCTCTACAGCTATTCCAAGCGCTTCACCTGGTGGTCTCACCTGTGGCTCGGGTTCGGCGACGCAATGGCTGGCCCGGCGCGGCTACCTGGCCGTCTCAGGCCAGTGGAGCCGATCCGTGGTGGCTGCTCTGGATGATGGCGGCGGCCGTGACGTTCTGGATCGGCGGCTTCGACATCTTCTACGCGCTGCAGGACGAAGCGTTCGATCGGGTGGAGGGCTCTGCAATCAGCCGTCGTGCGGTTCGGTCAGGCGCGCGGCATCTTCCTCGGCAAAGCTGCTGCACGGCCTCACCGGTGGTCGCGCTGGTCGCCTACGGCGCCGGAGCGGGGCTCGGCATCCCTTACTACGTCGGCGTGGGGATCGGAGCGGCGATCATGGCCTACGAGCATCAGCTGGTGAAACCGGGGGACCTGTCGCGGCTCGACGCGGCATTCTTCACTGCGAACGGACTGATCAGCGTGGTGGTATTCCTCGGAGCGCTGGTGGATCGGGTGCTATGAGAATGCGGAATGCGGAATGGGAGTACGGAATGATGCCAATGCGGAATGAGGAATGCGGAGTGCGGAATTGAAGAAGAAGTCGGGGCACGATGCGAAGGCCGCCACTCGGCGTGACAAACGCGCGTCAACTCCGCATTCCGCATTCCCCACTCCGCATTCGCCGGCCCCCGCCGCCTCCGGCCCACCCTGCGCCGTTCCGTCACGCCCAACCGTCGCGGGCGTTGATGCCTCCGCTTCCCGTCGCCCTCGCGATCACTGGCGCGTCCGGCGCGCCGTATGGCGTGCGCCTGCTCGAGGTGCTGGCCACGCACCAGGTGCCGACGTGGCTCATGGTCTCGCGCCATGGGTGGCGGCTGATCGAAGAGGAGTGTGGTATCCATGACGACGCGGGGCTCAAGAAAGCCACCGGCGGCGACTGGTCGAGCGTCACGGTGTTCGACGACGACCAGCGAGGGGCGCTGCCGGCGTCGGGCTCGGCGCTGAGCGGCGGGATGGTGGTATGTCCCTGCTCGATGGGGACGGTGGCGGCGATCGCGCAGGGCACGAGCCGCAGCCTGATCGAGCGGGCGGCGGACGTGGCGCTCAAGGAGCGGCGCCGGCTGATTCTCGTGCCGCGCGAAACGCCGCTCTCACTCGTCCACCTGCGTAACCTCGCGCTCGCGACCGAAGCGGGGGCGATCGTGCTGCCCGCGGCGCCCGGGTTCTACCACCATCCCGCGAAGATCTCAGACCTGGTGGACTTCATCGTGCAACGCGTGCTCGATCTGCTCGGCGTCGAGATCCAGCTCGTCAAACGGTGGGGAGGCGGATGAGGCTCGGCGTCATCTCCGACACTCATGGCATGCTCCGGCCCGAAGTGCTCGAGGTGTTCGAGAATGTGGATCACATCCTCCACGGGGCGATGTGGGGACGTGGGAAGTCCTGCTCGATTTGCAGGCCCTGGCGCCCGTGACGGCGGTGTACGGCAACGTGGACGGCCCCGAGCTGCGGGCCAAGCTCCCGGATGTCGCGACCATTCAACTCGACGGCTTCGACATCGTAGTGACGCACGGCGACCAGTTCGGCACGCCGACGCCCGCCAACCTGCATGAAGCGTTTCCCCGAGCCGACATCATCGTGTACGGACACACCCATCGGCCGCTGCCTCGAGTTGGTGGACAAGACCGTGACGGTGATGAATCCGGGCGGGGCAGGGGCGGCGCGCTTCAAGCTCAAGCCATCCATCGGCATCATGGAGCTGGAGCCGGGGATCCCGCCGCCGCGCGCCTGGTGGAGTTGGCGCGGTCGCAGGGCCGTTAGATGGCGGGGAGTGATAGGTGGCGACAGGCGGGACGCATGGTAGATTACCCAGCCCAGCCTAATTACCAGGTAGACCGCGCCTGTCAGGAACCGCGCCGAGGGTTTGCCATGACCTACCGCATTGCCAGCTGGCTGCTACTGTGGAGTCTCTTGCGCCCGCCTGCGCATCGGCCCAGCGCCAGCCTTCGCAGCCACGCGCCTCCATACAGAGCGGGTTCGGGAATTACTACGGCTGGCTTGGCGCTGTCGGGGAAGCCTACCTTCTCCCCGGGCGCCTGAGCGGCTTTGCGGGCATTGGGATCGTGCCGCCTCAACTCTTCAGCGGCTTCCCGACTACCGTGGCGGGGCTGGGGGCCTGCGCTACTACATCCCGCTGCGCGGCCCGGGGGCATCGATGCATTCGCCGATCTGTCCATCTCCTTGCTCCAGCTCGAGGATCCTGCCGTGATGAATGTGCCGGTCAAACGCGATTACGGTCCTGGGTTTTCGATCGGCTACAGTTACACCGCCCGCTCGGGTCTGACGGTCACCGCAGGCGCCGGCGCGGCTCGTGCCGACGATAGCACCGTGCCCGTCGTCCACCTTGGCGTTGGGTGGACGTGGCGTCGATAGGGGTCAGACGCGGTTTGATATCAACTTTGAACAACCCGATCGAACGCCGCCTGGAACGCCTTGAGCCTCGTCGACCTGAACACTGATTTCCTCCCCGTCGGCCAGATGCGGCAGATCTCGCGTGTCACCGAGCTGGCCGGTCCCAGTATCGCCGCCGAGGTCGATCTCGGACCTGAGCATTGGGCGTTCGCGCAGCACCTGCCGGGCGACCCGATCTTTCCGGGCTCGCTCATCGTCGAGGCGGCCGGTCAGCTGGTCGCGCTCTGGGCGTGGGCGAGTGGGCAGCGGCGGCCGGCCCAGGTTTCTGCGCGCCAACGCGGGTTCCGGCTGCCGGTCGGGCGGGCTGAGCCGCGCCTGCTGTTGCGTGGTGAGGTGACCCGCAAGCGCAACATGCACTTTGCCACGATCGCGGTCGCGGCGAGCGGGATCGACGTGGCGAGCGTGAGCGTCGTGCTTGCGGTGATTCCGAGGCCGGCCCGTCGAGGAGGAGCTGCCGACGTCACCCCATTGATCGATTGCGCACGTCCCAACCTCCGCCCCACGTTACGACCTGCACCGCGGTCACCCTCACCTCATCTCACGAAAGCGAGCCCTTCCAATGCAATTCGCCAAGAATCTCGGCATGTCCCTGCTGGGCGTGTGGCTCATCGTCGATGGACTCATCGGATTGCTTGGCCTGAGCTTCCAGGGCCTCGGCATGCTCATGGCGATCCCTGGCCCTCGCTGCCGGCATCTTGATCCTCATGGGGCGTTAGCGAGCGAGCGAGGCGATCTCGGCTGCGCCGGCGCGCGGACGCAATCGCGCCGGCGATCCGATCGCGCATCCCTCCCTACGCCGTGGATCATCACCGACGAGAACCGAATACAGGAACGCCAGGCCCACGAAATACAACCCCGGCTCACTCTGCACCACTCCGCCCTCGTGCTTCGGCTCGACCGGTCCGAGGACCGGGAGCTTGATCCACGAGAATCCCGGATCGAACCCGGTGCACCAAACGACATTGGTCACATTGAGGACGCGGCCGTCGTCCAGTAGTGGCCGCCCGTCCTCGCACCCCGGCCGTTCTGGGAACGCGCACCACGCCCGCGGCGGCCAGGTCGTTCGGCTTGACCCGGATGAGCGGGCCGCCCTGAGACAGCATCTTGGGGCGCACCTTCCGGCCCATAGGGGGTCCGCACGGTGAGCACGCGGTGGAACAGGAATCGCAACACGAAGCGGACCATGATGAGCCGCGGCGGCGAGGCCGTTGATGCGGAACGGAATGTGCCCGGTGTCGCGACCCGAAAGCCATGTTTCATGAGTCTTCGCGACATCGAGGCGATCTCCGCGCCCGAGTTGCCCCCTCCCACCAGGAGGACACCTCCCCTCCCGCAGCTGTGCGGGACTGCGATAGTCGAGCGAATGCAGCTGAGTGATGCCGGGATCGAGCTGTTTGGCGAAGGCCGGCGCGACTGGCTTCTGGAAGTTCGACATCGCGACCACGACGTTGTCCGCGTCGAACCGCTGGTCACCCGCGGTGACGAGGAACCGGTTTCCTCGCCGCGATAGTCCGTCCACCCTCACCCCAGAGCGAACCGGCAGCTCGAACCGTCGCGCGTAGGCCTCGAGGTAGTCTCCCCATCGCGTCCTTGCTGGGAAACGCGTGCGCGGACGCTGGAAAGGGCATGCCCGCCAGCCCGTCGAAGCGGGCGGGAGTGAACAGAGTGCAGCGAGTCCCAGCGGGTGCGCCAGGAGTCGCCAACCCGCTGACTGGCGTCGAGGATGGCGAATGGGAGGCCGCGCCGCTTGAGGTGATAGCCGACTGACAGGCCCGCCTGGCCACCGCCGATCACGACCGTCTGAATCCGCTCTTCCGAGCACGCTGCTCATCCGCGAGCCCCTTTCGATGTTTGCCACGGTCCTTCTGAGCGTCTTCAGCGTCTTAGCGTCTTACCTCTGGCACTTCGGGCAAGAACGTCGTCGCCCGCAAATCAATCGTGTGCGTCGTGACCAGCTTCTTCCCGCATTGCACGCATCGTTCACCGCCCGCGCCCGTACACCTGCAGCTCGAGCTGGAAGCGCCCCTGTTCGCCCAGTGCCCGTGCGGTAGTCGCGCACCGTCGTCCCCGATGACGCGACGGCGCGCGCGAGCACGTCCGTGACCGCGGCGTGCAGGCGCGCGAACTCCTCGAGCGAGAGCCTGTTGGTGGGCTTGGAGGGTCGATCCCCGCCGCGAACAGCGCCTCGTTCGCGTAGATGTTGCCGACGCCGGCCACGCGCCGCTGGTCCATGATCGTCTTCTTGATGGCCGCGCGCGTGCCCGCCAGGCGCTCGGCGAAGACGAACGGGGTAAAGGTATCGTCGAGCGGCTCGGGGCCGATGCGGCCGGTATACGCGCAGCCATTCCTTCTCGTCGAGCAGCCACACGGTGCCGAGGCGGCGCACGTCGCGATAGACGAACAGCCGGCCGTCGTCCAACGTGCACGTGAGCACGGCGTACTTCGCCTCCGCGCGCGTGAGCGGGCGGTCGTGCACGATGAGCGAGCCGGTCATGCGCGGCTGGACCACCAGGCGATGCCCGCTGCTCGAGGCGGAACACCGCGTGTTTCGCGCGCCGGCTCACTTCGGCGAAGCTGTTTCCCTTCAGGGTGCGGAGCAGGCGGGGCTTCGAGACGCGGCGCAGCACGTCGGTCTTCGTGAGCCGGGCGGCGGTCACGCGGTGGCCTTCGAGGCGCGGCGCCAGCTCGCGCACGATGGTCTCGACCTCAGGCAGCTCCGGCACGCGCGATCTCCCGCCAGGCGATGTCGCGGCGGTAGGTCTTGCCGTCGAACGCGATGCGCGCGCACGCGGCCGCGCTGGCGCGCGCCGCGTCGCTTCACGTTGCCCGCGAGCGCCGGTCACGGTGAGCACGCGGCCCGCCGCGAGACCCGCAGCGTGCCGTCGGGCATCGCGCGTCGTGCCGGCGTGGAACACCAGCACGTCGCGGCCCGAGGTCCGCCGGCAGCGTGATGGCCGCGCCGGCTTCGGGCTGCTCCGGGTAGCCCGCGCCGCCAGCACGGTGGTGACCGCCGCGCCGGTCGCCGGCGAGGATGTCGGCGCTGGGCCGCCAGCCGCCGGCGGCGATCGCGATGAGGTCGGCGGTCGCCCCGCGGCGCAGCACCGGCAGCACGACCTGCGTCTCGGGATCGCCGAAGCGGCAGTTGAACTCGAGCACCGCGGCGTCCCGTCGCGTCGCGACCATCAGTCCCGGCATACAGCACGCCCGCGTACGGCGTGCCCCGCGACGCCAGCTCCCGCAGGGTGGGCTCGAGCACCTCGCGGCGCACGCGGCGCGAGCAGCTCGGGCGTCGCGAAGCTGACCGGTGAGTAGGCGCCCATCCCGCCGGTGTTCGGTCCGGAATCGCCCTCGCCCAGCCGCTTGTGATCCTGGGCCGGCGGCAGGATCGCGATGCGCTCCCCGTCGGTCAGCGCCAGCACCGACAGCTCCTCACCTTCGAGGAACGCCTCGATCACGATCTGCGCGCCCGGCCTCGCCGAACGCGCCTTCCTCGAGCATCGCGCGCACGCCGTGCGCAGCGCCTCGTCGCGCGTGTCTGCACACGACCGCGCCCTTGCCGGCGGCGAGCCCCGACGCCTTGACGACGAGCGGCATGGAATGCGTGCTCGATGTAGACTGTGCGCCGGTACCGATGTCCGAGAACGTGCCGCTCGCGGCCGTCGGGACGCCGGCCCGGCGCATGACTTCCTTGGCGAACGCCTTGGACGACTCGAGCCGGGCGGCGGCTTGCGTGGGCCCGAAGACCGCGCCGGCCCGTCGCGCGGAGCCGATCGGCCAGCCCGGCTGCGAGCGGGCCTTCGGGACCGATGATCGGTGAGATCGATGCCGCTGCAGCCGCGGCCGCCTCGACCAGATCGTCGGTGGCCGTCGACGCCGCGATGGGAAGGTTGGTGGCGAGCGCGGCCGTGCCGGGATTGCCGGGAGCGGCGAACAGAGGTCGCCTCGGGGAGGTCGCGGCGTAGCGCCCAGCACAGCGCGTGCTCGCGGCCGCCCCCGCCGACGACCAGAACTCTCACTTCTTCTTGAACGCGTCCGTGAACGCCTGGGCGGCCCGCTTGGCCGTGTCCACGACGTCACTCGCCACGCGCCCTGGCTTCCTTCATAGTAGTGCTCGCGCGCGTCGTCGACGTCCTTGTCGAGCGGGCCGCTGCGCGGCCTCCGGGCCGCGGCGCGTGTACTCCCCGCGCAGGATGCGGTCGTAGTCGCCGCGCCTCGATCCAGCGCTGCAGCTCGGCGGCGCGCAGCGGTGTTGAACGGATGCGTCCGGTCGAGGCGTGTTGAGGATCTGGAAGATGCGATCGAGCGCCCCGCCGCGTCGCCTCGTACTCCTTTGCCTGGACGCAGGAACGCGTTCAGGTCCATCTGCTTCATGTCGCCCGCCACCCGCCATCTTCAGGAACATGCGCGAGCGACGCCGTGGCATCCTGGCTGGCCAGCAGCCCGGCGCGGTCGGACGAGAGCTCGCTCTTGCGGTACCACTCGAGCAGCGCGATCCGGATCGGGAGCAGCGCCAGGCTCGGCCAGGAACGGCAGCGAGGCGAAGCTGACGTTGAGAGATCAGGATGAGGATCGTGCGATAGAGCGCGTGCCCGCTCATCACGTGCCCCAGCTCGTGTCCGAGCAGCGCACGCATCTCGTCGTCGTCGAGCAGGTTCAGCGCACCCGAGTTGATCACGATGAAGGGCCGGTCCATCCCGAACGCGCCGGCGTTCACGAACGGCGTCTGCGACACGAACAGCTCGGGGCGCTCCGGCCAGTCGAGCGACGTGAGCACGTCGGTGTACAGCGCGTTGAGCTTGGGGAACTGGGTCGGCCCGACGCGCACCGCATCGGCCTGAAACAGCAGGCGCACGCCCCGCTCACCCAGAAACCCGTAGATCTTCTTCACCACCTCGTCGAAGCCCGGGACGGAGCGCAGCCCTTGAAGCGCCGCGCGGTCGGCGGGTGCTCCCAGGAGACCGCGGCGATCTGCGTGAGAATCTTGCGCGGGCGGGCGGCGGGGAGCGATGTCGGTTCGGTCATGGTGTCCTCCGATTGTGCGGGGAGGGAAGTGGAAGAGGGAAGCGTAGTGCGTGTCCGTGCCGACTCTTCCCTCTTCCCGCTTCCCTCTTCCCGTGTATTCATGCCAACGCCTGTTCTAGATCCGCGATCAGGTCCTCCGACGTCCTCGATGCCGACCGAGAGCCGGACCAGGCCGTCGGTGAGCCCCATCGCGTCGCCGCATCTCGCGCGGCACGCTGGCGTGGGTCATCGAGCGCCGGATGGCCGATCAGGCTCTCGACGCCGCCCAGCGACTCGGCGAGCGCGAAGACCTTGGTCCGCTCGACGAACCGCGTCGCGCGCGCCGAGCGATCGCCGAGCTCGATGCTGACCATCCCGCCGAAGCCCGTCATCTGGCGGCAGGCGAGGTCGTGCTGCGGGATGGGACGGGAGGCCGGGGTAGTAGACACGCTGCAACGTCCGGGGTGCGTGCTCGAGCCACTGCGCGATCCGCCGCCCGTTGGCGTCGTGCTGGCGCATCCGCAGGGCGAGGGTCTTGGTGCCGCGCAGACGCGAGCCAGCAGTCGAACGGCCCGGGCACGGCGCCGGCGGCGTTCTGGATGAAGCCGATGCGCTCCGCCAGGTCGTCGGGCTGGACGTCACGAGCAGGCCGCCGATCATGTCGCTGTGGCCGTTCAGGTACTTGGTCGTCGAGTGGAGCACGATGTCGGCGCCGAGCTCGAGCGGACGCTGGAAGAACGGCGTCGCGAACGTGTTGTCCACCACGAACAGCGCATCGGCGCGTGCGCGCGATCGCCGCGCGGCGGCCAGGTCGCACCAGGCGCATCATCGGGATTGGTCGGCGTCTCGACGTAGATCATCCGCGTGGCGGGCGTGACGGCATCGGCGATCCGCTGCGCGTCGGCCGCTGTCCACGAACGTGAACGTGCAGGCCGTGGCGGGCCCAGATGTGCGTCATCTGGCGATGGGTGCCGCCGTAGACGTTTTCGCCGCAGACGACGTGGTCGCCCGCCGAGAGCAGCTTCAGCAGGGCGTCCAGCGCGGCGAGCCCGGAGCCGAAGGCGAACCCGTGACGCCCGCCTTCGAGCGCCGCGACGTTGCGCTCCAGCGCCTCGCGCGTGGGATTGCGGGTGCGGGCGTACTCGTAGCCTTTGTGGCGGCCCGAGCCCGTCCTGGATGTACGTGGAGGTCTGGTAAATCGGGCGTCATGACGGCGCCGGCCAGGGGATCGTCCATGGTGCCCGGCGTGCACCGCGCGGGTGGCAAAGCGACGATCGAGGTCCTCCCCTGACACCTGCGTCATGGCGGGAACGTAAGGGTGCCTTTCGCAGCCGAGCAAGCGACCTTTAACGTTACCTGCAATGCCAGAGCCCAACGCCTCGCGGTGCCTCGTGGTGGACGACGAGCCGCGGCTGCGCCGTGTACTCGTGCGTCTGCTTGAGGGGAGGGCTTCACCTGTCGCGAAGCGGAGCTCCGGCACGGAAGCGCTTGCAGCTGATGCACCAGGACCCCGCCCCCTGGTGATCTCCGACCTGCGGATGCCCGAGATGGACGGGGTGGCGCTGTTGCGGGAGATCATCGCTCGCTGGCCTGATACGGCGGTCATCATGGTGACGGCCGTCGCCGAAGTCGAAAGCGCAGTCGCGTGCCTCCAGCTCGGAGCGCTCGACTACGTCGCCAAACCGTTCCACCTCGACGAGGTGCGCGCCCGGGTCATGCAGGCCCTCGACAAGCGCCGCCTCAAGCTGGAGATCGAGGGCTACCGGCAACAGCTCGAGGCACGCGTCAAGGAGCAGGCGCGCCGCATCGAAGAGCTGTCGCTCGAGCGGCTCCAGGCCCTGGTCCACTTTCTCGAAGAGAAGGACACGTACCTGCGCGGCCACTCCGTGCGGGTGACCAAGTATTCCGTCGGCATCGCCCGCGGACTGGGGCTGAGCCAGGACGTCGGTGGACGTGATCGCGCTCGGCGCCGAGCTGCACGACATCGGCAAGATCGGCGTGAGCGAAGCGGTGCTCAACAAGCCGGGAAGCTCACGGATGCCGAGTACCGGCACATCATGGAGCATCCACGATCGGCGCCCGGATTCTCGAGCCGCTGATGCGCGATGCGCCGATCGCCCTCGCCATCGTGCGCCATCACCACGAGCGGCTCGACGGCAAGGGGTTCCCGACGGGCTCAAGGGGACGCGATCCCGCTCGAGGTGCGCGTCGTGACCGTCGCCGACTCGTTCGACGCGATGACCAGCGTGCGTCCCTACCGCCCCGCCATGTCCATCGAGAAGGCGATCGAGGAGCTCAAGGCATGGAAGGGGCGCCAGTTCGCTGCCGAGGTGGTGGACGCGCTCGTGGCGGCGTTCCCGACCGCGGCGTCGCTCCCGGTAGCCACCTCCGAAGTCCGGCCGCTACACCTCCCCACCGCCGCGGAGCACGCTCGACCCGCCGACGCGACCACTTGAGGCGCGCCGTCCGATGACTGACACGTTGATGGTCGGCGTTTCCGGCGTGCGCGGGATCGTCGACAAGGACCTGACCCCGGACATCGTGGCGCGTTGGGCGCGCGCGTTCGGCCGCTGGGCAGGCGAGCGGAAGCCGCTGGTCGTCGTGGGCCGGGACTCCCGCCCATCCGGGCCGCGGTTCGCGCGAGCGGTGCACGAAGGTCTCATCGCCGCCGGGTGCGACGTGATCGACGTCGGCCTGGTCCCCACCCCACGATTCAGCTGGCGGTCACGTTCCACCACGCCGGCGGCGGCATCGCCGTCACCGCGAGCCACAATCCCAGCGAATGGAATGCCCTGAAGTTCATCGGAGGCGACGGGATCTTTCTCGACGGAGCGGACGGAATCCGGGTGCGGGATTGGGCGGCGAGCGGCAGCGAGGACGGGGCACGGAGGACGGGGGACGCGCCGGGAGTCACAGCCGACACCGGCGCCATCGAGCGGCATCTCGAAAGCGTGCTGACGCTTCCGGCGGTGGACGTCGAGGCGATTCGTAAGTGCCGTTTTCGAGTCGCCCTCGACACGGTGCGTGGGGCGGGTGGCGTGATCATGCCGGCGCTTGCTCGAGCGCTTGGGGTGCGACGTGTGGGGCCTGGAGTTGACGCCGGACGGCCTGTTTCCGCGCGCTCCGGAACCGGTGCCGGAACATCTCGGCGCCCTCGGCACGGCAGTGCGGAAGTCGGCCGCCGCGCTCGGAATCGCGGTAGACCCGGACGTGGACCGGCTGGCGTTGGTAGACGAGACCGGCAGGCCGATTGGGGAGGACTACACGCTCGCGTTTGCGGTGCGCGCCGTTCTGTGTGATCCGGCCGCGGGTGGGCCGGCCCCGGTCGCCGCTGATTTTCTATCCGCCCAACCGGCGCGCGGTCGTGTGCAATCTCTCCACCAGCCTCGTCGTCGAAGACGCCGCGCGCGCCTGCGGTGGCACGATCGTGCGGACTCCCGTCGGCGAGACGCACGTGGCGCACCGCATGGTGGATCTCGGCGCGGTCATCGGGGTGCGAGGAAACGGGGGCGTGATCTATCCGACGCTGCACGCCGGCAGGGACGCTCCATTGCCGCGGCGCTCGCGCTCACGCTGCTCGCGCGCAGCGGCGCGGAAGCGTGAGCGAGATGCGTCGCGGCGGCGCCCCGCTACACGATCGTGAAGGCCAAAACGCCGCGGGGTCCCGCGCTCGACAAGGTGTACGCCGCGCTACGCAAGCGGTTCAGCGATGCACACCGTGGATACCCAGGACGGTCTACGGCTGGCCTGGCCGGATCGTTGGCTGCACGTGCGTCCGTCCAATACCGAGCCGATCGTGCGGTTGATCGCCGAGGCGCCCGGCGGACGGCGCAGCCGCAGACAACTCGTGGATGAAGGAAAGCGGTTGTGCGGGGCGGCGTAGCGTGGCGCCGCCGCCACAGCGCCGTTTTGTTCTTGACCGACTGACCGCCGCCTCACCCAACCGCCGAAGCATTATCTTTGGGCAAATGACGCTCGGCCCGACGACCTCCCCGAAGATCCGTTGGGCGATCAACGCGGTGCTTCTCGCCGCGGCCTACATCTCCGTGGCGTGGGTTGGCCTGCGATATGCCGTCATCGGAGGGTCGATTTCCCCGGTCTGGCCGCCCACCGGTGTTGCACTCGCCGCGCTGCTTCTCCTGGGGCCGCAGTATTGGCCCGCCATCTTCTGCGGGGCGTTCGTCGCCAACGCCACCACCGGCGTTCCGCTCATCGCGGCGGGCGGTATCGCCTGTGGCAACGCGGCGGAAGCGGTGCTCGGCGCCTACCTGCATGCGCCGCGCCGCGGCGACCGAGGCGTTGCGCTCGACGATCTGCCTGGCGTACGCGCGCTCGTGCTCATTGCGGCACCGCTGAGTGCACTGGCGGGCGCAGCCGTTGGGGTAACGTCGCTATCCATCGCCGGTGCGTTACCGCAGTGGAGCCTCGCTCGGGTCCGCGTTTGGTCTCTGGTGGGGCGGGGACTACCTCGGGGCGCTCGTGGTTGCGCCGGTCCTCCTTACATGGGCAACGGTCTCGGACGACGGTGCCGTCCGGCGCCGTCGCGCCACCGAGGTGGTCCTGTTCGCCGGTGGCTGTATTCTCGTCGCCGAGCTGGTCCTGGGCCGGCTGTTCCCCGGGTCCTTCCTGCCACGCACCGACTACCCGTACCTGCTCTTCCCGTTGGTGATCGGGGCCGCGCTCAGGATCGGGCCCGCGCGGCGCGGCGCTCACGACGCTCGCGGTGGCGATTATCGCCGTCGGCCACGCCGCGAGCGGCGGCGGTCCGTTCGTCATGCCGAGCGTACCGAGTACGGCCGTGGTGCTCCTCTTGTACATCGGGGTTCTTGCCGTCACCGGCCTGACGCTGGGCGCCGTCCAGGCTCAGGACGGGCGCCGGCAAACGGCCCTGCGCCATGCCAACGAGAGTCTCCGGGGTGTCTTTGAGAGCTCGCCGCTCGCGATCTACGCGCTCGATCGGGTCGGCAACGTCGTGACCTGGAATCCGGCGGCGGAGACGCTGTATGGCTGGCGCGCGGACGAGGTCGTGGGTCGTGCCTTGCCGACGCTGCCCGAGGACGGAGACCCAGCAGACCAGGCGCTGCGCGACGCGGTGCTTCGCGGGCAAGTGGTGAAGGGTGTTGAGCTGGTACACCGACGCAAGGACGGATCCTCCGTGACCGTTAGTCTCTCGGCCGCACCGCTCTACGGTGCGCGCGGGCAGGTCGCCGGGATGTTGTCGATTGCGGCCGACCTCACCGAACTACGGCGGCTCGAGGTTCAGTACCGTCAAGCGCAAAAAATGGAAGCGGTTGGACGGCTGGCCGGCGGCATTGCGCATGATTTCAACAACATCCTCACGGCCATTCTCGGCGCCAGTGAGATGCTGCTCGACGACCTCGTACCCGAGATCGAGCGCACATGCGGATGCGGGCGAGATTCGCAGGGCCGGGCAGCGTGCCGCGGGGCTCACTCGTCAACTGCTCGTTTTCAGCCGGCAGCAGGTGCTCGAGCCTCGGGTGGTCGACCTGAATGCGCTGGTCGGCGATACACGGAAACTGCTCCGTCGCCTGATCGGCGAGGACATCGATCTCCACACCGCCTTCGCCCCCGACCTGGGCGCGGTTCGCGCCGATCCCGGTCAGGTGGAGCAAGTCATCGTAAACCTGATTGTGAACGCTCGAGATGCGATGCCGAGAGGCGGGACGATTACGATCGAGACGATGAACGTCGAGCTGGACGAGCCGTACGCCGAGCGCCACGTCCAGGCGCGGCCGGGACCGTACGTCCTGCTCGCCGTCACCGACACGGGCCTGGGAATGGACGCGGCAACCAAAGCACGACTGTTTGAGCCGTTCTTTACAACGAAACCCATGGGCGAGGGCACGGGTCTGGGGCTGGCCACGGTCTACGGCATTGTCAAGCAAAGCGATGGTTACATCTGGGCGTACAGCGAACCAGGCCATGGCACGACGTTCAAGATCTACCTGCCCCGCGTCGGGATGGTTCCGGAGCCGGTCGTGGCCGCGAATCAGCCTGTCGCGCCGCTGCGCGGATCCGAGGTTGTCCTGATCGTCGAGGATCAGGAGGACGTTCTCCGCCTGGCCCAACGGATGCTCGAGGGTCGCGGATATACGGTCCTCTCCGCCACGCGGGGCGACGAGGCGCTGCGGTTGGCTCAACGCCATAAGGGTCCTCTCCACCTCCTGGTCACCGATGTGGTGATGCCGGGGCTGCCCGGCCGCGACGTCGCCCGCCTGCTCGGACCACGCACCCCGAGACCAAGGTGCTCTACATGTCCGGCTATCCCGACGCCACCATCGTGCACCAGGGCTTGCTCGAGCCCGGACTCGCGTTCCTCCAGAAGCCCTTTGGACCAGACGCACTGGCTCGCAAGGTCCGTGAGGTTCTCGACGCGCGAGGGGATCGGCGGACACCGGTCCCAGACCTGGAGTCTTGAGACCGCCCTTCCTTCCGCCGCTGCATTATCTTGATGTTCCCACAGCGAGCCACCAGGAAGCCACTATGTGCGGCATCGTAGGCTACACGGGAGCGCGGCAGGCGGCTCCTCTCCTGCTCGAAGGCTTGAAGCGCCTCGAGTACCGCGGCTATGACTCGGCCGGTCTGGCGCTGGTGGACCAGGGCCGCATCGAGGTCCACAAGGCCGCCGGCAAGATCGCCGCGCTCGAAAAGGCGCTCGGCGCATCGCTCCCTGCCGGGCGGACGGGCATCGCCCACACGCGCTGGGCCACCCACGGCGTTCCCAATACCGTCAACGCGCACCCGCACACCGACTGTGGCGGAACGCTCGCGCTGGTGCACAACGGCATCATCGAGAACGCCGAGCGCGCTGCGCGCTGCGCTCGCCAAGCGGGGCCACGTGTTTCGTTCGGAGACCGACACCGAGGTCCTGTGCCACCTGATCGAGGACGTGCACGGTGCCGGGCGCTCGCTGGTCGAGGCGGTGGCCGGCGCGCTGCGCCAGGTCGAAGGGACCTACGGGATCGCCGTGATCTCGACCAGGGAGCCCGACACCGTCGTCGCGGCGCGCCGCGGCTCGCCGCTCCTGGTAGCGATCGGGAACCACGAGAACTTCGTCGCCTCGGACGCGTCCGCGGTGCTGCCGCACACCCGCTCGGTCATCTACCTGGACGACGGCGACATCGCCGTCGTGCGACCCGACGACTACCGGATCATCGACCTGGATGCCGTCGAGAAAGCGAAGCCGGTCACCCACGTTGAATGGGACCTGGGCACGATCGAACGCGGCGGCTTCGCGCACTTCATGTTGAAGGAAATCATGGAGCAGCCCGAGAGCCTTGCGGAACACGCTGCGGGGCCGGCTGCTCGAGGAAGAGGGTACGGCCCGGCTCGGCGGCCTCAACCTCTCCGATGAGGACCTGCTCCAGATCGATCGTATCGTGATCACCGCGTGCGGCACGTCGTGGCATGCGGCCCTGATCGGCGAGTACATGATGGAGGAGCTGGCCCGCATCCCGACGGAAGTCGAGTACGCCTCCGAGTTCCGCTATCGCAATCCGATCGTGGACGAGCGGACGCTCGTCATCGGCCTGTCCCAGTCGGGCGAGACGGCGGACACGCTCGCCGCGCTGCGCGAGGCCAAGCGCCGCGGGGCGCGCACGCTGGGGATCGTGAACGTGGTCGGCAGCACCATCGCGCGTGAAGTGGAGGGTGGCATCTACCTCCACGCCGGCCCCGAGATCGGCGTGGCCAGCACCAAGGCATTCACCAGCCAGATCGCGGCGCTTGCCCTCCTCACGCTCAAGATCGGTCGGCTGCGGGCCCTGTCCATTCTGCAGGGCAGGAAGTCGTGCGCGCGCTCGCGCGTCTCCCGCAGCTCGTGCGGCGGGTGCTCGACAAGGCGTCCGAGGTCGAGCAGCTCGCGGAGGGGCTGGTGCGGGCGAGCAACGTCCTGTACCTGGGTCGCGGCTACAACTTCCCCGTCGGGCTCGAAGGCGCGCTCAAGCTGAAAGAGATCTCCTACATCCACGCCGAGGGTACCCGGCGGCCGAGATGAAGCACGGGCCGATCGCCTTGATCGATGAGCTGATGCCGGTGGTGTTCGTCGCCCCGAAGGACGCGCGTGTACCAGAAGATCGTCAGCAACGTCGAAGAGGTGAAAGCGCGCGGCGGGCGGGTGATCGCGGTCGTGACCGAAGGCGACACCGGCCTGGCCAAGCTCGCCGAGCACCGCATCGAGGTTCCGGAGACACTGGATCTGCTGACGCCGATTCTCACCGTGCTGCCGCTCCAGCTGCTCGCGTACTACATCGCGGTGCGGCGGGGGTGCAATGTCGATCAGCCGCGGAACCTGGCGAAGAGCGTGACGGTAGAGTGACGCGAATGCGGAATGCGGAATGTCGCACGTTGCCGGAATCGAGGGCCCCGTTCGAGCTCCGCACTCCGGCATTCCACGCGCCGCATTTGGCTGGTCGGGCGTGCTGTGCGGGTAGTCCTGCAGCGCGTCTCCCGCGCCGAGGTGCGTGTCAGCGGCGGCGTGACCGGAAAGATCGGCGCCGGCTACCTCGTGCTCGCGGGCTTTGCCGCCAATGACACGGACGCGACCCTCGATTGGATGGCTGAGAAAATCCTCGGCCTCCGCCTGTTCAGCGACGCTCAGGGAAAGATGAACCTCGACCTCGACGAGGCGGGCGCGGCGCTCCTCGTCGTTTCGCAATTCACGCTGTACGGGGACGCCTACAAAGGCCGGCGGCCGAGCTTCACGGCGCGCGGCGCCGCCCGCCGTCGCGCTCCCGCTGTACGAGCGGTTCGTTACGCTGCTGCGGGAGCGGAGCGGGGCATGCGCATCGAAACCGGAGAGTTCGCGCGCCATGATGGAGGTCGAGCTGGTGAACGACGGCCCCGTCACACTCATCCTCGACAAGTGAAGTCGCTCGTCCTCGCGAGCAGCAGCCCGCGCCGGCTGCAGCTGCTCGATATGCTCGGAATCCCCTGCCGCGTGGTCGCGCCGGACGTGGACGAGACGCGCGCTGCGGGTGAGGCCCCCGAGGCCTACGTGGTCCGCCTCGCGCGCGCCAAGGCGGCGGTGGTCGCGGCGCGCGAGCCCGCGGAGCTGGTTCTGGGCGCCGATACGACCGTGGTGGTGCGCGGGGAGGTGCTGGGGAAGCCGCGTGTCTCCGGAGGAAGCCGCGGTGATGCTCGGCAAGCTGGCGGGACGCACGCACCACGTGATGACGGGCGTCGCCCTGGCGATGGGCGACCGGGTCCTGCACGCGCTCGACGTCACGGACGTGACGTTCCGCTCGCTCGACCGCGAGACCATCGAGGGCTATGTGGCGACGGACGAGCCGATGGACAAGGCGGGCGCCTACGCGGTCCAGGGACGGGGCGCGGCCCTCATCGAGGGGATCCGCGGGGACTTCTTCAGCGTGATGGGCTTGCCGCTGCGGCTGGTGCTCGACCTGCTCGAGCGCTTCGGCCATCCCTATCGCTTCACGCGGTAAGCCGCGACGTTCTTCGACCTGCCATTCGGGCGGCGCGCCATCAGTTCACCACCGCGTAGACAGGACTCCCTACCGGCGACTTCACGTCCTCCCCGCCGGACATTGCAGGTCTCGCTTCCCACGAACGGGGAGGCCGATGATTCCCGCCCAGTATCATCAGTGAGCTCGAACGTCTTTACCCCCATGTCCGAACCCCAGGACCCAGGAAGCCAGTGCCGGGCCAGATCCTTCAGCGGCCCAAGCGACGGTATGTTGCACTTCGGGCGACGACCACCGACCGAACTCGTTGCGGCAGGCTGAGATCACCTTCGAGAGCCTGGGCGATCGACGCAGGGGACCCCACGCCAGGTGGGCTTGTGCAGCGATGGGCGGTGGACGAGTGGCGGCGCGCCTGGCGCGCTCTGCCGTCTGTGCGGCGCCTTTCGAGGCGTCAGGCCCTTGCCCCCAGAGCACCCACTCGGGCGTCACGCCCACCAGTGATCGCTCTGCTGCCCGTTCGACGATGCGGCGAGCGACATCCATCGGGAAGGTCCTGCGCTGCGCCCACTTCTTTACGGCGGCTTGCGTAACCGGCTCGCCGAGTTCTGCGGCGAATTGGCGGTACGTCAAGGGAGATGCCGTCCCAAGGGCTGAAGATCTCGGAGCAGGGTGGCGAGTCGCTCTCTGCACCGGTCCCTTTCGGGGCCCCTTCGGCCCTTGACAGATGCCAATTTAGTCTCCATTTTAGTGACTCATTTCCAATTGTTTTGTGCAACTGTGGCCACCCGAACGGCAACAAGATGTCACCATATCGGGCCCAAGTCAGTGGCTCGGGCTCTCCTCGGGGATCGTCTTGAAAGGACATCGTATGTCGGCTCGCCGGTTCTCACTTGTCATCGCCGTGATGCTGCTCGCCGCCGCGTGCTCCGATTTCGTTGCACCGCAACCCACGGCGGTTGAGCGTCCGCAGTTCGAAACGATCGGGGGCGACGCGCCGACGCACATCCTCGCGCAGTCGCCTGGCGCGCCGGCGCTCGAGACCTACCAGGTCCCCTTCTGGGTCCACCGGGACGCCACGCGGGATGCTCGGTGATCGTGAACTTACCCTGCCCACGGCGGGGGCAGTCGGTGGGCCAGCCGTTCTTGTACTCAACGTTCCCAAGGATGCCTTGCGGAAGCGGCGGCGGCGGGAGCGCGCTGGGCGGGCGTGACTCGGTCTTCATGACCTTGACGATCGATCCAGCCACGTTCCTGGTGGACTTTCACCGTCGGGCGTCGTGTTCGACAAGCGCCATCCAGCAGTGCTGGTTCTCTGTACGAGAACGCGGACCGGGACCTGAACGGTGACGGCACGGTGGATGGCACCGGACCGCGCGCTCGAAGAACAGCTGCGGATTGTCTATCGGTCCGACCCGCACGCTCACTGGCACAAGACCAAGTCCATGCGGGGTGGACTCTACCCTTCGTCGTCAGCGCGCTGCGCCACTTCTCCCAATACGCGGTTTCCTGGTAAGGAATGAGATCATCCATGAAGACTTCACATTTGCTCCTGGCCGCGGCGCTGGTCGCTGCGGCAGCGGCGTGCTTGAGCTGCGGTGGCGATCAAAGCCTGCTGGGCGTCGGCCCTGCAGGGCCATCGTCATCTCTCAATGGCGGGTTCGTCGGGCCACCTGCAAGCGGCGGCAGCGGCGTTCCTCCACTGCCAGCCGCGGCACCGCAGGACCGTTACCAAACACATCGGCCTGGCGGGCGGCGTCATCAAGGTCGGCGACTACACGCTCACGGTCCCGAAGGGTGCGCTCGCGAGCCACGTGGCGATCAGCGCCGACGGTGCTTGGCAGAACAAAGATGGACGTCGTCGTATTCGGGCCCGACGGGCTTCGTGTTCCAGACGCCCGCGTCCCTGACGATGAGCTACGAGAATTGCCCGCCTTGATAGGCATGCCGCCCCTGTCAGGATCGCAGTCGTGGATGACGCGCTGCAGGTGGTCTACTACCTTACCTCCACGGACCACCGCTCCTTATCGGGAAGTTGCTGGCCGGGTCGAGCACTTCACCAACTACGCCGTCGCGTGGTAGCGCCCCTTGTGACCTCGGTCGCCCCCGTCGTCGAGAAGGCCCGGCAGCTCGCCGCCGTGGGCGGCACGCCGAGCTGATCGAGTACCTCGGCGCGCAGGAGCAGGGCGCTCGAGGAGTCGCCGAACCTGGCGTTGCTGCGCTGGCACCAGCGCAGGCGCGGCTCGGACGCCACGATGAAGGACTTAAGTGGCTGGACCGCGCTCGCCCAGGCGCGAAAGCGCAACGAGCAAGCGATCGAGCGTCAGGCGCTCAATGCGCGCGGCGCCGTCGCCCTGGTCAGTGGGCAGGTCGACCAGGCGGCGGATTACTTCACCCGGGCCCTCATGGCAGCCAGTCGCGACGGCGATCCACGCCACCACCGGCCGCTGCTCCAACAACCTCGGAATCATCAGCAACCTGCGCGGGCGGCACGCGAGGCGATCGGTCGTGGCAGATCGCCGCCGCCGCATTCGACCGGATGGGGATGTGGCAGGGTGTCGCGGAGTGCCACCATAACCCCGGATCTCGTACCGGGAGCAAGGGGCGGACTGACCAGGCGCTCACGGAGGCCGATCACGCGATCGCCGACGCCGCGGGCGATCGGACGCTGCTGGCGATGGCGTTGTGGGCGCGCCGAGACGCACGTAGTCTCGGGCGAGCTGCGGCTTGCGCGTGAGGACCTGACCGGTGCGCGAGCCGCGCGCGCGGGCTGCTCGATACGGGTCGGCGAAGCCGAGGGATCTCCGCGTATTCGGCCTGTTGCTCGCGGCGGACGGCCCAGGCGGAAGCGGCCAAGCTGCGCGATCCGGGAGGCAATGGCGCGGGCGGAACCCACGGCCGCCCGCATCTGTTGGCCGAAGCGACGCGGGATCTCAGCGCGCTGCTGCGGAGCGCGGGCGGACCGCTGATGCTCAGGCGGCGGCGCGCAAGGCGCGCGCCCTGTTCGCGCGGTTGGGGGCGGAAGGCGAGATCCGCGCCTTGCCAACCAGGCGTGGGAGCCCGATTTCGCGGCCGAGCTGCAAGGCTCGCTCGCGCCGTTGCACAAGGCGCAGGAGCTCGCCGGATGCGGGGCGCTGCGCGGACCTGCTCACGTACCTGGTAGCCGCTCGCCTGAGGAGATCGAGCAATCGCCGACGCTGACCCCGTTAGCGGGATCGCACCACGGACGGCTCGGTCGGCTGCAGATGGGGCAGCACTGGGCGATGGTCGCGCAATTACGCGCGCGCATGCAACAGGATCGACCCTCGCGGTCCGGGCGCTGAACGTCTGCAGGCGCCATCGCCCTCGAGCGGGCGGGATCGACGAGGCCACGTACTTTTTCACGCGGGCGCTCGAAGAGGCCACCGACCAGAACGACATGACGACGGTCGGACGGTGCGCGAACAATCTCGGCATCATCGCCAACATGCAGGGCGACTACACCCGTGCGGTTCAGGCGTACAACCGCGCGATCGTCGCGTACGGGAAAGCCGGCTGCAGGGGCGGGGTCGTTGAGTCCAACACAACCTCGCGATCAGCTATCGCGAGCAAGCGCCGCCTCGTGCACGCACTCGAGGCCGCCAACGCGGCGGTGCATGACGCCGACCATTGGGCGACCGTGCGCTCCAGGCCCAAGCGCTCGCGGGACTCGCGGAGATCCATCTCGCGAGGGCGGAGCCAACCCTGGCCATCCGAGAGGTCGAGCGCGCGCTGGCCGTGCACCGCGAACTCGAGGACGCGGTGCGGGAGACCGAGGATCTACGGATCCTGGCCGTCGCGCTGGACCAGGAAGGGAGGATCGACGATGCCACAGAGTGCCTGCGCGTGGTGATCGAGCGCGCCACGGAGCACGAGCGGCCCCTGCTCGTCGCCGCCGCGCAGCGGGACCTTGGCACATCTTCGCCCGCGAAGGCGACGTCACGGTAGCCAGGGAGCTGGCGGAGCGAGCCCGCGCGACGTTTGACCGCCTTGGCGCGCGGGCTGAGAGCCGGAAGATGGATGTTGCTCTGAGGAGCAGCGTCCGCTACCGCTTCACCGCGGTAGACCTGCACCCGCTTCGACTTTCCCTTCACCTGCACCGGCTCCAGCGCCTCGACCGTGGGTGGGTCCTTGAGCTTCTGGTAGAACGGCTCCGAGATGCAGGATCTCGTTGGGCCCCGCTGAGGAGCAGAGGCGGCTCGCGGTGTTGACGGCGTCGCCGATCACGGTGTACTCGAGCCGGCGGTTGGACCCGATGTTGCCGGCGAACACCTCGCCGAAGTTGATCCCGATGCCGATCCCCAGCACCGGCCGTCCTTCGTTCTTCCATTTGACGTTCAGCTTCTCAGCGCGTCCAGCTGATCCACCGCGCAGTCGCATGGCGCGGTCGGCGTCGTCCTCGTGGGCGATGGGTGCGCCCCACAGCGCCATGATCGCGTCTCCCATGAATTTGTCGAGCGTGCCCGGAGTGCTCGAACACGATCTCCACCATTTCGGTGAAGTACTCGGTGAGCAGCGTCGCGATCTCGTCCGGGCCTCATCGTCTCGGACAGCGGGGTGAACCCGCGGATGTCGGAGAAGAAAATCACCACCGGCCGCTTGGTGCCGCCGAGCTGCACCGCGCCTTCCTGCTGCGCGATCTGCGCCGCGAGGTTCGGGGCGAAGTAGCGCTGGAAGTTGGACAGGACCAGCGCCTCGCGCCGCAGCTGCTCGGAGCGCTGCGAGTTCTCGACGGCCGACCGCGGCCAGGCTGCCGAAGGCGATCAGGAACTCGAGGTCCTCGTCGGCGAAGGAATGCGTGGCGGTGCGGTTGTCGACGTAGAGGATGCCGAGCACCTTCTGATCGGTGCCCATGAGCGGCGTGCACATGGCGCTGCGCACGCTCTGGATCAGGATCGACTTTCCCTTGAAGCGCTCGTCGGCGGCGGCGTTGTCCGGACAGGATGGCGACGCGCTCTTCGACCGCCTTGCGCGCGATCGACTGCGGCACGTGCTTTGCCGCGGCTGGCGCTGCCGGAGCGGCTCTTCGAGATGCGCGGGACCAGCTCGTTGGTCGTGGGCTCGAGCAGCAGGATCGACACGCGGTCGACGTTCATGATCTGGAACGTGAAGTCCACCACCTTGTCGAGCAGGCGGTCCAGCTCCTGCTGCTTGGAGAGCTCCTTCGAGATCTCGAGCAGCAGCGACAGCTTCTTCTCGCGCCGCTCTTCCTGGGATTGCGCCGTGACCTTGAGATGCGAGGCGCCCGACGCGGAAACGCCCGGGGTCGCGTCCACGATGGCCGGGACCCCGCCCGAGGCGCTCACCGGGAGCTGCCGCACGATGGTCCCGCCCATCGCCGCGCCCGGCTTCGGCGTCTGGAACGGCGGAACGACCTGCGGCCGCGGTGCCGGCGCGCTGACCGCTTTCACCCGATAGGCCACCTTGCCGAACGGTGACGACGTCGCTGTCGGTGGCGACGGCCTCCGTGATGCGGGCGCCGTTCAGGAATGTGCCGTTGGACGAGCCGAGGTCCGTGATGCGCACCCGCCGTCGGCGAGGACGAGCTCGGCGTGCTGGCGGGAAATGGTGGGGTCGTAGACGGGAACGTCGCTCGTGACGGCGCGCCCGACGATCACCGCGCGGCCGGGCGCCAGGTCGATCGTCTGGTCGCCCGTCGTGCTCAGCAGCTTAAACACAGGGGCCGAATATAGTTCAATCTCCGGCCTTAGCGAGCGCCAGCGCCCGCAACACCGCCTGCGCCTTCGCTTCGGTCTCGGCGAATTCCCGCGCCGGATCGGAATCGGCGACGATCCCGGCGCCCGCCTGCACCACCACGCGGTCCTTCAGCACCGACGGCGGCGCGGATCGCGATGCGCCGTGTCCAGATTGACCGCCCCCAGCCCACGTAGCCGACCGCACCGGCGTACGGCCCGCGCCGCTCCGGCTCGAGCTCGTCGATGATTTCCATCGCGCGGACCTTGGGCGCGCCGCGACACCGTCCCGGCCGGGAAGCACGCCTTGAACACGTCGAGCGCGTCGTAGCCCGTCGCGCAGCTGGCCCCGGACCTCGCTTACGAGGTGCTGCACGTGCGAGTACCGCTCGACCGTGAGCAGGTCGGTCACCCGCACCGTGCCATACTGCGCCACGCGGCCCACATCGTTGCGCCCCAGGTCCACAAGCATCATATGCTCGGCGCGCTCCTTTTCGTCCTCGAGCAGCGATTGGGCGAGGGCTTCGTCTTCGGCGGGCGTCGCTCCCCGGCGGCGGGTCCCCGCGATCGGCCGCACCGTCACCTCGCGGTTCTCCACCCGCACCAGCACTTCGGGGAGCTGCCCACCAGCGCGAAGTCGTCGAGCGCGAGATAGAAGAGGTAGGGAGCGGGGTTGAGCGCCCGCAGGTAGCGGTACAGGCGCAGCGGCTCCGTGGCGCCCGGGACATCCTGGCGGCGTGACAACACCGTCTGAAACGTGTCGCCCGCCTTGATGTACTCGAGGATCCGGGCGACGTCGCGCTCGAACGCCTCGCGCGGGTAGCGCGACACCGTGGGGAGGGGGCGACGCCGTCCCGCAGACGCGAGTGGAGCCAGGTGGTGGGTGTCGCCGAGCCTCCCGATCAGCTCGTCGAGCCGCTGCTCGGCGGCGTCGTACAGCCGCGCCAGCAGGGCGGGCGCGCCGCCCTGGGGGACTTCGACGTTCACCACCACGATGCGCGCGGCCGAACAGATTGTCGAGGATCACCAGGCTGTCGGCGATCATCATGACGGCGTCGGGCAGGCCCAGCGTATCGGCCGGCGGCCGTGGCAGCCGCTCGATGGTGCGGACCACGTCGTAGCCGACGTACCCGACGGCGCCGCCGGTGAAGCGGGGCAACCCCGGGACTTCGATGGCCGGCAGGGCGCGCAGCTGCTGCGCGAGGTGGCCGATGGGGTCGGCGGTCTCCCCCGCGCTCGCCCAGCCGGGGCCCCTGGTCCAGCGCTCGACCTGGGTCCCACGGTACCGCCACACCTCGCGCGGCTCTGTTCCCAGAAACGTGTAGCGGGCCCAGCGCTCGCCACCCACCAGCGACTCGAGCAGGAACGCAAAGGGCGGGCGCGCCACTTTGGCCAGCGCGGCGACGGCCGTGTCGGCGTCGAGCACCACCTCGCGCACCAGCGGCACCATCCCGCCGTGCCGGGCCCGGCTCATGAAGTCGGCGCGAGGATCAGGCATTTAGATTTCGGCGCAATGCGCCGCCTGCAGCTCGTTGCGTACGCCGCCCTCGCCATGGCGCCCGGTATCGCCCGGCCCGGCGCCGCACAGGCGTGGAACACCGATTCCGGCGTCGCGCTTGCCCGGCGCGGCATCGAACGCCGCCGCACCGTCGCGAGCGACACAGCTCTGCGCGACTACAAGGCCCAGGCTCACGGATTCGTCTTTTTCTCGGGCAGTTCGGCGAGGGCTGGCAGCGCCGCCGCGCCTGGTAAAGGCCGACCAGCTGGAGCTGGAAGTGTACTGGAAGGCCCCGGGCATGAGCAAGCAACGCATCGTCGGCTGGCGCGACCGGGCGGAGCTGCCCACCGACATCGCTTACCATCGCGACCATCTCGGCATCGTGCAGAATAATTTCGGCGCCGCGATCCGCCTGGGCGACGGGGACGAGGTGCGGGACGTGCCGCACCCCCTCGGTCCCCTCGGACCGGCCCGGTACGACTACGCCCTCGGCGACACGACCACGATCACGCTGCCGCAGCGCGTCGTGCGCGTCGTGGCGCTGCACGTGCGGCCGAAGCGGGCCGACCAGCCGGCGATCGTCGGCACGCTCTATCTCGACGTCGAGCCACGCCGATCTGGTGCGTCTCGAGTTCAGCTTTACCGCGCATGCATACCTCGACCCGCAGCTCGAGGACGTCAGCGTGGTGCTCGAGAACGCTCTGTGGGAGGGGCGCTTCTGGCTCCCCTACCGGCAGGAGATCGAGATCCGCCGCCGGTCCACCTGGCTCGATATTCCGGCCCGCGGCATCATCCGCGGCCGGTGGAACGTGGATGGCTACATACTCAACGTGGGTCTGGTGAGCAGCTGGTTCGGCGGCGACGAGATCAGCCGCGGTCCCCAAGGCCGAACGCGACTCGTTCCCCTGGCCCGAACCCCTCGCCACGGCCATCCAGGGAGTAGCGGAGCCGGTGCGGGAGGACGACCTCGCGGCCGTTCGCGCCGAAATCGCCCGGGTCGCGGGTAAGCAGGCGCTCTCGGGACTGCAGACGCGCCTGCTCGGCGCCCAGTCCGTCAGCGACCTCGTGCACTGGAATCGGGTAGAGGGCTCGCCCTGGGAGTGGGGATCGCCTGGCGCGGCGGGGTGACGCCCGCGAGCTGCGGGCGTTTGGCGGGTACGGGTTCGCGGGCGAGCACGCGACCGGCCGCGTATCGGCAGTCGCCCGGCAGGGGCGCGGGACGTGGGAGGCGGCGGGCTATCGCGCCGTGCGCGATGTGAGCGACGTCCCCGTCATCTCAGGGCTAGTCAATTCGCTCAGTGGCCAGGAGCTGGGCAACGACTACGGGGACTATTACCTCGCGACCGGCGCCCGCGCGGCGTACCGCCACGATCTCGGGTCGCGCGTCGAGTGGAGCACAACCGTGGGCCGAGAAACAACCGGGTCGCTCGCGGTGAGCGCCGCGCCCGCAAGCGGTACGCTGCGACCCAATCCAGATCTGGGCGGCGCCAGCGGTCGACTTCGTCGCGCTCGCGCTGCGGCGGCGCGGTCAGGGCCTCGCCGTGCCCCGCGACCTGAGCGGACAACTCGGCGTTGAGGGAGGCCGGTTGGACGGCGGAGCGACCTACACGCGGACCGCCGGGGTGGGGCAGCTCCTGTTTCCGCTGGGAGCCACGCGTGGCCTGGTGCGCCTGGAGGGTGGAGTCGCGAGCGCCCAGCTCCCTGCACACCGGACGTTTGTGCTCGGCGGCCGGGGACTCTCCTTGGCGACGACTTTCGCAGCTGGGGCGGGAGGCGGATGGCGCTGGCGCACGTTGAGTGGCGCGTTCCCGTACCGTTTCCGTCGCTCGTCGTGGGGTCATACGCTCACACACCACGTTCGCTCATCGTCGCCCCTTCGCGGCTGCCGGGTGGAGCGACCGGCCGGTGACCGGAACGCCGTGGGAGGCCACACCCGGCGCACGCGTGACGGTCGGCCTGGCCGTGGAATGGCTGGGGATGTTCCGTCTCGAGGCAGGCATCGGCGTGCAAGGCCATCAGGGAGGCTTCGCGTTCGACGTGACGCGCGATTTCTGGGACATTCTGTGACGCGGCCTGAGTGGCCGGGTTGGACTGTGCAGCCGCCAAGGCTAGGTTTGGTGGGTTCCCCATGGCTGACACCGTCTTCTCCGATGAATGGCTGGTCCGCTCCCTCGAGGGGTTGCTGACGCCTGAGCGTCTCGCTGAGCTGCGGGGACAGGTCGGCGCGTCCAGTACGCTCTGGGAGGCGATGGTCAAGGAAAGGTGGCGACCAACGCAGCAAATCCTCGCGGCGCTCGCCGCGCGGTTTCGCATCAAGATCGCCAACAGTGGACCAGGTTGACCCGACGGTTGCGCAGAAGGTCCCCGAGCAGCTGGCGCGCCGGTTCCGCGTGCTCCCCCTCCGCATAACCGATTCGTTCCTCGAGGTAGCGACGGCGAACCCGTTCGATCTCGACGCCGAGAAGGCCCTCGCCTTCGCGACCGCGCGCGAGATCCGGATGCTGGTGCTCGACCCGACCAGGATCGCCGAGAAGCTCGACGAGCTCTACCGTCCCGAGAAGAGCATCGACGTGCTCCTCGAAGGCATGGGAAGCTCCGCCGACGTCGTCCAGCTCGCCGATGAGAAGCCCGACGAGATCACAATCTCGGCGGAGCAGGCAAGCCAGCGACCCGTCGTCCGGCTGGTGGATCTCATCGTCTCCGAGGGCATCCTGTCGCGCGCAAGCGACATTCACATCGAGCCCGAAGAAGGCGGCGTGGCGGTGCGGTACCGCATCGACGGCGTGCTGCGGCAGGTCATGAAGATCCCCGCGCTGCCGGTATTCCGCTGATTTCCCGCATCAAGATCATGTCGTCCCTGGACATCGCGGACCGGCTGCGGCCGCAGGATGGCCGCGCCCGCGTGGCCGTGAATGGCCAGCCGATCGACCTGCGCGTTTCGACGCTGCCGGCGACGCTGGGTGAAAAGGTCGTCATCCGGATCCTCGACTCACGCGCCACGGTGCGTTCGCTCGAATCGCTGGGGCTCGCGGCCGATGAGTCCACGGCGATCCAGCGGCTGCTGCAGTTCCGCGAAGGGATCATCCTCGTGACGGGGCCGACCGGCTCCGGCAAGACGACCACGCTCTACTCGTGCATCAATCAGATCAAGAGCGAGGGCGTCAACATCGTCACGGTCGAGGACCCGGTCGAGTACCGCATGCAGGGATCGTGCAGGTGCAGGTGCAGGAGAAGGCGGGACTCACGTTTGCGTCGGCGCTGCGGTCCATTCTGCGCCAGGATCCGAACGTCGTGCTGATTGGCGAGATCCGGGACCGCGAAACGGCGCAGATCGCGATCCAGGCGTCCCTCACCGGCCACCTCGTACTCTCCACGCTGCACACGAACGACGCCGCCAATGCCGTCACGCGTCTGATGGACATCGGCGTCGAAGCCTACAAGATCGCCGCCGCGCTGCGCGGCGTGGTGGCGCAACGCTTGATGCGGAAGCTGTGCCCCACCTGCAAGGAAGTCTGGATGGAAGCGCCGGCTGACAACCTGAGAAAGTGGCTGCCGGCGGGAACGCCGCTGTACCGGGCCGCCGGATGTCCGGATTGCGCCATGACGGGCTATCGCGGCCGGTTCTCCATTCTCGAAGTGCTGACCATGACGCCGGACGTGGAGCGGTCGGTCGCCGCGGGCGAGCCCGCGCCCAAGATCGCGGAAGCCGCGCGGCGCTCCGGGATGCGCGGGTTGTGGGAGAGCGGATTGGGGCACGTGCTGCTCGGTGAGTCCACGATCGACGAGTTGCTCCGGATCGTCGACGTGCCGCAGGAAGAAGCGGCGGCTCCCGCGGCGCCCGCCCGGCGCCCGGCGGACGGAGCGGCCGTCGCCCGCACCTGGCACCGTCGAGGTGCCGGCCGTGTGTGGAGGAGAACTTCGAGCTGCTCGAAGAGCCCGCGCCGCCGCGCCGCTCCGGCCCACACGGGAGAGCTGTCCGCCAAAGTGTTATTGGTGGATGACGAGGACAGCCTGCGCAAAGTGATGAAGGAGCTGCTCGAGCGGGACGGTTACACCGTGTCCGAGGCGCGCGACGGGGCGCAGGCCCTGAACCAGATCGATCGCGTCGGGCCCGACATCATCGTCCTCGACCTGAACCTGCCGGGTCTCGATGGGTACGGCGTCCTGTCGCACCTGCGGTCGCGGCCGGCCACCGCCGCCATCCCGGTGATCGTGCTGACCGCGAAAGGGGACGAAGACAATGAGGTGCGCGTCTTCGAGCTGGGCGCCGACGATTTCCTGACCAAGCCGTTCCGAGCCCGCGCTCTGTCGGCGCGGCTGGAGGCGGTGCTCGGCCGGCGCCGCTAGCACCCGGGATGTCCATGCCTCTGTTACCCGCTGCGCTCCCGACGGCCGACGCCGCGCTCGCCTTGATCAAGCCGAAGGTACGGGCCCAGTCCGCCTATACCCTCGTGGCGCCGGAAGCGCGCCGCAAGCTGAATCAGAACGAAAGCCCGTTCGACGTGCCCGCCGCCCTCAGGACGCCGTGCTCGCCCGCCTGCGCGCGGAGGACTGGAACCGTTACCCGCCCTTTTCACCGGTCGATCTGCTCGCCCGTCTCGCCGCCCGGCATGACTGGAGCGCGGACGGCGTGCTGGTTGGAAACGGCTCTAACGAGCCTGATCCAGGCCACGCTCGCGGTCACCGTCGGGGAAGGGACCACCGTCGTCAGCCCGGTCCCCACCTTCACACTGTACCGGCTGCTCACCGAGGTATTCGGCGGACGCCATGTGGGTGTCCCGCTGACCGCGGACTTCGCGTTCGATCTCCCGGCGCTGATTCGCGCCGCCGCCGCCGCTCAGGCTCGCGTGATCGTGGTGAATTCGCCCAACAATCCCACCGGGACGCCGCTCCCCGAAGGCGGCGTCGAGCGGCTGCTGGAAGAGACGGAGGCGCTGATCGTGGTGGACGAGGCCTATCAGGACTTCGGGGGACCGACCGCGCTGCCCCTGCTCGCGGAGCATGCGCGGCTCGTGGTGCTGCGCACCTTCAGCAAGGCCATGTCGCTCGCCGGCCTGCGCTTCGGATACGCGCTGGCGCATCCGGCCGTTGCCCGCGAGATCACCAAGGCCAAGCTGCCGTACAACGTCAATCGCATGACGCTCGCCGCGGCGCACGCGGCGCTCGATGCGCCGGAGCTGCTCGAGCAATACACCCAGCGGGTGCGCGACGCCCGCGACCGGCTGTATCGCGGGCTGCAAGGGGTGCGTGGTCTCAAGGCGTTTCCCACGGCCGCGAACTTCGTGCTGATCCGCTGCGACGCGCAGCCGGCGGCGGACGTGTTCCGGCGCCTGGTGGAGCAGCACGGGATCCTGGTGCGCGACGTGTCAGGCGGGGCGGGCCTCGAGGGCTGCCTCCGCATCACCGCCGGGACGCTGGACGACGTGGACGCGGTGCTGGATGCGCTCCGGACCATTTTCGGGAGCACGCCATGAGCCGGGCCGGGGAAGCGCGGCGCAAGACCAAGGAGACCGAAGTGCGCGTCCGGGTCGATCTCGACGGATCGGGGCGCGCGGACGTCAAGACCGGGATCGGGTTCTTCGATCACATGCTCGAGGCCCTCGCCCGGCACGCCCTGTACGACCTCGACGTGAGCGCGGCCGGGGACCTGCATGTGGATGCCCACCACACGGTCGAAGACGTGGGGATCGTGCTCGGCCAGGCGCTCGCCCAGGCGCTGGGAGAGCGCCGGGGCATCCGCCGCTACGGCGATGCCACCGTGCCGCTGGACGACGCGCTGGCGCGGGTCGTCGTCGATGTGAGTGGGCGTCCGTACCTGGCGTTCCACGCCGATCCACCGACCTGGCAGAAGCTGGGGACTACGACGTGGCCCTCACGCCGGAATTCTTCCGCGCGCTCGCCACGCACGGCGGGCTCACGCTGCACGTGGACCTGCTGCGCGGGCAGAACGCGCATCACGTCGTCGAAGCCGTCTTCAAGGCGACCGCCCGCGCGCTGGGTGAGGCCACGAGTCTCGACGCCCGCGTACAGGGCGTGCCCTCGACCAAGGGGACCCTCGCGTGATCGCGGTCGTCGACTACGGCGCGTCCAACGTCCAGAGCGTGTTGCGCGCGCTGCGCGCCGTGGGCGCCGAGGCCGTGCTCTCCGCCGATCCGGCCGTGGTGCGCGGGGCGGCGCGGGTCGTCGTCCCGGGCGTGGGACACTTTGCGCCGGCGATGCGTGCGTTGAACGACACCGGCCTTGGGGACGCGGTGCGTGAGACGGTGAGTGCGGGCACGCCGACGCTCGGCATCTGCCTTGGGCTGCAGCTCTTCCTCGAGCAAAGCGAAGAGGCCCCCGGCGTGTCCGGGGCTGGGGTTGCTGCGGGGTGGAGTGATGCGATTCCAAACCTCGCTTCCGGTGCCGCACGTCGGGTGGGCGCGGGTCGAGCTCACGGAGCGGGGCCGGACGCAGCCGGTGCTGGCCGACGCCTTCGCCAAACCTGAGGCGTACTTCTACCACGTGCACAGCTTTCACCCCGACGCCGCCTCGAGCGGGTCGGCACTCGGCGAGGCGGAGTACGGCACGGCGTTTCCCACGATTCTCGGGAACGAGAACGTGCTGGGCGTACAGTTCCATCCGGAGAAGTCGCAGGGAGCCGGGCTGGCGCTGCTGGAGGCGTTCGCCCGCTGGACGCCGTGACGGACGCGCGCGTGCGGTTCGTGGATACCTACGTGCTGCACGCCGGGTCGGATGCGAGCACAGACGGACTCGGCGTGTTGACGCTGCGCCGTGCATCGGGAGGGCGGTGTCCCGGATCGTGGGAGACCGTGCATGGCACGATCGAAGCGGGCGAGACGCCGGTCCAGGCCTCGATGCGCGAGCTGCGCGAGGAGACCGGGTTCACGCCGGTGCGCCTCTACAATGTCAGCCGGGTCGAAGCGTTCTACGAGCACCGCACGGACGAGATTGCGCTGATTCCGGTGTTCGCCGCGTTCGTGAGCGAACGCCGCCCGCCGCAGCTGTCGCACGAGCACGATCAGGCAGCATGGCTCCCTCCCGCCGAGGCTTCGCGCGGTTCGCGTGGCCGCGTGAACGGCGCGCGCTCGAGGATATCATTTCGCTGTTTGGCAAGGGGGTGGGGGCTTGCTGGATGACGTGCTGCGCGTATGCTAGCTCGGCGGCTGATTCCCTGCCTCGACGTCGCGGAGGGACGGGTGGTGAAAGGGATCCGCTTCCAGGGCCTGCGGGATGCGGGAGATCCGGTCGAGCAAGCGACCCGCTACGACACCGATGGCGCGGACGAGCTCGTGTTCCTCGACATCTCCGCGAGCCACGAAGCACGGGCTACGCTGCTCGACGTCGTGAGCCGGGTCGCGGATCGGTTGTTCATTCCGTTCACGGTGGGCGGCGGCATTCGGAGCGTGGAGGATGCGCGCGCGGTGCTGCGGGCCGGGGCGGATAAGGTCGGGGCGAACACCGCGCTCGTCGGTGATCCGTCGCTCGCCGTGCGCCTGGCCGATGAATTCGGCCGGCAGTGCGTGGTGGCGGCGATTGATGCGAAGGCGAGAGGCGGAGAAGAGGGAAGAGGGAAGAGGGAAGAGTGGGAAGTGATGGTGAAGGGTGGCAGAGAGCCCACGGGGTTGGAAGCGGTGGCGTGGGCGGTCCAACTGGAACAGCTGGGCGCGGGGAGATCTTGCTGACCTCGATGGACACCGACGGAACTCAGAACGGCTATGACCTGCCGCTCACGCGCGCTGTCTCGGCGGCCGTGCGCATCCCGGTGATCGCCTCAGGCGGAGCGGGAAAGCTGGAGCACCTGGCGCAGGCGCTCGACGCCGGCGCCCACGGCGTTCTCGTGGCAACCCTGTTTCACTACCGCGGCACGACACTTCCTGAGGCGCGCGCGTTCCTCGCGAGCCGCGGCTATCCGGTGCGGCCGTGAACCCCGTCTACCGGCGGATCTATCGCGTGGTGAAGCGCATCCCCAAGGGGCGGGTGGCCACCTATGGCGTGGTCGCGCGCCTGGCCGGCAGCCCGGCGCGGCCCGGACGGTCGGCTGGGCGCTCTCCGCGCTCCCCGACGACGCCGACGTGCCGTGGTGGCGGGTGCTCAACGCCTCCGGCCGCATTTCGCTGCCGGCGCGGGACCACGGCGCGGTGGTGCAGCGCGCCTTGCTGCTGCGTGAAGGGGTGCGGTTCGGTCCGGGCGGGGCCGTGAACCTCACGCAGTTCGGCTGGCCGGCCGAGGCCTACGACAGCCTCTCGGCCGCCCAGACGCGCGCCGCCTCGTCCAGGAGGTCGCGGAGGTTGAAGGGCTTGCGGACGTAGCGCAAGCCCAGCCGGGCCAGCGTTTCTTCCGTTGCCGCCCGGATGTCTCCGGTCGCCACCAGCGTCCGGCCCCGCAGTCCCGGGTTCGCTCCCACCAGCACTTCCACGAACAACTCCCCGCGCGCGGTGGCCTGCATGTCCGCGAGAATCAGGTCGTAGTGGCGGGCCCGCGCCATATCGAGGGCCTGGGCCGGATTGCGGGCCACCTCCACGAAGTGGCCTTCTCGTCCGAACAGCGCCTTGACCATCCGCCGAACCGCGGGATCGTCGTCCACCAGGAGAATCGTCCGTTTCACGGCCGGGGGTGCAGGCGCGGCGTCGGCTGCGGATACCTCACCGGGGCGCGTGTCGCCGGCGGACGGCAGATCGACCAGGAACACCGCGCCGCGGTCAGCCGGACGCTCCAGCGCGATGTGCCCGCCGTGCGATTCGACGATCGAGTACGTGATCGAAAGTCCCAGCCCCGTTCCGGATCCCGGCTCTTTGGTCGTGAAGAACGGCGTGAACAGGTGTGGGACCACGTCGTCCGGGATTCCCGCCCCTGAGTCGGCGACGCGCACGTGCACGCGGTCGTCCGACCAGGTAACGACCTCGATCGTCGGAGGCCGCACGGGCCGGTGGGCAGCGGCCGCGTGGGCGGCGTTGGTGAGCAGGTTCAGCATCACCTGCTGCAGCGCATGCTGGTCGCCCAGCACCGCCGGCAGGTCGGCGGCGAGGTTCTTCTCGATCGCGATGTCCTTGAGCTTCAAGTCATAACTCATGAGCACCAGGGTGCGCTGAATCACGTCGTTGAGATCCACGCGCGCCTGCTCCGCGGGCCCTTGCGGGCGAAGGTGAGCAGGTTGCTCACGATCCGGCCGGCGCGCTCGGCCTGCTCGTGGATCACCCGCAGGTGCCCGCGATCCTTGGCGCCCAGATCCTTCTGCTCGAGCAGGAACTCCGACAGCCCGGCGATGGAGGTCAACGGGTTGTTCAGCTCGTGCGCCACGCCGGACACGAGCTGCCCGACGGCGGCGAGTTTCTCGCTCTGGATCAGGTGGGCCTCCATCACTTGCTGATCGGTCACGTCCTCGATCAGCACCACGACGCTCTGCTCCCGGGTGGCGCTCGGGATGCGGGCACGGTTGACCCGCAGCGTCCGCCCCATTCGGGAAGACCGGACCACGAGGGGCAGAGGCCGCTCGTCCCGGCGCGTGCCGCGGCGAGTAGCTCCGGCGAGCCCGCCGGCGGACCCGAGCAGCGCAGGGCCGAGCTCCTGGTCGGTGATGGTCGCGACGGAGGCCCCAGCAGCGCCGCCAAGGCGCGGTTGGCCCGCCGGATCCGTCCGTGGTCGTCCACGACCGCGATCCCCTCGCTCAGCGCGTCGAAGGCGATTTCCCACTGCTCTTTGGCGCGCCGGACCATGTCGAAGAACCGGGCGTTCGCGAGCACGATCGCGGTGTGGGTCGCCACCGTCGAGAGGAGGCGCACATCCTCGGCGGGAAAGACGCCCGCGCGCGGCTCGGTGACCACGAGAGAGCCGACGACCACACCGTGCGCCCGCAAGGGCACGGCCGCGGCCGAGACGGCTCGCCAGCGTGCCCATGAGCAGCGTGGGGCCGCTTGCCGCGCCGTCTACCAGCTCGAGCCGGTCATTCCCGACGGACCGCGCCACGAGGCCCGGGTCATCCGCGGCGACGGTCTGGCCCCGCAGCGGCGCGAGCGTTCCCTCGGCCCCAGCCACCCGCAGCGTGCCCACGTCGTCCGGACCGTCGGTGGCAAGCGCGACGAGCGCGCCGCGGGCGTCGAGAAACCGCATCGCATAGCGGACGACCTGTTCGGCGATGCGATCGAGCTCGAGCGATTCCGACAGCACGTAGGAGAGCTCTTGCAGCGAGAACAGCTCTGAGAGGCGGCGGTTGAGCTCATCGGCGGCCAGCCGGCGCGCCCGTTCGCTCTGGACCAGGCGCCGCCGCAGCGCCACTGCGGCCCAGGCGAGCCCGCCCAGCGCGAGCGCCGCCAGCGCGCCCAAGACGAAGGAGGTCACGGAAGGCCAGTATAAGGGCGCCCCGTAGGGGACAGCTTGACTGGAGCAATCCCGACAAATAGATTCGCCTATCCTGTTGTTGAGAATCAATCTCAAATCGTTTGCCACCAGCCACAGCCGAAGGAGCCAGCCAGTGCCCCACGCCCGAGTGCCCGGACGCCGCGCCCTCCAAGCCGCCACTTTCCTGGCCGCGATTGCGGCGTCACCCGTCGCCGCGCAGGAACGGACCACCGTCGGCGGGTATGGCGAGGTCCACTACACCAACCCGACCGGACCGGCCACGCCGGCGACGGTCAATCTCGCGCGGTTCGTCGTATATCTCTCGCACACCTTCAACGATCGGCTCACGTTCCAGTCCGAGCTCGAAGTCGAGGATGCGAAGATCGAGAGCCGGCGCTGCGGGAGGTGAGGTGGGGGTCGAGCAGGCGTACCTGGACTACCGCCTCAACGACTGGTTGACCCTGCGCACCGGGCTCATCCTTGCCCCGATTGGGATCATCAACGAGACTCACGAGCCGCCCACCTTCAACGGCGTCGAGCGTCCTCCACTCGAGACACGACGTGATTCCCACCACGTGGCGGGAAATCGGCGCTTGGAGCGGTCGGTGCCATCCCCGGGGTCGAGGGCTTGAGCTATCGTCTCTACGTTCTCAACGGCCTCAAGGCCGAGGGGTTCACTGCCAGTGAAGGGATCCGTGAAGGGCGCCAGGAGGGTCAGCATGCGAGCTTCGCCAACCCTCCGTCTCACCGGGCGGATCGAGGTGGGCGCGGCCGGGCTTGAGCGATCGGTGGATCGTTCTGGTACGGCGGCACGGCGAACGCGGACTCGGTGCTCTGGCACGGGCACTTCGCGGCCCCGATGACGCTGCTGTCGGCCGACGCGCGCTATGAGATCGGCGGAGCGAGTTTCCGAGCCGTCGTCGGCGACGATCAGCGTGAGCGATGCCGCGGCGATCAACGCCCGCTACGGCGCCGATGTCGGGAGCCGGATCAGCGGCGGCTACGTCGAAGCCGCGTACAACCTGCTTGCCCTGCCTTGCCCCCAAACGCCCCAGCAACTCAACGCCTTTGTCCGTTACGAACAGTACGACACGCAGTCCGCCGTTCCGGTAGGGCACGGCGCAGGATCCTGGCGCTCGCGCGCCGCATCACGACGGTTGGTCTCACCTACCGGCCGACTCACAATACCGCCTTCAAGGGCGACTACCAGCTGCTGCGCAATCAGCGCCGCGCGCCGGCGAGGGGAGGTCCTGAGCTTGGGGATCGGCTACGAGTTCTAAGAGTGCGCCGATTTGCGTTCAGCCTGCCCCTGTGGGCGTCGGTCATGTTGCTCCCGGCCGCGCCCGTGAGAGCGCAGAACTCCGCCTTCCGCGCAAGCTGGCGGCGTCGATCGCCCGGGTGTTCGGCCGGGGCTCGCGGGTAGACTCGCTGCATCGTGGACTCGAACACTGTACTCCGGGTGTCCCGAGGCGACTCGCTCCTGGGCTTTGCGCGGGTGGGAAACGTGATCGGCAAAGACCGGCCCATTACCTTCCTCGTGGCCATTGGACCCGACGACCGGCTCAAGGACGTGGACATTCTCGTGTATCGCGAGCCCGTGGCGGCGAGGTGGCGTACGAGGCGTGGCGCAAGCAGTTCCGGGGCAAGACCGCCGCGGACTCGCTCCGGGTGGGCAAGGAGTATCCGCAGCATTTCGGGGGCCACGATCAGCGTGCACGCGGTGACAGCGGGGTGCGAAGCATGCTTGCCGATCTCACAACCTGGCACCACAAGGGCGCGATCCGATGAGCGGGCGGCTCACGTGGGGGCGCTCCCCAACGATCCGCAGTTTGGGGCGTTGGATTACGATCGTGCGGCACGGTGGGAGTACGACCTCACTCGTCTTTGTCTGGCACACGACGCGGCTCGTCCCGGCCGGGATCGCGGGGCACTACCGCGGCGGTAGACCCTGAGGCGAGCAGCGCCGCCATCAGGTTCCCGGGGAGTCCTTCGCCGAGATGCTCACGATCACCCATACCACCTGCTCAGCCTGGCGGTGATCTTCGTGCTGACGGGACTCGAGGTCGCGCTGTGCGCCCGGCCGTCCGAGCGCTGGAAGCGCTTTCTCGTCGTGGGCCGTTCCGCCGCCCTGCTCATGTCGTTTGCGGCCATGTGGCTGATGCGCTACGCGGATCCGCGGTTCGCCTGGCTCCTGGAGGCGTCGGCTGATCCTCGCTGACGTTTTACGTGCCAGGTCCTTCCTGATTCTCCGCGAGCTGAGCGGGCGCCGGAGCGGGCCTCCTGAGGCGACGCGACTTCCTGGGCGCCGTTGGCGCCGGTGTGGCCAGCGGGATGTTGCCGCACCTGCCGCGCTCCGGCGTGACGACCGGTTCGTCGAACGCTGGTCGTGGGCCATGGGACGAGGCGGTGCACCTGATGGTGTTTGCCTCGTCCGGAGGACAGAAGGGCTCGACGCCTGTAGCGCTGCGCTCGCGGAGTTGCGCCGGGTCGAAGCCCGGCTCACGCTGCTTCGATGACGCCGAGCTGATCTGTGCGAGCTGAACCGGCACGCCGGCCGCAAAGCGTTGCGAATCGACGACGACCTCCAGGCGGTTTTGCGGGGGCGCAGGAGTTTCGCCGCGCCACGGGGGCGCGTTTGACGTGGCGGTGGAGCCGTTGATGCGTGCGTGGGGATTTCACGAGCGGCGGGCGGCGCGCCCCGGTGCGGCGGAAATCGGCCGAGGCACGGGAGGCGGTGGCGGCCGCGGCGGTCGCCCTCGACGGCGATCGCGCGCGCCTGGTCGGTACGCACACGCGCCTCGATTTCGGCGGGATCGGGGTGGGGTACGGGATCGACCGCGCGCTGGCGGTGCTGGCGCGCCGCGGCATCCGCCGGGCGTTTCTCGATGTCAGCGGTGACTGCGCCGCGCTCGATGCGCCTCCTGGGCGCGGCGGGCTGGCCCGTCGCGATCGCGGGATCCGCGTCACCCGGGTCGCGTGACCGAAACGGTGTCGCTGCGCCACGCGGCGCTCGCGACATCCGCGAACACCGTTTCGATCGTGCTGCTACGGGCACTGGATCATCGGGCACGTGATGAACCCGGCCACCGGGTGGCCGGCGCACACGCTGGTACAGGCGACCGTGATGGCTCGGAGTGCAGTGGCGGCCGACGCGCTTTCAACGGCCATGCTCGTCGCCGGCCGGGCGCCGGCGGCGGCGCTGCGCGCGTTTGCCGTCTAGTGGGGCTGGGAGAGCCCGACGCCTTGCGCGCGACTGGACCCGCGCCCGCTCCTGATCGAGGATACGCGCGGAGCGGTTCAAGCGGTGCTTGAGCGCGTCTGGTAGCTGACGATCAGGTCCTCCCGGAGAGTTGGTCGCTTCGTCGAGCAGGGTAAGATCTGCGCGCTGGCTGCTCCTGCGCCCCAGTGCTCAGTAGGACCCCACACGTGGCCGACGCCGGCGCGATCCCGATGGGGCGGAACGGCTGTCCCCCGCTGGCGAGGTTCACGTCCTCGGGATTGAACCGTGCCTGGGGGTATGCAGAGCCGACGAACGTGACGAGCACGAGCGTCCGGACGGCGCGATGACCGACCTGCATGGCGAGGCGAATCGATGGTCGCCTGGCGGTTTGCGGATCAGGGTGCTGAGCGAGCGATAGGTGTCGGGAGCGAGCAGCCGGATGACTGCGCGCTCAGGGGCAACACCTGGATGTCTACCCGGTCGGTCGTGATGCGCACGGCTACGTCGTCGCGCCGCCGCGGCGTTCCGTAGCCGGTGGGGATGGTGTCGCCGGGCGGCAAAGTCCGGAAGCCCGGAAAGTTGGACGGACGGAAGGACCCCGGGGAAAGGATGGCCAACGCGACCACCGCTGCTCGTCGCGTCATCCGCGTCCGTCCTTCCGTGGTTCCGTCGTGTCTCTGAGGTCGCTCGCCGATTCGCCCACGCAAAGGGGATCAGTTCCTGATAGAACGCTTCTGCCCCGCGGGCATGCAACCGGATGTCGAACGTTTCGCGGGCCCGGCGCACACCCTGGGCGCGCAAGGCGGCGAGCGGCCGGAGTTCCGCGCAGCGCGGCCACCGCGATGGCGATGGCGGCGGCGGGCGCTCCGGGACGAGCACGCCAGTGTCGAGGTCGTGACAGGCGTCGCGGTTCCCCGGGATGTCGGTAGCGATCGGCACCGCACCGCAGGCCATCGCTTCGTACAGTACCGGGACATGCCCTCCGTGTCCCGGTACGACCCGCTCCACCAGCACGTCGGCCGCCTGCATCCAACGGTCCACGTCTTCCCGCTGGCCAAGCAGGCGCACGTCGCTCGGCGGCCTGCCGCCTGCGCCCGCGCCTCGATCTCGTCTGGCGGAGTCCCCGGAGGATGCGGAGCCCCCGACGAGAGCGGCAGCGGCGGCGGCGAGCCCGCGCTGCGTGGGGGCGGCTGCCCAGGAACTGCCCTCCACGATCTCCCGAGGATGCCCTTCGCGCGCGTCACCTGCGACCGACGAATACGAGCACGAACCGGTTCGTTCTCGGGGAGGCCCAGCTCGCGGCGCAGGGCGGCGCGGTCGCTCTCGGGGACGGAACCGCCGCGAGTCCGCCGCCCCGCCCGGCTGATCGGTCAGCGGGCGGTGACACGCGCAGACTCGGGAGAACCGCGCCCGAGTCGCGTCGGAGTCGCCGATGAAGCCGTCGGCGAGCCGTTGGAGCAGCGGGTCGAGCCGGTCGGGTCCGGTGAGCCGGACGAACCACGACGAGCTGAGTCGGGTGTGCCGAGCTGGCGAGGCCGCCAGCTGAGCGCATCGCGCGGCGCATCGGGCGCGAGGATGTCGATGGCGCGCCCCGCAGCAGCGCCCGGATGCGCCGGCGACGATGCCCACACGCGGCCAGCGTGCGCAGCTTGATCGGATGCAGCGGGATGTGCACCACCGGGCAGCCGAGCGCGGTCAGGTGGTCGGTCAGCTCGCCTGGCCCGGGGCGAAATCGCCAGGGCTCCACGATCCGCCGGTCGAGATGCTCGATGAGCAGGGCCATGCTGCGCTGGCCGCCCATGCGGAGGTGCGGGTAGTGGCTCACGAACGCCGCCCGAATAGGCCGGTCGGGACTCACGCGATGAGGCCTGCCACCGCCTCGCGCAGCTCTGGAATGCCTTCGCCCGTCTGGGCACTCGTGAGGATCAGCTGATCGGCATCCATGGCGAGCGCGTCGCGCAGCACGCCTTCTCGCGGCCAGCCGCTGGCCGCGCGGCAGTTTGTCGCTCTTGGTCACCGCCGCGAGCACGCGGGTTCCGGCGGCGGCAAAGGTGTCCTGCATCGCGCGGTCATCGGGGGAGGGATCGCGCCGGATATCGAGCAGCCACACCACGCCGGCCAGCCGCGGACGCAACACCACGTGGCGCAGCAGTCCCCGGAACGCCGGTCAGCTCACCTTTGCTGGCGCTGGGCGTACCCATATCCGGGAAGGTCCAGCAGATAGAGGGAAGAGGTGAGAGGGAAGGGGAAGGCGTGCACCGCAGCCTCAACCTCTTCCCCCTTCTCCTCTTCCCTCTGTCCCCAATGATGTATCTCGAATACGTTCAACGCCCTCGTCTTCCCGGGCGTCGCGGATATCCGGGCGATCCGTTGCCCGACGAACGCGTTGATGAAGCTGGATTTTCCGACGTTGGACCGGCCGAGGAAGGCGACTTCGGGAAGCGAGAGCGAGCGCGACGTCGGCTCGGGGAAAGGAGCCGACGAAGATCGGGACCCGTCAGGCTTCTTTCTTTGACGCACGCGCTCGGTGACGAGCAGCGGTGCCCGGCCGTCGGTGACGCATTCCGCGGTGATGGCGACCTCACGGACGTCGTCGCGGCTGGGCAGGTCGAACATGATGTCGGTCATCAGCTCTTCGAGAATGGCGCGCAGGCCGCGGGCCCCGGTGCCGCGCTTGAGCGCCTTCTGGGCGATCGCCTTGATCGCGTCCTTCTCGATGGTGAGCCGCACGTCCTCGAGCTCGAACAGCTTCTGGTACTGCTTGACCAGGGCGTTCTTGGGCTCGACCAGGATGCGCATCAGGGCGCCTTCGTCCAGCGCCTCGAGCGGCACCGCGCACCGGCAGCCGGCCGATCAGCTCGGGAATCATGCCGTAGCGCAGCAGGTCGTCGGGCTCGACGTCGCTGAAGGGGTTCTGCTTGACCTTCTCCGGTGTTCCCTTCGCCACCTCTTCCTTGGTGAAGCCGATCTGCCGCCGCCCCGTCCGGGACTCGATGATCTTCTCGAGGCCGTCGAACGCGCCGCCGCAGATGAACGAGGATGTCCTTGGTGTTGACCTGGATGTATTCCTGCTGCGGGTGCTTGCGGCCGCCCTGCGGCGGGACGCTCGCCACCGTGCCCTCGAGGATCTTGAGCAGCGCCTGCTGCACGCCCTCGCCCGAGACGTCGCGGGTGATGCTGGGATTCTCCGACTTGCGGGCGATCTTGTCGATCTCGTCGATGTAGACGATGCCGCGCTCGGCCTCCGCGACGTTGAAATCGCGCGGCCTGCAGCAGGCGCACCAGGATGTTCTCGACGTCCTCGCCCACGTAGCCGGCTTCGGTCAGCGTGGTCGCGTCGGCGATCGTGAAGGGGACGTCGAGGATGCGCGCCAGCGTCTGGGCCAGCAGCGTTTTGCCCACGCCGGTCGGCCCGACGAGCAGGATGTTGCTCTTGTCGAGCTCGACCTCGCCCTCGCGCGCCTGGTGCGAGTTGATGCGCTTGTAGTGGTTGTAGACCGCGACGGCGAGCGTCTTCTTGGCCTTCTCCTGCCCGATCACGTACTGGTCCAGCACGTCCTTGAGCTCGGCGGGCGTGGGGACCTGCGTGATCGCCTCAGAGACTTCCCGTTCCTCGTCCTCCGCCAGGATCTCATTGCAGAGCGCGATGCACTCATTGCAAATGTAGACCGACGGGCCGGAGATGAATTTCCGGACCGAATCTTTGGACTTGCCGCAGAAGGAGCAGCGGAGATGCTTGTCGTGGGACATCTAACTCCTAGTATGGGAAGGGTTCGCCCCCGCGCAAGCTTACTTCTTTTGCCGTCGGCCAGCACTTCCTGGTAGTTCGCGATCACGTGGTCGATGAGGCCGTATTCCTTGGCTTCTTCGGCCGACATGAAGCGGTCCCGGTCCATGTCCTTCTCGATCTGCTCCACCGCCTTGCCCGTATGCTTGGCGTACAGGTCGTTCAGCTTGCCCCGGAGGTAGAGAATCTCCCGGGCCTGGATCTCGATGTCGGACGCGGTGCCCTGCGTGCCCCCGGAGGGCTGGTGCATCATGATACGCGCATGCGGGAGCGCCGAGCGCTTGCCCGTGCGGCCGGCCGTGAGCAGGAAGCGAGCCCATCGAGGCCGCCATCCCCATGCAAATCGTGTTCACCGGGGCCCGCAGGAACTGCATCGTGTCGTAGATCGCCATGCCGCTCGACACCAGGCCGCCCGGGCTGTTGACGTAGAGGTAGATGTCGCGTTCCGGGTTGTCGGCGTCCAGGAACAGCAGCTGGGCGATGATGATGTTCGCCACCTCATCGTTGATCTGCGTGCCCAGGAAGACGATGCGGTCCATCAGCAGCCGGCTGAAGATGTCGTACGTGCGCTCGCCGCGGCTGGAGCGCTCGATGATATAGGGCGGATAAATCTGACTTTCGATCACGGCTACTCCACGGTGGATTGCGAAAGGAGGTAGGCGAACACCTTCTCCTCGGTGAGGCCCCGCTCAATGTCGCGGAGCCGCTTGGCCTTCTCGAGCGACGCATAGAGCTCGGCGGCGGGCATGTTGCGCCGCTTGGCGAGCTCCCTGGATCCGCTCGTCCAGCTCGGTTTCGGTCACGCGCAGCTTTTCCCGCTCCACAATGTGGTCAGCACCAGGTCGCGGCGCACCTGCGCCTCGGCCACCGGCCGGAACTCCGTCGCGAACTCCGTCCAGCCGGTCTTCCGGGATCCCGTAGGCCTGCGCGTACAGCCCCAGCACCCGATCGACCAGCGGTCGCGGGGCGACCACGCCGTTGGCCGCGACGACCTGCTCGATCAGCTCGGCGCGCACGCGGGCGTCGGCCTCACGCGCGGCCTCCTTCTCCAGATCCTCGCGCACCGCGCGCAGCAGCGCGTCCAGCGACTCGAAGTCCCCGACCTCGCGCGCGAAGGCATCGTCCAGCTCGGGAAGCTGCTGCCGCTTCACCTCGTGCAGCGTGATCCGCACGTCGCGGGACTGTCCCCGCTTCGCCTCGTCGGCAAAGTCGTCGGGGAACCGCACCGTCGTGTCGATCGACTGTCCCGGCGTGAGGGTCATGATGCGCTCTTCCACGTCGGGGACGGCGCGTCCCTCGCCCAGCACCAGCTGGTGCGCCTGCGGCTCCTTCACCGTATCGCCCACGCGGGTGGCGACCGTGATGCTCACCATGTCCTTCGGCTTGGGCGCCTCGGCGCCTCGACCGGGCGTCCAGGGGGCGCGCTGCTCGCGCATCTCGTGCAGCTGGGTGGTCACCTGCTCGTCCGAGACCGTGGCGACGCTGCGCTTGAGGCGGAATCCGCCGAGCCGCTCGAGCTTCACGTCCGGCTTGAGCTCGACGTGGAACTCGAACGTCACCGGCGCGCCCGCTTCCCACTTGAGGTTGTGGATGTGGGGTCCGCGATCGGCTGCAGCGCTTCCTGGGCGAGCGCCGCGGTCCAGCTCTCCGCACCAGATCGCCCAGCACCTGCTGCCGGATGTCATCGGCGAACTGCTTCCTGACGATCGCGACCGGCGCCTTGCCGCGGCGGAAACCGGGGAGCCGGGCGCGCTGCTGGTAGTCCGTCGTCGCGCGGTCCTCCGCCTGCTTGACGTGCTCCGGCGGCACCGTGACCGCGAGCATCGCGGCGCCGGGCTCTTCCGAGGTCTTCTTGATCACGATGTCGGCCATGTGAATTGCAATCTAACTAGTGCCGGGGAGGGGTGGGGCGGGCCTTATCCCCTTGGGGTTTGCCCCACGCCGTCGCCGGCGGAGCAGGGGGCCGGACGCTGGCGCCGCTACGCCGGCGGCGCTAGGATCGGCGCATGCTCCTGTCCGCCCTCGTGCAGCGCCAACTCACGTGCGCGGGCTTCATCGCCGGTGCCGCGTGTGGAGCTGGTTCCGACGCCAGGTTCGCCGAGCGCCAACGTGCCCCCGCACAGCCACGTGTTCGTCCTGGTTGAAGAGAACAGGAACTACGCGGCCGTGGTGGGTACCGGGGCGATGCCTTACCTCGACACCTTGATTGCCCGCTACGGTCTCGCGACGCAGTACTACGCCAACACCCATCCGTCGATCGGGAACTACTTCATGATGACGGTCGGCGCGGTCGTGACGAATTTCAACTCCTACGCCGACACCATTCGAGACGACAACATCGTGCGGCGCGTGCTGGCGGCCGGCAAGACGTGGAAGTCCTATGCCGAGGACATCCCCTTCGGTGGGGTACACCGGCGGCAACGTGGGACAGTATGTCCGGCGTCACAACCCGCTGTCGTACATCTCGGACGCGATCGACAGCCCGGCGCAGAAGCAGCGCCTCGTCCCGTTTACGCAGTTCGCGGCCGACCTCGCGGGCGATACGTTGCCCAACTACTCATTTCTCGTCCCGAACCTCTGCCACGACGCGCATGACTGCACGCTCGACTCCGCCGACACCTGGCTGCGCACCAACATCAAGCCGCTGATCGACAGCCCGCGGTTCCAGCAGGACGGGATGCTGATCATCCTGTTCGACGAGGCGAGCCCTTTCGACGCCACGTGTGGCGGTGGCCGTGGTCGCGTGGGTGGTGGTCAGCGCGAAAACCAGGCCGGGGTATCGGTCGAGTACGCTGTACCAGCACGAGAACACGCTGCGATTGACTGCGGAGGCGCTGGGCCTGACGGCTTACCCCGGTGCTGCGGCGGCCGCGGCCAGCATGGGAGAGTTCTTCTTGCCTTGATGCGACCGGAGGGACTCGAACCCCCACCGGTTGCCCCATAGGATCCTCGCGCTGTCCCTCTTGTCGTGGCGGCGTGTCCGCCTAGAAGCCGTCTCACTTTCCCGCCCCAGGTCCCTCATCCCCCAGTGCGTTGACGCCTGCGATGCGCTCGAGCGGCACATCGGTGCGAGGTCGTTGCGCGGATGGCACGCGACTCGTTGCGTGGGCGCAGCAGACGCTGACCGCATACGCTCCGCGAGCAAACGGCGTGGTTTTATGCGGCGTGCGCGCAACGGATACCGGGCTGGTGCCGCGGACTCCGCGAGCCGGCCACACCTCACCAGGAGTGTCCCGCCATGACGAACCGCCTTGCCGCACTGATCGCCGTGCTATTTCTCGCCGCGTGTACGGACGCATCACCCCCTGTTCCCGCTGCTCCTGTGCTCCGCGCACGGGCCGATCCCCAAGGCAGGGATGACTCGGGCTACTGGTGGGCCACGTGATGCGACCTCTCCCGCGCTGGGCAACGGGACGGTCCCAGAGTGGGAGCATCCGGGACAACGACGGACCCCATCCTCTACCACGGCGGATCCATCATTTACAAGCCGAAAGTTGCAGTGCTGTACTGGTCGAACCGGGCGATCTATCAGGGGAGGCCCCCACCCGCCCTCAACGGACTCTGGCAGCAGGGACTCGCGTCGCTCGCGGAAGGTTCTTTCTTGGTGCGATCTCGGCGGCTCGAACTACCACAACATCATGACGACCTACTACGATGGCACTAGTAAGAGTACATCCAGAACAGCCTCACCTCTACACGCCAGCACTGGCGAAGCGAGCCCGAACGATGAGCGCCCGCGGCCGGGCGACTCCGTGCACGTTGGCATCATCAAGGAGGTGCTCGAATTCGGGTTTAACACCGACTCCCCTTCCGTTACGACCCGGATAGCACCATCTACGTGTTGTCACCGACTCGGCGTGGACTGGGGTTGAACGGCCGCGGATATTTCGAGGCTGGCGACTTCTGCGCCTACCACGGAATCACCACCGTTCCCGGATACGGAACTATCAGGTTTGCCGCCATACCGCATCAGTATGACGTTCCGGTCTGCGACCTGCTGGTTGGGTCACCGAACAATGATCCGGCCGGTGACGCCGTAAGCGACGCGCTCGTGCACGATCGAGGAAGTGACGACCGATCCCGACACGCTCGGTGGGTGGTACGACTACAGGCACGGCGAGGTCGCGACGAGCGCCCGGAGGCGTATGACCCGCACTACCATGCAAAGAACGGCGCGGATGCAAACGTCCCTCATGTACGCGG
>ERZ1370068.4820-contig-3875_pt1 | contig 80119 bp, 113 predicted proteins | sample MGYA00561227_ERZ1370068 | MGnify/ENA primary metagenome ERZ1370068 (study PRJEB38410, sample SAMEA6850437) | metagenome | study: Metagenomic assessment of the ecological functions of the soil: analysis of the soil microbiota associated with the...
CTTTTCGCTGGCTGTTGAGCGAGCAAATGACCCGGTCGCGGTGGGGGGGTCGACGATGCACTGGCGGGGAGAACATCCGCCAGCCCGGAGCGACGGCACGCGTGAACTTCGCCCGGCGGCCTTCATGACGCATCCGAGCGCCCCGCCGCGAACGCGACGGACCTCGACGACGACGCCGAGCGCGCGATGGACGCCGGTGAAGTGGCGGCCGCGTGAGCGAAGACCTCCGGTCCTGGAAGCCACGATCCCGTCGCTGGCGGACCCGTCCGCTCGCCCGGAAGGCAAAGCGCGTCTGATGAGCGTAGCTGTTCCAGGCCGCAGCCCTCCAGCCAGCTCCAGGCGAGAGCACCTGGCGGCCGGCGAACGCGAGCAACGTCGGGCGAGATCGCGACAAGACCCTCGTGCGGTTCGACGCCGTTCGGGCGAAATCTGCTCGAGGCGTATCGAGGTCGACGCTGCTCGATCATGGAAGAGCGGCACGCGCTGACGGGCGAGCCACATCTCAGCACGCCGAGCCCGCGCTCGACCAGTCCTCTGCCTCGGCGTCCGCTGTCCGGCGAGGCCCGCCACCGGTCTCCTGTGGCAGCCTGACGGCCGCACTCGCGGGCCGGGCGCGCACCCAGCGGCAGGCATCACGGGCGTCCGGGGACGCCAACGCGGTGCGGAAAGATCCCGAAGGACCCTTCTGCAGGTGTCGCTGTTGCCGGCGGAGCGCGCGAAGGATGAGCATCGGATCCGCCGGCGCCGTGGGTGGCGACGAGCTGCACCCGGGCAACGGAACCGCAGGACTCGCTTCCTGGTCAGATGCCGCCAGGCGGCCCCTGCTCGTCGTGACGACCGCGGCGGGCGCGTCAGCGATCCGAACGGGCGGCCGAGAAACGCCCGGCGATAGGCGGTTCGGCGTGTTCTCGGTCTGACGCTCGTAGGAACCAGCAACGCTCACCACCGATCGGTCGGGCCCGTCCGCCCGAGTCGGGCTCGTGCCCGAGCCGGCCGGTTCTTCTTACCTCGTGGGGCGGTCGACCAGCCTGTCCACGGTAGACTGCCGGAACCCTCGTGGGAGCTCGCGACGCCGCCGCGTGCGATGGCGGTGCCGCGCTGGCACCATCGGCCGGGGCGATGTGCGCTGGGGAGTGGACGTCCGATCCGCGACCGGATGCCGGGCGACGACCGCCGCCGGCACCGTCAGGCGCTCGGGCTCATCGCGGTCGCCGCCAGGCCCACTCCGACACCTATCGAGCAGCCGCCGGTCGATGCGGTTGCGCTCGAGTTGCCGCCCCGCGATGACGCGACCCTGCTCGGACTCGACGAGCGAACTCGTGCCGCGGTGTTCGTCGGACGGGCGCTGGCGGCTGAAGGCGCAGGGCTCCGTGTCGGCGATCACGCTGAGCGCACCGCGACGTGCTGGGTCCGGAGAGGTGACTGGCAGCCTCCCCGGTCCGGGGCATGTGGAAGCCGGACCGGCCATGAGCTGACCCCGCCCGACTTCCGGCTTGGAGCATCAGCGTGCGCTCCGCGGGACGACGCGAGTTCGCCGAATTCTCGAACGTCGATCTCCCCGTACTTCAATCTCCCGGACTGGCGACGCTCTGCTCGAGAAGCGCTCGGCGTGGGCGACCGACGACGGAGCCCCCGCAGCGGCGCGCGCCGATGTCGCGATCAGTCGGGGCGCTGCCTCGATGGTGGAGCTCTGTCGGCGACCCGGGGCGCGCGTCATCGGCCCGCGCGCATCCGTACTGGATGGCCCCGACCACCTGGGCGAGCGACGCCCGCAGTGGTCGATCCAGCTCGACACACCGAAGCCGTCACGCGCGCACCGTCGCCGTCGTCGACGCCGGCGGCGCAGCACCCACCGTTCCTTAGTCCGCCTGGACGCAGCTGCCCGCGCTGATCCACCAGAAGGTCTGGCAGGCGCAGTCGATCACGGAGCGATCCCATCGACGCTCGGCGGGGACCATCTCGACATCACGCACCTCGAGCGCGGCTGCCGGGACAGTGTCGCGCCGGCATGGCGCCCGGTCTGTCGGCGTCATCCACCTCGATGCGCACGCCGATCAACGGGCGCCGACCAGTGGGGGAACCTCTACGCCCTGCCACGGCCAGCCGATGCGACGGTCGACGAGTGTGGCTTGGGTCGCCGGCCGGAACTCCGTGCAGGTCGGGGCCCGCGTGGCTACTGGGCCGGACCGGCAGACGTTCGCCGGGATGCGGGTGCTGTTGGTTCCGGGCTGGCACCCGACGGTCGAGACGCGATGACCGCGGTGCTGGTGAGACTGTGGCCGCCGGATCGCTGATCGCGGAGGCCCCCTCGACGGGCCCGACCGATCTACCTACTCGGTGGACATCGATGCGTCGTTTCCATCCGGGATAGGCTGTGGTACCGGGACCCCCGGAGTCCGGTGGGCGCGCGCGCGAGCTGTCTCGCGCGGTCCGGCGTGATCGTGGGGGCGGTCAGAGCTGGCGGGCGGACGTCGTCGAGGTGTCCCGCCCTACGACACGTCCGGCGATCACGGCATGCATCCTGGCGCACCGGGTCGTGATGGTTGATCGCGGCCCTTCGCCGCCAAGCGGGCCTTCTTCGTGGAAGGGCGCTTCGCCTGGCGCCTCCGTCGGGGCGCGCGTCGAGGCCTGCAACGGCGACGAGCGCGAGCCCCGCCTTCGGCGAGGCCCTCGGCGGCCCTCCAACGGTCTCACGGAGAACGCCGCCCAGGCCATCGCGCCGGGGAACGACGATGCCGTCCGGACGGCCGCGACGGCTGCATCGCCGGATGGGAACCCCGCTGCTGGAAGGCGTCCCGGCGGGTGGGGAAGACGCACCCTCGCTCGCGCGCTGGCTGCGCCCTGACCGGCGGCGTCCACTGCATCCAGGCGGACCCCCCGATCTGCTCATAAGCCCGGACTCCTCACGGGTGTCGCTGCCTCCCCGACCAAACTGGCCTCTCCTCCTCCCGCCGCGCCTCCCGCTCTCCTGTCCCTCCCTCCTCCTAACCCAGTGGCTCAGCTGTGCCACAGGCCCCGTGCTGCGAACGGGTGCTGGTGGACGACAACCGGTCGACGCCGCACGCAATCGGCGAATCGCGCCCGAGCCGAGATGGAAGAGCGCCAGGTGACGGTGGAGGGGTGGATCGCGCACGCCCCGCCGGAGCTGCGCTCGCGATCGCGACCCAGAACCCCGTCGGAGCAGCATGGGACGCACCCCCTCGCTTGGAGGCGGCTGGACCGCTTGCGCCTGCGGTGGGCGTCATTACCTCGGATGAGGGGCGGCGACTGAACTGGTCCGTCGCCAGCTGAGCTTTGACACTCCCTCTGAACGACCTCGAGCAGGTGCTCACGCCCCAGGAGGCGCGGACCAGCAGGAGGTCGGTCCGAACCGTCCACGTCGATGAGGCCGTGCCCGGTACGCGGCGTCGAGCTCGTGACGGCGACGAGGCCGCCCGGCGCGCCGCGCCGGCGCGTCGCCGCGTTTCCGCCTGGCTCGCGCACGGCCCAGGCGCGCGCCGCCGCGACGGCGCGACTCACGTGCTGCCGGGATCGACGTGCAGGCCCTGGCGACCCGGCGCTCGCGCACCGGCGGTGTTGGCGATAGCGACGCCCGAGCTGAGCGGACCCGATCTGCCGGGGCGCTTCATCGCGCGCGATTGCTCGAGGAGGTAAACTGCATCCCGCTGCATCGCTGACGCGAGGCTCCCCGGAGACCTCGATGCGCTCGCGCAAAGCGGCGCCGCCGGATATGCTCGGCGCCGCGGTCCTGTTCCCGACCGGGACGAAACGTCCGGGGGCTGCGGATGGCTCTTGACGCTGGCGGCTCGTTGCTCCCCGCGCGGCGCTCGCCGCCGGTCTCGTAAGCCTGTTGGCACCCCGCCTCCGGCGGGCTTCGATCGAGCTTCCTCGCCGCACCCGAGTGAGGCGAGCAAGGCGCGCCGATCGACGTATCGCAACTGGGATGCGGGTAACCGCGCGCGCAGCGTCACCGGTCCGACACTGCATCTGAGCCCGGTCCGAATCGCTCCTTGCCGCCGATCCGGCGACGCGAACGGGTGGAGGCGACCACGCCAGAGACGCCCGCGCCGGCAAGCGGCGAGCACCGTCGACGGTCAGGCGCTTTGGACGCTCGCTGACGCCGTTCGGCGTGGCCGACCGGCGCGACCGAGCGAAAGCCGATGGCCTGACCCGTCGTGCCGCGCGTCTTCCCACGGAACCCTGTCGTTCGTCGAGCCCGATCAGCGACGAAACGCCCGCGCGTCCAGCATCGAGGCGCCGCTGTCGCGCGGCACAGGACCCGACTCACCTCAGCGCTCCGGGAAAGCAGCAGGCCGGGCGGTCCGCCGACGCGCCACGTACCATTGGGCGCTGACTGGCAGCGCCACGGCCGACTGATGGTGCGGAGTTTCGAAGAGGAGCGGACCCTCGGCGCCCGTAGGTCGCGGTGGATTACGACGAGCGGCGAGGCGACTGGATCGCCGTCGATATACTCGTCGCCGCGTCCGTGCTGGACGCGCATTGAAGTATCGGCGCCAGGGGCGCGCGTACGGCCATCGCCGCGCGCGCCCGGCCTGGGCATCGACGGCTCCCGCGAGCCGACCGGTCGGAGATAAAACCCGGTGGTCGCCGGGCGTCAGAGCCGGAGCGGTGATCCCCGCCGAGGAGGTGTTAGGCGGGCCCCGGGGCGCGAGGACCTCGCGTGGATCCAGATCGCTCGTCATCGCTTTGTCGCATGACTGGGGTGGCGGGAGCGTCGCTCGGCTGGAGGGCGACGTCCGCCGCTGGTGCGCCTCGTCCCCGGGTCGTAATGCGCGGGCCCGCGCCGAGCTGGACGCGGGTCGCGGCCGCCGTGGGCGGTGCAGCAGCCGAAGCGGCAGCCGGCGCCGACGTTCGCCAGTGGGGCCCGGCGGGCTTATCTCGTGGTCGAGGCGATGCTGCGGAGGCAGGTCCGGGCGTGAGGGCCGACGCGACGGTCGCCCGCCGCGGCCCGAGAGCCTGACCGCAGATGCGCGCGGTCGCCGCGCTCGCGGTGGAGGTCGGCATCATCAGCCTTGGCGTTGCAGGGCGCGGTGACGGGCGCTCGTCGCCAGTGACGGCGTCGTCCGCGCCAGGCTGGGATATGTCTCTTCTCGGTATCCGTCCGCCGAGCTGACCCAGCATCGTGCTGCCGGCGTGCCGCTGGCGGCGGGGCCTCAGGTCGTCGCAACGATGGGGTTCCTCCAGTCGGAGGCGCCATCGACACGACGGTGGGATGCCAGGCGCGTCCCGCTCGCCGGCCTGAGCCTCCCGGGTCCAGGTCCTGCATCGCGTTCGACGTTCCGCCGGCGGCGCGACCCCGCTGAGCGTGCGCCTTTCGATGACGTCGTCCACGACCCCCATCGCGGCCGCCGGGGCCTTGGCGCTCACCACCTGTTCGTGTGGGTCGGTCTCTGGGCGGCGCTGCGCCGCCGCCTGGCTCTGGCTGTCGGCCGCGCCCCGGCCAGACCGGTACGCCGCCCTGCTCGCGCATCCGGACGACGGCGAGGTCCCGCGGCCGCGCCTCGCGGCGTCCGGTTCCGGCGGCCGTCGCCGGATCGCCGCCCCAGCCTGGGGAGCGCGGCCTTCTCGCGATGCCGAGCTCCCTGGCGTCCCTCGTGCGGACGCCTCCGTTCAGCTGGGTCACCGAACGCCGACCTCGTCCCTGACCGACGCCGTGACGAATCCGCGGACTCCTCGAGCGCCGGCGGAGACGGCGCGTCGTGGACTTCGCCCCGCTCGGTACTCGGAGTTCACCCGACGATGGACTCCGGGCGCGGCGCGTTGTCGGACCAGGACGTTCTCCGCGTCCCCGACCAGCCTGAGCTCTGGCGTGGAGTGCTGACACCTACGACGGTCTGCTCTGACCGCCTCCGATACCGGCTCGTCCGCTCAGCCTCGACGCCGACACGCAGTCCTTCGAACCGCTGGGTACCCGCCGATCGAGGCCCCGCTCCACCGCCGTTCTCCAACGAGTCGTGCAGACGTTCTACGCTCGCAAGCGCAGCCGAACGTCCTGCTCATGCCGCGCGCGCGGAGAAGGTCTACTTCCGGGCAGCGGTCTGCAGATGGACCGGTACGGTTCGATCCGCTCTGTCCTTCCTGCTGGACTGAGGATGGTGTACCGGTCGTGTCGCACGGTGCCCGTCGTGCCGACACCGCTCCTGCGGCTGCCGCCCCGGCCGAACACGAACGCGCCATCGCTCGCCCGGTACCTGCAGTTCCGGCGGAGCTGCCGCAGCGCGACCGCGACCTCGCCGCGGCGGATCGTCGGCGACGCCGACAGCGAGGAGGAGGCGGTCGTCCGCGTCCAGGCATGATCCAAGCAGCGACACGCGCTGCGATCTCGGACTCCGCGCGAGCCCGCGGGCGTCGACGCGGTCTGATCATTTCCTGTTCGAGACCCGACGGGGCTTCTGCGAGCATCGCGAGCGCGATGGCCGTGCTGCTCCGCGCGGACGGCATCCCGATCGAGGATCGTGACCGGGTACGGACCTGGTGCATCGCGAACCCGCTGACCGGGTACTGAGGTCGCCAGGCCGACGCGCACGCGTGGGTGGAGGTCTACTACCGCGCGTCGGCTGGCTGCCGTACGACCCGACGTTCGGTAGTCCTCCCGCCGAACCGGTCGCCGGGAAGCCTGGATCGGGCGCCGAGGTCATCGCCTCGATCCAGCGGTCGGATCCGCGAGCACTGCCGTGCGCCGCTCTAAGGCGATCGCGGTCGGCCGGGGCGTGCACGCGTTCCCGCCGCGGCGCCGGTCGTCGGACGATGGTGGCCGATCGCGCCGTCTGGGGCGCGTGCGCCAGCGATCGGCTACGGATGCGGCGCCGCTGGGCGTACCGCGATGCGCGCGCCTGCCGACGCCGCCGGTCGGGCGCTCGAAGCGCTGTCGATGCGCTCGCGGCCGCGGGTCACCCGCGTCCGCCGAGCCAAACCCCCGAGCGAGTTCCTGGCGTCGTTCGCCGACCCCGACCTCCCGCCCGAGGTCCTGGGCGAGGCGGGGATCGTCGTACGGACGTTCGAGCTGGCGCGGTTCGGCGAACCCGGACGACGGCCGGACGAGGCCGCCGTCGGTCGCGCCCACATGGCAGCGCGCCCGGGTGCGCGAGCTCACCCGTCGTTGAGCCGGCCGTCGCGGTAGCGTGGCTGCATGTGCAGAAGCATCGGCTGCCTCCGCGAAGGTCTCCGAGGTCGCGCCGCCCGACGAGGTCCGGAGGCCGCGCTCCAGTTCGTCCGCAAGGTGAGTGGCTTCCGGCAGCCGCGCGGCCCGGCACGTCGCGACGCGTTCGACCGAGCGGTCGACGAGGTCGCGGAAGCATCACAAGCCCTGCTTGATGCGGTCGCGCGGGAGCTCGCGTGAGTCCGAGCGGTTTCGCGTCCGACCCGGCGCCCGGGGAGATGGCGGTGCTGGGCCGGACGCGTCCTCGACGCCGTGATCGGTATCGGCGGGCTGGAGGACGCTCCCGCCGAGAACACCGCGGACGCGTTGCAGGTCGCGGCCGACTCGAGGCGGTGACCACCTGGAGCACGCCGACGGGGACTTCGACGGGCCTCGAGGACGCGCATCGAGGCCGCCCGCAACACGTACGAGTTCAGCGGGCCCGGGTACCTCGCCTACATCCCCGGCGGCGGTCTGTTCACGGCGGCGCTCGCGGAGTTCCTGGCGCAAGCGCTCAATCGGTTCGACGGCTTGTGGCAGCCGAGCCCGGCGGTCGTCCGGATCGAAGAGAACGTGACCCGCTGGATGTGCTCGCTCTTCGACTTCCCGCGCCGAGCGTCGCAGGCCTCCTCACGACGGGCGGTTCGCTCGCCAACCTCTCCGCGTTCGTGACCGGCGCGACACGCGAAGCTGGGCGAGGACTTCCTCGACGGCACGTACTACGTGCACCGACCAGACGCATGCGAGCAACACGAAGGCGGCGACGATCGCCGGGTTCTCCGCGGCGGAACCTCCGCCTCGTCCCGACCGACCGGGAACTTCGGATGGATCCCGACGCCCTCCGTCGATGGTCCGCGAAGACCGCGCGGCGGGCCGCCGTCCGTTCCTGGCGATCCCGGCCGTCGGCACGACGAACACCGGCGCGGTCGATCCCCTCGGCGACGTCGCCGACGTCGCGGAGGCCGAGGCGTTGTGGATGCACGTCGACGCGGCCTACGGCGGCTTCTTCCAGCTCACCGATCGGGGCCGGGAGCGGTTCCGAGGGATCGAGCGGGCCGACAGCGTCACGCTGGATCCGCACAAGGGACTCTTCCTGCCCTACGGGACGGGCGGTCTGGTCGTGCGGGACGGCGCCGCGCTCCGCGACGCGCACCACGAGGGCGCCGCCTACCTCCAGGACTCTGCCGCCGACGGGCGACGCTGCCGAACTACAACGAGTACTCGCCCGAGCTCTCGCGGGACAACCGAGGGTTCCGGGTGTGGTTCCCGCTGGCTTGCATGGCGTGGCCGCGTTCCGCGAGGCGCTCGACGAGAAGCTCGACCTGACCGATCGGCTCCATCGGGCCCTCGTCGCCGATCCAACCTGGAGATCGGTGGATCCGCAGCTCACCGTCGTCCCGTTCCGCCTCCGAGCGGCCGACGACGGATCGAACCGGCGAGTTGCTGGCGCAGATCAACGCGTCCAAGCGCGTGTTCCTGTCGAGCACCACGATCCGGACGAGTACTGGTCCGTGCCTGCATCGTGTCGCACCGCACGCACGCCTGATCGGTGGACGAGTGTGCCGCGATCGTGCAAGCGGCGGCCGCCGGACTGACGGGGTGAACGGGGCCGATGCCCGAGTTCCCCGAGGTCCACGGCACTCTCCGAACGCATCGATGAGATGCGTGCAGGGCGCGCGGCTTCGAGCGCGCCGACATCCTGCAGTTCTCCTCGCTGAAGACGACGACGCCTCGCCCGGACGGAGCTCCGAGAGCGACGGTCGGGTCGGTCGGCAGCCGCGGGAAGTGCCTGGTCGCCGCTTCGAGGACGAGCGCCGGCTGCTGGTCCATCTCTCGCAAGGAGGTCGCATCGATGTCGAGGCGCCGCCGAAGAGCACGAAGCTCGCGCGGAGCGCTGGTCCGGCTTCGGTCCGAAGAACGGCCCTCGCTGCTGGTGAAGGGAGTTCGGGACGCAGCGGAAGGTCGGGCTGGTGGATGCTCGCCGCCGGCGACGACGGTCCGCTCGCGAAGCTCGGACCCGAGGCGTTGAGCCCGGAGGCCGATGAGCTCGTGATGAGCTCGCACCGACACGCGGCGGGTGCACACGATCCTGCGCGACCAGCGGACGATCGCGGGCATGGGTCGCGGCTACACCGACGACGTGCTGCACGACGCGAAGCTCGCCGCCCACGTCGCAGCTCGGGAAGCTCGATGCCGACCAGCGGGCGACGCGCGTCGCGTCGATCCATCATCGATCCTCGGCGACGCGCTGAGGCCGAACGGCGCCGGCAGCGGGGTCTCCCCACCAAGCTCGGCGATCACTTCATCGTGCACGGACGCTCGGGGAGCCCTGCCTCCGCTGCGGCGCCGACCTCCGGCGCGTTCGTACGAGGACTACGAGGTCACGTACTGCCCGACCTGCCAGACCGGCGGCAAGATCCTGGCGGATCGGCGACTCTGCGTCTGCTGCGCTGAACGCCGGAGGCTCGGTGCTACGGTCCTCGACCGTGGACCAGCTCCCCATGACTCCCGGCCCGATCCGCCGCCGCGTCTCGGCGTTCTGCAGCGCGCACGCGGGCACCTGATGGATCTCACGCCGCTCAAGGTCTCGCGCGAGTTCCGGCTGCTGTTCTTCGGGCACAGCGTGTCTCGAACTTCGGTGACGAGATCGTCGCGGTCGTCGTGCCGTACCAGGTCTTCAAGATCACCGGACTCGACGCTCGCGGTCGGGTTGCTCGGACTGCGCGGCGCTGATCCCGGTGTTCGTGTTCCCGATCATCGGCGGGACGGTTCGCCGACGCGGTCGAGCGACGACGCGTTCGTGCATCGGTGACCCACGTGCTGCTGGCCGCGCTGTCGGGGTTGATGGCCGTCAACGCGCTCGCTCGCCGACCCGCTGCTGTGGCCGCTGTACGTCTTCACGTTCGTCGCGGCCGGCCATGTACACGTTCAACCGCCCGGCCGTTGACACCTGGCCTGGCCCGGCTCCTCGACACAGGAGCTGCTGCCGTCCTCGAACGCGCTCGACGCCGGTTCGGCACGCTTCGCTGGGATGCTCGGGCCGGTCGCGGCCGGGTTCCTGCTGGTCGCGATCGAGCCGGTCGGTGGTCTACGTGTTCGACGTCGCGACGTTCCTCGTTGTGATCGCGGCGTTCCGCGTTGATGCGCCCGTCGCCGCCATGCCGACGAGGAGAACGAGGTGCAGCTGGGCGGCGATCATGGATGGGTTCCAGCTTCCTGAAGCGGCAAGCGGAACGTCCAGTCGGTGTTCCTCGCCGACCTGAACGCGATGATCTTCGGGTTCCCGATGGCGCTGCTTGCCGGCAGTGCGCGTTGCACTCGCCGGTGGCGTCGAGGAGCGCGCAGGCGCATTACCTGGGTTTCCTCTACGCGGCGCCGGCGGCGGGCGCGTTCATCGCCACTCGCTTGCTCCGGCCGAGCGAAGGACGTTCGTCGGCAGGGACGGGCGATCGTGCTGTCGATCGTCGGTGTGGGGCGCCGCGATCGTCGTGTTCGGTCTCTCGCCACCGTGCTCTGGCTCTCGCTCGCATGCTGGCGATCGCCGGGGCCGCGTGTGACATGGTCGAGCGGGATCTTCCGGATCATGCGATCATGCAGGCCGCGGTCGAGGACCGGTACCAGGGGCGTTTGGGCGGGATCGGCATGGCGGTGTGGGCCGACCGGGCCCTCGACTCGGCGACGTCGAGTCCGGCGTGGTCGCGACGCTCACCACGCGCTGATCTCGATCGTTTCAGGCGGCCTCATCACGATCGTCGGGATCGGCGTGCTGCGCGTGGTTCGCGCCTGGGTTCTGGCGGCTACGACGCCCGCCACCGACGCCGTAGACGCTTTGCCCCCGGCAGGCGATCTGCGCTGTGAGATACCGCGAACCGTGCTGAGGGGACGATGCTGGCCATCTCGACCGGGTACTACGACACGCTGAAGTTCTTCCACGTCCTCGCGGCGATCACGTGGGTGGGAGCGCGATCTACGCGCAGGCCCTCGCGACGAAGGTGATGGGGAGAGCGCGACTCCGGCGCGTCTGGCCGCCGCCGCAGCACATCGGTGATCTGCGGCAGCGGCTAGATCACGCCGTCGGCGATCGCCGTGCTGGTCCTCGGGTGTAGCGTCGCGGTCAGCGCCTGAACTTCACCGATACCTGGGTGCTGGGTCGGGCTCGCTCGGTATCGCGGCCACGACCGCCACCGGCGCCGGATTCCCTGGGCCGGAGTCGGAGCGACTGGGCAAAGCTCGCAGCGCGGCCGCGATCCCGGCCGATCCCGAGATCCAGCGGACGGATCAAGCGGATCTTCGCCAGGTCGTCGCGCATCGACCTGGTCGTGCTGACCGTGGTCGTCGCGGACATGGTCTTCAAGCCCGGCAGCTGACGCTCGGGAACCGTCACGCGGTTCACGATCTCGGCCGGGACGGGCTCCGTGTCGTCTCCGCTGCCGCGGCATTGTGCTGGGCGACCGTCTTCCCGGCCCGGATCAGCCGGTTCACCACGCGCATGCAGGACGACGACGCCGGCGAAGACGAGGGCAGGCTGGAACCCCTTCATGAAGGCCTCGTTGAACGCCTGTTGCAGGCCGGTCGCCTGCTGTCGGCGTCAGCCCGATCCCTGAAGTCACGACTGCCGTGCTGTGCACCCTCGCTCACAGCTGCGAGCTGCTGCGGGTTGAGGCCGAGTCCGGCGACTGCGGGCGCGAACGCGCTCTTGAGCTTCGGTGTGTGAGGATCGCGCCGAGCAGCGCGATCCCGAGCACGCCGCCGACCTCGCGGCTCGTGTTCGTCATGGCGGAGCCGAGGCCCGCGCGCTGCGGACCGACGCGAGTTCATGACGGCGGCCGTCATCGGCGCGATCGTCGCCCCGAGGCCGATGCCCATGCGCCAGGTAGATCGGGAACAGGACCATCCAGTAGGACGTGGTCGGCGTGAGCAGCACCCCGAGCAGGATGCAGCCCGACACCGGCGAGCAGCAGCCCGATACGTCATCGGCGCGCGTGACCCGTGCGTCGACGCGTACCTGCCCGCGTTCGGCGCGGTCACGATGATCGCGAGCGTCATCGGGAGGAATCCGGCCCCGGCCTTGAACGGCGAGTAGCCGTGGATCGTCTGCATGTAGATCGTCAGGAAGAAGAACGTGGCGAACATCCCCGAGCCCGACGCTGAACGCAACCGCGTTGCCGGCAGAGAACGACGGGATCCGGTAGTAGCGCAGCGGCATCATCGCGTGCGGTTCTGCAGCTCCCAGCAGAGGAACGCGATCGAGGAGGCAGGGCGAACAGCGACGAACGATCGCGACGATCAGCGGTGCTGCTCCAGCCGAGCTGGTTGGCCTCGATCAGGGCGTAGGTCACGAAGAACAGGGCCGCGGTGCCGAGGACCAGACCCGTGACGTCGAGCTGCCGCTCGGCCTCGAGACCGACTCGCGTGACGGTCGAGTGGCGACGATGAACGCAACGATCCCGATCGGCACGTTGAGGAAGAACACCGACTCCCAACCGATGTGCTCGACCATGTAGCCGCCGAGCGTCGGTCCGAGCGCGAGCGCGATGCCCGGAGACGCCGGCCCAGATCCCGAGCGCCTTCGCCCGCTCGTGCGCGCGGGAACGTCACGGTGATGATCGGACAGCGTCCCGGGAGCAGCGAGCGCGCCGCCGACGCCCTGCAGGGCGCGGAACGCGATCAGCTGGTCCGGCTGTCCGTGCGAGACGCCGCAGACGGAACGAGAACACGGTGAAGACCGCGAGCCCGGTCAGGAACATCTTCTTGCGTCCGTATCGGTCGCCCAGGATCCCGCCGGTGAGCAGCAGGCGACGCGAACGCGAGCACGTAGCCGTCGACGATCCACTGGAGCTGCTGAACGCCGGCGCCGAGGTCGTTCCTGATGCTGGGCAGCGCCACGTTGACGACGGTGTTGTCGAGCATCGCCATCGCGAGCGCGAAGCACATCGTCAGCAGGACGATGACCTTCTCGCGAGCGTTGTCGCCTTCGAAGCCGAGCGATTCAGCCCCCCTTCCGTGTCACGACGCTGGCAGCGACGCGGCGTTACGTCGGTGCAACCGGATCTCGACCCGTACTTGTTCCCGCTCAGGTGAGCTTGCGGTACATCCTGGATCGCGAGCGGCACGAAGACCACGAGCAGGGCCGCGATCCAGATGAGCGATGTGACGATCAGGCCCGCGAGGTCTGGGGTCCGTAGTTCGGCGGGATCGCCACGTCGCCGAGCGCGAGTACGCGCGCGGTGTTGGCCCAGACCGTGACCGGGTTGTGCTCGGCGATCGGCTGGATCCAGGAGGCCATCGCCGATGACCGGCACGAGCGCCGGCGCTCACGAACACGATGGGAAGATGCCGGTGAACATCGCTGCCTGACGCCCTCGACCTGCTTGATCGGCGAGCGTGCGACCACGGCGGAGATCCACGAGAAGACGAACCCGACCGAGAGCACGAGCGCGATCATCCCGATCGCCGCCAACAGACCGCTCTGGAACCTGAACCCGACGAGGTACGCGACGACGATCACGAGGAGCAAGCAGGATCGAGGTTCTTCGCCACGTCGGAGGTGGTGCGACCGACGAGGAGCGCGCGGAGCGGGCCATCGGGGAGCGACCGGAACCGGTCGACGAGGCCCTTCTTCATGTCCTCCGCGAGCCCGATCGCGGTGGTCGTCGACTCGAAGATCGCGTTCTGCACGAAGATCCCGGCATCAGGAACATCAGCCGTAGCCTGGTGGCGGCAGGTTCGCGATGTTCCCGGCGAACACGATCGTGAACAGCAGCACGAACACGATCGGGCTGCGCCAGCTCGGAAGACGAGAGCCGTCGGGATGCGCAGGATCTGCAGCAGGTTCCGGCGCATGACGCGACCGTGCCGTCGGCGAAGCCGTATCGGACCCGGGTCGAGGGTCGACCCTGGAGGACGGCTGGGTCGCGACGCTTCATCGTCGGTCCTCCCCGCGGGCTCTTCCGCGACGCTTCGTGGCCGCCGCATCCTGATCCTCTTCCTGTCCGCGGCGTGGCCGGTGAGCGACAGGGAACACGTCGTCGAGGGTCGGGCGATGCAGTGGCGATGTCGGCGATCGCGATGCTGCCGTCGTCGAGCCGGCGCACGCTGTCGAGCAAGCGCCGAGGGACCCGCGCTCCCGACGGGGATGACGGATCCGAGCCGGCCTCGGGGTCCAGCGTCGGCTCGCCGGTGCCGACGTCCCGGCAAGGCATCTCGACGCGATCTTCGCGTGAGGTCCGTCCGACCGCTCGACGTGGAGCTCCAGAACCTCGCCGCCGATCTGGTCCTTGCAGTTCGTCCGACGTGCCCTCCGCGATCACGGTGCCCAGGTCGATCACCGCGATCCGGTCGGCGAGGCTGGTCGGCCTCGTCCAGGTATTGCGTCGTGAGCAGCATCGTCTTGCCCTCGTTGACCAGCGTCACGGATCATCGCCCAGAGGTCGATCCGGCTCCGGTGGGTCCAGCCCGGTGGTCGGCTCGTCGAGGAACAGCACGTCGGGGCGGGCGACGAGGCTCGGCTGCCACGTCGAGCCGCCGCCGCATCCCGCCCGAGTACGTCTTGGCCTGACGGCCGGCGGCGTCGGCCAGGCCGAACCGCTCCAGGACCTCGACGGCGCGTCGTCGGGCTTCCGCGGAGGAGAGGTGGTAGCAGCCGTCCCACCATCTCGAGGTTCTCGAGACCGGTCAGGTTCTCGTCGACGGCGGCCGACTGGCCGGCCAGCCTGAACCGGCTGCGGAGGACCTCTGCGTCCCGAACCACGTCCAAGCCCGGCACGACCTCGGCCCGGCCGCCGTCCGGCAGCAGCAGGGTCGTCAGGATCCGGATCGCAGTGGTCTTGCTCGCCCCATTGGGCCGCCAGCAGGCCGAAGACGGTCCCCGGCGCAACATCGAGATCGATGCCGCGCACGCTCTCTACGGAACCGAAGCTTCAGACGAGCCTCGCTCGACGACGGTCGGCTCCGGCCATCGGGACACCTTACGGGCCTGCCGCGCTGACGACGCAGCCTTTCGGCCAAGGGCTGCTAGCGAACTGGACGGTGAACGCCATCGTCAACGGTCTGTAACGTCAAGCATTCTCCCGGGATCGGGAATGCCCGGCGCCGAGCGACGTGTTCTCGCAGGTGCAATACGTGCTCGACTGCAAGGAACCATCCCGATGTGCCCAGATCCTGACACCTCACGCCCTTCCGCTGCTGCCGCTCGACGACCGGTGTCGTCCTGCCGGGCATGGTGGAGACGCTCACGTTGGAGTCGCCCGAGGCCACGGGCGGCGGTCGACGCCGCGGCTTCGGACGACGACGACGGCCTGCTCGTGCTCGTGCCTCGCGTCTAGACGGGGCGCTACGCCGCGTCGGGACGATCGCGAAGATCGAGGACCTCGGCAGATCCTGCGCGGCGGGACCGAGGCGCTCGGTGATCCGCGGCCTGCGCCGCGCCGTCGATCGGCGTCGGCGTGGCCGGCACCGGCGAGGCGACGTGGGTCCAGCTCGAGCCGGTCGCGGACGAGCCGCGCGTCCGAACGGGCGGAGACGCTCGCGCGCGAGTACCGCGCGACGATCGAGAGCATCGTGGAGGCGCGCGGCGATGCCCGCCGATCGCCGAGTTCCTCCGCGGGATCGACGATCCCGGGCAGATCGCGCGACATCGGCCGGCTACTCGCCCGACCTCTCGCTTCGAGCGGAAGGTCGAGGTCCTCGAGACGATCGACGTCGAGAGCAGCCTGGAGCTGGTGCTCGCGCTGGGCGAAGGACACGCTCGCCGAGGTGCGAGGTGAAGGAGCAAGATCCGCGACGAGGTCAGCGAGAGCCTCGAGAAGCGCCAGCGCGAGCTGATCCTGCGCGAGCAGATGGCGGCGATCCGCAAGTGAGCTCGGCGAGGACGACGGCTGAGGACGTGGTCGAGACGCTCCGCGAGAAGATCGACGGAGTCCGGGATGCCCGACGACGTCCGCGAGCAGGCCGAGCGCGAGCTCGGCCGGCTCGGAGCGGACCTCCGAGCAGTCGCCCGAGTACGGGTGGATCCGGACGTACCTCGATTGGATGACCGAGCTGCCGTGGAACGTGCGCACCGAGGACAACCTCGACATCGCCGAGGCGCGTCGCGTCCTCGACGCCGACCACGACGGGCCTCGAGGACGTGAAGGACCGGATCGTCGAGTACCTGGCGGTCCGCAAGCTCCGGCGCGGAGCGCGGGCTCGCCGAGAGCGACCGGACGAGGATCGGGCGCGATCCTCACGCTGGTCGGCCCTCCCGGCGTCGGCAAGACCTCGCTCGGCGAGTCGGTCGCGCGTGCGCTCGGACGGAAGTTCGTCCGCGTCTCGCTCGGCGGCGTGCACGACGAGGCCGAGATCCGCGGCCACCGGCGCACGTACGTCGGCGCGCTGCCGGGCCGGATCGTCCGCGCGCTGAAGGACGCCGGGACGAAGAACCCCGTGATGATGCTCGACGAGATCGACAAGGTCGGCGCCGACTGGCGCGGCGACCCGTCGCGCGGCGCTGCTCGAGGTGCTCGACCCCGCGCAGAACCACACCTTCCGCGACCACTACCTCGACGTCGACCTCGACCTGTCCGAGGTGCTGTTCGTCGCGACGGCGCAACGTCGCCGAGACGATCCCCGGACCGCTGCTCGACCGGATGGAGGTGCATCCGGCTCGACGGCTACACCGAGGACGAGAAGGTCGCGATCGCCCGGCACCACCTGCTGCCGCGGCAGATCGAGCGCAACGGGCTCCGTCGAGGACGAGGTGCGTGTCACGGACGACGCCCTCCGCGAGATCGTCGGCGTCGTACACGCGCGAAGCGGGCGTGCGCAACCTCGAGCGCGAGCTCGGCAAGACGTTCCGCAAGGTCGCGACGAAGCTCGCCGCCGGCGACGCGCGCCGCTGCCGGTCGCCGTCGACCGCGACGACGTGCGCGGCTACCTGGGCCGCCAGCGGTTCTCCTTCGAAGAGATGGCCGAGACGGACCGCGGTCCCGGGCGTCGCGACGGGCCTCGCCGTGACCGGCACGGGCGGCGACGTCCTGTTCATCGAGGCCACCGCGTGAGGACGAGGCGGCGAGGGGCTGACGCTCACCGGGCAGCTCGGCGACGTGATGAAGGAGTCGGCGCAGATCGCGCTGTCGTTCGTGCGGTCGCACGCGGCCGAGCTCGGGATCGACCCGAGCGGGCTCACGCGGCCGGTTCCACGTCCACGTGCCCGGCGGGTGCGGTTCCGAAGGACGGCCCGAGCGCCGGCGTCACGATGACGACCGCGCTCGTCTCGCTGCCTCACCGGCGAGACGGTCAGGCCGAGCCGTCGGGATGACCGGCGAGGTCACCCTGCAGGGCCGCGTGCTGCCGATCGGCGGCGTGAAGCAGAAGGTGCTCGCCGCGCACCGGGCGGGACTCACCGAGGTCATCCTGCCGAAGCGGAACGAAGGCGATCTGGACGACGTGCCGGAGCAGGTCCGCGGCCGAGATGCGGTTCCACCTCGGCCGACGACGTCCGGGACGTCTTGGGCGTGGCGCTCGGCGAGCCGGCGCCGACGTCCGTCACCGCGGCCTGACCACGGCCGGTACCCCGCCTCCGCGAGGGAGGCGGGGCACCGTTGCCAGTTCTCCTCGCCTATCCTGGCTTCGCCCGTGCTCGAGCTGATCGATCTCCGCCGTCGGTTCGACGACGTCGTCGCGCTCGACGGCGTGTCGTTCGAGGTCCCCGAGGGACGGATCGTAGGGTTCGTCGGGCGCAACGGGTCGGGCAAGACGACGACGATGCGCATCGCGCTCGGCGTGCTGCCACGGCCGACGCCGGCCAGGTCCGCATGGCGAGGGCGGCCGTCGACGCCGTGACCCGCCGACGCTTCGGCTACATGCCGGAGGAGCGCGGGCTGTATCCGAAGATGCGGGTGCGCGAGCAGCTGGTGTACCTGGCGCGGCTGCGCGGCACGCCTGAGGGCGTGGCGCGCAGCCGCGCCGCGGACCTCCTGGAGCTCCTCGAGGTCGTCGGTGATCCGAACGATCGCATCGGAGACGCTGTCGCTCGGGAACCAGCAGCGCGTCCAGCTGGCGGCCGCGCTCGTCCACGAGCCCGACGTCCTGGTCCTCGACGAGCCGTTCTCGGGGCTGGACCCGGTCGGGCGTGGACGTGCTCGCGGACGTGCTTCGCGGGCAGGCGCGCGACCGCGGCGTCCCGGTCGTCTTCTCGAGCCATCAGCTCGAGCTGGTCGAACGGCTCTGCGATGAGGTCGTGCTGATCGACCGCGGGCGCATCGTCGCGCGGGGTCCGATCCATGAGCTCCGCGCGATGCGGGCGCGCAACCTCTGGCGGATCGAGGTTCCGGCGGCGACGCGAGGGATGGTGGGGGGTCGTGCCCGGTGTTGCGCTCGCGGGTCAGGACGACGGGGCCGTCGTGCTGGAGCTGAGCGTGGACGCGGATCCGCAACGCATCCTGGACCTGGCCCGCGCCGAGGGCGACGTCGTGTCGTTCGGCCCGGTTGCGCCCCTCGCTCGCGGAGCTCTTCCGCGAGGTGGTCGCGGAGTGAGCTCAGCGCCCACCGACCGCGGCACCTGGCGGCTCGTGGCGCGTCGCGACTTCTGGGTGAGGATCCGCGAGCGCAGCTTCCTTGTTCTCCACGCTGATCAACATCGCCGTGATCTCGATCCTCGTCCTGGCGCGCGCGTCCAGCGCGGCGGCGCGGGACCGTCGTTCGACCTCGGGCTACGTGGGCCCGCTCGTCCGTCGCAACGGGCGCGGCACAGCTCGGCCACGACGCGCAGCCACCGATCCCGATCGCGGTGCATGCCTTCGCCGACCGGGCGACCGCCGACGCAGCCCCTGCGGGACGGCTCGGTCGATGCCGTCGTCGACGGCAACGAGCTGATCGGCTTCACCGGCATCCCCGACGTGCTCTCGAGCCTCGTGGAGGCATCCGCGAGGAACGCCGCGGTGACGGCGCTGCTGGACGAGCACCAGGTCCCGCAGACCGAACGCGATGCGGCGAACGACCCGACGCCCCTGGTGCTCGCCGTCCTGCAGCCGGCTCCGCCCCACCGCAGCGAGAACGCCGCCGTCGCCTTCGTCGGTGTGCTCCTGCTCTACGGGCAGCTCTTCGGTTACGGGATCTGGGTCGCGAGCGGCGTGATCGAGGAGAAGGCCTCGCGGGTGGTCGAGATGCTGCTCTCGGCGATCCGCCCGAAACAGCTCCTCCTCGGGAAGATCGTCGGTATCGGCACGCTCGGCCTGGCGCAGCTGATCGTGATCTCATCGTTCGCGATCGGACTCGCGTTCGCGACGAACGCGATCGACGTGTCGTCGAGCGCGTTCGGCGCGGCCGGGCTCGTGATCGGATGGTTCATCCTCGGCTTCGCGTTCTACGCGACGTTGTTCCGCGGCGGCCGGATCGCTGGTGACACGGATGGAGGAGCTGCAGAACGTGATCGTCCCGATCAACCTGACGATCCTCGTCTCGTTCTTCATCTCGATCGGGGCGCTGCAGGATCCGAACGGGCGTTTACAGGCGATCGCGTCGATCCTGCCGACCTCCTCCGCGCTCGCGATGCCGGTGCGGATCGTCTTGGGCGCGGCTCCCGGATGGCAGATCGTGGTGTCGCTGATCGTCCTCGTCGGCTCGACGGTCCTCCTGGTGCCGTTCGCGGCCCGCCTGTACTCGGGCGCGGTCCTGCGGACCCGCGGGCGGGTGCGGATCCGCGAAGCCTGGCGCTCGGCCGAGTGATCAGGAGGGTGCCGAAGGCGCGGCGGAACGAGGGCAGCGGCAGCTGCCCGACCGCCAGCACACGATCGTGGAAGTCTCGCAACGAGAAGGCGGCACCCTCGCGCTCCCGCGTGGCGTCGCGTGCCTTCTCGATCTCGATCATCCCGACCATGTAGCAGAGCGCTTGCCCCGGCATCCCGATGTAGCGGTCGACCTCGATCACGGCATCGGTGTGGGTCTGGCCGGCCTCCTCGAGCTTCGCGATGGATGCTTCGCGGGTCCACCCCAACATGTGGATCCCCGTGTCCGTGATCAGCCGAGCCGCGCGATGCGCCTGGTTGTCGAGCATGCCGAGCCGCTCCCATCCGTCCAGATAGAGCCCCATCTCGTCGGCGAGCCGCTCGGAATAGAGGCCCCAGCCCTCGCAGTACGCGCTCCCGGCGAACGCGCCGCCGAACCGGCGGAGCGCCGAGCGTCCGGGCGTCTCCTGTTCGAGCGCGATCTGGAAATGGTGGCCGGGGTTCGCCTCGTGGTAGGTGACCGACGCGACGTGGTGCATCGCGCGGTCCGGGAGGTCGTACGCGTTGATGTAGTAGATCCCGGACGCGAGCGGTCTTCCGTCGGCGGGTTGTAGAACGCGAACGGCTCGTCGGCCTCACGGAACTCCTCGACCCGGCGGACCTGGCAGTTGGCGCTCGGGAGCCGTGCCGAAGAACGACGGAGCGATCTCCCAGCTGCGCCGGACCTGGATCCTCTGCCATCGCGACCAGGGCCTCGGGGCTGGGGAGCGTGTTCTCCTCGCGCGGTTCGGTCGGCGATCGCCTCGGCCGGCGTGGCGAACCCGAGCTCCGCGGCCACGACGTCCCGCTCCGTCTGGATCTGCTCGAACCGCTCCACCCCGAGCTCATGCACGGTCTTCGGATCGAGCATCGAGGCTGGTCCAGCCGAGGACCTCGGCGCTTATACATCCCCTCACCGCCCGGGAGCGCGGACATGCCGATCGTCTCGGGTGGACGCGGGCAGGTACTCGTCGCGGACGACGTCGCGGAACCGCGCGTGGGCGCGGGTACAGGACGTCGCGCACGGTGGCCGCGATCCGCTCCTTGACGGCTGCGTCGTCGCCCAGGGGAGCATCGCCGGCGATCCGTCCGGTGCCAGCGCGAGGATCCGATCGAGCTGCGCGAGCGCGCGCTCGGCGACGATCCGGGGCGTGACGACGCCCGTGGCCACCGCCTCCCGCGCGATCTCGATCGCGGCGTCCAGCATCCGGGAACGCCCGGAGCCGGGCCTCGTAGCGATCGACGCGCTCGGGCGTGTCGGCGCGCTGGAGCGAGGCGACCTGGGCGAGCAGCGTGCCGGCGCCGTGCATGTGGTTCACGACCTCGAAGCGGTCGATCCGCTGCTCGATCAGAGCGAGCGAGCGCTCGCAGATCGCGCGCATCACGTCGACGTCGGCACGGTCCGCGTCGTCGAGCGTCCTCGAGGTCGAAGGCGCTGAGTGCCGTCAGCGCCTCGCGAGAGGCCGTCTCCTCCTCGGCGCGGCCGGCCGCTCCGATGTCCGGGAGTCGGTCGTCGTAGCGCTCGTCCCCGATGAAGGTCCCCATCAGCGGGTCGCGCTCGAGGAGCCCTTCCCAATGGCGATCCACGAGGTCTCGGACCTGTTCGCTGGCCATCACGGACGTCCCCTCTCGCGCTTCACAAGAGGCCCAGGGTACCCGCGCCGTCGACCTGGATGGCGGCGCCCGAGAGGAAGCCGACGCGGGCCCGAGCACAGGAACGCGACCACCCGCCCGAAGTCTGCGGGATCGCCCGAGACGTCCCTCGTGCCCGAGCTCCGCGACGCGATCCGGTGGCATGGAGGCCCGGACACAGAACGTTCAGCGTGATCCCATCGTCGATCAGATCTTGGGCCGCGGTCTTCGCCCACGCCCACAGGCCCGTCCGCGCGGCGTTCGAGTAGGCGAGGTCGGGGATCGGCTGCTTGATCGCTTGCGACGCGATGAGCACGATCCGGCCCCAGCCTGCCGAACGCGGAGATGGGGGAGCGAGGCCTGGACGAGCCTGATCGACGCGAGCATGTTCGCGTTCACGGCGTCGATCATGCCGTCGTCGGTGACCTCCAGCGCGCGAGCGCGAGGCGAGCCGCCGGCGTTGGCGACGACGATGTCGAGGCGTCCGAACCGCTCCACGGTGGCATCGACGAGCCGCCGCGGCGTGGCGGGCTCGGTGACGTCGGCGGGCAGCGCGAGGATCTCGCCCGGGAGCTCGGTTCGCGGTCTCGGCGAGCCGTTCTGGGTCGCGCGCGCAGATCGCGACCCGGCATCCCTCGGCCGCGAGCGCGGCCGCTGCGCCGCGCCCGAGACCCTTCGAGGCGGCGGTGACGAGCGCAACCTTGCCGTCGATCCCGAGGTCCATGGTGGCCGATGCTACCCGTGGGGGCTAGGCTCGGGCCCGCCGTCGACCGAGCCTCGACCGGAAAGGGCATGGCGCGTGCACAAGCGCAGCGTGGTGGTTCTCCTCGCGTCGCTCGCGCTGGTGGGCGGGTGCAGCCGTACGAAGACCCTCGATGCGAACAGCCTCGAAGAGAAGCTCGCGTACCCAGGTCGAGCAGGACAGCCTCGGCACGCAAGGCATCACGGTCGATCGTGCCCCGACGATGAGCCCGCGAAGGCGGGCGCGACCGTTCCAGATGCGAACGCGACGAGCGCGGCCGGCACGACCCTGACGATCGCGGTCACGCAGACCGACGACCAGGGCAACGTGACCTGGAAGGTCGACGAAGCGCCGGATAGGAGCGACCGATGCTGCTGGAGGGGAAGAAGCTGCTGATCACCGGCGTGCTCACGCCGCAGTCGATCGCGTTCGCGGCCGCGAAGTCCGCTCAGGAGCAGGGCGCAGAGATCGTCTGACGAACTTCGGACGCACCGTCAGCCTCACCCAGAAGACGGCCAAGCGGCTCCCCACGACGCCGGACGTCCTGGAGATGGACGCGAACTCCGACGAGCAGATCGCCGCGGTCTGTACAGAGCTCCAACAGCGATGGGGACGGCTCGATGGTTTCCTCCACGCGATCGCCTTCGCGCCCCAAGATGCGTTGGGAGGCAATTTCCTCGAATACGCCTTGGGATAGCGTCGCGACGGCCGGTGCAGACCAGCGCGTTCTCGCTGAAGGCGCTCGCGGTTGGGCTGCTGCCGTCGATGGGCGACGGCGGCGCGATCGTGTCGCTCGACTTCGATGCGACCGTGGCATGGCCGATCTATGACTGGATGGGCGTCGCCAAGGCCGGTCTCGAATCCGTCACGCGGTACCTCGCCCGCGACCTCGGTCCGAAGGGGATCCGCGTCAACGCCGTGAGCGCCGGCCCGATCGAGACGATGGCGGGCAAGGGCATCCCGGGGTTCGATCGAGATCAGCGGCTCGTGGAGCCGTCGCGCGCCGCCTCGGTTGGGACGTGGAGGACCCGACCCCGGTGGGGAACACCGTTGCGTTCCTCCTCGTCGGACCTCTCGTCGGGCATCACGGGTGAGGTCGTGCACGTCGACGGAGGGTTCCATGCGATGGGGACGGACCTGGTCTGATCATGGTGCAAGCGCTTCGCCTCACGTCGTTCAGCCACGGGGCGGGATGCGCGTGCAAGCTCGGCCCGCGTGAGCTCACGCGGGTGCTCGATCTGCTCGGCCTCGACCACGAAGCCCGAGGGCGTCCTCGTGTCGGAGGAGACCGGCGATGACGCAGCGGTGTACCGCCTCACGGATGGAACCGGACTGGTGCTCACCCTCGACTTCTTCACGCCGTTGGTCGACGACCCCGGCGACTGGGGCCGGATCGCGGCCGCCAACGCACTCAGTGATGTGTACGCGATGGGCGGGATCGCCGCGGCTCGCTTTGAACGTGGCGGGATGGCCGGTCGACGAGCTCCCGCTCGAGCTGCTCGCCGAGGTCTTGGCGGGTGCTCGCCAGATCGTCATCGAGGCCGGCGCGGCGGTGGTCGGCAGGCACACGATCACCACCGAGCGAGAACCGCTGTTCGGGATGGTGGCCCTCGGCTTCGTCGAGGTGGACGCGATCGTCCGCAACTCCACGGCACGACCGGGGATGCATCTGTACCTCTCGAAGCCGATCGGGACCGGGCTCATCACGACGGCGATCAAGCGCGGGCAGACGGACGAAGACGTCGCCCGGCTCGCGGTGAACACGATGACAGCGCTCAACGCGGACGCGTCCGCCGCGATGGTCTCGGCCGGCGTGGGAGCGGGGACGGACGTCACCGGGTTCGGCCTCCTCGGGCACCTCAGGAAGATGCTGGACGCGAGCGGGTGCGCTGCGATCGTGAACGCGGGTTCCGGTGCCGCTCCTCCCGACGGTGCTCGACCTTGCCAGACGAGACATCGTCGCCGGCGGGACCAAGCGCAACCACGCGTGGCTGCAGGAGGTCACCGAGTGGGGCGAGCTCACACCGCCCGAACAGATCGTGTTGGCCGACGCGCAGACGAGTGGAGGACTCCTGGTGGCTTCGGATCGGAGCCCGTCCACGGACCTGTTCACCGAGATCGGCGAGGTCGTGCCGGGTCCGACCGGGGTCGATCACCGTGACCGGACGGGTCCGGGAATAACCCACCCCGCTGGTAGCATTTGCACCTGCAACAGGCGGCTGCGCCTGTCCGGCCGACCTCCCGGAGATGAAGCGTGACCGAGCTCGACGGCGTCCTCTTCAAAGAGATCGATGGAGCATGGCGCTACGCGAGTTCCCGAACGAATGCTGTGGTGTGGTCGCTGCCAACGGTGACGGCCGTCCCGGTGAAGGTCTTTCCGGCCCGGAACATCGATGCGAGCACCGCGACGTATCGCATCGACCGCCAGAGCATCTCATGCGCATCCAGGATGAGATCGACGAAGAGGGTTGGAGTACTCTGGGCGTTCTTCCACTCCCACACGCACTCGGAGGCCTCTCCCGTCCGAGACCGACCGCAGGAGGCGATCCAAGCCCAGGATTGGTATCCAGGTACTCGGTACCTCATCGCTTTCGCTATCCGATCTCGAACAACCCGACCTGCGGGCCTTCGTCATGCGACGATGCGAACCTTCGAGGAAGATGAGGTCGCGATCGCATGAGCGACCCGACGTCCACATCGAGGTTCACCGGAGCAGCAGGTGCAGCGCTACTCGCGCCACATCATCTTGCCGAACATCGGCGGCAAGGGTCAGCGGAAGCTCCTCGACAGCTCGGTCTTGGTGATCGGCGCCGGCGGACTCGGCTCCCCTGTCGCGATGTACCTGGCGGCCGCCGGCATCGGCAAGCTCGGCATCGTGGACTTCGACCAGGTGGATGTGACCAACCTTCAGCGCCAGATCCTGCACACCACGGCCGACGTCGGCCGCTCGAAGGTGGCCTCGGCGGTCGAGCACCTCCGCGCGATCAACCCCACGATCGAGGTCGTAGGCCACGAGACGTTGCTGTTCTCGACGAACGTGTTCGAGATCTTCGAGGGCTACGACGTGATCGTCGACGGCACCGACAACTTCCCGGTCCGCTACCTCGTCAACGATGCGACGCAGTTCACGGGCAAGCCCCTCGTGTACGGTTCGATCTACCAGTTCGAAGGCCAGGCAACGGTGTTCATGCCCGGTCAGGAGACGCCGTGCTACCGGTGCCTGTTCCCGGCTCCGCCGCCACCCGGCACCGTCCCGAGCTGCGCCGAGGGTGGCGTGTTCGGTGTCCTGCCGGGCGTGATCGGGTCGATCCAAGCGACCGAGGCGATCAAGATCATCACGGGGAGGGCGACACGCTCGAGGGGCGGTTGCTCCTGTACGACGCCCTCACCATGGACTTCCAAGAGATGAAGATCCGCTGGGACGCCGATTGCCCGGTGTGCGGCAAGGATCCGACGATCACCGAGTTGATCGACTACGAGCAGTTCTGCGGCGTCCCCGCCCGAGCCGGATGAGGAGTGGCTGAACCGATGCCCGTGACCGTCAAACTCCCAACGATCCTCCGCAAGTTCGCCGGTGACGAGGCGAGGGTGACCGTCGAAGGTGCCACGCTCGAGGAGGTCCTGAAGGACCTCGAGTCACGGTATCCGGGCGTCACGAAGAACGTCCTGGCCGAAGGGGGCGGTTTGCACCGCTTCATCAACGTCTACGTGAACGACGAGGACGTACGCTACCTGGGCTCGCTCGAGACCCCCGTCGCTGAGGGCGACGTCGTCTCGATCCTTCCCGCGGTGGCGGGCGGCGCGGAGCGCCGCCCGCGCCTACCGCTCGACCGCGAGACCATCGATCAGCAGCGATGCTGCTGATCGGAAGCGTTTGATGTCCCTGTAGGGCCGCGCGACCAGCATCGCGCCCTCGAGTCCGCCGACCAGCGTTCGCGCGACGCTCCGGGCGGGTCCCTGGAAACGCAAGGTCCGCGCTGCGCGGCCGTCTTCGAGCACGTGGGTCAGCCAGACCTCGTTGTCGTCGAAGAACCGCACGACCCGCTCGCGCATCGGCTCGGGCAGGGTCGCGTAGTCGGCGGCGAGCATCCCGCACAGGCACATCCGATCGTCTCGGAACACCTCCGCGTACAGCTGGGCGTACGCGCGGAGCTTCTCGGCCGCGTCGATCCCGCGGGCGTCGACGGCCACGAGCGCGTCCGCGAACCGCGTCGCGTACCGCTCGATCAGTGCTTCGCCGAGCTCCGCCTTGCCGGGGTAGTGGTAGTGGAGCGCTGCCTTCGAGATGTCGAGCTCGCCGGCGACGTCGGCGTAACTGAATCCGTTGTAACCGCGTTCCTGCACCAGACGCTCGGCCACATCGAGGATCTGGGTCGCGGTGTCCACCTCGGTCGCTCCCATCGCTCGCGCAGTTTCCCTCTTCGTGACGGTTGACTTCTGACCTACTAGTAAGTAAGGATACACCCTGGTCGAGGATCGGGAGGAGTGGTCGAGATGCAGCAGACCGAGCACAGGGACTTCGGTGAGCCGGACGAGCTCCGAGAGTTCCCGAACGGGCACGCGGAGATCCTGAAGGTGGGCGACGCCGAGATCGGACGGCTCGTGTTCGAGCCGGGGTGGCGCTGGTCGAACGACGTGAAGCCGATCGCGCAGACGGCGAGCTGCGAGGCACCCCATTTCCAGTACCACGTGGCGGGGAAGCTCGCGATCCGGATGGACGACGGCACGGAGTTCGTCGCCGAGCCGGGCGATGTGACGTCACTGCCGAGCGGACACGACGCGTGGGTCCTCGGCGACGAGCCGGTCGTCGTGGTGGATTGGTTCGGCGCGAGCAACTACGCAAGGAGCGGCTCTAGCCGAAGGTCAGGAGGGACGAGCGGCGGGTGACCATCGGTCATCCCGCGATTCGCGCCCGACTCCGTCGCGTCCCAGGTTCGCGTCGCGAACCGGAACCGAGTCGGGAGGGCGCATGCGCAGGTACGTCGTGTTGGCCGTCGTCGTCGTGGTCGTCGCCGCGGGAGCGACCTTGTTCCTGAGGACGCGGAACGCCCCTGCCGTCGCAGCGGCATCGACCGCCGATCACAACGACGAGCCGGCATCGGAAGGCCAGGACTCCGAGGGCCTCGAGGAGGGTGGTGACCCCGATGCCGCTGCTGAGAACCACGCGGGCACCATCAGTATCCGGCGCCGGGTCCTCGACCCCTCCGCGCTGGCCGCGACGGGCTGGGCGGGCGAGGTCCAGATCGCGAACGACGACACGTGGGAGCCGTACGTCGCTGCCGATCCCTCGGCCCCATACGTCTACGCGCTCTACAACCGCTACGGCATCACGTGTCAGCACTGCCCGAACCCGCAGATGGAGATCCGGATCTCCGCCGACGGCGGGCAGACGTGGGCCGCGGAGAAGCCGATCTGCACGTGCAGCGGCGTCGCGGGCCAGTGGGACCCCGTCCTCGCAACGACTGGCGTCGGGCGCCGTCTACGGAGACGTGGATGAACTCGAACACGATCGTGTTCTCCAAGTCCACGAACCACGGCGTCCACATGGTCGACACCGCTCAAGGTGTCGGGCAAGAGCTGGGCGGACAAGCCCTGGATGGCGACGAGCGCGAACGGGACGGACGTCTACGTCGCCTACGAGAGCCGCAGCCAACTCTTCTCTGACGTCATCGCACAACGCGGGGGCATCGTTCTCGACCCCGATCGCGGTGAACACCGACTCGAGCGTGTACCGCTACCCGAACGGCTTCGTCGTGCTGGCGAACGGCACCGCGGTGCTCTCGGATTCCAAGTACTCGGGCGGAAGCGTCAAGACCGCCGGCCCCGTGGAGATCGAGGTGTGGCGGAGCACGAACGGCGGGGCGTCGTGGACCAGGGTCGCGGTCGACAACACGGTCTTCACCGGGGTCAACTTCGAGACGTCGTCCACGACGACGATCGCGGCCGATGCGTCGGGGGGCTCTGGTCATCGAGTACTCCGGGGCGACGACCCAGGGCGCGAACAATCATGTGTTCACCCGGCGCTCGACCGATGGTGGTGTGACGTGGTCGGGGGAGGGTCGAGGTCGGCAACGCGGCGGCGAACGGCAGCTTCCCGCGATCGCGGCGAAGCGGGCTCGGGCGATTTCCGGATCACCTACATGGACAACAGCACGGGCTCCCTGGAACGTCTGGTACCGCGCCTCCGGCGACGGCGGCACGACGTGGTCGGCGCCGCTCCGGATCTCCGACGCCACGTCGGGGTTTCCGTACAAGGGGGCGAACGGCTGTCACGTACCTACGGCGACTATGACGGGATCGCGATCGCCAACGCCGGGAAAGAGCGTGACGGTCTCGGGGCGGCAGGGCGCCAGCTTCTCGACGGGGCCTGGGAGCATCTGGTTCAACCGGCAGACGTGATCGGGCGGGACCCACGACGACGATGGAGCGTCGACGGCTCCGGGGAACAGAGCTTGTCGTCTCTCGGATCGGGCTCGGGCTGGCCGCGCTCGGGCGTCCCGCGTACATCGACGTCGGACGTGATCGCGACCTCGGGAGGCGAACGCACCGCGAGCCGCGATGGAGGCTCGCGTGTCGGGAGGTCCTCGATGCCGCGTACGCCGCGGGCATCCGGTACCTGGACGTCGGCGCGATCCTACGGCGATGCAGAGGCGTTCCTCGGTGACTTGGCTCGCCACGCCGCGATCGGACGGTGTCGGAGGTCGGTCGGATCGAAGTGGGGTTACACCTACGTGGGCGGATGGCGGCTCGACGCCGACGCCCAGGAGGTGAAGGACCTCTCGGTCGCCGCCCTCCGGCGGCAGATCGCGGAGTCGCGGCGGCTCCTGGGCGATCACCTGTCGCTCTACCAGATCCACTCCGCCACCATCGAGAGCGGTGTGTTCGACGATCGTGCGGTGCTCGATGAGCTCCGCTCGCTCCGGGATCAGGCCTCGTTCCTCGGGTTCTCCACGAGCGGTCCGCAGCAGGCCGACGCGATCGTTCGCGGTCTCCAGGAGCGGGTCGATGGCGAACCGCTCTTCTCGACGGTTCAGTCGACCTGGAACGTGCTGGAGCCTTCGGCCGGTCCCGCGTTGGCGGAGGCTCACGCGGACAGGCGCGGCGTCCTGATCAAGGAGGCGATGGCGAACGGTCGGCTCGCGGCGACCGATGGGCCGCTCGGCGGCGTTGCCGGCCGGCTCGGAACGACGCCCGATCGGATCGCGCTGGCGGCCGTCCACGCGCAACCGTGGGCCGATGTCGTCCTGTCGGGCGCGGTGACCGTCGAGCAGGTCCGGAGCAATGCGTCGGCGGTGGAGCGTGATGCTTCCCGACGATGCGCTCGCGGCGATGAACGAGCTCGCGCAGCCTCCCGAGCGCTACTGGGGCGAACGCGCCGCGCTGCCCTGGCGATGAAGCGAGCCACCGAGACGACCTTCACGAAAGCGGAAGAGCGATCGAGGCGGTGAGGCCACCCCCGGGCGTCGGCTCCAGCCACATCCGGCCCACGCTGCGCTTCGACCAAGGCGCGCGCGAGCGCGAGGCCGAGGCCGGCGCCCCCCGTGTCCCTCGTCCGGGAGGGGTCGGCCCGGAAGAAGCGTTCGAACGCGCGGTGATGCGCCTCGGCAGGCATCCCCTGACCGTGATCTTCGATCGTGATGACGGCTTCGCGCGCACCGTCGACGCCCCAACGGACCTCAGCCGCCCCGCCACCGTGTCGGGCGACGTTCTCGAGTACCGCATCCAGGGCGCGCCTCGAGCGCGATGCGGTCGGCGGGGACGGGCAGGGACTCGGCGCCGTGTGCGCTCGAGGTGGCTGCCGTGCGCGGTGGTGCTCCGATGGACGGCCGATCGGCAGGTCGCGGCGAGGTCGATCGGGCTCCGCTCCAGTTGGAGCTGGCCGCGGTCCGCCCGAGCCAGCTGGAGGAGTCGCTGGGAGAGTCCGGTGAGGTAGTCGACCTCGGAGAGCACGTCGGCGGCCAACGGCGGATCCTGCTGGCTGAGGGTCTCGACCCCGGCGCGGATGAACGCCAGCGGCGTCCTCAGCTCATGGGAGGCGTCGGCGGCGAACAAGGCCTGGGCCTCGTAGGACGCTTCCACCGGCCTGCACGGCCCGGCCGGCCCACCACCAACCTGCCGCGAGGGCGGCGGCGAGGGCCACGACGCCGCCCCAGACGAACAACGATCGCACCCGGCGAACCAACGCCTCTTCGGGTTCCAACGACCGTCCCGCAGCGACCCACGCAACCGTCGTGCCCTCGATCATCGCGGGCAGCGTGACGACGCGGACCTTCTCGCCGGCGACCTCCAGATCGGTGACGCGATCGGGGTAGGGCCGGAGCCACGACGGAATCTCTTTCGGCTCGCCGACCGGGGCGCCTCGCCGGCACGATACACGGCGATCCTGAACGGCCGATGCCGATGGAACGTCCACGTCGGTCGTGGGCGCGAGCCCGCCGCCCTCTTGGATCCGCTCGACCTGCGCGCCCGCTTCTGCCGCGAGCTGATCGGTCGCGCTCCGGTCCAAGATCCGGGCGAGGAGGACCGACACCAACCCCGCGAAGATGCTCAGGATCACGAGCATCACGAGCGCGTGGGAGATCGCGAGCCGCACGCGGAGCGACCGGAACATCTACCGTCCCACCGAGTACCCCACTCCGCGAACCGTCCGGATGATGTCGCCGCCCGGGCCGAGCTTCCGCCGGAGGTAGTGGACGTAGAGATCGACCACCTTCGTCTGCGCGTCGAACGGGAAGTCCCAGACGAGCTCCTTGAGCTCGGCGCGCGTGAGCACCTGCCCTCGATGCTCGAGCAGGCACGTCAACAGATCCGAACTCCTTCGAGGTCAGCTCCACCTCGCTCGCCCTCGACGTGGACGCGGCGCGAGCGAGGGTCGAGCGTCACGGCTCCGTGCCGGAGGATCGCTCCCGCAGGCGCCACGCGAGCGCCGCGCGAGGGCGTCGACCCGAGCCAGCAACTCATCGAAGGCGAACGGCTTGACGAGGTAGTCGTCGGCTCCGCTCCGGAGGCCGTCGACCCGGTCGTCGATCCCGTCGCGCGCGGTGAGCATCAAGATGGGGATCGCCACATCGCGATCCCGCAGCGTTCGCGTGAGCGAGATCCGTCCATGCCCGGAAGCATGACGTCGACGATCGCCAGGTCGAGATCGCCGGCCGTGGCGCGATCGAGGCCGCGTCGAGCCGTCGTCGCACGTCTCGGCGACGTGACCAGCGGTCCGGAGTCGGCGCGCGATCAGGTCTGCGAGCCGCCGGTCGTCCTCGATCACCAGGATGTTCACGGAGCCATCGTCGCAGCCCAGGAAGTGGACGATGCGATCACTTACCGGTCTCTTACCGTCCTCCGAACGCTCTCGAACCCTGCGCGGCGAATATCCCGAACATGCGAACGGAGCCCCGAGGCACGAAGACACCGCTCCGACCCGACGCGATCCGTCGAGGGACGCACCGCGGAAGGAGCCGACGGAACCGGTCGCCGGGCGTCTCGGACGGTTGGACCGAGATGCCGTGGTCGATCCGGATCCTCCGAGCCTTCCTCGGCGTGACGTTCGTCTTCGCGGGCATGCAGAAGTTCCTCGATCCCAACTTCCTGCGTCCCGGTGGGGGCGACTACATCGGGACCCAGCTCGCCGGCTTCGCCACCGGGACGCCGGCCGCTTCGCTGATGCGGGTCCTGGAGCACGCCCCGGTCCTCACGGGGATCGCGATCGCCTTGGTGGAGATCGCCGTCGGTCTCGCGACGCTGGCGGGGATCGGGGATGCTCGCCGCCTCGCTCGTAGGGTTCGGGATCAACGCGATCCTGTGGCTCTCCGCCACGTGGCACACGCACCCCTACTTCCTCGGATCCAGATTCGCTCCTATGCAGTGGCGTGGCTCGCGCTCGCCGCCGGGATCGTCGAGGTGGAGCACGACCCGCCGGGGTCGGGTCGCCGGGCCGATCGAGCGGATCGACGGGATCAGTCGTCGCGAGTTCGCGCGCGGAAGCCTGATCGCGGGCGTGCGCCGTCGCGCTCGGGCTCGCGTCGAAGGCACTGGCGGGCCCTGCATCGTCGACGGGTCTCGGGAACCTTGCCGATCCGACGCGCAGGTCCGGCGGCGCGTTCCGCTGCGCCAAGCGGGTCGGTCTCCCCGAGCGCGACCCCGGCCGCCCCAGCGACACCCGGCCGCAGTGCTCACGACCTCGACGCGCTCCCGGTGGGACGGGCCGTCGGATTCACGGATCCGCGGGTCGGGCCGGCCGTCTTGCTCCGGCTCGCCAACGATCAGGTCGTCGCGTACAGCCGCGCCTGCACGCACGAAGGATGCCTGGTCGGGTACGACCAGAGCTCGAGATCCTCGTCTGCCCGTGTCACGGAGCCGAGTTCGATCCGGCGCATCAAGCGGAAGCGATCGCCGGGCCGACCCGACCCGCCGCTCGAGGTCGATCAAGGTGGTCGTGGATCGTCCGACGGGGACGTGATCCTGCCCGCGTAGCCGCGTCGAGCCGGGCGCGGCCTCCACGGTTGGGGCAAGCTCCCCCTGTGGAGATCCGTCGGCTCGGCCCGAACGATGGGGCGGCGCTCGAAGCCGCGGTGCGTGCCTTCCGCGGCTTCGAGCGCCGCCCAAGCCCGGCGTTCCTGGCCGACGGACGCGGCTTCGCGTACGTCGCGTCCGACGGCGAGACCGTGGTCGGGTTCGCGTGGGGCTCAACCGTCTCGCAGCCGGACGGTGGCCAACTGCTGTTCCTCGCGGGCCTGCAGGTGGCGGAGGCGGTGCGATCCGACGAAGGTCGGCAAGCAGCTCTTGGATGCGTTCGCCGAGGACGGTCGCGCCGCGGGTCTCACCGGATGTGGATGCTGAGCGACGCGGGTCATCGAGCCGCCAGGCTCCTGTACGAGGAGCGCGAACGACCCAGGCTCAACGACGATCGACACCCCGTGGTGGGTTCTTGGATGAGGGTCGGTTAGTGGCGCGCAACGGCTGGCCGCCGCGCGCCTGAGATAATCCTGGATCGTGCGCTTCGACTCGATCCTGGATGCCATCGGGGACACGCCGCTCGTCGGCATCCCCGCGATGTCCTCCGCGCCGGGCGTCCGCATCTGGGCCAAGCTCGAAGGGCAGAACCCCACCGGCTCGACGAAGGATCGGATCGCCCTCGCCATGGTGGAGGCGGCGGAGGCTTCGGGCGAGCTGACGTCCGAACGAACGATCCTGGAGCCAACGTCGGGCAACACCGGGCATCGCGCTCGCGATGGTGGCACGCCGCAAGGGATACAAGCTCACCGTCGTGATCCCGGACAACGCGAGCGAGGAGCGGATCGGCCTCCTGCGGCTGTTCGGCGCCGAGATCGTCCTCTCGGACGGGGCGAAGGGGACGAACGGCTCGATCGAAGTGGCGCGCGCGCTCGCGACCGACGACCGGTACTTCATGCCGTTCCAGTACGGGAACCCCGCCAACCCCGACGCGCGCACGAGAAGGGGACGGCGCAGGAGATCATCCGCGACCTCCCGACGATCTCGCACTTCGTCGCCGGCATGGGGACCGGGGGAACCCTGACGGGTGCCGGGTCGCGGGCTCCATGCGTACAACGAGCAGATCAAGGTCGATCGCGGCGGAGCCCGAGCTTGGCGACCTGGTCTACGGGCTGCGTTCGCTCGACGAAGGGTTCATCCCGCCGATCTTCGACCCCGAGCAGATCGACCGGAAGTTCCTGGTGAACGCGGCCGACTCCCTGCACGCGACGAGCGAGCTCACGGCGCGAGAGGGGATCTTCGCGGGGATCAGCAGCGGCGCGGTGATCCACGTCGCACAGCGCGTCTCCCAGGAGCTCGACGGTGGCGACATCGTGTGTCTCCTGCCCGACGGCGGGTGGAAGTACCTGTCGACGCGACGCCTGGGCGGAGGACTCTCGCGCGGCGGAGCGAGGGCGTCGAGGAGTCGCTGTGGTGGTAGCCGCGTGTCGCGATAACCGACCGATCGGCGTGTTCGACTCAGGCGTCGGTGGTCTCACCGTGGCGCAGGGCGATCCTCGAGCTGCTGCCGAACGAGTCCCTGATCTACGTCGGGGATTCGGCGAACTTCCCCTACGGTCCCCGCCCGGTCGAGGAGATCCGAAGGTTCGCGATGGAGATCGCGGCGTACTCTCGTCGAGCGCGACGTCAAGCTGCTCGTGGTCGCGTGCAATTCGCATCGAGGTCTCCGCGATCGGCGACATCGCAGACCGCGCACGGGGTCCCCGGTCGTCGGGGTGATCAACCCGGGGCCCGCGCCGCGATCACGAGCAACCACGGAACGGCGTGGTCGGGCGTGATCGGGACGACCGCGACGATCGACACCGGGCGCCTACCGGCGCGCGGTCGGGTCGGCCGTCGAGCTCCACGCGGCCGCCTGCCCGGTGTTCGTCGAGCATGTGGAGCGCGGGGACACGACGTCGGATGCGTTGCGGGCGGCCGCGCGCGAGGTATCTTGCACCGCTGAAGGAGAAGGGGATCGATACGTTGATCTTGGGGTGCACGCACTACCCACTGCTCTCGGGGCTGCTCCAGCTGGAGCTCGGCCCCGATGTCGTGCTCGTGTCCTCCGCGGAAGAGACGCGCGAAGGACGTCTACGCCGAGCCTCTTCGGGCTGGCGAGCCTCCGCGATGAAGCCGACACCCCCTCATCACGAGTTCCTGACGACCGGAGACGCCGAGCCGTTCCGGGACCTCGCCGAGCTCTTCCTCGGTCGCGAGCTTGGCGCAGGTCAAGGCCGTCCACCTCGAAGCCGGGCGGTCGCTCGTGAGGCTCTCGGTCTTGGGTTCTCACGGAACGTGGCCGGGAACAGCGGGGAGTGCAGCGGCTACCTCGTCACGAGTGGGTCGCTTCCATCTCTGGCTCGACGCGGGAACGGGCACCTTCGCTCGTTTGCAGGAGCACGTCGCGCCCGGTGACATCGATGCGGTGCTGATCACGCACGGCCATGCGGACCACTTCCTCGATGTGATCCCGGCGTTCTACGCGCGGCATTACGGCGATCTCGGTCAGGCGCGGCCTTCCCTTCTATTCGCCGGCCGGATTCATGGATCTTGCGGCGTTGCTCGTCTCGGAGAACGGCCGGAACGTCATGGCCGAGGCGTACGCGTTCACGACCATCTGGATCGCCGGGCGTGTAGTGGAGGTGGGGCCGTTCCGTGTGACGGCGTTCGAGATGACGCACATCGGCGTGTACTCGCTCGGGTATCGGATCGAGGTGAACGGCCACACGCTCGCCTATACCGGCGACACCGGCCCCTGCGACGAGGTCGATCGAGCTGGCGCGCGGCTCCGACCTGTTCCTGTGCGAGGCGACCTATCAGAGACCCGATGGATCGCACCTTCTTCCACCTGAGTGCCGAGCAGGCGGCCGAGATCGCCGGCGCGGGCCGAGGTTCGCCGATTGGTGCTCACGCATCTGACGCCTGCGCTCGATCCCGGCGTCTCGCTCGAACAGGCGGCTCGGGTGTTCGACGGTCCGATCGACGTCGCGACGCGCGACGCGGTGTGGAGATCGGCCGTTGACGCGCCCCGACTGACCGGGCCAACGGGCAGCTCCGGCCCGTGAGCTATGAGCTGGGCTATCAGGAGTGGGCGAACGGCTCCGTGCTGTTCTCCATGGGCAAGACGCGCGTGCTCTGTGCGGCGACGGTGTCGGAGGACACGCCACGCTGGCTCCGCGGGACGGGTCGAGGGTGGGTCACGGGCGAGTACTCGATGCTCCCCGCATCGACCGTGGAACGGTCCGGCCGCGAGGTGAACCGGGGAAGCCGGGCGGTCGCACGCAGGAAGATCCAGCGATTGATCGGCCGCGCGCTCAGGAGCGTCACGGATCTCGAACGGCTCGGCGAGCGCACCGTCACGGTCGACTGTGACGTTCTGCGTGGCCGATGCGGGTACCCGGACGGCGTCGATCACGGGCGGCTACATCGCGCTCGCTCTGGCTCTGCGGAGCCTGACCGATGGTCCAGCCCCGGCCGAGGTGTCTGAAGGATTCGGTCGCGGCCGGTGTCGGTCGGCATCGTGGACGGTGAGTCCCGTCTCGACCTCTGCTACGAGGAGGACGCGGGCGCGGAGGTCGACTTGCAACGTGGTGATGACCGGCGGCGGCGCGCTCGTGGAGGTGCAAGGGACCGCGGAAGGTTCGCCGTTCTCCCGGCCGCAGCTCGACGAGCTGCTCGACCTCGCCGCGGCCGGCATCGCGGAGCTCACGAAGATCCAGGCCGAGGCGCTGGGTATCTGACGCCCGGATGGCGCTTCCCGCCACGGATCGCGCTCGCGACGAAGAACGATCACAAGCTCGCCGAGATCATCCGGATCTGCTCCGATTGGCCGGTGGAGTGGGTCACGGTTCACGACCGTGACCCGGGCACCTTCCCGGATGTCGACGAGACGGGGAGACCTACCTCGACAACGCGCTGCCCTCAAGGCTCGAGCCGTCGCCGGATGCCCTGGGGATCCCTGCCCTGGCGGATGACTCCGGGATCGAGGTTGACGCGCTCGGAGGGAAGGCCGGGCCCGCAGGAGCGCCAGGTTCGCGCGGTCCGGACGCGACCGACGAGCGGAACCTCGCCGAGCTGATCCGCTCGGTCCGGGGATCCCGGCCGCCGGTCTCACGGCCCGCTATCGGTGCGTGGCCGCGTTCGTGGCCCTGGCGGAGGAGCTCAGCTCGGATCGAGGGGTCTTGCGAGGGAGCCCTTACCACGAAACCCCGCGGTACCGGTGGCTTCGGCTACGACCCGATCTTCGTGCCCGTGGGCTGGGACCGGACGATGGCCGAGCTCGAGCCCGGCGAGAAGGATCGGATCAGCCATCGCGGGCAGGGCGTTCCGGGGCATCCGAGCCCTCTCTGACCGGCGGATTGACCTCCCGGTCATCGACTGCGGCGCCTACCGAACTCAAGGTAGATGCGTGGCTCGCCGAGGACTCATCCGTGGACGTCGATCATCGCGACAAGCGGGCGCTTCCGCTGGAAGCGTTCCGTCGGGCGGCCGCCGGCGTACGTGCTCGCCGTGGCCGTCCTGTTCGTCGTCGGCGTCGGTGCCGCCGACTGCCATGATCGGGCCCGGACGTCTCGATCGCGCCCTTCTACGTGCTTCCGCATCTCGATCGCGACCTGGAACCTCGGGCGCGCATGGGGTCTCATGGTGGCCGGTCTCGCCGGCCGTCGCGATGCAGCTCGCGGATGTCCGGTCGGTCGAGACGAACGTCCTGGTCCCGTCGTGGAACGCCCTCGTCTGGTACGCGGTGTTCCTGTTCGTGGTCTGGCTCCTCGCCATCATCCGGGACCATGCGGAAGCGCCAGCGCTCGCAGCTCGAGTCGCAGGAGGAGGTCTCGGACGACCTGCGAGCGCAGAACGACATGAAGAACACGTTGCTCCACGCGGTCTCGCACGACCTCAAGGGTCCGCTCGCCGGCATCCTCGGCGCGATGCAGACGATCCGCCGCGCCGACCAGCTCAAGCTGACGGGCGTGGAGCTCAACGGATCTCTACGGCGTGATCGAACAGGCAGGCAGGAAGGCGTCGCGACTGGTCGACGACCTCCTCGACCTCGACCGGCTCCGCCGCGGCCAGCTCCAGCCGGAGCGTGAGCCCACCGATGTCGGCGAACTGGCGGACCGCCTCGCTCTGGAGCTTCCGTCGCCTCGGGACACCCGGTCCGGATCGAGAGCGAGCCGATGCTCGTCGACGTCGATCCGAGCGAAGGTCGAGCGGATCGTAGAGAACCTGCTCAACAACGCTGCCCGGCATACCCCGCGGGGACGGCCGTACAGGTGCTCGTCACCGAACGGGACAAAGGGTGGTCGTCGTCGTCGAGGACGAGGGCCCCGGGTGCCCGACGACGTCAAGGACGAGATCTTCGAACCCTTCCGCCAAGGTGCGGGTGCACGTGGCGGCGTGGGCATCGGTCTGTCGCTCGTGCAGCGGTTCGCCGAGTTGCATGGCGGGACGGCCCGGGTGGAGGACCGACCGGGGGGCGGCGCTCGCTTCGTGGTGACGCTCCCCGGGCAGGTCCAGCACGTGACCCGACCCGCCCCGCTCCGGGCAGTCTGAGTCTCGGCGACGTCGTGCTCGGCCCGCTGCCGTCGTCTCGCGGATCGCGCCTGGCGCCCTCGTGACCTACAACCAGCGCTGTAGGAAATGGGGGCGATGTGCCGATGCTTCTGAAGAGGCACCTGGAGCTGGGAGCCAGGGAACCGGAGGAGGTCCCGGGGTGGCGACGAGGAGAGTGCTCGCGCAGCCGTGGTCACGGCAACCGTCCTGATCTCGGTCGTAGGCCGCGCCGCCCAGGCAGGAACGGATGTGGGAGCACCCGGCATCCAGGTGACCACGCCGAGTCCTGCCGGGTTCACGAGCTACGGCGGGATGCGTGACTCCAGGCGATCGGATCGACCGGTCCACTGAACGACGACCTCCTCGGCGTGGCCGACCTCACCCCCGCGACGAACCGTATCGAGTTCAACTTCAACCCCGCGCTTCGTCGCCAACGGGAACTCGGGAGCGATCGGCGGGGAACTGCGTGGGGAACTACGGGTCGGCACGCTGGCGAACCCAGTCGCCAACGCCGTCACATTCACATGGGATCGGTCCGCGGATACGCTGACGTCGCGCATGGTCAACGCAACGTTGAACTGCACGTTGGTGTTCAGGAACTTCACGACGAAGCTGGCAGCCTTCAGCGGCTGGACGCTCGCGCGCACCCAGACGGCGCTCGCGGAAGCGAACGCGGTGCGGCTCAGCCTCGACGATCGTCAAGCGGGATCGCAGGTCACCTTCGGCGACGTGAACGTCGACGGATCCGTCGCGATGGGGCCGTTCGACCCGGGACCGGGCGCAGCCACCACGTGGCTGGGAACCGGGTACGACTTCGCTGCCCCGAACGGATTCACCACCTCGCGGGCACGATGCGCCTCGGTGGCTCGTTCGGCGCGTGTGACACACACGTGTGGGCTGGCGATCACGTTCGGCCACTTTCACGCCGCCGAACCAGCCGCCGGTGGTTCAGGATCGATGCAGCCGACGCGTCGGGGTTCGTCGGTGACACGATCGAGACGCGTGGCTCCTTCACGGACCCCGATGGCGACCCGCTCACGATCACCCGCTTGGGAGACGGAACATTGACCGATCACGGGGACGGCACGTGGTCCTGGTCCTTCTCTCCGCCCGAAGCCGGGAGCGGTTCAGTCATCTTGACCGCATCGGACGGCAGGGCGGTACCGCTTCGGACACCTTCGCGTGGACGGCCGAGAACGTCCCGAACCGGCCGCCGGTCGTTGCAGACCATGCGTTCGACGCTTCGGGACTCGAGGGCGACCGCTCGAGACGCACGGCTCCTTCACGGACCCCGATGGCGACCCGCCTCACGATCACCGGCTCGGGAGCCGGCACCGTGACCGATCACAGCGACGGCACGTGGTCGTGGCGGTATCCCTCTGCCGACACCGGGAGCGACTTGGTCGACCGTGACCGCATCGGACGGCAGGGCGGCACCGCGTCGGACACCTTCACGTGGTCTGGCCCAGAACGTCGCGCCGACGATCGTCTCGCTGACGCCTGCAGCGCGACGACCGTGGTGGCGGGCGCCGAGGTCACCTGGACGACGGTCGCGACCGATCCGGGCCCGAACGACACGTTCACGTGGTGGTTCGATGGAGGCGCCGGCGTGTCCGGGGGCCTCACCACCACGTACACACGCTCGTACGACGCGTGCGGCACATTACACGCTCGACGCGAAGATCGCAGACGCGGACGGCGGATCCGATCACACGCAACGTCGGAGGCGACGGTCACCGTCGTCGAGGCGGCCGCGCCTGTCTCCGGTCGATCCGGGCGGCGTCACGGTCGTCCAGAAGGGCCAGGTCGTGCCGGTGAAGGTGCGGGTTGGATGCGCCAACGAGGCCTGGAACGATCTCCAGCCGACGCATCGAGCTGGTCTCCGGCGGCGGCGCGTACCCGGCCGAGTCCGCCTCCGCCGCCGACCTCCGGCGTGATGCGCTGGAACGAGGACCGGTACTCAGTACAACCTGCGGGTCCCGAGGCGGCTCGGTGGCACCTGAGCTCGCGAAAGGTGACTTGCTCACCGTCCGTGTGGAGCCGTTCGGCCCCTCGGGTGGCGGACTCGACATCGTCCTCCAGATCCCGCAAGTAACCTTCCACGCGTGAACCTGGGCAAGCCCGTGTCCGTCGTCGAGACGGAACGACTCTCTCCTCCGCCCGTTCACCCCAGCCGACCTCCCGGCGCTCTACGCGTACCAGTCGCGGGAGGACGTGACGCGCTACCTCCTGTGGGATGCGCGTACCGAGGACCAGGTTCGCGCAGGCTCTCGAGAAGAAGATCGCGGCGACGGCGGATCGTCTCGGAGGGCGACTTCCTCGCACTGGCGGTCGAGCTGAAGGAGACGGGCGCCGTGATCGGTGACTTCACCCTGGGGTCCTCGTAGCTATGAGCAGGCAGGCGGCGAGCTCGGGTACATCATCCATCCGGACCACCACGGCGCGGATACGCGACCGAGGGCGGTCGCGCGATGCTTTCGATCGCTTTCGATGACCTCGGCCTGCACCGCGTCATCGGCGGGATCGAACTGCGCAACGATGGCGTCCGCCCGTGTCCTGGAGAAGCTGGGGATGCGCCGCGAGGCGCACTTCGTGGAGAACGAGTACATCAAAGCGGCGAGTGGCAGAGCGAAGTCGTCTACGCGATCCTCGACCACGAGTGGCGCCTGCGAACGTCGTGACAGCGGGAAGCGCATCCACGAGGGAGGAGTGTGCGTGGCGACCGACGTGCACCACACGGCGTCCGACGGTCGATGATCTCCTGAACGTCCGAACACCCTCCGACCCCGCGATCGGGCCGGACGGGACCGTGGTCTTCGGTCTGCACGCGACGGTCTCCGAGCGTGGCGTCTCACTCCCGAGCGACCTGTGGTTGCCGGCGCGGACGGCGGCGTCACGAGACTCACCGAGGGGGATTGGGGTGACCGATCGCCCGTGTGGTCCCCCGACGGCGCACGCCCGGGGTTCCTGTCCGACCGACTCCTGCGTGGGCACCACCTCCCGTACACCATGGCGATGGGCGGCGAGCCGGAGCTCGCGGCAACCTTCCGGGGCTTCGGCCGAGCAGCTCCTGTGGTCGAGCGACGGTTCGAGGCTCCTCGTCCTCGTCGCCGATCCGTGGTCCTACGGGCTGGATTGGTCGGCGGTAGCCGTCACCGGGTCGGAGCCCGACCCGATCCGGATCGTGCGGCGCCCTCGGCGACGCCTGGCGCCACCAGCTTCTCGTCGACCTCCGCCTCCGGCGAGGTCGACGAGGATCGGTCCGCCCGGACGCGGTGTCTGGGAGGTCGACTGGGACGGCGACGACACCGTCGTCGCCCTGACGTCGGAGGAGTCCGGGGGGATCGGGCTGGTACCGCTGCACCGTCGCTCGCTTGATCTGGGCAGCCGAACCGCCACCACGCCTGTATCGGCCGACGTGGCAGCTCGAGGGGCATCACGCTCGCACCCGACGGCGTCCGTGCGGCGATCGTGGAGGGCTACTCGAGCGACCACGGCATGCTGAGCGGCAGCGTCAAGATCGTCGACGTCGCTACGGGCGCCGCCAGGATCCGTGGGTGGGACTCGAGACCGTCGGCCTCGTCGGACTGGTGCGACCCAGCGACCCTCTGGTACGCGCGCTACGACGGCACCGGCACCGCGTGCGGCCGGATCACGCTGGACGGATCTCGAGAGGAGCTTTGGGCCGGGCGCTCCGTTCATCGGGGGCGACATCACGAAGCCGAGTTGCGCCGTCTCGAGCGGCGGCGAGGTGGTGTACACGACGCACCAGGCGCAGGGCATCGCGCCCGAGACTCGCTCGGTTCTGATCACGCGACGCGCGGATGGGAGCGGCTGACCTCGTTCAACGACGCTGATCGTCGACGGCGTCGTCTTCCCCGACGTCCGAGCGTTGAGCTGGTCGGCGGAGGACGGGCTGCGGATCGACGGACTCCTCCTCACGCCACGGGCGCGACCGGGCCCTTCCTGCTGCTCGCGCTCGTCCACGGGGGACCGTCGTGGTGCTGGAACGGGTACTTCTCGGATTCCGAACCGAACGCGACGTTGCTCGCCAACGCCGGCTACGCTGTGTCTGCTGCCCAACCCACGAGGAAGCAACGGCCGGGATCACGCGTTCGCGCAGGCCGTGATCGACGATCCAGGCGGCAAGGACTTCGCCGATGTGATGGCCGGGATCGATCTCTGCATCGAACGCGGGTTAGCGGACCCCGCCCGCCTCGGGATCTCGGGCTCTCCTACGGGGGATACATGACCGCGTGGGCGGTCACGCAGACCGACCGGTTCGCGGCGGCGGTGGCGAACCTCGGTGATCGCCGACTGCGTCGCTGTTCCACCTCACGGCGGACATCTGCGGCGTTCGACGACTTCATCATCGGCGACGCCTGGGCCGAGCCGAACGGCCCCTACGTTCGCTGGTCTCCCGTCTATCACGCGGCGGCGTGCACCACGCCGACCCTGATCATCCAAGGGGGCGATGGACCGATGCACGCCGGTGGGACAAGCCGAGGAGCTCTTCGCGGCGATCGCACGGACGGGTGTCGACACCGAGCTCGTCGTCTACCCGCGCGAAGGGCACGTGCCCTTCGAACGGGCTCACGCGCGCGATGCCGCATCCTGCGGACGCAAGCCTGGTTCGATCGGATATCTCAGGCCCGAGGGGATCGGAGGAGATCGATCGTGCAGGATGAGCCGCAGGCCGCGCCTCATCACCGGCCTGTTCGGCACCGGGAAGAGCTCGGTGGCGATCGAGATGGCGCGACGTGCTCGAGCAGCGCCTGGTCTCCGGTACGCGGACTGATCGACCTCGACTGGTTCGTGTTGTGGATGGGCGGGTGGAGCGGAGGGCTCCGAGCATCGGATGATGCTCGCGGAACCTGGCTCCGGTGATGACGAAACTACCTCGGCGCCGGCGTCCGGTACTCTCATCCTCGCTCGCTCGATCAGGACCCCAGCGCGAGCTCGGCGAGCCTGCGATCTGCTGCTCTCCATGCCGCTCAGGTCGTCGAGCTCACCGTTCGTTCTCCGAGATCGAGCGGCGGCTCGGCGCCCGACATCACACGCGGCTCGCCGGGACGACCTCCGTGACGCGGAAGCCTGCTCGCAGCCGGCGAAGGTGTCGGTCTCGGCGACCGCTCGATCCCCGAGCGACCGGCCGCTTCGGACGGTCGCTTCCGAGCATCCCTCGGCTGGCCCGGCTGGACCACGACACCGAGTGATGACGACGCGACCGGCTCAGGGACGGCGCAGCGAGACGATCATGTTGGCACGACCTTCGTCGCCAACACGACATCGCCCGGCTCGAGATCCGTGGGGACGCCTTCCGGGCCCAGCGCCGAGCCTGACCGATCGACCGGTCGGGGAAGGTGACGGTCACGTCCCGGTAGATCACGCCGTGCAGGTCGACCGGCTTCACGTCCAGGACCACGACCTCTTCCTCGCCGAGCACGGGTCCGAGACTACGCCTCCCGACGCCCGATCAGCTGCGGAGGCCTTCCGGCAGGCGTTCGCTTCCGAACGCCTGCCCGACATCCGCGCGCACGCCGTGGCGGGACAGCAGCTCGGGCACCGCGCCGGTGTCTATCAGCACGTTGTCGTGGCGCTCGTCGTCGCGCGCGCCACGATCCGTCTTCGTTCTTCACGAAGGTCGCCATCTGACGCACGAAGCGATCGGGCGAAGGAACGGGAGAACTCGGTGATGATGGCCCAGTCGTCCGCGACCCATCCACCCGTGGACGGGGCCGACCTCGCCTCTCCGGTACGACAGGTCGCACAGGTCGATCGCGAGCAGACCGCCGGGATTGGAGCGCTTCCGCCATCGCCACGAGGGCACGCTCGATCGCGTCCGCGTCCGGCAGGTAGTTCACGACGTGACCAACCGACACGATCGCGTCGGCAGCCGAGATCGGGTCGTCGGGCAGACGTCGACGACGCCGGACTCCTGGACGGCGCCGGCGTACTTCCCGTGCGATGTCGAGCATCGGCGGAGGCGTCGGTCGCGATCACGCGATGACCGGCGTCGACGAGATGCTTCGTCAACAGCCCGCTCCCACAGTCCGAGCTCGACGACGAGGCCGTGGCGCGCGACGGACGGACTCCAGCAACGAGAGGATGCCCGGCGCGCAGCCTTCGGCATGGAAGCGCGAACCCTCGTGATGGATCAGCGCCAGATCGGCGCGGTAGTACGGGGTGCGCTCGGCTCCCATCGCCACATGGTTCCACAGGCGCAGCTCGGCGGTCGACGACGCATCCGGCGGGCGGTGCGGCACGAGCGGGGACGTGTCGAACCCAGACTCGGCGCCGTGAAGATCGGCGCGATCCTCCCGGCCGCCGAGGCCGACGGCCCGGGCGAGACGCCCGGGATGGCCGGCCACATCCGGTCCTTCGCGCGGAGCGGCCGAAGCGCGGGGCCTCGATTCGGTATGGATGTTCGACCATCTCTTCGATCAGACCGGCGCCGGGTCGATCCAGGGGATGCACGAGGCATGGACGATCGTGAGCGCCGTCGCCGCGAGCACGGAGCGGGTCGAGATCGGCACCCCCGTGCTCTGTACGAGCTTCCGGAGTCCGGGGCCGACGGCGAAGATGGCCGTCAGCGCCGACGAGGTGAGCGCCGGCCGCGTGATCCCCGGGCTCGGAGCGGGGTGGCACGATCCGGAGTACGACGCGTTCGGGTTCCCGAAGGACCACCGCGTAGCCCGGTTCGAGGAGTCGCTCCGATCATCGCCCCGCTGCTCCGAGGCGAGCGCGTGACCGTGGCCGGGCGTTACCACACGACGCGCGACGCCCGGCTGTTCCCTCCTGCTCGCCGCACGATCCCGATCCTCGTCGCGGGGAGGGACCACGGATGCTGCGCCTGGCGGCTCGGCATGCCGACGCGTGGAACACGGCGCGGTACGGCGTAGCGGATGACCGGCCTCGCTCGGCAGCTCGCCGCTCTCAACGAGGCCCTCGAGGACGAGGGTCGCGACCCTGAACGATGGCGAAGACCGTCGGGATGGTCGTTCGCGATCCCGGCGTCGATGCGCCCCGCAGAGGAGAACGAGTTCGCGGGGTCGGTCGAGGAGTTGGCTGATGCGATCGAGGCATACGCGCGACTCTGGATCGACCATCCGATCAAAGTGCTGCCGCAACCGATGACCGAGCCGTCGCTCGATCGGTTGGGCGCCGCGCTCGAGCGACGCGCCGATCTCGAGGCCTGCTCCTAGCGAGGAGGATGCGGGACGTGTCACGACGACCCGGAGACGGGGTCGGTCGGCGACGCGCGGGGCAGCTGATCGTTGGTCGCCCCGTTCCCACCGCGACATGGTCGTGCGACGCGCGGGCGACACCGAGTCCCGGAGAACGCGCTTGGCAGACTCGGGCACGCGCCTGAGCCGCGGCTTCGTCCAGATCCCGAAGCGTTCGTTCCCTCGTGTCCTCATCAGGTCACGTCCCTTCCTGTCGCTCGACGTGGTACCGCTCGTGCGTGATCCCCGGAGGGAAGCCCCCGATCGGGGCTTCCCATCCGAGAGACTCGGTCGGTCAAACGGCTGCGCGCACGCCTTCGTAGAAGGCGAGGTCGCCGACCTGGTTCGAGCGGAGCTCCACGCGGTCAGCGAGGTGCTCGCGCATCCAGGTAGCGGCCACGGGCGTCGCCGCGTCGGCCTGGGCGTGCGTCTCCCACAGGCCGATCGACACGCAGGTGCCCTCGCCGGTGTCGGCGAGTCCGTAGCGGATGAAGCCGGGCTGGGCTCTTGAAGGTCTCGAGCATGCCGCCCTTCGCCTCTTCGGCGAGCTCGGGGAACGTGCCCTTGATGACCTTGTAGTTCGCGATACGCAATGCCTGCATGAACGTACTCCTTCGATAGGTGTCCGCAGCGGCCGAGGCGAGTGGTGAGACGGTCGGGAGCTGGAGGATCGCTCCGGAGTGTCGGCTCACGAGGCCCGAGAAGGCCGGTGGGACGGGTTCGGTGGAGACGAACCCGTGATACCTCTCTCTCCCGCCACTGACGGGTTCGTGTCCTGCCTCGAGTATGCGCAGGTCGAAGCCGAACTGTCGCGATGCCAGCGGATATGGTCTCGACACCCGGCTTCCGGCCCGGGGTCTGTAGGGTGGCATCGTCAGCAAGGAGGTGCAACCGTGGAAGACGAGAACATCTTGAAGCGGATCAACGAGCTCGCAGCGGAAGAGCACGAGTTGTTCCAGAAGGAGTCGCGAGGCGAGGCCACGGAAGCGGACGTGGAGCGCCTGCGGCATCTGGAGGTCACCCTGGACCAGTCGTGGATCTCCTCCATCAACGGCGCGCCCGGCGGGATGCGGGCCTCGATCCCGATGAGGCGAAGGTGCGCGACGAGCGAACCGTCGAGGGCTACGTGAACTGAAGGCCCGATGGACACGTTCCAAGGCCGCCTCCCGGCGATGGTTCGATCGGCGCGCGGGGAGGTATGAAGGCGGCGCGACGTCCCGGTGGCGCGACCCCGTTCAACAGGCGTCCCTGGCCGCCTGGACCTCACCGGTGATGACGTGCTCCTGGACGTCGGGTGCGGGACGGGTGCCGCCTCACGAGCGGCGGGTCCCGTGGCGAAGTGCGTCTGTCGGGGTGGACCTCGCCCCGGAGATGCATCCGACGGGCGACCGAGCTGGCGAGGGCCGTCGAGAACGTTCGATTCCTCGTCGCCGACTCCGAGCAGCTTCCCTTCGGTGACGGCGCGTTCACGGCCGTCCTTTGCTCCAACTCGTTCCACCATTACCCCGATCCTCTCCGTGCGGTGCGAGAGATGGGTCGAGTCCTTGCGAGCTGAGGCCGGCTCGTCATCGGCGATGCGTGCGCGGATCTCCGCACCGCGCGCATCGCCGATGCCGTCCTCCGCCGGATCGAGCCGGGTCACGTCCGTCTCTACGGCTCGAGCGAACTGGGGTCGTTCCTGCAGCGAGCGGGGTCTCCCGCGTGATGCTTCGGAAGCTCTCCGGTGGGGGGTTCGCGATCGTGCGGGGCACCGCGGCGTAAACGGCTTCGACCCGCTCCCGCCTACGCCTGCGCGTCGATCGCGCGCCCATCGCCCGCTCATGAGGTCCGTTGCCGCGGTTTGCTATCTCGGAGCGAAAGGGCGTCAACTACGGCTGTTGCAATGTGAGGGGGTTCGGTATGGGCACCGGCGTTCGTGTTCGAGCCCGATGCGGAGCTACGGCCGGGAGCGTCGATCCGGAAGGCGGGCGTGATGCCCGTCGTAAGGGCCTCCAGCTCGTGGCCTCAGTGACGGGCCGCTGGAAGGTCGCGATCGTAAGACTGCCGACCCGACCTCGGTGGCAGCTTGACCTGACCGCGTCGAATTGCCCTGGGCTGGCGACGCGGCCCGCGACCCGCCGAACGCGATCGTGATGGGGCTAGTCCAAGGTCCGCAAGAGCGAGCGGTACGCACGCCCACACGGCTTCGTCAGGATCGATGTGACGACGTAACCTGACCCGACGAGCTGCGCGAGCCGGATCGAGGGAGCGAGCCGGCTCTGATGAGGTCGACGTCGTGGTCGGGTGACTTCGACATGCTCGCTGTCGTGGTCGATGACGACGAGGGAAACCCTGCGGCTCAGAAGATCGTCGACATCCGCTAGCGATCGAACGGTGTGAAGCTGGACCGTCTCCTCCGCGCGATCGACTACGTCTCGACGAGCGCAGGGGGCGCAGGCAACGTCGAAGGTGAACCGACCAGCCGGACCCTTCACCGACGACTGATCACGTCGGGTCGCCCAGGAAGCCGCGGGCGAGGGTGAGCCTCTCACCGACCGCAGCTCCTCGAAGACCGAAGCCGACCTTCGCTGCGACGCTGCGGCGCGGCTCGGCCTCGCCCGAGGTCGCCAGAACGTGCGCAACATCGAGTCCGGTCACGCGGCCTCCCAGTATCGCTTCGAGCTCGCTGAACCCATCCGCCGCCGACGCACAACAGTTCACCGGCTCGGGCGGGGTCGTCCCGTCCGCGCGGCAGCACGCCCGTCCATCCAGACGCATCGCGTAGAGGCGCGAGGGGGGGCTCGCCTCGCTCGAGGCGGCGTGGCGCTTCGCCCGGTCGGCGACCTCGTCCGCCTCGTCCCAGGCCGCATCCTCCTCGCGATCACCTCGCACCAAGCCCGAGGACCTCGTCCTGCCCACGCCGACTCCTCAGCCACGCCCGGGCGTTCGAGGAGGAGCCCGAGCCTCGCCGAACGTTCCGGCGCTCGCGCGAGCAGTCGCGCCTGCCAGAGCGTGCAGAACGGCGTCGAGCCGGTCCTCGGCATCCTCGAGCCACCGGTCACCAAGTCGAGGTACCGGCTGGCGGTCTCCCGGTCACCCCCTCGCGTCGTGAACGAACGCGGCGATCGCGATGGTGCATGGGCGCGAACCCCGGCGGCGAGTCGCGCCGGTCGCCGAGGAGTTCCTCCGCGAGCGCGACGTCGGCGAGCACCCCGTCCCAGTCGCCGAGCCGGAAACGCGCCGCCGCATCGGAAGTCGAGGCAGTACAACCCTGATCGGTGACCCGGGCATCGCTGCCCGCGAACCCGCGATCGGCCAGGTCGAGCGACTCCCGATACCGACCGCGTGTTCAAGGCCCACCACGCAGCCATCGCGTGGATGTCGCCGACCTCGTAAGGGTCGGTGAGCTTCGATGCGAGATCGAGGCGTCGGCGGATCGGGTCCTCCATCGCGCCGTATCGCCCGAAGCGGACTGATGCGCGGACGTGATGCCGTCGAGGCGCGGCCGACTCCAGCTCGGCGCGTCGCCCAAACCGCTGCAGCCATCGCGGCCGCCTGCTCGCCGGTGTTCGACCGCGCGTTCGAGTGTCCGCGTCGTCATTCCACGCTCGACGGAATGAGTCCGGCGCGAACGACGGCGCAACGAGGAGCCGTGCACGCTCCTCGCTGTCCTCCAGGTCCCGCAGCGGTGAGACCGATATCGAGGTAGTGCTCGTCCCTCCCTCGCGCGTCACACGATGACGCATCGATCCCCGGCGCCCGGGTCACGCATCTCAAGTGCGACCGCGCACTGAGGCGGGCCGAGGCTCCGCGCGCCTCGCCTCGCATCGCGGCCCTCCGCCGCTCCTCCGTCCAGGAGGTCGATCGCCTCCTTGAAGCGACCGCCACGCTCGATCGTCCCTCGTAATGGCGTGGAAGTACGTCATCCCGAGGCGTCTCCGAGAGCTCCGGAACGCGCTCGAGCGGGTCCGGCGGCGAGCGACAACGCGCTTCCGGCGAAGCGTTCCGCCTGCTCCAGGGCGAGCTTGCGTCCCCGGCCTCGTTCGCCGCGAGCGAGCGCGTACCGGAAGGCGCGTCCTCACGGAGACGCTCCGCTTCGCCGGTGATCCGGGCCGAGCCTCGGCGGTGATCGCTCGGTGCGCACGCCTCGTAGTGGTGGGCGAGCAACCCGGCTGAACTCGCGCTCGCGATCCCGTCGCGTCTGCCGCTCGATCCACTCCGCGACGCGGGCGTGCGCCCTGGCCCGATCGCGCCGGGGCAGGCCCTCGTAGGCGACGTCCTCGATCAGGATGTGACGGAACGAGAATTGGTCGTTCGCCGACGATCGAGGAACCGGTGCGCGCGTGGACGAGACCCCGGTCCTCGAGTCGCCAGCAGGACCTCGTCGAGCTCGACCGCGATCCGGACCGGGCTCGAGGAGGGACCCGCACGGCGCCGTTCCAGAAGGTTCGGCCGACGACGGAGGCCGACTGCAGGACCCGCTTCTCGATCGGCGTCAGGCGATCGATCCGCGCCGCGAGGACACCTTGAACGTGCGTCGGGGATCTCGAGGTCCTCGGCGCTCGCGAGGCTCATCCAACAACCGCTGCACGATCTCCTCCAGGAAGAACGGATTGCCGCCGGCGCGCTCCAGGATCTGGGCGCGGAGATCGCTCGAGAGCGGCACCGCCCTCCACGAGCAGATCGGAGGAGCTCCGATGAATCGTTCGTGGACAGCGGCTCGAGCAGCAAGCTCGAATGGTTCCATCGCCCGCCGCCCCAATCGGGGCGGCGGGCCGTGAGCTCGGGCCGCGCCGGACAGAGGAACAACAGCGGCCCCTCGCTCCGGTCGGCCACGTCCTCCAGCAAGATCCAGCAACGCCGGGTCGGCCCAGTGGATGTCTTCGATGGTGACGATCACCGGCCCGGATCCGGCCAGTGCCGAGAAGAACGAGCGCCATGCGCCGGTGGAGGTCATCGCGAACCGCTCGCGGATCCGGAGGTCCTCGAGCGACACGTCCGGGTCTTCCAGACCGATCGTGTGGGCGAGAGCGCACGCGCGCGCGCCGGGTCGGCGGAGACGTCCGGCGGTGCATCAGATTGGTCCCCGACCTTCCTGACCTTCTCGACGGCGAGCTCCGGCGGATCCGTGTCGAGGATGCCGGCCTGCGCTTTGAGGATCTCCCCGAGCGGCCAGTACGTGACGCCCTCCCCGTACGAGAGGCAGCGCCCGTTGATCAAGAGCGGCGGCCGCGGCAGTCCCATCGACCAGCTCGCGAACTCCTCGACCAGCCGCGTCTTGCCGACGCCGGCGTCTCCGTAGACGGTGACCAGTTGCGGCCGCCGATCCGCGGCGCACCGGTCGAACACGCTCCCACCATCGTGAGCTCGGCCATCCGGTCCGACCATCGGCGTGCAGTAGAGGCGAGCGTCGGTCCGCTGTGCCGTCCTCGGCTCGGCGACGTCCTCGTCGAGCAACTCGTATGCGCGGACCGCCTCATGCTTCCCCTTCAGGCGTCAGGTGACCCAGCTCCCTGAACGAAACGTCGCGCGCGGCCCGGACCGTTCGCTCGCCCACCAAGATCTGACCGGAATCGGCGCCCTGCTCCAGTCGGGCGGCGACGTTCACGGCATCCCCGGTGACGAACCCTTCTCCCGGACCGGGGATCGCGACGAGCCACGACGACGCCCGTGTTGCACGCCGATACGCATCGCCAGTCGGATCGCGTGCGTCCTCGAGCGAACGGTTCAGGCGATCGAGGCCACGTCGCATCCGCAAGGCAGCTCTGAGCGCCCTGGTCGGGTCGTCCTCATGCGCGGTCGGTACGCCGAAGACCGCGACGACCGCGTCGCCGATGAACTTCTCGACGATCCGCCTTCGGTCTCGATCTCCGGCGCATCGCCGCGAAGAACGAATCGAGGACGTCCGCGCAGCCGCTCCGGGTCGAGCTGCTCGCCCAGCGCCGTCGAGCCGGCGACGTCGGCGAACAGGATCGTCACCCGCTTCCGCTCCTCGCCGGGTGAAAGGGGCCCGCCACCCGGTGCCCGCACGCGGGGCAGAACGTCACTCCCTGCGGAAGATCGGCACCGCAATGCTCACACGTCGCGAGCGCGCGCGCCGCACCGCACACAGAAGCTCGCCGTAGCCGTGTTCTCTGCACCGCATGTCGAGCAGGTCCTCACATCGCGAGTCTAGGGACCCTCGTGTCGTTTTCCTAGGGCGACCGGCGCTGACCGCGGCCTCGGTCGATAGTGCGGATGCGTCCTATGATGCCGAGCCTATGCCGGATGAGGCGCGCACCGGATCGAACCCTCGAGGCGGCGAAGACACACAGCTCTCGGGAACCGCGTTGCCGCCCGGGACGCCTGCCCCCGATTTCTCCCTTCCGTCGACGGTGGACGGACCCCTCGGGCCGCGAGATCGCCGGGGTCGCCCGCTGATCCTGGTGTTCTATCCGGCGGACTGGAGCCCGGTGTGCACCGACCAACTGGCCCTGTACCAGGAGGTCATGCCCGAGTTCGAGAGGCACGACGCGGCGCTGTTCGGGCTCTCGGTCGATGGACCCTGGAGTCACCTGGCCTTCGCGAAGGACCGGCACCTGCGGTTCCCGTTGTTGGCCGACTTCGAGCCCAAGGGGAGGTGGCGCGAACGTACGGCGTCTATCGGGCGCAGGACGGAACCAGTGAGCGCGCGCTCTTCGTGATCGATCCGGCTGGCGTCGTGAGCTGGAGCTACGTCTCTCCGACCGAGGTGAACCCGGGGGCGGACGGCATCTTGCTGGCGCTCGAGGATCTCGCGGCGAAGGGGGTCGCACGATGAGAGCCACGCGATGGGAGTCCAGCCTCGATCCTGCCGGTGTCGGAGGAGCGGGATCACATCCAGGGCCCGGCGGATGCGCCGGTGACCCTCGTGGAGTACGGCGACTATGAGTGCCCCTACTGCGGGGAGGCCTACCCGATCGTCAAGCAGATCCAGGAACGGATGGGAGAGCAGCTCCGGTTCGTGTTCCGCAACTTCCCGATCAGTACCGCGCATCCGCATGCCGAGCACGCGGCGGAGGCGGCCGAGGCCGCTGCCACCCAGGACCGGTTCTGGGAGATGCACGATCACCTCTACGAGAACCAGCAGCATCTGCAGGTCGACGACCTTCGTTCGTACGCTCGTGCGCTCGAGCTCGATCTCGACCTGTTCGAGAAGCGAGCTCGCGGAGCACGTCCACGCGGACCGGGTCCACGAGGATTTCCTCAGCGGCGTCCGCAGCGGCGTGAACGGGACGCCCACCTTCTTCATCAACGGGATGCGCCACGACGACTCGTACGACTTCGAGACGTTGCTCGGCTGCGCTCCACGGTGCGGCAGGGATCGGCACGAGGAGCTGAGATGGAAGACCTGGAACCGGAGGACGCGGACGAGAGCTGACGAGCACGAGGCCGAGATCATGCGGGCGGATCACGCGTTCGCGATCGGAGTCGGTCGGCACGACCGCCGAAGAAGCCCTGGAAGGCGAGACGCTCGACCAGCGCCTCGCCGAGGAACGGCTCTGGATCGGCCCGGAACCGAGGAGGTCCTGTCGGTCATCGATGAAGCGGTTCTCCGACGGCGAAGACGAGCTCGGTCGGCGAGGCGGTGCTCGAGCGGGACGAGTTCGCGTCGCCCGAAGAGGCCGCGGTCACGGAGCGGGATCGCGCACCCGGCGCCACGGACCACGCCGATCCGCATCCGGACTAGGGTGGCACCAAGCGTTCAAGAGCCGTTCGCCCGGCGTTATCCCCGGGGAGAGCCTGCGGAACGATGAAGAAGCGCAGAGGCGGAGGGGCCACGAGCGTTCGGATCGGACTGACGCTCGCCACGCTTCTGCTGTCGCTGGCGACGTGGCCGGGGTCGGTCGCGAGCGCTCAAGTGTCTCCGTCGCCATCCAGTTCCGCATCTCCGTCGGAACCGACGCCCTCGCCGTCCGCCCAGCCCACGCCAACGCCCCTCCGCCGAGCCCACCCCCACGCCCTCGGATCCGGCTCCCTCGGCCTCGACGACGTCGACGCCGACCGTCGGACCGATCCTCGCTGCCCCGTTCTCGCCGCTCCCGTGGGGACCGACGATTCGCCCTACGATCAGGCGAAGCGAGCGGGCCCTCACGATTGGCTCACCCGCGCCGAGGGAGAGGCCGCAAGCATCGATCGCTCGTGGAAGGGCTGGGCTCCGGATCCACGATGGGGCACGTACGGAACCGCCATCCTCGACCGAGCAGCCGATCGCGCTCGCAAGAAGGGGTGGGATCCACGAAGGATCGCGAACGAGATCTACGCGCCGTTCCTGGTGGTGGGTCCCGCGACCTGGTCGGACAGCTGGGGGCCCCGCGGTTCGCGGGCGGATACCACCCCCATCACGGGCAGGACATCCTCTGCCGTTACGGGGCACCGGTCCTCGCCGTCGAGGGAGGGATCGTGCGGTTCGGCGCGGATCCGCTGGGCGGCCGGGAAGCGTTCCTCGAGCGGAAGGACGGATCGTACTGGTACTACGCCCACCTCAAGTCCTACGCGACCGGTCTCGCGAGCGGTGATCGGGTCAAGACCGGGCGGATCATCGGACGCTGCGGAGCGAGTGGTGACGCGACCGTCCCGCACGTCCACTTCGCGCTCTTCACCGCCGAGCACGTCGCGGTCGACCCGATGCGGGCACTGATCTCCTGGCTCCGGGCGGCGCAGAAGAGCCTCCCGGCATGCGGCATCACACGGAGCGTCGTCCGGTCCCCGCCCCTCATCCTTCCGACGCCGAGGGAGCCGGTGAACCTCGCGGGCGCCGCCCTGTACGCGGAAGGGTCGGTGGGCTCGGCGGGCGCCGAGTCGATCTCACCCCGGCAGACGGGCCATGGGCGTGGCCGCGCGTGATGATGCTCTCCTGTCCGGTCGCGGTTGGGCTCGCCCGGCGCCGGAAGCAACGAGCACCGGAACGAAGCGCGGCGGGGCCGTAGCGAGGGATCTCGTCGCTTGTCAGAGGCGTTCGGTCGCCGGACCATGACCTCATGGCGATGGGTGGGCAACGTCATCGAGCGGAGCGACGAAGCGATCATGGGCTGGCGCAGTTGGAACCTGTCCGACGACGCCTCGGCTCCTCGTCTGTTACCGGCCGGGTCCGGCGTGGATGATGCGTGGCAGCCGCTGCAGGCGATGACCGCACGATGCGGCGTTCCATCCATCCTGAAGCTCGGCCGGCGCCGGCACGAGGCGCCGGACATCGACTGTCGCTGCGGCATCTACGCGAGCCGCTCCCTGGAGGCCACGGAGCGCCCGAGACCCGCGTGGCCGCCGCCGTGCGTCGTCGGCACCGTCGCGCTGTGGGGAACGGTGATCGAGCACGAACGCGGCTGGCGAGGACGATTCGGCCTATCCCGCGAGGCTGAGACTGGTGTGCTCCATGTGCGCCTGGTTCGAGCCTGGACCGGGGACACCGACGTCCGTCCACGCGTTCTCGGGGTGCTTCTACGCGCTGTGCGACGTTCATCGTGGCGGGATCCAGATCCCCGACGGACGGCGGACGCGTCCGACCGGTATCGATCCGAAGACGCTCCAGGCGCGCCTGCTCGACGCGTACGCGGTCGATCTGGTCCCGACCGACGCGGTCCTTCCCCTCTTCCGGAGACCACGCACGCCGGAGCCTCCCGCGTACGTCCCTCGATCCGGGTCGTCCCCTTCGATGACGACGTTCGATGAGCGCGCGAACGTTTCCTTCGCCGCATGACGGGCAAAGCAGCCGGTGAGGCGCGAGCAGGTGGCGCGGCGCCCGCGACGCAGGGGAGTGAGGTCGATGCTCGAGGAGTTCAAGAAGTTCGTCACGCGAGGCAACCTGGTGGAGCTCGCGGTGGCCTTCATCATGGGTCTCGCCTTCGCTGCCGTGGTGACGGCGTTCGTGAACGTCGTCCTCAGCCTCATCGCAGCGATCTTCGGGTCGAGCGTGACCTTCGATCAGCTGACGTTCACACTGAACGGCACTCCGATCCCCTACGGGACGCTCCTGACGGCGATCGTGAGCTTCCTGGTCGTCGCCTGGGTGCTCTTCCTGCTCGTGAAGGCGTATCAGCGGCTGGATCCGCCGCCGGAGCCCACGAACACGAAGTCCTGTGACTACTGCCGGACGGATATCCCGATCGCCGCGGTTCGCTGTCCGAACTGCACCAGCCAGCTGGTCACGGCGACGTCATGAACGACCATCGGCCGCCGCCGTCGTCGCCGCAGCCCACGACCTGACGAAGTCGACGGGCCGGTAGTTCAAGACCTGCTCCCGGCGGATCCCGGCGAGCGCGGCGGTCGCCATCCCGAACGGCAGGAACTCGAGCTCGTTCGCGGAATGACGCGTCGCTTCCGATCGAGAACCAGGGCACCCCCTCCGATCGAGCGAGCCTGGCCATCTCCACGTTCAGATCCTGCCGCCACACCGTCGCGTCCAGCTCGAGCGCTTTGCCCAGTCGTGCCGCTTCCGCGAACACCCGCCCCCAGTCAGCGACGAGGCCGACGCGCCTTCCGTACATCCTGGCCTTCGGGTGGGCGAGGACGTGCAACCGCGGCTGTCGGAGCGCGGCGAGGTAACGTTCGGTCTCGTCCGTGGTCGAGCGGAGCTTCGAGTGGAACGCTCCGAGCACCAGATCGAGGCTCGCGAGTGACGGCTCGTCCATGTCGATGCGTCCCGTCAGGGAACACGTCGACCTCGATCGACCGGAGGACGCGGAAGGGATCGTGCGCATCCTCGAACGCGCGATCGATCGCCTCGATCGCGCGGCCCTGCTCGGCGAGCTCGTCGGGTGTCATGCCGTTCGCGATCGTGAGCGCCTGCGAATGGTCAGTGATCGCCATGTAGGGCCTGCCGAGGGATCTCGTCGCCTCGACCATGTCCGGGAGCGGCAGGCCTCCGTCGCTGAAGGTGGTGTGCACCTGGAGATCGGCGCACGGATCGGCTTCCCATCGTGGGTCGGCGTCGAGCGTCCGCCGGACCTCGGCGTAGGTGAGGAAGCCCCGTCGCGTCTCGTCGGGCTCGGGCAGCGGGGGAGGCTCGTCGAGGCCACCCCTGGATCGTCGCCGCGACCCATGGCCCAACGGCCCGGAGCTCGGTCGATGAGCGGCCGGCATCGGCCAGCTCGCTCGCCTCGTCGGGCCAGAACCTCGCCGCCCTGGGAGGCTCGCTCCAACGCCCGTCGGCGGTGGCCCGCCTCGTCCCTCGCAGCGAGGAACAACAGTTCGCCGATGTCGGCGTTGGTCAACATCCGGCCGGGTCTCCAGTTCCTGGTTCAGAAGCTGGAGCCCGGGGTGAGTCCACCGGCAGAACGAAGGAAGGACACTGAGATGGGCGTCATCCTGACGATCGCACTCGTGGTACTCGTCGTGGCGGTCGCACTGTGGTTCTTGCGTCGCGCTTGATGGGGCGGGAGGACCGTCTCGATCGTCTCACTCGGCGGGGTCAGGGACCGAAGGGTCCCTGGCCCGCTGCTTGATGGCCATGTCGGCGGGCCGATCCATCCATGGTTCGTCGCTGGCAGTGCTGATCCATTCGGCGCTGGCGTCGCGAGCGCGGTGCGCTGTTGCCCGGGTTGTGAACCGCGTGAGACACTCCTTCTCCGCTGGGCGCACCCTCGCCACGATCGGCGGGCCCAACCAGCTGCGCCCGAGCCAGGAGACCCGATGCACGCTCGTCCCGGACACATCCTCATCGTCGATGACGATCCGCTGAACCGCCGTCTCCTTGCGAAGAACCTCGACAGCGATGGGCATCGGACCATGGACGTCGACAATGGGTTCGCCGCCCTGACCGCGATCGGAACCGGCCAACCAGACCTCGTCCTCCTCGATATCCAGATGCCCGGTCTCGACGGGATCGAGGTGCTGGAAGCGGATCAAGACCGACCCTTCGATGCGCCACATCCCGGTGATCATGATCTCGGCGATCGAGGACAACGAGAGCGTCGTGCGGTGCCTCGAAGCCGGCGCCGACGACTTCCTCCCCAAGCCGTTCGACCCAGCGATCCTCCGCGCCCGGATCGGCGCGGGGCTGAACCGGAAACGACTGACCGACCTCGAACAGGACCGCGTGCGGGACGTCTTCGCTCGGTTCCTCCCCGAGCCCATCGCTGCCGAGATGCTGACGCGGAGCGACGGGCGAGCCTCGATCGCGCCGGTGCGGCTCTACGCGACGGTGATGTTCGTCGACCTCCGAGGGTTCACCACGTTCGCGGATACCGCGCCGACCGAGCAGATCGTCTCGGTCCTGAACCGCTACCAGGCGACGATGGGCGACGCGGTCCTCGACCACGGCGGAACCGTCGTCGACTATCTCGGCGACGGGCTGATGGCCGCCTTCGAGCGCTCGATCGAGACCGGTCGACCACGCCGATCGCGCGATCGCGGCCGCTCGCGACATGGCCTACGAGCGTCTCGACGACTTCAACGGATGGCTCCGAGCCGAGGGGGTCGAGGAGGGGTTCGGGATGGGGATCGGGCTCAACTCGGGGCGCGTGATGTCGGGAACGTTCGGCTCGGATCGCCGGATCGACTACGCGGTGATCGGGGACACGACCAACACGGCGGCCCGGATCCAGGACCTCACGAAGCAGACCGGGAACTCGATCCTGCTCGCCGATCAGACGCGGACGAACATGACCGGCTCAACGGACAGCCTGACGTTCGTCGACGAGTTCGATATCCGGGGAAGCAGTCGCGGATCAAGCTGTGGACCGCGGACACCGAGGAGCCCTCGACGTGACGGACGGAGCCGTTCCCGACGACGTCGAGGCACTCCGAGAGCGGGTCGGCGAACTCGAGTCCCGCGAGGCCGAGCATCAGCGGTCGAGAGGTCCAGGCCCTCCTCTATCGGATCGCCGAGACGGCGAGCGCTGCGCAGGATATGCAGGACTTCTACGCCGAGATCCATCGGATCGTCGGCGAGCTGATGTTCGCGGAGAACTTCTACGTCGTCCTCTACGACGAGGACCGACCGGATGATGAACTGGCCGTTCGGCGTCGACACGGCGGGTGACACGTTCGCCGGCCCGAACGTCTGGGAGCCGATGGGAACCGGCGAGTCTCGCGGCATCACCTCGTACCTCCTGCGGAAGGGCACTCCATTGCTCCTCACGCAGGCCGAGATCGATGAACTCGTCGCGCTCGGCGAGTTCAGCTACGTCGGAGTGCGAGGCGTCGATTGGCTCGGCGTGCCGCTGCGCTCGGAAGGCCGAACGGTCGGCGCGATGGTTGTCCAGAGCTACGAGGGAGACCCTCCCCACACCGAGCACGGACAAGGACCTCTTGACCTTCGTCGCGAGCCACGTCGGCTCTGCCCTCAGCAGGGCCGGGCGATCGAGGAGACGCGCCAGCGCGAGCGCCGAGCTCGCGCTCGTGAACGACGTTCAGCGAGGGCTCGCCGAGCGGCTCGACATGCAGGCGATGTACGACCTGGTCGGCGACCGGATCCAGGAGATCTTCGACGCGCAGGTCGTGGACATCGGGATCGTCGACGCATCGTCTGGACTGATCCACTTCCCGTACACGATCGAGCGAGGGCGTTCGCTTCCCCGACGAGCCGATGCAGGCTCATCGGCCTCGCGACGCGTCGCCCTCGAGACACGCGAGCCGGTCGTCGTCAACGAGGACATCGAGCGGACCTCGACCGAGGCGGGCCAACCGTTCGTCATCGCCGGCGAACCGCCGAAGTCGTCCGTCTTCGTGCCCGCTCGTCGTCGGTGACCAGGCCAACGGCGTCATCTCGCTGCAGAACCTCGACCGGGAGCACGCGTTCAGCGATGCGGACGTGCGTCTGCTGACCACGCTCGCCGGGAGCCTGAGCGTGGCGCTCGAGAACGCGCGGCTGTTCGAGGAGACCGCGTCAGCGGAACGCCGAGCTCGTCCTCATCAACGACGTGCAGCGCGGGCTCGCGGAGAACCTCGATATGCAGGCGATGTACGACCTCGTCGGCGATCGCCTCCAGAGAGATCTTCGATGCGCAGGTGCGTCGATATCGGCGTGCTCGACCCCGAGGCGCGGGTGATCCGTACCCGTACGATCGAGCGGGGTGTGCGGCTTCCCGATGAGCCGACTCGGTCGTGGGCGGGTCCGGGTGCCCATGTGCTCGAGACCCGCGAACCGCTCTTGATCAACGAACGGTTCGCCGAGCGCGTCGCCGAGCTCGGCGGTGGGTTCGTGCTCAGGGTGAGCCGCCCTTGTCGGCCGTGTATCGTGCCCGCTCGTGATCGGCGGTGAGGCGACCGGCAGGATCTCGCTGCAGAACCTCGACCGCGAGCGCGCGTTCAGCGAGGCGGACGTGCGCCTCGCTGACGACGCCTGGCCGGCAGCCTGAGCGTCGCGCTCGAGAACGCTCGCCTGTTCGAGGAGACGCGCCAGCGCAACGCCGAGCTCGCACTGATCAACGACGTGCAGCGCGGGCTCGCTGAGAACCTCGACGCCCAGGCGATGTACGACCTGGTCGGCGACCGGATCCAGGAGATCTTCGACGCGCAGGTCGTCGACATCGCACTCCTCGATCCGGGACATCGGACGCAGGTGACGTTCCCGTACGTGATCGAGCGCGGGACACGCCTCCAGAGGCGCCGATCGAACTGATCGGCCATCGCCGCATCGCCGTCGAAACGCGCGAACCGGTGGTCATCAACGAGGATCTCGTCGGCCAGGAGCGCCGCAGTGGGTCAGCCGGCGCGTGCTGTCCGGCGAGGTGCCGAAGTCGGCGGTCTTCGTTCCGCTGCTCGTCGGCGACCGGGCGATCGGCCTCATCTCGCTCCAGAACCTCGACCGTGAGCACGCGTTCAGCGACGCCGACGTCCGGTTGCTGATGACGCTCGCGGGCAGCCTGCAGCGTGGCCCTTGAGAACGCTCGCCTGTTCGAGGAGACCCGGCAGCGGAACGCCGAGCTGGGCCTGATCAACGATGTCCAGCGCGGCCTGGCCGAGAACCTCGAGATGCAGGCGAGTGTACGACCTCGTCGGCCAGCGGATCAACGGAGATCTTCGACGTTCAAACGGTGGACATCGGCGTCATCGATCAGGACCGCCGGGAGGATCTGGTTCCCCTACTCGATCGAACGCGGGGTTCGCTTGATCGATCACCCGATCGAGATCGTAGGGTTCCGGAAGATCGCCCTGGAGACCGCGAACCCGTCGTCGTCAATGAAGACATGGAGCGCAGGTGTCTCGAGGCGGGCAATCCGCTCGCGATCGCCGGCGAGCCTTCCCGCTCCTCCGTCTTCGTTCCGCTCTTCGTCGGCAATCGCGGGACGGGAGTCATCTCTCGCACAACCTGGATCGTGAGCACGCGTTCAGCGACGCGCGACGTGCGGCTGCTGATGACGATCGCCGGAAGCCTGAACGTCGCCCTCGAGAATGCGCGGCTCTTCGAGGAGACTCGCCAGCGCGCGGCGGAACTCTCGATCGTCAACAGCGTCGGTCAGGCGTTCGCTGACCAGCTGGATCTGGATGCGCTGATCGAGCGGCTCGGCGACCAGCTCCGCGACGTCTTCGCTGCCGATATCGTCTACGTCGCGCTCCACGACGAGTCGACCGATCGCGATCGAGTTCGCCTACTACATCGAGAACGGCGAACGTGATTCACAACGCGCGATGCCGTTCGGCGAGAGGATTGACGTCCCGGATCCATGCGGGAGCGCGAACCCCTGTTGCTCAACCGCGCCGAAGCGTTCGAAGAGGTCGGGATCGAGATCGTTGGCACGCCTGCGAAGTCGTATCTGGGCGTCCCGATCCTCGTCGCGGGACGGGCGATCGGCGTGATCAGCGTGCAGAGCACGCAGCAGGCCGGACGGTTCGGAGAGGCGACACGAGGCTCGTTCTCGACGATCGCCGCCAACGTCGGAGCCGCGATCCAGAACGCCCGGCTGTACCGCGAGACCCAGCGGAGAGCGAGCGAGATGGCCGCGCTCGCCGACCTCGGACGCGAGGTGGGCGGGATGCTCGACCTCGACGCCGTCCTGAACCGCATCGCCGAGCGGGCGCGCGAGCTGCTCGAGGCCGACACGAGCGCCGTCTTCCTCGAACAGGAACCCGGGACGTTCGTGCCGATCGTCGCGCTCGGCGGTCTCGCGGAGCTCATCATGGCCGACACGATCCAGCTCGGCGAGGGCATCATCGGTGACCTGGCGAACCGGGCCGTAGCCGAAGTGGTGAACGACACCGCCGGCGACGACCGCGCGGTGGAGATCCCGGCGAGGAGGACAATCCTGAGGAACGCCTGATGGCGGCTCCGCTGCTCGCCCGCGGTCGAGTGATCGGGATGATGGCCGTCTGGCGTTCGGGTCCCAGTGACCGGTTCACGGACGCCGACCTGAACTTCCTCGTCGGCCTGTCGCACCAGGCAGCGATCGCGATCGAGAACGCACGACTGTTCCGGGAGGCGCAGGCCGCGCGTCAGGTCGCCGAAGAGGCGAACGAAGCGAAGAGCGCGTTCCTCGCTGCGACCAGCCATGAGATCAGGACGCCGATGAACGCGATCATCGGGATGAGCGGCCTGCTCCTCGAGACCTCGCTCGATGCGGAGCAGCGCGACTACGCGGCCACGGTCGCGAACAGCGGCGAGGCGCTGCTCGCGATCATCAACGACATCCTCGACTTCTCGAAGATCGAGGCCGGTCGGATGGAGCTCGAGCGGGCCCCGTTCGATCTCCGCGCCTGTATCGAGTCGGTGGTCGACCTGATCGGCCCGGTCGCCGCCAAGAAGGGACTCGAGGTCGCGTACGACATCGAGCCCGGCACGCCCGAGACGGCCGTGGGGATGTCAGCCGGCTCCGGCAGATCCTGCTCAACCTGCTCAACAACGCCGTGAAGTTCACCGAGACCGGTGAGATCGTCGTCGGCCGCGGCCGCCGGGAGCTCCACGGAGCCCGGCACCGTCGGGTATCACCTGACGGTGCGCGACACCGGGATCGGGATACCTCCCGATCGCGCGGACCGGCTCTTCGAGTCCTTCAGCCAGGTGGACGTCTCGACCAGCCGCCGATACGGCGGCACCGGTCTCAGGCTCGCGATCGACCGGCGCCTCGCGGAGCTCATGGGCGGCACGATGCGGGTGGAGAGCGCCGGTGTGGCCGGGCCGGGGCAGCACGTTCCACGTCACGATCGAGGCCGGGGAGACGGCGATGACGCCGACCGCGCTTCGCCGCGACGGGTCGTTCGCCGATCGCCGTGCCCTCGTCGTCGACGACAACGAGACGAACCGCCGCCTGATGACGGCGATCGCTCGGCGCGTGGGGGATGCGATCGGTCGTCGTCCCCGACGCCGAACAGGCGCTGGCAACGCTGCAGAGCGGGCGGATCGACGTTGCCGTGCTCGACATGCTGATGCCGGGGATGGACGGGCTCGACCTCGCTGCGAACATCCACCAGCGCCTGCCTGGCCTGCCGATGCGTCTTGGCATCCTCGGTGAGCCAGCACGACGTGGCCGCGGACCCGCGATGGGCCACGTCCCACATCGGCGCGGTCGTGACGAAGCCCATCAAGGCTTCCCCCTGCATGCCGCGGTGGCCACGGTCCTCGGAACCACGCTGGAGGACGCCGCCGAAGGGGCGGCGAGCGCGCTCGACGAGGAGCTGGCATCGAGGCACCCGCTTCGGATCCTCCTCGCCGAGGACAACGTCGTGAACCAGAAGCTCGCGATCCGCTTGTTGGAGAAGCTCGGGTATCGAGCGGACATCGCTGGGAACGGTCTCGAGGCGCTCGAGGCCCTCGAGCGCCAGACGTACGACCTCTTGCTGTCCGACGTGCAGATGCCGGAGATGGACGGGCTCGAGGCGACGCGTCAGATCGCTCCAGCGCTGGCCGGCGCGGCGAGCGTCCGTGGATCATCGCGATGACGGCGGAGGCGATGAGCGGCGACCGCGAGCGATGCCTCGCGGCCGGGATGAACGACTACGTGGCCAAGCCGATCCGGGTCGATGAGCTGGTCGCCGCGATCGAAGCGCACGCCCCGACGCGCGTCGGGGAGCAGCACTCGGGTGGCGGATCCGTCGCCCGACGGTCTCGATCGACGAAGCGGTCCTCGCACGACTGGCCGACGGCACCGGCGGTGACGAGGGATTCGTCTCGGAGCTGATCGAGCAGTTCGTCGCCGATGCCCCTCGCCTGGTCGCCGCCGCCCGTGCCGGTCTCGACGCCGGTGACGCGGGAGGAGGTCAGGCGAGCCGCCCATACGTTGAAGTCCAACGCCGCGACGTTCGGCGCCCACGCGCTCGCCGGGCGAAGCCGCGAGCTCGAGGACGCCGCGAAGCGAGGCGCCCTCGAGGGCGCGTCGGAGCAGGTGGACGCCATGGGCAGCGAGCTCGACCTCGTCCTCGAGGCGCTTCCGCCGTCTGGCGGAAGTTGTCGGCCGAGCCGCTCCCTCCGTGATCCAGCGCGCGCGGAGCTCATCCTGGGGGACGCGTAACGTCGCCGGCGATGAGCACATCCTCGCCGGCCACGTGAACCGCTCGGCGTTCCAGCCGGAGCGACCGGGCCACCTCCCTCACGCCGAGATCCTGGACGGCGTCCGTGCCGCTCCCGAGCACCCGCGGAGCGATGCCGACGATCGAAGCGGTCGGCGAGGGCGCCAGCGAGGACCGACGTGATCACGTTCGCGCCACCCTCCACGAGCGCCGACCGGATGCCCTGCTCCCGAAGAACGGTGAGGGCGATGTCCAGCTCGACCCCGCAGGGTCCGGCGGGCACGACGACGACCGAGATCCCGCGTTGCCGGAGATCGTCGCGCCGTTCGGGCGACGACCGATCCGTCGTGACGATCGTCGTGGCGGCCTCGTCGCCGAGCACGAGGAGTCATCGGGGATCCGCAGCGTCGAATCGAGCACGACGCGGATCGGCGAGGCTCCCGGCACCATCCGGACCGTGAGCTGAGGATCGTCTCGCAGGATCGTCCCGACGCCGACGACGACCGCGTCACACGACGCGCGAAGCGCATGCGAGGCACGGCGTTCCTCCTCGCCGCTGATCCACCGCGAGTCTCCGCTCGACGTGGCGATCACTCCCGTCGAGCGTCTGGGCGTACTTGACGACGACGTACGGCTTCGTCCGGGCGGGACGCACGGTCCCCGAGGAGCGCCGCGATGTCCGCCGGCGGGCTGACGTCGTCGATCGGCGGCGAGCCCATCGGCACACGATGGCCGAGGAGGTCTTGCTTCGTCGTCAAGTACCGGACGTTGCGCGTGTGCGCGGCGGTCGGGAGTCCCACCACGCGGCGCACGTGGATCCCGGCATCCGCAAGCGCACGCGCCTTCTCCGGGTTGTTGGACAGCAGGCGCGCCGACCGGACGCCAAGTGCGCGCAGGCACGCGGCCGCATCGGCGAACGTGCGTCGATCCAGTGGGGAACCCGAGGTGCTGATTCGCCTGCAACGTGTCGAGACCGCCATCCTGCAGCACGTACGCTCGCAGCTTGTTGGCGAGACCGATCCTCGACCCTCGTGGCCGGTGGAATACACGAGCACGCCGCGACCTTCGGCGGCGATCGCCCGTTGTGCCTGGCGAAGCTGGACGCCACAATCGCACCGGAGCGACCCGAGCGCGTCGCCGGTCAGGCATTCCGAATGCAGACGCACCAAGATGTCCTCGCCATCACCGATGGCTCCCCGGCACAGACAGAGGTGGACCGAGCCGTCCCAATCGAACGCCCGGGTCTGCCACTCGCCGAAGGGAGTGGGAAGCGTCAGCTCCGCGACCTCCGTGGGACGACCGTCATCGAGGACATGTATCCGCCGCCTTTCCCGCCACGTCGTCCTTTCAACCGCCGCCCGGATAACGGGCGCACCCGTAGGGTAGGTGCCGATGATGAAAGGGCGTGTCCTGCGGTTCGTCGCTCCGCGCCGTGTTGGGCACGCCGTCGTCGAGGTGCGTCCGCCGGCGGACGGAGAGGTCCTGGTCCGCACCCACTGGTCCGGGATCAGCGGCGGGACCGAGTTGCTCGCGTACCGAGGAGAGCTCGACGCTGGGTCGGCCCGCGACGAGACGATCGGCTCGCTCGACGGCAGCTTCGTCTACCCGTTCGCGTACGGGTATAGCTGCGTCGGAGAGATCCTGACCTCCCGGGTCGACGGCGTGCCCGAGGGCGCGACGGCCTTCGCGTTCCACCCGCACCAGGACCTGTTCACCGTTCGAGGCAGCGACGTCGTCGTCGTCGACAAGGTCGAGGGCCGCCTCGCGACCCTCTTCCCGCTCGTCGAGACCGCTCTGCAGGTCTCCCTCGATGCCGGTCCCCGACTGGAAGAGCCGGTCGTGGTCATGGGCCTCGGGCCGGTCGGGATCCTCACCGCTGGGCTGCTGGACCGGGCCGGGGCGGAGGTCGTCGGCGTCGATCCGCGCCGGGACCGTCGCGAGGCGGCGGTCTTGTTCGGGGTTCCCGCGGTCGACGCCACCGAGATCGACGCGGTCGTCGAGCAGCTGACGTCGGGCGCCGGCGTCCCGCTCGTCGTGGATGCGACCGGGCGTCCGTCCGCCCTCGCGCATGCGCTCGCGCTCCTGCGTCACGAGGGTGAGGTGCTCGTGTGCAGCTGGTACGGGACGAAGGACGTTTCCCTGCCGCTCGGGAGGGAGTTCCACCGGCGCCGGCTCCAGATCCGAAGCACCCAGGTGTCGACGATCCCGGCGCGCTCGCGGACCGGTGGGACGTGCAGCGGCGGCGCGCGGTCGCGACCAGGCTGTTGAGCGAAGCTGCCCCTCAAGCTCCTGGCGACGCACGACGTGCCGTTCGACGAGGCGGGCGAAGCGTACGCGGCGCTCGATCGAGGCGACGCGGGGCTGATGCACGTCGGACTGAGGTACTGATGTTCGAGGTCGGTGCCACCGCTCGTTTCCGGGCGTTCCACAGCATGCCGCTGCAACCACCGCCCGAGGACGAGCGCCACGCGCACGACTACCGGGTGGAGGTGGTGGCGGAACGGGAGCGCCTCGATGAGCGGGGGATGGTGCTGTGATCTCGACGTCGTCACGGGCTGTCTCGCGGATGCGGCGCATCGCCTCCGCGACCGAGACCTTGCCGAGGTCTGCGAGACACCCGTCGTGACCGTGGAGGTCCTCGCCGCGTGGATCCACGCCCAGCTCGCGTCACCGCTCAGGAACGACGGTGCGGAGCTCCTTTCCGTGCGGGTCTGGGAGTCCGAGGACGCGTTCGGAGGGATCCGTGCGCGCCTCTGAGTCCGCCGCGAGCACGCGCTCATCTGAGGCGAAGGGGCAGGCGGCCCTCCGTCTGTCCCTCGTGACGCTGGGCGACCCGAACCGGCAGACCGGCGGCTATCGCTACCACCGCAAGATGGCACGGGCGGCTTCCACCTACGGCGCGGAGATCCGGTTCCGTTCGATCCCGGACCTCCCCTGGCCCTCCCGATGGGGCCGGCCGCGCGGACGCTCCGCGCGGCCGCGCGTCCGCTCGGACGCCATCGTGCTCGACAGTCTCGCCGCCGCGTTCGCTGCGCCCGTGGATCCGTCGGTCGCCCGTGCCGGTCATCGCCGTCCTGCATCAGGCGCCGGGCGGCGTCGGTCACGGACGGTTCCGCTCCATCGTGCAGGGAGCGCTCGACCGACTCCGCCTATCGCCACGCGGAGCGGCTTCATCGCCGCAGGCCAGAACCTCGTCGACTCGCTTCGGCGGTCCGGGGTGTCGGAGCGATCGCATCCGGTTCGTTCCCCCGGATGCGATGTGCCCTTCGACGGGGACCGCCGCTCGACCTCCGACGGGGACGCGACGTGGCGGTCTTGTGCGTCGCGAACTGGACGCCGAACAAGGGCATCGTGGAGCTGGTGAACGCGTTCGCGTCGCTCCCGGAGCGCGCTGCGACGCTCTGGTTGGTGGGGGCCACCGACGTGGATGCGTCGCTATGCCGAGCGCGTGCGCCGGCGGGTCGCCGCGCCCGACCTGTCGCGACGCGTGGTGGTTCGCGGGGCCCTGCCCTTCGAGGAGGTCGCCCGGATGTATCGATCGGCCGACGTCTTCGCCCTCTGCTCGCTCGTCGACGCCTACGGGACCGCCTGGGCTGAGGCGATCGCGGCGGGGCTGCCCGTTGTGGGCTGGCGGACCGCCAACCTGCCGCGCCTGGCCGAGCACGGGCGGGAGGCCGCTCATGCCCGAGCCCGGGGATCTTCGTGGGCTCGTGTCTGCCCTGCACGCCGTCACCGCTGACGCGGGCCTTCGAGCGCGACTCGCCGCCGGAGCCAGACGGCGGGCGGGAACGCTCCCGACCTGGCGCCGGTCGGAGGAGCTGTTCTTCGAAGCGGTGCGTGAGCTCCTCGTGGCGCCGGTGGCAGAACGGGCACGGGATGCATTCGGAGAGCGGCCCACGGGGCGGATGACCCGTGTTCTTCGACGAACGGTCTGGACGTGCTTCACGACACGATGAAGCGCGCCACGTCCGTGCCCGTCGGGATCATGCTGTCGGCGGTCGCGAACGCGACGGCCTTCGCGAGCGCCACCACGATCCTGAACGCGAGCTGGTAGCCGCCCGAAGCGAACGATCCGAGGATCGGGAGGGGTGCGAGCGGAGAGACTCGAGACCCCGACCGCATCTCGTTCCTGGATGCGAGCGTCGCCGCTACGACGCATGGCACCGACCCTTCCGCGTTGACCTGCGCCACCGCCTGTCGCGGGTGTGGCGCGGGGGTCATGCCGTCGTGAGCAACATCTGCGGCAGGCGAGCGTTCCCTCGCCGCGCTCGCTCGGTTCGGCTTGCCGATCCCGTGGAGCTTCGACAACGCCGCGGTGCGGCTGCGGACCCCGAGCTTGTCGAAGACGTGCTCGAGGTGCTTGCGGACGGTGGTCGGCTGGATCCACAGCTTCCGCGCGATCTCGGTGTTGGAGAGGCCATCCTCAACCCACCGCATCACATCGCGTTCGCGGGGGTCAGCGCCGCGACACCCGCCGGCCGCTCGCTGAGGAGCAGCGCGGAACCATCCTCGGAAGCTTCGACGACGATCGTCGGATCGTCCGCCCGCGAGGAGGAGGCGTTCGTCGGCATCCTCCCGCCACTCGGCGATACCGTCCGGAAGGCCTCCCGGTGGCACATCGAGATGGTCTGTCAGGATCCGCCGCGCGGATCCGGAGGCGTACTCGACCCTTCCTGCGCCGTCCAGCAGGAGCACGCCGGTGCTCTGCTCATGTTCGATCGCCGAGAGCGCGGCGCCCAATCGTCGGCGAACGGATGCGTTCCGCCAGATCTCGCCGAGGTGCGGTTGCAGCATGCGCGCCAGCTCCCGATCGCGATCACCGAAGGATCGGTCGCACGCATCGAAGACGATGCCCGCCCACGAGGGTCCATCGATCTGGATGCCATGCGATCGCGCAGGTCCCAGCGATCGAATTCCGCTTGCCAACGCTCGGAAGCCCCGAGCTCACGGCTGATCGAGCGGCAAGATCGGAGGCGATGAAGATGCCGGTCGGCTCGGCGAACGTCGCCCGGTAACACGGGTCGGAAGGAACCGCGTTCCAATCGGCCTCGGTCATCTCGACCGGCTCGCCCCCGAAGGACTCGAGCTCCGCGGAGCAGGGCACGTGGGCGATCTCAACGCGACGCGCGAAGTCGATCTCTTTGTACCGGGCGTATTCGCACCCCACGACGTCTGTCAGCCCGTCGATGAGGTGCGGCGTGAAGGGCTCCGTTCCTGCGGCCGACGCTGCATCCTCGAGGAAGCCCAAGACGGCCGTGAGATCGTTCCTGCCTACCGGGGGGCATGCCCCGCGACGATACGCGGAAAGCCCCCATCGACTCAAGCCGAAGTTAGGCGACCGCCTCTCCTGGCTCTGCCTCGCGGCTCAGATCGGTGGACGGGTTGGAAGTAGTGCTCCGCCATGTACCGGACGACGTTCCTTCCGAGGAGCCGGGCTTGGAGGTCGGCCGTCCGGTAATGCAGGCCCGCCCAGACCCGGGCGCGGACGATCTCGTCGAGAGGCTCGAGAACCGATCGAAGAGGCGGGTCTCACCTGGGAAGCGAGAGCTCGTCACGCCGAACGGGACCTGGTCCGTGCCGAAGAACCTCCGCAGCACGCGCAGATGCGCGCCGTCGAGGCACAGGTGCCCCGACGGGTGCTCGGGGTAGGGCGCAGTGATGAGCGCCGTCCACGAAGGGTCGGGCCGCGTCGCCGGATTGTGGTCGCGGTTCGCCTCGTGGATCGCTTGCCAGGGTCGCCAGAAGTCCCAGTAGTACTTGTCGTTCCAGCAGTTGATCGCCGCATCCGCTCCGGCCAGGTTCATCTTCGCGAGCAGGAGGGCGCTGTCGCCGAGGTCGACGGCGCGGTCGGATCTTCGATCAGGTTGCGCGCGACGGCGCTCCACAGCAGGGCCGGCCCGCCTGCGCTCTGCCAGAAGATCGCGATATGGGTCTGCTCGGGTGTGCGCTTCGCACTGTCCACCGATCCGAGCCGCTTGACGGCCTTGAAGTCATCGGCCCAGGCGTCACTGCGGAGGTCTTGCGGCCCTCGGTTCGGAACTGCGAGGGGCTCTGGATCGGGAACGGCTTCACGTTGGCGACCCAGGGCGTCGGATCGAGGATCGGTGTTCCATCTGGGTTGAGCTGCGGCTGCCAATGCCCGGGGTCAGTGTTCGACTTCCACGGAGAGGGCCCGAAACGTCCGTCCCCTTGCCGGGCGGCGATCATCGCCGCGGCCGCCGCGTTCCCCGCCGCGATCCCAGCGGTCTTCATGGGGGAGTCCGGTATCGCGGCAGCGAGCGGGCCGCGTATGCCGTAGCGAGTGACTGCAACAAGCTCGCCTGGTTCAGGAACTCGATCGTCGCGGGAACGGTCGAGACGAGGTTCGAGAGGACGACGTATGCGGCGGTCGCGACCGCAGCCTCCTTCGACGCCGATGGATCGAAGCGCGTCGCGAGGAGATATGGCTGATGCCTCGGCTCGATCGCGTTGACCGCGTCATAGACGGCACCCTGCGTCATCCCCATGTTGATCTGGAGAGCGGGCGCTGCCCCGCCCGCCGGAGGGGAACGCGACGAGCGTGTCCGCCGCGATCCGGTTCCAGTTCGTGACCTCGTTGGGCGCCGCCGCGGAGAGCAGCGTGCACGCCGACCGTGGCGATGGGCGCAAGTGCGCCGAGCACAACGATCGAGGTCAGCGCTGCAGCCGAGACCAACCGTCTCCGTGTCTTCATCGACGTCTCCCTTGTCGCTCGCGGTGCTCGATCCGTGTCCGTTCGCACGAAAGGCTCGCCCGCACAGGGAAACGAAGTCCATTCGATTTTCGTCGTATCTTCCGGTGGCCGACCGACGCACGCTGGCTTCGACCCGCGCGAAGCTATGGCCGTGCCGTTGTGTTCCCTCGTGCTCGCACCCGAACTTGATCCGGCAGCCGTCGGGGATCTGGCTTCCGTTCAGGGCTCGGTGTTCGTGGTTCCTCCGGCGTGCTCGCACCCGTACTTGGGCCGGCAGCCAGTAGGGATGTGCGCTCCGGTCCACAGGTCCGCCGCGTCCACCGAGAAGTGCACGGGTGCCGGCTGGACCGGAGCGCCGCCCCTGGACGACCAGATCGACGTTGCCTGGGTCGCCAGCACGAAGACGGCCAACGTGAGGTCAGCGCGACGATCCCCACGATCGCCCTGGAACCCTTCTGCCCGCCCAGAACTTGGGTCGACATGATGCTGCCTCCCCTTCCGCCGGGCGGGGCCTTCGCCCGCCGCGTCGGGGAGAGGCTGCTCTTGCCCGGCTTCGGGACGGTTGCGGGATCGACTGCGGATCGATCTGCAGCGTCAGAGATGGGTCAGGAACCGCAGGTCGCGTGGTACGGCCGGTCGGGCAGGAACGTCTGCCACTCCTGTGGGGTGAAGCTCCGTCCGGCGACCGCGCACGCCTCGTTGGAGCCAGTCGGACTGGTCGACGTCCCAGACCCAGCCCGCGCCGGTGTCGGAGACCACCACGACGCTGCGACCGTCCGGGGTGAAGAGGGCGGCGGCAGGTCGATCGACCACAGGCCCCGGGAGCGGGTCGCCGAGCCTCGATCGGCTCGGCACATCCCACAAGAGGACGTTTCCGGCTGTGTCCGCGCCGACGGCGATGCTCCCGTCAGGGGGCAAGGTCAACGGTATCGGTGCTCCCGGTGAGGCCGGCCAGCGGCGCCGCCTGCGGCGTTCCCGCTGGCAGGTCCCAGAGGCGCACGACGCCGGTCTGGCCGCCGGTCATCAGGATCGGGCGTCCGTCGAGACGTCTGCCGCCCACACGCCCGCGGCGTCGGCGGGCACGGTCTTCACGATCCGCTGCGTGGCCGTGTCCCAGAGCACGAAGTCACCGCCGTCGTCCCACCCCGTCGAGAGCACGAGCTGCGAGCCATCCGGCGTGAACGTCAGATCGTCGACGAAGCGGGGAGTCCGGAAGCGGTCGGGCGGCTGGTTCGGCGTCCCCGGCCTCCAGACGTAGACCGATCCCCATGACGTGCCCGTGCCGCCACCGACCAGCATGCTCCCGTCCGGGCTGAACTTCATCGCGGTCAGGCGTTGGTCTGCGGGTATCCCGTGGAGGATCGCTGTCATCCTCCCCGAGGCGACGTCCCACAACCCCACGCCGCTCCGACCATCATTCGGTACTGACCGCGAGCGTCGCCCCGTTAGGGCTGAACGACATCGCCTCCGGGGTGCCGTGCTCGTACCGGATGCGCCGAACCACGTGGAGATCGGCGATATCGATCGCCGCGATCGTGCCGCGCTTGCCGAAGTCCGCCCCCGGCGAGCTCACCACCGCGAGCAACCGACCGTCAGGCTCATGGTGAACCACGGCCACTCCGGGAACCCGGTCCCAGCGGTGAACGGTCGATCGAGGCGGTAGCTGCCCGAGAGATCCCACACGACGACGTCTCGGTTCCGATCGGTCGTGTACGCGGTGGTGCCGTTCGCCGAGAGCACCGGGCCCCGGAGCGGCAGACTGCCGGTCTCGGCTAGCGTCGTTCGCACGGTCCCAGTCGCCACGTCCCAGATCAGGGAGTCGCGAGTCGTTCCCAACCGTGACGACGGAGCGTCCGTCGGGGGTGAAGGTGACGCCGACGGCCTCGTATCCGGTCTTATACGGCCCGTGATGCCCGCCCGACCCGGTCCGGATGTCGGCCCGATCGAAGGTTCAGGAACGAGACGTTCCCCTGGTTGTGCGGATGGTCATCGCTGTTCTCGATCAGGGCGGCGATGCCGCCGTCCGGGCTGACGGCAACGCTTTGCCCACCGATCGCGTAGCGTCGGACCGTGGTGAGGCCGGGGCCCCAGAGCAGGGTCGGTCCGTACTTGCGCGTCGTCACGAGCCCGCTGCCGTCCGGTGCGAACGCCATCGCGAACATGGAGAGCGGCCGGCTGATTTCGGGGAATCGCCGCTCGATCACTCCCCGGCATGGGGATCGCTTCGACCCGTCGGCTCGAGCGTGACCGGGTCGCGGGCGCACGAGGAACTCCCGGAGGCCGCGCGTCGTGCTCCGCGGTGACGAGCTCGCTGCCGCCGGGGTCGAACGCGATCGCGTCGACGGAGGCCTCCGCTGGAACGCGATGCGCGCACGGTTCAGGTCGCGACGTCGACCGAAACGATGTCGCCGGCGGAGGTCACGACGGCGAGCGTCTTGCCATCCTGGCTGAACGTCGCGCGTTCGGTTCCGGACCCCACGTCGACCCCGCCGATGGGCACCTGCTGGGCGGCGTCGAAGAACTCGACCGTCGGTCCGGCGTCGCCGATCGCCAGCGTGCTGCCGTCCGGGGCGATCGCGATCCATTGCGTCTCGCCTCCGACGGGTGAAGGGCCACCGAGGGCATAGATCCGGTCGGTGATCGCCGGCGTGCGTTCCAGCGCCGCGAACAGTGCGCTCCCGCGTCTCCGGCCGAATCGTCGATGTTCACGGCTTCCCTCGCCATCAGCAGGGCCAGCTGCGGATCGGCTTCGAGACGCGAACGGGAGACCAGGCGTCCGGCGTCCGCGAGCGTCAGCGCGCCGGTCGCTCGATCTCGCTGGGTGAGCGCCAGCTCGCCGATCGCGAGCGACGCCGCGAGCAGCACCGCGACGCCGACGAGGAGCCCGCGCAGCCGGCGGTTCGTTCGACGCGCCCGAACGGCCTCGCCCTCAGACGCGGCGCGGCTCGCTCGGAGGAACTCCCGTTCGAGGTCGTTCAGATCCGCCTCATGCGGTTCGGCCCACTCCCACGCCGCGGTCGATCCGAGCGCCCCGGTAGAGATCGGCGGGGTCACGCCCACCCTCGTCCCACCTGTGCGATGACTCCGTGACACGACGATGGAGCGCGCGTCCCTCCGCGTCGTCCTCGAGCCAGGTCGAAGCCGCGGCCATTCATGGAGCAACGCTTCGTGGGCGACCTCGGCCGTCCCTTCCGCGACGGTGACGAGGCGCGCGTCGGTGAAGACCGCCATCGCGCGCGACGCGTCGGCGTCGCGGTCCAGGTCGAACTCCGAGAGCAGCGCGCGACGGCGGACCACCTCCGCCCCTTCGCCCGGTGCCGCCAGGCGAAGCAGGATGCGCTTGGCTGCCGCCTGCCCGTCGGCATCGAGCCGGCCGAAGGCTTCCTCCGCCAACCGTGCGACGGCCCCCTCGCACCCCACCGGCACGCAGGTAGTCGTCGAGGTGAAGGGTCCGATCCCGGCGGTGGGTCCACAGCTCGAGGCAGGGCCGTCGAGAGGAGGGGCAGGCCACCCGGCTGACCCACCGTGTCCGACACGAGCGACTCGGTGAGCTGCTCCTCAACGGTCAGGTCCGCTCGTTGCGCGGGAAGCTCGATCGCCCTCCGCAGCTCGTCCGCGTCCATCGGCCCGACCAGGATCTGGTGGGAGGCGAGCAGCGATGCGAGCCCGCGGTGCTCAGCACAACGCCCGTAGAAGTCCGCTCGCATCGCGATGACGATCGTGGTGGTGCCGTCGGGCGCCGCAGCGGCCTCCGTGATGGCGTCGAGGAACGCGGTCCGCTCGCCAACGTCGGAGCACGCGGTGAAGACCTCTTCGAACTGGTCGACGGCGAGCATCGGAGTGCTCTCCGCCGCTCGTTCAGCGCATCACCCAACGCATCGAGCGGACGGTTGCCCGGTCGGATCACGGAGTAGGCCCACCGATCGCTGCCGGGAAGCGCGCCCGATCCGAGTGCATGCATGAGTCCCGCCCGCAGCAGGGAGGATTTCCCACTCCCCGAGGGTCCGACGAGCGCGAGGAACCTCCCCCGACGAGGTGACCGATAGCCTCTGCGACCACCTGCTCCCGACCGAAGAAGAAACTCTGCATCGACCGTCTCGAACCGTGCGAGTCCCTTGTACGGGCACACGTCGGTTGGAGCGCACAGGCTCCGCATCTGGCGGCCGACCGCGTTCGAGCTCGGGATCGTGGGAGAGGATCGCCGCCTGGAGTCGTTGCAGCTCGGGGCCCGGCTCGATCCCAAGCTCACCGACCAGCACCTCTCGGGCGCGCGCGAAGGCTTGGAGTGCCTCGGCCTGACGCCCGGCTCGGTACAGCGCGACCATCAACTGACCCCACCGCCGCTCGCGCAGCGCACTCCTCCGGACCATCGCCTCGAGCTCGGGGACGAGCTGGCCCGGATCCGCACCGGCGAGCCTCGAGTCGATGAGGTCCTCGGTGGCCGTTCGCCGAAGCTCGTCGAGCCGATCGCCTTCGGCCGCGCCGAAGCCCGTGTACCGGTAGCCCTGGTAGGCGGGGCCTCGCCACAGACCGAGCGCCTCCTCGAGCACTGGATCGGCCTCCGCTGGGCGCCCGGTATCGAGGAGTCGGTGTCCTTCGACCGCGAGCCGCTCGAAGCTGATGGCGTCGATCTCGTGACCGTCGCTCTCGAGCGCGTAGCCGTCCGCACGGAAGACGATGACGTCCACGTTCGAGCCGGACAGACCGACCGGACTGGAGTTCGCGACGGAGTCGTGAAACGTACGAGACCGAGGGTCTTCTCAGGTGCCCGAGGTGGGTGGTCGCCCCAGAGCTCCTCGATGAGATCGTCGACGGGCACGACCCGACCCGCGCGGGCGACGAGGCAGGCGAGGATCGTTCGCTCTTCGATCCGGCGATCGGCAACGGCTCCCCGCCTGCCTGCGCGACCTCGAGCGGTCCGAGGACGAGGAAACGCATGGGCGGAGGCTAGCGCCGGTGACGGATCCCAGCTGTAGACCCGGTCTCACCGCTGGATCACCCGGTAGAGGCGCCAGCGGTCAGGGGACACCCTTCAGTTCGTGCTCGCCCGCGTCGCTCGAATGCGAGACCCGAACCGGCTGTGATGTCCTTCACCGTCTGGGACACGAGGGATCTCTCCGGCACCGTGGCCCGCGACGCGACCCGTGCGCCGATGTGAACGGCGATGCCCGCGGAGCTTGTCGCCGACGACCCTCGCACTCTCCCGTGTGTGTACGCCGATGCGGAGAGTTCGACCCCGCGATCTCGCCGCATGTGGACCGCATCACCGTCTCCGCGCAGTCTGATCGCCACCGCGGCGGAGTCGAAGGACGCGCGAGAACCCATCGCCTGCGGTGTCGATCTGCTCGACCGCCGAAGCGGCGCAGCTCGGTCTCGCACGCGCGCGTCGTGCACCTCGAGGTGATCGGCCCACGCTCGGTTCCCGAGCGCATTGCATGGCATTTCCGCCGTTCGGTCGAACCGACGACGTCGGTGAACATGACGGTGGCGACGACGTGTCGGTCTGGCTGCGACGCCCGATGTCCGGTGAGGAACTCTTCCACCTCGCCGGCCAGCGCGTCGAGTAACGCCGGACCACAACGCGAAAGTCGTCGCCCGGCATCTCGAGCCATCTGGCCCCGGGGATCCGCTCTGCGAGGTACCGGACCAGCCTCGACGGAGTTCAATCCGTCGCCCGTTCGATGCATCACGAGCGTGGGAACGGCGATCCGGGACAGCAGCGGGCGCACGTCAACACGCGCGACATCTCGCCCAGGAGCAGGACTGCTCGAGGGGCTCGCCCCGGAGGCGGGCCACCGATGCGTACCACTGCCGGAAGGCCTCGCCGTGCGCGAGCGAGGGCGCGACCGTCTCGACGATGTCCGACGTTCCCCATCCCTCCTTCACGCGCGTCCGGAACTCCGCTTCCCACTCCCCGGTCGTCCACCCAGGTGGGATGGTCCCCTCGTCCCAGCCTCCCTTGGCAGCAGGTCCCGAGCAGGATCGACCCATCGACGCGATCGGGGTGAAGCGGCGGCGGCGATGCACGCAGGCCCGGTGTCGGCGTTCCCGAACAGCGAATGCCCGTTGGGTTCCGTCAGCGTCGAGCACGGACAGGCAGATCCGCGACTCGCTCGTCCACCGTCGGGACTCCTCGGTCAGCCGATCTGAGAGCCCGGGGCCGCGAGGGGTCCATGAGGGGCGAGCCGTGAGAAGCTTCCTCGCCAAGCGGTTGGAAGAACCCGCCTCACTCCGGGGCTCTTCCCACTGCACTTCGAGGTGCGCGCTCAGCGGAGCCTGGAGCGAACAGGAGATCAGGTCCTGACGCCCCGATCGACCTGGTAATGCGATCGCCGTGCCGTCGCTCTCCCAGGCGTACGTGGTCTTTGGTTGGTTCACACGCGAAGATCGTGGACCGGCGCGTCGGGGGCCAACTGCAAGGACACCTTTGCGAGAGGCCGATCGGCCGAATGACCCTGTTCCAGAGGTGCGACGGCTCGAGGACGCCCTTCCAGCTCGTAGCTCGCCCGCGCTCTCGAACCTGAGCCTGAGCCGGCCATGAGGTCCTGACCGTCGACGAGGCGAGTATCTGCGAAGGGCCGGCGAGCGACATGACCCGGGCGCCGATGTGAACGGCTATCCCGCGAACACGAGCGCCGTCAGATTCGAGCTCACCAGTATGTGCACGCCTGCTCGGATCTCAAGCCCGAGCGAGGCGGATCGCTTGGGATATCGCCTGGACGCACCGGACCGCAGTTGCGGGACCGTCGAAGACCGCGAGCAGTCCGTCTCCTGTCGAATCCACGTACCGACCGGCGTGCCGCTACTCGCGCCTCGGGATGACGTCAGTGTTCGGCCACCTTCTTGGTCCAAGCGACGTCTCCCTGTGAGGCGAAGGTGCGCGGTTGACCCCACGATGTCGCGAATGAACAACACCGTCGCGAGGCGGCGGTCAGCGTCTACGGTTCCCGGGCCTTCACCCATGAATGCTCCGATCTCTGAGGATGACGGACCCGACGTCGCCGAGCCAAGGGGGATGCCATCGTCGCCGGGCAACTCCACCAGTCGCGCGTTCGTGCATCCTCGTCGATACGTATCGAGCAGCTTCGATCGGTTCGGATCTGCATCCCCGACGCGATGCAAGATCAATGCTGGTGTTCGGATGATCGGCAAGATCTCTCCGGATGTCGGACTCGCTCGAGACGCGCATCACCGCTTCGGCGGACGCCGGACTTGCGCGCGAGCCGCGTGTACGAGATCCAGCGGTCCAACTCGTTCTGGTCATCGAGCATCGACGGTCCCATCCAGCGTGCGTTCTTCACGACCCACGCGCGGGTTCCCCATCCGTGTCGGATGCTCGCGAGCCACTCCTCCCAGTACGCTCTCGTCCCACGCCCAGGGGTAGTCGTCAGCAGGCTTCTGCGCGGCCGAGACCGTGAACAAGACCAGCGACGACACCCGTTCTGGGATGCGTCGCCGCGAAGAGGACCGAGGGTCACAGCGTCCGTCCCACAGCCCGAACAGCGTGGTCTTCGGTGAACCGACCTCGTCGAGGACTACCTCGAGATCGCGCAACATGGTTTCGGCCGGCGGCGCGTCCTCGAAGCGATCGGACAATCCCGACCCGCGCCTGTCCATCAGGATCAAGCGCGAGAAGCTCGCCAACCGAGTGAGGAATGAAGCGAGGGACGGGTACATCCAGGCGAACTCGATGTTCGAGAGGAACCCGAAGACGCAGGAGCAGGTCGCGGCGTCCATCGCCGACCACCTGATAGGCGAGGGACGACGTCGCCGTTGCGCGCATACCGAGGTCTCTGGGTGCATGTCCATCATCTTCCGATGCGGCGCGGCTGCCTGTCGCGAACTCGGCTCTGTTATCAGCGGGAGGGTCCTGATGCATCACCACTGTTCGGGGATGCAGGGCGAAACTTCGGCAAGCAGTGCGATCTACCGGATACTTACGATAGTGATCGGGAAGCCTGGCCCACCGTTGACCCTGTCGTTGCCCGACGCCATCCTCGACGTCGAGACACATGTCGTCGCCGGGGCGCGCCGCCGACCACGTCTCTTCCGTACTTCCGGTCGTGTAGGGGCGCGTGACCACCGAGGAGCGGCGTTCCGCCCCCGTTCACCAGGTCACGCCCCCGAGCCCCACGAACGAAACATCGGGACCCGGTCCACCGAGCACGAAAGGTCAGTTTGTGCGCCTGCAGGTTGTCGCGCCGGCCCCTCCCGTCAGGGTGTCGCGCCCGGTCCCTCGAATCGTGTCGTTTCCCCGACCACGGATGGGTGTCCGGCGCCGCCGCCCACAAGTCGCGTCATCACCCGGCGTGCCAGCGTTCAGATATCGGCATGCGCGGTTCCGCTGATAGTGCAGTGTCCGGCCGCAGCGGTGACCGGCGTCGACGTGAAGAATGCGATAGCCCGGCGTCGCCAACGCCATCACCGCGACGAGGTGTGCGTCTCGGGCCCTCCTTCGGTTCAGATCGACCACGGCACCGTCGCACAGCGACCAGACCGGTCAAAGCGCCAGGTCACCACCGACTGATTTGCATCGGTGGGGTCCCGTACTGACCGACGGCGGGCGCCACCATCACGACCGCGGGCATCGAACACGCCAGACGACACCGGGGCAAACACAATGCACTTCAGGTGGTACAACGGCGATTGCGAGAGGAGAGCTCGAAACTCCGCGTACTTTCTGGCGCAGGTCTTCAGTCGAAATACGATTGCGCCTTCGCCTGACATGCTCGATGAAGCTTCCGCATGTTCCACGTCAGGCCGGGGCGGTTGCTACGATGCTGCATAATGCATCCCCCGGGATCGGTCAGGCGTTGCATCTGCTGCTCGTGGCGCCTCCTGATCGCCCTGCTGGATTCATCCGTCTTCGGCTCGACAAGCTCGAGCTCGGGCACCGACGACCTCGTCGCCATCAGAACTCGCCCGAGGATGCCTGCTGGAGACCGACGCCGCGGTCAGTGGCATCCATGTGGGAACCTGTTCGCTGCTGTCGCCAGTTCCGGCCCGGACGATCTTCGGGCCGAAATCGGGACGCATTTCGGCGATCGTCAGCCGATCACTTGGTCCAGCATTGGGATGGTTCTTCGTGGGACACCGCCATGGCTGGAGAGAGAAGAAGTTCCATGCTCTCAGCTGAACGACGTGGGTGCTCTCGGTTCGAACTGCGGGCCGTCCGGCTTCTCCTATGCCGGCGCCAGTTCGATCTGGGACGGCACCTCGTGGTCGGGCTTTGCGCGGCGCCCGGAGCCGCAGGAAGCGTCTTCCTGGGCGTAGACGCGGTCTCGCCGGGTGATGCAGGCGGTCGGGAAAGCGTCGGGCGCCGGGGATTACGACGTGCCGATGGTGCCCGAGCGCTCCTGACGGTTCGTCGTGGACCACACGGTCAGTGCTCAGTGCCCGCTGCGATGGCGTCGGGATTGCGCGCGCGCGCGCGACGTCGCGGCCGCAGGGGCGCGTTCGGTGTGGGCGGTGAGCAATACGTGG
>ERZ1370068.6937-contig-5887_pt1 | contig 80110 bp, 97 predicted proteins | sample MGYA00561227_ERZ1370068 | MGnify/ENA primary metagenome ERZ1370068 (study PRJEB38410, sample SAMEA6850437) | metagenome | study: Metagenomic assessment of the ecological functions of the soil: analysis of the soil microbiota associated with the...
CTGTTGTTACAGGCGTGAAATATGCTATGTATTTGGTCGCGGCAATCCTTGAAGATGGGCCTCGTGTCCATCGCCACTGAGGTCACCCTGACTCTGAGCCTCGAGCTGCTCGGGACTGGCTGGCCTGGCGCAGGCGTCATCTGAGCCGGAGTTGCAATGTTACTCGGGTACTGATGCGGTGCCTCCAGTTGAGCGGGGGCGCGACGAGCTAGAGTCTCGGCTGCACTGGACAGGTGATGACACAGCAGCACACAGCCCACTGAGCAGTCTCGTGGTGCAGCTCGCCCACCAGCACGTGTCATCACTCTGTTCACGTGATGACGTGCTCGCGCAGCTCAGTGTCCGCGGCGCGTCTGCGCAGCACGTCGCCGCGAGAATTCGGCGGGTTCCCGCCAAGATATCGTCTGTTCATTCTGAGATTGACGGCGCCTATCAGCGTAATGCTGAAGGTCTCGCACCTGCCTGAGTCGACTTCGACCTGCTCGATCGTCGCGGTGAAGCGCGTCGCTGAGGCCCGCGACGAAGACGCGGTCCACGGAAGCAGCGCCGTCCAGCTGTCGGAAGGCAAATACGAGCGCCGCCTGCAAAGCTGGGAGCTCTGGATCGACGACGGATGGGGCCGGTGAAAACATGCGCCACGTCGTGCACCGCCGGAATCGACCCAGCCTTGAGGCAGCAGGGCAGATGGCCAGGTGCTCAGTGCAGTCTGGGTGGCACTCAGCCAGAGGAAATGAGGAGCGCGAGGTCGATGTCTCGCATAGGGACGAAGGTGGCTAAGCATCCACGACTCGACTGGTCAGGCCGCCGGCCTCCAGAGCCAGCAGATGCTGGGCTTTCTCTCCGGCAGCTGATTGTATCGGTGCCTGAGGACATGCGATTGCGACTGATGGCTGCTGGCAGGTGATGACACGACGTGCTTGAGTCAGCATGACGTTGCTAGCGATTTACATATGGGAGGTCGGCGGGCACATCGTTCTGCAGGTCGAGGAGGAGGCGCGGCCCAAAGACTGGTGGCAGTGCCAGCCGGAGCGGCTCAGGCGCCTGCCTCCGTCCAGGCTTAGGCGACCGCCTCTCCACTGTCACTGCCCACCTGGGAAAACATGACAGGTATCGAGGCTGTGTTCGAAGTGGGACAGGAGCGGCAGGCGCCCAGAGGCGCAGGAGCGGCTGAGAGAGGCAGCGTGGGGAATGCTCACTCCCCGGCCTCGGGTGGGCTGTCGCCTGCTGTGGCGATGGTGAACTAAATGAGAGGAGCGCCCGCAGCCGCCGACTCTACGGCTCACACGAACGTTGTCCCCGAGGTGCCAGATCGACGCCGGGAGTTCACCACTGTCATCTGTACGGGGCGCAGGTCGAGCAGCCCGATCCTCCATCACTGCGAGGACACTGATCACTGTGGTGGGAGGCCCTCGGCAGCCGGGCCGACAAGCATACCCGTGTCCGGCGCCATCTTCGCAGCACGAAGGCCCGAGCTGCCGTGATGATGGGGATAACCGCCGCCGATGAGGCGACGACGTCTCGCGCGACGAGCGCCAGCCGCGGAGGCGCAGTTACCATCAGCGAGTTTCGGCGCTGGTGAAACGCCGCAGCAGTACCCACGCGGGAATAACATCGCGTCGCGATGTCCATCCGAGAGACGGCCACGTCTGCGCCCGACATGGCCCGCCTAGGGCGACCACTGGTGAGCGCGCGAGGGAGGCCGGTTCAGCCGGCGCGATCGGTTCTGGCAGCGTGAGCGGCGGCGGCGAGATACCGCGCGCGATCGCCGCGCCGCTCCCGCGTGCCGGGTGGCAGCGCCGGACGTTCTCCGTGCGCGGTGAGCACCGCGCCCATGAGCAGTGTCGCCGCGGTCGCCGCCTGCCGGTCGATTCACTCGCGGCAAGGTCACCTGGCGCGATCGTTATCTCGCGGCATGTCGCTCAATCCCGAGAGACTGCCTTCCCGGTGAGGTTACCCGTCGTCGCTGGGCGACTCCCCGGAAAGATCAGTAATACTGGTGACGAGCCGAACGCCGTGGGCGCTGGCGCGCATGCTTGATAAAGCCAAGCGTCGGGGCGGCAATCGCCGTCACCTGCACGAGCCGGTGCGTCGTCAGGTTCGCTTCCCGCGTCCCGCGGGACAGGGCAGACCGGCTCGGGCTTGATCTCAGCCGGATCTTCGCTAGGCAGACTGAGCGCTGACTGCACGCCTGCAGCTTCCGCTCATTGGCCTGGAGGCGGTGAATGTCGCCGTTCTCGAGCCCACGTGCCGCCCAGTATAGATCCCCGATGGGCGACAGTCAGGCCAGCTGCTGGAGTCGCGCAGCGGTGATCGCTCGCAGGCCGCCGCGAGGGTCTGCAACAGTCGCCGGGATCTGGTCGCGGAAGGCTTGTTGAGATGGGCGACAAAGGCTGCCGTCGGTCCCGGTTATGGATCAGCCTGGCGGTGGGGCCGAAGCTGACGCCGCTAGATCGCTGCGATGACGATATTAGTGCTGCCGAAAGTGACGATGTCTCGTCAAATTCGTCGAGCGCAACCAGCTGGCGTGGCGCGCGATGCGCTCTGGGATAGCGCAGATCTGGCGGCGGTATGGCAATATCGATCTCGGCCAAGGCAGCCGGAGGGGCAGTGCCGCACGCCGCCGTCCTCGAGACAGGATTCGGAGTTTCCAGTGTGCACGCCCAGATGTAGATCTCGAGGAAGATATCGGAAAGTTGGGACATGAGGCTGATCCGCCTGTAAGGATGACGCCGCGGATTGATAGTTTGAGCAGCTTCACACCCGCCCTGCCAGAATACTGCGCGCGATTTGGCCCCTGGTCCCTTCGCCACTGGTGGCGCTGCTCGAGGTGCCGTGGTGCTGCGTGGGAAAAATGAACTCATCTCGACTTGTCTAGAAGCTAACACACCGATTTGAATCAAAGAACTGCGTGAGAAATCAGCGGAAAGAAGGTAAGGAGCGCCGAACCAAAACCTATCCAAGCAAAACCAACAATTAGCCTCGCTGGTGGCGCACCTGAGCTGAAGCTCGAGGCTCGCTGTGACCCTATGCTATTCCAGATGGGTCAGGCCGGCCGGTGTACAGCTACCCTGCCTCTTGCTCACGCGTGAGGCGGCAAGCCGGCCGACGCAGCGGCCCTGACGTCTGATGCACACGCCGCTGCCCACACCTCGGCCACCTGGCAGGAGACGAGTGCCGATCTCGACGCGCTGGCGCCACGGAGTCCTATCACATGGGCGATGCTCGTCCAGCCTGTCAGTGCACAAAGAGGGCAGGCTGGATGGTCGTGCTCGTCGTGAGGGGACGCTGTTCTCTCACTCCGGCATTCATGTCGGGATAATCGTGATCTTACCCGATCCGAGTGCAATGCCACGGCCTGTGGGCGAGAATCCTGACTGCACTGTCTCGATGAATCCTGCAGCCGGACACGACCAACATCGTGGTGGTGATCACTTGGACTGCCACTCTTCAACGGCGCTCAGTAACTCACAACCAGATCTGTCCTCGGAAGATGATCTGAGCTTGCGCTCCTGTTCATCTTGCTGACTCCAGCTCGTGCGGGACGCGGAGGATCTACAACCAGGATCAGGTCAGGGGTGTCATGGTCTCATCATCCTGCATCTTCCAGAACTCAGTTGCGCCGCGTCACCAGGCTGGAAGGCGAGGAATCATCCTCGAAACTTCGCGGGCTTGCAGCCGACGATACCGCCGCGATCATCGAGGCGAGTCAATAAGATCGGCGGCTTCCAGCCGTTGAATAATCCGGATGATCGACTTCGCCATGCGTGGAGTTTCGGGAACCGACGCACGGCGTTCGCCGTTGATTCGGTCAGCCCACTGCGCTCGAACCTCGCGTGGCGGCGGGCGCGTGGAAGCGGGCGTTGCGCGAGCTACCGCGGAGGTGTTCGCGTGCCGGGGCCCAAAGTCCGGCCAGTGGGGCTCGTTCCGCGATCGTCTTATCGGCCCGATGACGACCTGATCGCCCAGTCTGTTCAATTCCAGGCGATCGGGTCGCGCGCGCCATCGATCGCTGGACCTGGAGTATCGACGCGGCTAAGTAGTCGAGCGCTGATTGGAAGACAGCATCACGAGGGAATGGATCGCCGATGGAGCGGCGCGCCCGCGACACGGCGAGCAAGCCGAGTGAGTCTCAAGATTCTCCTCGTGCTCACTGATAACAGCGGCTATCGTTCAACAGTCATTGTCGCATCGGTCGGTTATGATGATTTAGATAGGGATGGCCGATACGGTGCACCCTGACGACGCGCCGTCCACTATGCCGCCTTGCCGTGCGATGCCTGAGCTGGGCTGTCGACACGACGAGCGAATACCGGGCGGGTCTTGGATCCACGGGGTGCCTGAAATGCGGAGGGGATCACGAAGAGCATCGGGTCGTACTCGGACGCGAGGTTTCTCGCGCGCCGAGGATTCCGGTCGGTGGATATCTGAAGCGGTGGCCTGACGCCGAAATATGGCCGAGGAGCGGTCGGATCGTGCTGGTCAACAGCGGAGATGCTCTTCGGCGCTATTGACGCGGGACGAACGCAGAACCCATCGAGATGCTGGCGTCGTGAATTCGCCACGATCACTTTCGTCTGGCGGAAGGAGCCTGAGGGCAAAGTTGGAGCGTGGTCATGGATTGTCGCGTCAGTGATGGAGTTGTTCGATCAGCTGCGCCGCGCGAGATGGAGATCGCAGGCAGTGATTCCGCCGCGCGTGACTAGGCGAGCGCTGATTATCCACGAGCTGAGCCAGCCGCCGAGATACACAATCAATGGTCGTCTGGGCACACGGGTGAATCTGGGCGATCATCCTTCCGCGCTCCTCAAAGAAGGGCGCTGTCGAACGTCTCGCCAGCCATCACCTGATCACTGACGTCATCTCCAGGTGCTTCCGGAATCGCCTGCCACCACCGGGTGATCAGTGGCCCAGCCCCAAAGCTGGCTTATTCAGCTGCAGCAGTGTCCTCGATGCTGACGCGCCGCGGGATATGACGCGAACGGTTAGCGCAGGTCGAGGTAAGACAACGGCCGGGTGCGTTTGCCGAAGCCGACGCGGGCTGGCATGGCCTGTCGGTTGGCACAGTGCGCACGGCGGAAGATCTGGTGGAGGACGCCGAGGGCGGGTGCCGTCCCAGTCAGACGATATTCCCAGTCATGACAGTTCTAGCGGGCGTCGGTGCCTCGTCCGGTTCCGCTGGCTGGGACGAGCTGAAACGGCACGACTCTGACCAATTGTCGTCATTTGTACGTATGTTGCTGACCGTTTACCTGCGCGGTCCGAGTATGCAGCCATTTCAAGACTGTTACCTTCCAATACAAACCGGTACGTGCCCGGAGAAAGCGATCATGCTGACGAAGCTTCCAGATCGCGCGCCTTTATACATTCGCGGCTAGGCCAGAGTTCGCAGGAGCCCGGGCTTTCGAGACTGCCGGCTGTCAGTCGCCGCAATCAGCCGACCTTCAGTTACGCGCCCGCGCTCTGATTTCGAACTCACTCTTCGCTGATTTGTCGTACATGACGAAAAGAAGATCTCGCGCGTCGCTGACTCCAGCAAGCGGAATTTCGGCGGCCTATGCCACTTCATTGGCTCGCTGAGCGGAGCATCTCTTCACCGAGAAGAAGACTGGCAGGTGGCAACGGGCCTGGGCGTACGCTGTCGCCATAATGGCAGAACTACGGCTCGGAGGTCGGCACACCCACTCAGCGGAAGCGAGCCGTGACTCTGAGGCCGGCACGGGTGGTCCCCGGGGATGGTGGATGGAAGGCAGGGAGGCGCAAGGGGGCCATCCAAATGAGAAGTGGCGTTGGTCGGGTGGCGCAGACGCGGCGCAAGCCCGATCGAGTCCTTCCAGGCCAAGGTCTGCAGGAAAGTGAGGAGATAAACCCGACGCCTCAGCCCGGCCGAGAGCATTTGGCCGACTGGCGCCCGGCTGACGCACTGACGGCGCTGAACGTGGAGCCAGCGGCGCATTTATCGAGCCTGCCACGATCTGAAGGTGGCGAGCGATTCATGCGCGATTCTGCGCCGCGGTGCTCGCCAGTTCTGGAAACCACACGATATCGCGCGGCGTGGCCGATGATCTGGGCGCATCGACTGATGGCGTTGGTCGGCGACAGTGGCGAACGCGGGAGTCGCTACTCGCCGCTGGCGTTGCCGAGCACTCCGGACGCTGCGCTGGCAGCCGATCGCTGTCACGCTCCCCAGCTGGTTTGCGCCGAGCGTTCGACGATGCGTCGAGCGCCATACACACCACGACGGCTGGCTTCCGTCCTTCATCCCCTGATCGCCCACTTCAGGGAGCCGCCAGAGGTGCCGAAAGCGTACAACGATCAACGCGGCAGTGGCACCGCCGCCCGCGGCCAGGGATGGGCGGTAACGAACCGGCCGAACACAGAATCGAACGCCGCGACTCGCCGGTCCGCGCTGACAGGCGCCTTCCGGTCATAGCGATTATCTGCCAGCCGATCCTCACGATTAGTGTTGATCGCAACACGGTCGGTAGTTGTCTCGTTGGGAGAGAAGCTTCGCCGAGGGCGACGTCTCGGGGGAGTACCGAGGCGCCCCGCGGCGAAGATTGCGGGATTAAAGCGCTCAGCGTCATGAGCCGCGCTTCGTGATCGTTCGGAGCTTCGATGGATTAAGAAAGGCCGGGCGATTGCCGCGCGGCGCGAGTTTATCCGGTCAGGCGCTCTTATACAACGACGGTCACAAGCCCACGGTCGTCCGGTGACAATATAAGCTCGACAGCTGCGATTCGCCGGCCACGATCGCCGAGGCAGGCGCTCGACAGAGCCGACTTACTGGCTGGGCGCAAGGACAGATCGCGGTCTCCACAGACGAACGAAGAGCCAGCGGGATTAAATCGGCTGCTTGGCACCTCGCCACTGAAGATTTCGAGAACCTGAGACGCAGGCGCTTCCAGAGCTGATCCAGCTTTCGCCGACGAGGCCGCGGGCTCACGGAGCCTGCCCGGCCTGGTTCAGCGCGCGAGCACCATTGCTAAGATGATTTGCCGAACTTTCCTCGAGCGCCGCCGTGTCGCGATATTCATTAGCGCCTGAGTTAGCGTGAACACGCTGCGGATCTTCGACGCGTCGCTCGCCGTCTCGTACGCTGTGACGGTGAGCGCTCCACCTTCCAGCATCGACGGAGCCGCTCGGGTCAGGGGCCGCAGTCGTTCGCCGAGCTGGTTTCCCGCGTTAGCCGGATGCGAGGCGCGAGCGCTACCCAGCGAGACGCGGCGAAGACGCTGCGCGGCGTGTCGGCGTGAGCTAAGCGAAGAGCGCCAGACACCGCGGTGAGCTGGTCTGAGCGTCCATGCCGACGAAAGTGGCAGCACGCGAGCCCGCCTGGGCGGCGGTCGTCGGGCAGGTCGACGGTTACTTTGCGCCACGACTCGAGATCGGTCTGTCGCAGCTGGCCAGCTGGTGACGGCAGCAAGACGCCCGATTATCAAGAGCCAGATACTGGGCGCGAAGATTCTGAGATAAGGCGTGCGATCGCGATGCAGGGTGAAACACGTCGTCGAAGAGGGCGACAGCGGCTCAGCCGACATCGTCTCCGAGAGCTATGTACTGTGAATGAGCGGCGGCGGCGGGAGGGCGCCGAGCGACGGTCGTACAGGTGCCCCAGCTGCGACGTTCCGCCGCGATTATCGTTCGTCTCACGCGCCAATACCTATTTATGAGGCCGCAGATAATGCGATGCAAAAACAAACCATCGTGTCTTTTATGATCGATCATAATGACAATAAGTAGGCCCACTACCAGACCAACAAAGTTTAGAGAGCCAGTGAACTCTGACCAGAATCGGCTGGCGGTGACGTGCCTCGATTCCTGAAGGACGGCTGAGAGGAAGACTATCTCCCGGCTTCGTCTGACCGCAAGAAAGGAAGGCAAATGAGAACCAATCGGCGGCAGGCGAACATTACGACGACGAGAAGAGCGCTTAACACGAAGGACGACAGGTTACCGGCAATCAAAAGTCCATTTCACCCAGAAGCCGCGACGAAGTACATGCTCGGCGAGCAGAAATGTCAAAGGCTGCCGATATTATCAGCGTTCGTGGGCATCAAGCGATGATCGTCGAGGGCGCTGACGCGGGAGATCAAGAAGGTCATCCTGGGACAATCGCCTGCGACTCCACGATGGAGTCGCAGATGTCGATAAGACAGCCAGGTCTGACGTAAATGACTGTTGCTGCAGCCGTGGCGAACGCGTCACGCTGAAGTATCGGAGATCTGCTGCCGCGTGGCGCCGCGTTCAACGGACGGCGCGCTCGGCAACCGCGGCGATCCGCGCCCTTGCCTGATCGACGTTGCCAGAAATGACGTGGTAACAGGCGACGGTGGCAGGAATGTCATCGGAAGGCAGCGGCGTGCCGTCGCCGGCATTCAGTCGGGCCATCCGCATCGATTCCTTCATTCATGCGAAGTCGATCACCTGCGCAGAGCGCTTTCCACGGAGTACCACTCGGTAGTTGAGTTGATCGCGCCGTTGAAGCTGCCGATGCGTCATTTGCCGAACAAATATTTCAGGCTACGGCCTCGGAAGCCCGGGCTGAAGCCGACGGGGACCATGGCTCGCCTCGAGTATCTGCGAAGGCGGTTGAGTACGACACCGCCGACTCGCAGCCTGTCTGGGTCGAACTGGAGGTCGCCAGGGACGTATCACAAAGGTGCGGGCCCAGGCTGCGAGGTCGAGCCTGACTTGAGCGCGGCGGTCGTCCTTTCGTCCGAGGATAGCCTCTCGCGATCTCCCGTTTGTGAACACCGGCGATAAATCCGTTCAGTCGGTCGATTGCTGCCGCGATGGGTGGACTGAAATGCGCCAGAATCGGCTCGAAGATAACTCCGTACAGATCCTTACGGGAATAGCCGCTGGCGTGGAAGTCACGAGAATTCTAAATAGGAATGCCAACATGGCTAGCTGCATGCGATGGCTTGCCAAGAACTCCAGGACTCCGCAGGGCGACAACAGCGGATCCAGCGCGCGTCGGCGGCGATCGATTGACGTCGATCGACGCTGCATGATTCTCGGCCGGCCGCGCGGAGGCGGTCGCCCAGGATGAATTCGGCGGCGTCGGATTCCAGAGGAGCCAACGTCGAGATTTTCTGGCGAGATCGACCAGCGTCATGGGCGGTGACCATGCGCCCCCGCCGGATTGCCCGATCTCGCCGGGGTGTGCCGCAGCAGCCGGTGACACCCTGTGCCGCTGGCGGGATCGGGAACGACTTCCGGCAGGTCAGAGGCGCGGAGCTGGGCGGTATGTCGAGCGGATCAGTCTGCTGGTCGGTGTCCTCACGTGCAGGCCAAGGCCAGCCCCACACCGCGCGGCCCAGCCAGAGTGACCAGTAGTTTCACATGCAGACTGCCGATTATGGCTCCGGCCAGCAGAGCGGGCGAGCCGGCACTTCCCTCACTGAGCATGAGGTTCTCCACCTCGTGCCATCCAGATTAGTCACAGGGATATTTAGCTGCTGCACAGGCATCGCGGGTCTGCCAGCGAGTCGACTAAGAGCAGATTCTATTTCAACAGTAAAGCTTACCGGGTGATGAGTGGCCGCGCGCACTGCAGTCGATCCAGTTGCTGTAGGCTTTTCGTGCCAGCCAGCTGTCGCACCACCTCAGGCTGCTGATGCGGGCGTGCGTCTTTATTTTCAAATGATGCCCAGATAGAGTAAATGGTCGGCGGCGATACCCTCCAGGATGTCGCGCCGCCGGCATTATGTTGCCAGGCGCATGATCTGAGTCTGGCGTGGCGCCTGCCGAGTTCTGTCTGGATTGGCTGATGATACCACACGCCCGTGTTCGTATTGCCGTCAGCTGCGTTTGACGCTGAGGCAATCTGGTCAGGCCCCGCGATCGACGACGTTCGATATCGTCGCCGGCAAGGCCGCCTGATCATCCGCCTGAACGGCGCCGCTGAGCGTTGCCGGTGCCATTGACGAAGACGTCGACGGCGCCCAGCGTCGCCGTCAATGTAGACAGGTCCGTGACCAGCGCGCCCGCGCGGGATCACTTCTGTTATGTCCGCATGGTGGCGACCACGGTGCGCCCACGCCGCGCCAGGTGCAGCGCGGTGGCGAAGCCGATGCCGGCGCTGGTGCCGGTGACGGTGGGTGACGGGCATGGGCGCCATGCTGCCTCCGGGCGGGCGTGGCGTCAAGCGGCGCCGACTTACGGAGCCTCAGCCGCTTCGCCCGGCCGGCGCCTGATCCGCGGGCAGCGCCCGCCTGCTCCACCACGCCGATCGAGGGGCCCATGGAGCCGGACCGCCCGGTCGATCGCCGCTTCCACGCTCGAGGCGTCCTCGAAGCCGAGGACGGGGGACGTGGGGCCGCGGGCGCCGCCACGATCACGGATCCCCGCCACGCATCCGCTCAAGCGCCTGCGCCGCGTGGGCCGCGTGATCGTGGCCGGCGCCCGCGACCCCCACGTTCCCCCGTCACCCGGCTTCGACGACGCCTCGAGCGTGGAGGCGGCGATCGACCGGGCGGGTCCGGTCTGCATGGGCCCGGGCGCCTCGATCGGCGTGGTGGAGCAGGCGGGCATGCCCGCGGATCCGGGGCGCCGGCCGTGGGCCAGAGAGCAACTGAGGGTCCGTAAGTCGGCGCCGCTTCGACGCCACGCCCGCCCCGGGGCAGCATGGCGCCCATGCCCGTCACCCTCGTCACCGGGCACCAGCACCGGCATCGGCTTCGCCACCGCGCTGCACCTGGCGCGGCATGGGTACACCGTTGGTCGCCACCATGCGCGAACCTCGCCAAGGCGGGTCCGCCTCGAGGCGGCCGCGCGCGCGGCGAAAGCCTCGCCGCTGGTCCTTCGTGAGCTGGACGTCACCCGCCAGGATCGATCGACCGCGCGGTGGCGGCGACGCGGGAGCACGAGGGCGCCGTCGACGTGCTCGTGAACAACGCCGGCATCGGCGGGGCGACGCCCTCGAGCTCACGCCCGAGGCGGCGGACACCGGGCGATGTTCGAGGCGAACTACTGGGGCCCGATCCGATGATCCAGGCGGTCTGCCGGCGATGCGCGAGCGGCGGGCCGGATGCATCGTCAACGTCACGTCGATCGCGGGCGCAGTCGCCACCCCGAACCAGATCGCCGTACTCGGCGTCCAAGCAGCGCTGGCCGCCTTGAGCGAGGCGCTGGCCCACGAGGTACGGCCGCCTTTGGGATCCGTGTGGCCATCATCGAGCCCGGCGTCATCCAGACCGCCACTCTCGAGAACTCGGCGGAAGGCGCCACGCGCTACGACAAGGCCCCCGCCGTGGTCGGCAGATCGTATGCGCCGCAAAAAATTTCGGCAAGTCTCTTTCGCTGCCGGCTTCCGCAACCCGGGCCAGCCGGAGACGGTTGCCGCCGCGATCCTGAGGCCATCACCACCGACCGGCCGCGCCTGCGGCTATCCCAGTGGGCGTCGATGCGGGAGGGCCTGGTCGCCGGGCGCGCCCGCATCAGAGCGACGAGGAGTGGGTCGCGATGGGCGGCGAGCTGAGCGACGAGGAATACAACGCCCGCTTCAAGCGCTACTTCGGGATCGAGCCGTAGAAGCCCTGCGCGCGCGGCGCCACCGTCGCGCCATCACCCGGTCGTGCCAAGCGCGGCGAAAGGGGCCGGCGGCCGTGCGCCGGCCGATTGACGGCGGTGGTGTGTCTGGCCTCAGATGCCGCTCTCACCCGAGCTTCGACCTCGCTCGACCCGGGAGGAGCCCGCGCTGATGCGCACCGTCGCAGCGGGCTCATGGGGCGGCCGGTATCCGCATAGCTCAGCGGCGGCCCAATCCCCGGATAGCGAAGGGAGCTGGGCTCGCCCGTTTCTGGGCGAGGAGAGGGTGCCGACGTGTTATCTCTCGCCCTTCTCTTGGCGGATTACCTCATCGAGCGGCGAGGACTCGCGCGCGGGAAGGCATACTTTGGTCACTCTCAAGCTCTCTCGTGAGACTGGCTGAGGGAACTTCGCGCCGGACGATGGGGCTTTGGCCAGGGCGGCTGGCCGCCTGCGCATGGGGACCGACAGCGGAGCTGAGGACCTTTGTCCTGAACTATCCGCTTGGCCGCCGCTCTGCTGATCGCCAGCTGTGCGCCAGTGCCGAAAGACTACCCGCGAACCGAGTCGACGGCGTTCCAGCTCCACGAGTCCACCAGCATAGGCAAGGACCTCGCCGGCCTTGCGGCGTAACACCCCGGCGAATCGGGCTTGGCGATCATCCGGCGGGGGCGCATGGCGTTCACGGCCCGCGTGGCCCTGGCCGATCTCGCCGAAAAGACTCTCGACGTCCAGTACTTCCTCTGGGAACCCGACGCCACCGGACGCATCCTGGCCGACCGCCTCATGCGCGCGGCCGACCGGGGCGTCCGGGTACGGATCCTGATCGACGACGTCAATCTCAATGGATCGCGACGCGGGCATCGCCGCGCTCGACGCGCACCCGAACGTCGAGATCCGGCTGTTCAATCCCTTCGCCACCGCGGGTCGCATCTTCTCGGGTTCTTGACCGACTTCGATCGCGTCAACCATCGCATGCACAACAAGCTCATGGTGATGGACAACGCCCTGGCGATCGTCGGCGGACGCAACATGAGCGATCCCTCCTTCGAGGTGGACCTCGAGCGAACTTCCGCGACCTCGACATCGCGGCGGCTGGTCCCGGTGGTCCGGGATCTGTCAGCGAGTCTTCGACCGATTCTGGAACGGCGACTGGTCCGTACCCATCGCGGCGCTGGTCGACCGGCCCTACACCGAGGCGGACTATCGTGCCCACGTGCAACGCAAACGCGAGGAGATCGCGAAGGGAAGCTATCCGCATCCGCTGGACGAGGACGTTGCCAAGCTCAAGTCGGAGCTCTCGACCATCGTTCGCGGCTTCATCTGGGCCCCCGCGCACGCCGTGTACGACGATCCCGCCTCGATGAGTGACCAGAGCGGGCGCGTGATGCACACGTTGCTGTACCAGAGATTCGACCGGTTGCAGACGGAGCTGCTGATCGAGTCGGCCTTATTTCATCCCGCTCGACCGGGGCGTCGCCAAGCTGAAGGAGCTGGTCGACCGCGGCGTCCGGGTCCGGATCCTCACGAACTCCCCTCGCCTCCAATGACGTCCTCGCCGCCTTCGCCGGATACTCGAAGAAAGGCGCGAAGCCATGGTCCGGAACGGCGTCGAGCTGTACGAGCTCCGCCCGGAGCCGGGGCCGGTGCGCAAGCGGCTGTTCGGCGGCAGCTCAAGAGCGGGTCTGCACACCAAGGCGATCGTCTTCGACCGCAAGGACGTGTTCATCGGCAGCCTCAACCTCGACGCGCGGTCGAGCGCCATCAACACCGAGGCGGGACTCTGTGGAAAGCCCGGCACTCGCCGCGCAGGTGATCGACTTCATGAATGAAGGAGTCGATCCGGATGCCAGCTTCCGACTGGAGCCTCGACAAGGGGGGAAGCTCGCCTGGGTCGCCGAGGACGACGGCACACCGCTACGCTACGACAAGGATCCGATGACGACGTTCCGACAACGGTTCACCGCCGGCTTTATCCGCCTGTTGCCGGTCGACACTCAGCTCTAGCAGCGTCAGTCGAGCAGGACGCGCGCATGCGCGTGCAGCACCGAACGGCTCAGTCCGCGGTTTGCCGAAGCCTCGCGCGCCCGTCCGTTGAGACACGAACGCCGCCCGGCCGGCGCCGCGACTCCAGCAAACCGACCCTCGGTCACCTCAGCTGTGACGCGTTTGCTGCGGCTATCCAGCCGGCTGGTCGGCGCTCACGCCCGGCTCAGTCGTATCCCCAGATCTGGAGCATAGCCGTCGGTGCAGTACCAACGATCTTGTACTCGACCGTCACCGCCTGGAGCCGTGCCTTGCGTCCCGGAGCATCCCTCGGAACCGACTTTCCTCCTGCTTTCACGACTCCGATATCCGTGATCGTGTCGTCGCGGCGATTGTCCCAGCTAAGGATGACCTTCTTGATCTCCACGTCAGCACCTTCGACGCCGATCCTCATCTGCTTGACGTCCTTCGCCCACCGACTGCCTTGACTCTTGATTAGCGTGCCTCGATCGACAGCCTTGATCGTCTGCTCGCCGAGCATGAACCACTCGTCCGCGGCTCTGGCCACGGGGCCCATGAGGACGACGGACGCGACACCGATAATGGCCACCAAAGATCGTACGTTCATTGTTCGCCCTTCTTTCTCATCTCCGTCAGCCGAAGATGGATTCGCCTACCGTTTGCTCCGATTCCGGCAACGCTGAGGAGCACCATGACCCCCTGGCTCTTCGTTTGCCTCCTTTCTTGCGGTCCCAGGGCAAAGCCAGGGAGTGCCGTCTTTGCCTCTGCGCCTCCGTCGAGACGCTCAGGCCGAAGAGCACGGCGCAGGCGTCCCCGCAGGACCACCGCCAACCGGTTCTGACCCAGAGTTCGCAACTCCAGCCCCCAAAACTTGCTAGAATCCGGTCTGGTGGGCAATCAGACCTTAGGCCTACTTGGTGTCAGTATGATCGGCGTCGTTCCGCCCGACGATTGCATGACGCCGTCGGCGCGCTGCCCGCGGCCCGGTACTAGCGTAGTGGCCCTGTGATCTCCGCTCGTGTTGCTCTGGCTGCGCGCGGCCGGACTCGTGGGCCAGGCAATATCGCTCGGCGGGGCGATCTTCGCGCTGGGCGTCTTGCGCCCGGCGCGCACGCGAGCCGCGGCCGGCATCTTCGATCGCGTGCTCACGCTCATCACCTTCGGCGCCCTCCTCGCCGCCGCTGCGCAAGCCGGCGTGCTCGTTGCCCTGGCCAAGGTCCTCGGAGACGATGTCGGCTGGCCGCTGGGCGCCCTGCTCGGCTCGACGGTCGGCGTGATCGGCCTCACCCGCATCGCGGTCGCGCTGCTGGGCGCCGCGGCCGCGCACGCGCTGCGTCGCGATCCAGAATCTTCCGCGCGAAGTATCTGGCTCTTGATGTCGAGCGTCTTGCTTGCCGTCACGGGGGCGCTGGCCAGCCATGCGGTGGGCCGTCTCGACGGAAGTGTCTGGCTCGTGACCGTCGGCGCCCTCCACCAGGCGGCCGCCGCCGCGTGGACGGGCGGGCTCGCGTGCGCCACCGTGGTGGCACTTCGCTCGGCGCCCGGGGCCCCGGACACGTGGCTCAGGCCGTTCTCGACGCTCGCGCTCGCCGCGGTGGTCGTCCTTGCCCTGACCGGCGGCGCGCTTTCTCTCGCCTACATCGCCACGCCGGCCGCCGCCATCGGCACGTCCTACGGAGCCATGACCCTCACGAAAATCGTCCTCTTCGCCGCGATGCTAACCCTGGGCGTGCTCAACCACCGCGCCCTGCATGGCCGACTTGCTGCGGGAAGCCGGCTCACGTCGCGGGCGACGACGGCCCCTGACCCAGCCCGATCGGGCTCGATGCTGTTGCGTCGACGTCTGGAGGTGGAAGCGGGGCTCGCCATCGTGACGCTCTTCCTCGCCGCGTCGATCGGCTCCGCCCCGCCGGCCGCGGACGTACGAGATGAGCGGGCAACGCTGTCAGAGATCCGCAGCGTGTTCACGCCCCAATGGCCCCGGCTCCAGGCGCCTAGCTTGGCCGAGCTCTCCGCGGCCACGGCTCTCGGGGACCCTTCCACGCCTCACTCGGCCGAGGAGGCGGCCTGGTCAGAGTTCGGCCATCATGTTTCCGGCCTGTTCGTCTTAGCCATGGGAGTGCTCGCCATGCTGGAGCGGACCGGACGGGCTCCGTGGGCCCGGCATTGGCCCCTCCTCCTCATCGGGCTGACCGGCTTCGTCGCGTGGAACATGGACCCGGAGGGCTGGCAAACCGGGCGGATCGGCTTCTGGGAGCACCTGCTGGGTCTCCGAGGTCCTGCAGCACCGCATTTTGCTCGCTTTCACTGCGATTCTCGGAGTCGCCGAGTGGCGGGTGCGGAGCGGCCGGCATCCCGAATCCCGCTGGCGCTATGTCTTTCCGTTCGTCTGCATTGGAGCCGGCATCTTGCTACTGTCCCACGCCCATGAGGTATCCAATGCCAAGTCGGCCTTCCTGATCGAGCTCACGCACCTGCCCCTCGGCCTCGTCATTCTGGTGGCCGGCTGGTCGCGCTGGCTCGAGCTGCGCCTGTCGCCGCCGGACGACCGTGCGCCCGGGCGGCTCTGGGGACCTGCCTTGACCGTGTTCGGGCTGCTCCTGCTCTTCTACCGTGAAGCCTGACCGGATAAGCGCTCGCGCCACGCTTGCGCGGCCCGGTCAGCTGCCCGCGGCGTCCAGCCGCCAGGTGCCCGCCGGCCCATCAGGCTCCAGGCAATGCCCGATTCGGAGCGCGCTCCTCGAGCACTGGCGCTATCCCGGCAATCTTCGCCGCGGTGATCCTCGGGAACCTCGGCCTGCCTATCCCTCGAGGAGACCGTCCGCCCTCGGCGGCTTCCAGCGGGGCGAATTGAAATCTGCCGACCGTGATTGCGGTCGGCGTACTGGCGGCGATCGTCGGGGACAACATCGGCCACTGGCTGGGCCGTCGCTATGGCCGGCGCTCGAGCGCCAAGCGTCGGCAATATTCGGCCAGCGCGGACCCGACTGATGGTCGCGCGTTCATGGCTCGGTACGGCGGATTCGCGGTGTTCTCGGCCTGGTTCGTACCCGGCGCCCGGTTCCTGGCCGGGCCGGCGGCGGGTGCCAGGTGATGCCGCCGCAATAATGCCCGTCGTCGCCAACACGCTCGGCGCGCCGCCCAGTGCCCTACGCGGGGCCTCGGCTACGCGGTCATTACGCCGGGCAGGGCAGCACGTGATCGAGGGATTGGTGGGACGGGCTGGTCCACCTGTGGTGTTGGCCATCGCGCTCCCGACCCTCGCGCTCATCGGGCGCAGCCTGCTTCGGCGCAACCGCTAGCTGGAGGGCGTGACGAGGTCGGCCTGCGTGGCTTCGGCACGGAATACGTCGCGTCCGCGTTGGCAGCGCCTTCCCACGCGAGGTAGCGCGCGCATCGCGGAGGAACGTATGGCCTCCCCGCGTCTTTCCATTAACCGCTGCATCGCCTGCAACAGCGCCATCAGGTCGGCCATCTCCTGCGCCCGGATCGTCGGCCACGCCGCGCGACCGCCCCCGGGGCCGGCGCGTCACGGTCGTGGTTCCAGAGACTGTGGCGAGCACCGCGGCGCGGGAGTCGTGAGCCTTCGGTGCGCGCGGAGATCGCTCGCCGCCTTGCCGCGCTCCCCGTAGATGCAGACGAGACACCCCCTTGTCGGCCATCACCCGCCAGCCGCGGTTCAGGTTGCCGGCCTGGCGAAGTACCTTGTCGCGTCGAGGTAGGCCAACAGATCAGCCATATCCTCGGCGGAGAGCTGAGGCGTGGCTCTCCCATCTCGGGCTTCCGCGCCGCCTGCATGGCCGGGGCCTTGTCCCAGAGCGCGGCGGCGAACTCGATCGGGCTGCGCCGCGTGCCGCGCCCGACCAGTGAAGGGCCGACGTTCTCGGCGATGGGATGGCACTGCGCGCATCCCTTCTCTCCGAAAAGCAGCCGCCCCCTGCTCCGCGCTCCCGGCGAGGAGATAGACGGGACCATAGCTCCTGCCCGTCGCCGCGACAGAAAGGCCAAGAAATACGGAGCTCTGCTCCCGCCAGGGAGAGTGGGCGAGCGGATGCCCTGGCCTTCATGGTCTCGGCCATCCGGGAGCCGTGGAATTCCACATCGCCGCCGCCACGTATAGCGGCGACGAGAACTGCTTGAAGATGTCGACGCCCGGGCCCATCGGTGTTGCCAGCGCGCCCCTCCACCGAGTGGCACACGATGCATTTCTTCTCGGTGAAGAGGCTCTTTCCCCACTTCCGGGCGCCCGGGTTTGTCGAAGTAGTGGAGGGGTAGAGATAGGTTGCCAGGTCACCCGCTTGCTGCGGGTCGAGCTTGACGCGCGGGGATGCCCATTTGCGCCGTATCTGCGCCGTCATGTGCGGCAAATGATCCCACAGCGAGGAGGCGAGGCCGAAGTAGGAGCGCGCGCGTGGTCTTCGGCAAGGTCCGGCCCGACCTGCCTCTTTCCCGGCGATGGCGTGGCATTTGACGCAGCCGGCAGTCTCGAAAGCCCGGGCTCCTGCGCCACTGGGTCCGCCGGCTGGGCACACCGGCTCATGGAGCTGCGGGCGGGAACACTATGAGCGCTGCGATCGTCACCATTGTGGAGCGTCAGGGCATGAGGTATGACAATCCTTTCTCGGACGTACCGTCGGTTACGGCCGGCAGATTCCAACCGGGTCGTCGGAAAGGGCAAAATGAAGCATTTGCACGATTTCACGGGACCAGCGTACCGGGGCGGCGCCTGGCGGGGCAGTGGAAGGCGGTCAGCGAGCGCGGCGCGCGGTACAACTGGCGGGTGGGCTCACGCGACACCGTGGAGGCGACGTTCCATGGAGCAATTGGTCAAGGAGGTCATGCCGCGCTTCGAGGACCTCGTCCCGAAGTAGCGGAACGGACGGCCGAGGGCCGAGCGCCCGCCAGGGCGTCATGACGGGGGCGGATCGTCGCGGCCCGGCACCGCGGGCAGGACGATGCGGAAGACGGCCCCGCCCTCGGCGTCGTTCTCCGCCCAGATCTTTCCGCCGTGCGCGCGCACGATGGTGCGGCTCACCGACAGGCCCATGCCCATCCCCGTCGGCTTCGACGTGACGAAGGGATCGAAGATCGAGGCCCACCTTGTCGGCCGGGATGCCCGGCCCGTTGTCGGCCACCTCGACCTGCACCCAACGCCCGTCGTGCACGCGCGTGCGCACCACCAGCCGTCCCGCGCGATCGGGCGCGTCCGCCATGGCGTCGAAGGCGTTCATCACGAGATTCAAGAGGACCTGCTGCAGCTGAACGCGGTCGCCCGACACCAGCAGGAGCCGGGGCGCGAGATCGCGGTGGACGACGACATTCCGGAGCAGGGCGTCGCTGCCCACCAGGGAGATGACGTCGGTGATCAGGTTGTTGAGCAGCAGCGGGCGACGTTCGGCAGCGCCCTTCTTGAAGAGGGAGCGCAGATGCTGGATCACCTGGTCCGCGTGCTGGTCCGGAAGGATGATGTCCTCGAGGATCTCGCCCAGGTCGTTCTCGGTGTGCTTGCCCGAGGCGATGAGGCGGAGGCCGGCCGCGGCATTGGCGCGTATCGCGGTCAGCGGCTGGCTCAGCTCGTGGACGATGGCCGCGCTCAGCTCGCCCATGGTCGCGACGCGTGAGATGTGGGCCAGGTCCTGCCGCAGGCCCTGCGTCTCCATCTCCGCGCGGCGCCGCTCGGTGATGTCGACGATCGGAGGCCACGACCAGCAGGCCGTCCGCGGTGGTGATCGGATTGAGGCCGATCTCGACGGCGACCTCGCTCCCGTCCTTGCGGCGCGCGAACAGAGGGCGACCCGATCCCATGACCCGCGCTTCCGGCTTGCCCTCGAACTCCTTCCGCCAGATGAAGTGATCGTGGCGGGCTCGCACGGGCACCAGCATCTCGATGGGTTCTGCGGCGAGCTCGTCCCGCGTGTAGCCGAAGAGCTTCTCCGCTTCGGCGTTGACCAGCACGATCCGGCCACTTTCCTCGACCATGACCATGGCGTTGGGCGCCGCTTCGAATACCTGACGGAACTTCTCCTCGGCGCGCAGGCGCTCGGTGATGTCCGAAGCACGACCCGATATAGCCGGTGAAGGTCCCCTCCGCGTCGTGCCGGGGCACCCCGTGATCCGCGATCCAGCGGTATTCGCCGTCGTGTCGACGCAGCCGGTACTCGCAGCTCGAACGGGCGGCGCGCGCCGAAGGCCTCGGCATAGGTCTCGAGACGGCGCGACCGATCGTCGGGAGTGCACGCCGTCGAGCCCATCCGTCCCCCATCTCCTGCTCGACCGTGCGGCCGGTGAACTCGAGCCAGGGCCTGTTGAAGAACGTGCGCCGCTTGTCGGGTCCCGCCATCCAGATGAGCACGGGGGCCGAGTCGGCGACGGTCCGGAACCGAGACTCGCTCTCGAGCAGGCGCTCCTCGCCGCGCTTCCGATCCGTGATGTCCACCGAGGCGCCGCTCCACCGTCGACCGTCGGCGTCCGGCCCTCCGTCGTGATGCCCCCGCGTGCCGATCCAGCGCTCGACACCGTCCGGCCGCACGATCCGATACTCCAGGTCCAGCTCGAGGCCCTCCGCACCGACTGATCGATGGGCGCGCGACCCGCTCCCGATCGCCGTGGGTGGACCAGGCTGAGGAACGTCGCGTACTTCAGGTCGTCATCGGGGCCGATGCCGAAGACCTCGCGGAGCCGGGGCGTCCCCACGCGTGGCCGGACGCGAGGTCGAGGCCCCAGACCGGCCCGCGCAGACTCCGCGGCCAGGTGCACGCGCCTCTCACTCTCGCGCAACGCCCGCTCCACGCGCCGCCGCCGCGCGAGGTTCAAGCGCGAGCTGGGCGATCAGTGCCGCCTGGATCAGGCCCACGGCGAGAGCGCCGATGATCGATCGCCAATGTCGCTGCCAGACCGTCGGTTCCCGAAACTCCACACGGCTGCCTGGCGGGAGCCGATCCTCCGGGATGTTCCAGCGCTGGAGCTCCCGCCAGTCATACCGTGGCTTCTGCGCCTCGATGATCCGCGGCGGGTGGCCCGACACGGGATCGCCCCGCAGGATTCGGATGGCGACGCGCGCGCTCTCCTCGCCTTCCAGCTCCGCCTGGTAGAGGCGGCCGCCGACGATGCCCAGGCCAAGCTGGTTCTGGAAGATGCCGTTGATGGGGGCGTTCGCGGCCGCCTGGAGGCGCTGGAGGGCCTGGTCCTGGTTGTAGGTCACTCCGCGCGCGTCCCGCACGAGCAGGGCCAGCAAGATGAACGAGCGCGGGGGCAAGGAGGCCACCGGCGGAGCATCTCTTCGAAGGACAGATCGTTGAGCCACGTGAAGGTCACGCGATCGGAGAACCGCGCGAACTCCCGTTGAAGGTCTTGGTCCAGAATTGCTCGAGCGGCGACGCCCCGATCACCACCACGATGTTGGTCGTGTCCGGCTGGAGCTGCAGGATGTCCTCGACGAGGCCGGGCAGGTCGAAGTTCTCGCCCACGAACGTGGCATTGCCTCCGAGGTCGGGCGGCAAGGTCCGGCGGTCCATCCCGGTATAGATCACCGGGGTGCGAGGGAACAGGCGATCCCGATACTTCACGACGAAGCGCCCCGCCGGCGATCCCACCGGCGCGACCAGGTCCGGCTGCCACTTCGCGAGCCGCTTGAGCAAGAGCTGGACGAGCGCCTCCTCCATGTCGGGCTCGCGTGTAGCGCGCCATGCCGAGGGAGACCTCGTCGAGATCGATGGCCTCGCCCATCTCCGCCGCCAGGGTGGCCTCGAACGCGGTGGAGTGGGTCGTGAACGGCGGCGTGCCGGCGCCGAAGGAATTGACGATCCAGGACCCGCTTTGCGTCAGCGGCGGCTGCCCCGTCTCCGCGCACGTGAGCAGGAGCAGGAGCAGCCCGAGCGCGCACCGGCCGACGACCCGCATCGCAAGATAGCGTCTCGTCGAAGGGTCCCGGCGAGCCTCAGGAGCTTCAAGCTCAAGGTGCGCCACCGGAAGCCGAGACCTGCGAGATAAGTGACAGTTTTGCCCGGATAGGTTACAGTTCGGCGCTCCCCTGGCCGGCGATGGTACACTCTTCCCGCTGATTTCTCACGCAGTTAGACTCACGGAAGCGTTTGCGGCGCCGGTGCACGCCCCGGACTTCAAATCCGGTGTCCGGCTCTAGACAAGTCTGAAGGTGGGTTCGACTCCCACACGCTTCCGCCAGCACCTCGAGCAGCGCGGAGGCGGAAGCCGCGAGGAGACCATGGCCAAGCCGAAGAGGAAGGGCACGGGGAGACGAGCCAGGGGCCGTCGCGCGCGGTACGGCGCCAGCGCCGGACGCATCATCGGGATCGTCGGCGGCGTGATCGGGGCGGCGGCGGTGGTGGGTACTTCGCCTATCAGTGCCTCGGCCGAACCTGCCCGGCGATGTCCTTCGCCGACCTGGGCAACTGAGCACATTGCAGACCGCAGGCCGAGCCGCACGTCGCCGTACAACTCGGAGCCGCCGACCTCGGGCCCGCACCTGCCGTACATCGCGCCCTGGGGCATCCACACGCGCCGATCGTCGAAGCGAGCTGCAGGTCCACAATCTGGAGGACGGCGGCGTGATGGTGCAGTACCACTGCCCGTCCGGCTGCCCGGAGCTGGTGGACAAGCTGGCCGAGATCGTGCGAGCGCTACGACACGCCAGGTGTCCTGGCCCCGTATCCGACGATGAAGACGCGCATCGCGCTCACCGCCTGGACCCGGCTGGACGCCTTCGACGAGTTCGACGAGGCGCGCATCGTCCGCTTCATCGAGCAGCTATCGCGGAGATCGACCATCACAAGCGGTAAGATAGCGGCATGAGGCGCGCCCCGCGTCGTCGACTCCTCGTGGCCCTGCCGCCGGGCTGATCGCTGGCCGGGGCCGGCAGCTGCTCGCGGCCGCTTGTGTCGCCCATCCTCCGCCCGCCCTACCGCGACCAGATCCGCGGCGGCCTACGATCGCGACCTGGCGGGCCGCTCATCCGCGCGCTCGCCCACGAGAACGTGCCGCTGCGCGCGGTGGCCAGGACTCCGGCGTGCATGGCCTCCGACGACATCCATGTCGCCGATCGGGGTCTGCGCCGACTGCGGCCGGCTCGGCGACGTGCGGGCTCGAGGGCGACGGCCACTGATGTCTTCACCGCTGTTCGTCCAGGCCCAGGCCAGCAGCGTCCACCGACGTGCAGGTCAACGCCAAGATGCGCACCCAGGCCTGTCGGCGCGGGGGCTCCGGCAGGTTCAAGCCCGAGCCGCGTCTACCCGTGTGTGTCCACCGGGCGCGCTGGGAGGCGAACCTGATGGACACGCGTACGCCGGCTGGTGAAGGAGTAGACGGCGGTGCCGCCCCGGCTGCCCGAGCTCGATCAAGCGCGCGCGCCGCGCTCGCGCTCGAGCGCGACCGGCTCGTCACCGAGCTGGCCCGCGAGTGGACGGGCGCCTTGCGCGGCCAGGGGTTTTCGCCCAGCGACCTCGACGAGCTCTGGGCCGGCTCTCACCGAGGAGGCGGTGCGGCGGCTCCTGCCGGGATAGCCGCCGAGGGCGTGAGCCCGGAGGCGTTGCGCCGCGAGGCCAACGAGGTGATCGCGCGGGTGAAGGAGCGCGTGGAGACGGGCCTGCCGCGGGCGGGTAGGCCGGCGGGCGCGGCGCCGCGACCGCGGCGGAGGTCCAGGCGCTGCTCCGCGGGCTGCCCTCCGTGACGCGGTGCTCACCGCGCTGGAGGGCGATCCGGCGCTCGCCGCCCTGCCGCATGCCCGGCGCGCGAACGCGGCGCGGGAGGCGATCGCGCGCGAGCGCCAGCGCCTCCTCGCCGCCGCCACTGCCGCCGCCGGACCGGTCGCGCCCGCGATGCCGCGGCCCTCGCGCGCGTGGTGCGGGCCGGCCTGACCCGCGCCGGCGCCTTTTCGCTCACGCGCGTGATCAACGCCACCGGCGTGGTGCTGCATACGAACCTGGGCCGCGCGCTCCTGTCGTCGCTGGCGGTGGAGCGGCTGGGCGTGGTCGGCGGCCGCGCTACTCGAACCTCGAGATGGACATCGCGCGGACAGGAGCGCGGCTCCCGCTACTGCCACGTGGATGCGCTGCTGCGGCGGCTCACCGGCGCCGAGGGCTCGCTGGTGGTGAACAACTACGCCTGCCGCCGTGCTGCTGGCGCTCGAGACCTCGCGCCGGGGCAAGGAAGTCATCGTCTCGCGCGGCGAGCTCATCGAGATCGGCGGCGAGTTCCGCATCCCCGACATCATGCGGCGCTGCGGGGCGCCGTGCTGCGCGAGGTCGGGCGCCACCAACCGGACGCCACCTGCAGCGACTACGCCGAGCGCCATCGGCCCCGAGACCGGCCTGCTCCTGAAGGTCCACACCTCCAACTACCGGGTGATCGGCTTCACCGCCGCGGTGTCCTCGCGGGAGCTGGCGGAGCTGGGCGCGAGCGCGGCATTCCCGGTGATGGAGGATCTGGGCTCGGGCTCGCTGCGTCGACCTGCGCCCCTACGGCTTCCCGTACGAGCCGACCGTGCCAGAGGTCGTGGGCTCCGGCGTCGATCTGGTGTCCTTCTCCGGCGACAAGCTGCTGGGCGGGCCCCAGGCGGGCATCGTGGTGGGCCGTGCGGGCGCCATCGAGCGGCTCGCCAGAAGAACCCGCTCAACCGCGCGCTCCGCATCGACAAGTTCACGATCGCCGCGCTGGAGGCGACGCTCTACGCCTACGAGGCGGGGACCGCGCTGGAGACCATTCCCACGCTGCGCGCTCCTCACCGAGCCGCTGCACGCAGCATCCGCGCGGCGCGCCCGCGCGCCTGCTCGCGGCCGGCTGCCGCCGGTGACGCAAGCGGCCGCGCTCGGCGCCGCGCTGATCGAGACGACGCTCCCAGGTCGGCGGCGGCGCGCTGCCCACGGTGGAGCTGCCCGACGGTCGCGCTCGCCCTCGGCGCCGCCGACGCGGCGCCGCAGGCGCTCGACGAGCGCTGCGCGCCGGCGCAGCCACCCGTGCTCGGCCGCGTGGCCGGACGACCGGCTCCTCCTCGACTGCCGGACGATCCTGCCCGCCGACGTCCCGGATCTGGCCCGCGCGCTGTCGTCGCTGTAACGCGTCATGCCTGACTCCAAGCCACGTCGTCGTCGGCACCGCCGGGCACATCGACCACGGCAAGACCTCGCTGGTCAAGGCGCTGACCGGCACCGATACCGATCGGCTGCCGGAGGAGAAAGCCCGCGGCATCACCATCGATCTCGGCTTCGCCTTCCTCGAGGAGCCCGGCGGCCTGACCATCGAGATCGTGGACGTGCCCGGCCACGAGCGCTTCGTCAAGAACATGCTGGCCGGCGTCGGGCGGCATCGACCTCGCGCTGCTCGTGATCGCCGCCGACGAGGGCGTGATGCCGCAGACGCGCGAGCACCTGGCCATCTGCTCGCTGCTGCACATCAAGAGCGGCCTGGTCGCGCTGACCAAGACCGACATGGTCGAGCCCGACTGGCTGCGAGCTGGTGCGACGACGACGTGGCCGGCCTCGTGCGGCGGCACCTTCCTCGCCGGCGCGCCCGATCGTCCCGGTGTCGTCGAAGACGGGCGCGGGGCTGCCCGAGCTGCGGGCGCGCCGCTGGCGCGCTGGCGCGCGCCGTGCCCACGCAAGGCGCCGACCAGACGCCGCGCCTGCCCATCGACCGCGTGTTCACCGTGCAGGGCTTCGGCACCGTGGTCACGGGCACGCTCACGGCGGGTCGCCTGGCGCGTCGACGAGCGGGTCGAGGTCTATCCGCGCGGCGGCTCGAGAGAGTGCGGGGCCTTCAGGTGCACGGCCACGCGGTGCCGAGCGCGCAGCGCGGGCCAGCGCACCGCCGTCAACCTGCAGGGCGTCGAGCGCGACGGCCATCGAGCGGGGCGACGTGGTCGGCGCCCGCCGGGACGCTCGTGCCGATCGGTGCTGGTGGACGCCACGCGTGGAGCTGCTCAGCCGACGCGCCGCGGCCGCTGCAAGCCGCGCGACCGCGTGCGCTTTCACGTCGGCACCCAGCGAGGTGATGGCGCGCGTGCTGCTGCGTCGAGCGAGACCGGAGCTCGCCGCAGGGCCGCGCACGTTCGCGCGCTTCCGGCTGGAGGCGCCGCTGGTGGCGCTGCCCGGCGACCGCTTCGTGATCCGCTCCTACTCGCCGATCGTCACCATCGGCGGCGGGACTCTGCTCGACGTCGCGCCGCCGCGCTTCAAGCGCAAGGCGCCCGCGCCTCGGGCCCACCTCGACGCTGCTGGCCACGGGCTCGCCGGCCGACGTGGTGGAGGAGCATCTGCGCCAAGCCGGCGCGGCAGGCGCGCGGCTCATCGATCTCCGCGCCCGCACGCCGTTCGGTCCCGAGCAGCTCCGCGCGCTCTGCTCGAGGGGCTCGCGAAGTCCGGGGCGGTGGTGGCGGTGGACCGCGAGCGCTTATCTCCACCGGGACGCGAGCGACCGGCTCCGCGCGCGCCACGCTGGGGCTGCTCGGAGGCCTTTCACGCCGAGCACCCGCTGCGCAGCGCGGGCATCTCGCGCGAGGAGCTGCGCAGCCGGGCGGGCAACGCGCAGGAACAGCGTCTTCGCCGCTCCTGACGGCGCTCGAGTCGGAAGGCGTGGTGCGCAGCGAGCGGGACCAGGTGCGGCTGGCCTCGCACAGCATCCGGCTGTCCCCCGAGCAGCAGCGCGTGGTGGATGGGGTGGAGGCGGACTTCCGCCGGCGCCGTCGCCGCGCCGCCGGGGTGGAGAGGAGACGCTCGCCAGGTCTGGCGTCAAGGGCACGGAGCAGCACGAGCTCTTCCAGCTCCTCGTGGCCGACCGGAAGCTGGTCCGGGTGCAAGGAGTCGCTCTACTTCCACGCGGCCGCCCTCCAGGAGATCCAGGACACGCTGGTGGCCCATCTGCAAGGCCAAGAAGGAGCATGGGCCCCGCCGACATGAAGGACTTCCTCGGCGTCAGCCGCAGGTACGCCATTCCGCTGATGGAGTATTTCGACGCCCAGCGCGTGACTGTCCGGCAGGGCGAGCGCCGGGTGCTCCGCGGCTCTAGCGCGCTTCAGCCCGCTCAGCCGGACGCCCTCCACGATGCGCCGGTTGGCGACCAGGAAGACCAGCAGCAGCGGCAAGGCGCTCAGCGCGGCGCCCGCCATGATGGGGCCGTACGATTCCGAGCTATAGGCGCCGCGCAGCAGCGCCAGCGCCACCGGCAGCGGGAACATCTCCGCCTTGTTGCACCGCGATGAGCGGCCAGAGGAAGTCGTTCCACGCAGAGCGGAAGGCGAAGATGGACCAGCGCCGCGAGCACCGGCTGCGAGAGCGGCAGCACGATCTTCGAGAAGACTGTGCCACGTGTTCGGCTCCGTCGATGCGCGCGGCGTCCTCCGAGCCTCGCCCGGCATGGTGAGGAAGAACTGCCGGAGGAGGAAGACGCCGAAGGCGAAGCGTCATGGCCGCCTCGGGCACGATGAGCCCCTGATAGGTGCTGAGCCAGCCCAGCCGCTGCGCGAGCACGTACTGCGGCACCAGCACCACCGCGTTGGGGATCATCAGGCTGCCCACGATCATCACGAAGCACGAGGTTCCGGCCCGGGAAGCGCATGCGGGCCAGGGGATACGCGGCCAGCGCGCTCGTGCCGACCACGAGGGCGACCGGTCCCGAGGGAAATGATGATGCTGTTGACGGAAGGCCCGCCCGATCCGCGCGGTGCGCGAAGCTGCTGAAGAGCACCTCGACGGTAGTGCTCGAGCGGTGGCCGGCCACGGAATCCACTCCGGAGGCACCCGGATGATGTCCGGTGTGCTTGAGGGAGGTCACCACCACCCACATCACCGGCAGGAGCCAGAGCACCGCGAGCGCGCCGAGCCCGACGGTGAGCGCCAGCCACCTGGAGGTCCCGGTGTCGCGGCACGCGAGGCCCTCAGTATTCCGTGTGGCCGCGCAGGAGGCGGAACTGCAGCACGGAGAAGACCAGGATGATGGCGAAGAGCACCCAGGCCATGGCCGAGGCGGAGCCGAACTGGAAGAAGTTCTGGAACGCGGTCTCGTACGAGGTGCTGGACCACGGTGCGGGTGGCATCGCCCGGGGCCGCCCTGGGTCGAGGACGAAGACCTGCCCGAAGATCTGGAACGAGCCGATCATGTGGGTGACGAAGACGAAGAGCAGCACCGGGCGCAAGAGCGGCAGGGTGATGGCCCAGAAGCTGCGGATGGCGCCGGCGCCGCCGAGCGCGGCCGACTCGTAGAGGTCGCGCGGAATGTCCTGGAGCCCCGCGAGGTAGATCACGAGGTAGTAGCCGGTCACCCACCACACCGTGGTGACGATGATCACCCACATCGCGGTGGCCGGCTCGGCCAGCCAGGAGCGGGCGGGCCCGCCCAGCGCGCGCAGGTAGTAGTTGAACGGGCCGACCACGGGATCGAGGAGCCAGAGCCAGGTCAGCCCCACCGTGACCACGGAGAGCGTGAAAGGGAAGAAGAACGCGCCGCGCAGGATGGTCCGCATGGCACCGCGGTTGAGCGCCACCGCCAGGAGCAGCGGGATGGCCAGAATCGGCAGCGTGCTGCCCACCGTGTAGAACGCGGTGTTGCAGCAGGCTCGCGTGGAAGCGCGTGTCGTCGAGCAGCCGCTCGTAGTTGGCGAGCCCGACGAAGGCCTGGACCGGACGGCCCAGGCGCGCGTTGGTGAAGGACAGGCGCAGGCCGTCGAGCAGGGGATAGAGGCGGAAGGCGGCGAAGAGCAGCAGGCCCGGGGCCAGGAAGCAGATACGCGGTCAGCCAGCCCCGCCGGGACACGGTCCCCCCGCGTTGCCCGCGTCTCATGAGCGGGCGCGTCGCTCGCCGGCGCGCTGGCTAGACGGGGAGCGCGTTGATCTGGCGGGCCAGGTCCTCCATCGCGGCCCGTGCCGGCTTCTGCGCCGATGTAGACGCTCTCGATCACCGGCCGGGTCAGGTTCTCGGCCGCCACCCACTGCGGCGGTCGGCTGGCCGACCTGCCAGTTCGGCGCCTGGGACAGGAGCAGCGCGGAGCACCGGGTCGGCGGCGATGCGCGGGTCACTGTGCGCCTTCCGCGACGCCGAGACCTGGCCGGCCTTGAGCGTCCACTCCGCCACGTGGTCGGTCATCCAGCGGATATGCGTCCACGCCGCGTCGCGCTTGGCGGCCTCGGCCGCCTTCGGCTTGGGGAAGGTGAACTGGTGCGGCATCGACCAGACCACCGGCTGCTTGAAGAGCCGCGGGACCGGCGCGGCGGTGAAGTCGACCTTGGCCTCGCGGAGCCCGGTGAAGTTCCAGGAGCCGGCGATCCACATGCCGAGCTTGCCGGCGATGAAGGCGTCGCGGCAGCTCGCGTTCGACGGCGGCGCGATCTTGAGCGGCGAAGAGACTGGCCCAGAACTCGGCCACCTCGACCGCGGCGGGGTCGGCGAGGGCGGAGCGCTTGAGATCCGGCGTGAAGACGTTGGCGCCGTTCTGCCAGAGCAGGTTGTGGAAGCCCCAGGTGTAGCGGCCGGGGTCCACCGTCCCGATGCGCGAAGCCGAAGCTGTCGCCCTTGGCCATCTGCTTCGCCATCGCGATGAGCTCGTCGCGGCTGCCCGGCACCTGGGCCGCCCGTCGGAGCCCACGAGCCCGGCTTCCTTCATCACCTTCACGTTCAGATAGAGAAGGTGCTGCGGCACGTCGAGCGCGATGGAGTAGCGCTTGCCCTCGTAGGTGCCGCCCTGCCAGGTGGCCGGCAGATAGTCGGCGGCGCGGAAGCCCTTGCTGCCGAGCACGCCCTCGTCGATGACCTCGAGCACGCCGTCGCTGGCGAAGTGCGGCACCTCGACGGTGTGGATGAGGGCCAGGTCGGGACCTTCGCCCGCGGGCACCGATGACCTGAAGCTTCGCGTAGAGATCCGCCCACGGGATGCGCTGCTGCTCGATCTGATGCCGGTCTCGCGTGTGAACTGGTCGATCAGCTCGTCCATCACCTTGCCGTCGGCGCCGGTGAGGCCGTTCCAGTAGGTGATGGTCGGCCTTGGCCTGCGCGGCGGCGCGCGCCGGCGCCGCGCGGCGACGAGCACGGCGCCGCTCCCGCGGCCGGACAGGAACTCCGACGGCTCACTCCGAGCGGGCTTCTCGCTCGATGACGCCTGCGCGGCCACCGCGTGCTCTCCCTGCGCGGCTCCGCGCGCGCGGCCCGACCTAGGCGCGCACTCGCGGCATGTCAAACCCCGCGTTGACAGGGCGGAGGCGGGCTCCTAGACTCCCGGCGCGGACATCACGGGACGGGAGAGGAGCTCCATGGCGCGCATCGGCATCGATCTCGCGCGGCGCATCGGCACCGTGGACCGGCGGATCTTCGGCAACTTCATCGAGCATCTCGGCCGCTGCATCTACGGCGGCATCTACGAGGAAGGCTCGCCGCTCAGCGACGCGCGAGGATTTCGCACGGACGTGCTGGAGGCGGTGCGGCCGCTCCGCGTGCCGCTCCTCCGGTGGCCCGGCGGCAACTTCGTCAGCGGCTATCACTGGCTCGACGGCGGTCGGGCCCAGGACCAGCGCCCGCGGCGCACCGAGCTCGCCTGGTACGCGGAGGAGTCGAATCGCTTCGGGACGCTCGAGTTCATCGAATACTGCCGGGAGATCGAGGCCGAGCCCTTCATCTGCGTGAACATGGGCTCAGGCACCATGGACGAGGCCCAGGCCTGGGTGGAGTACTGCAACGGCACCGGCAAGACCTCGTGGGCGAATCTCCGCCGCCAGCACGGCCACGCCGAGCCCTACCGCGTCAGCTACTGGGGGCTGGGCAACGAGATGTACGGGAGCTGGCAAATCGGGAACCTCAGACGCGCACGACTACGTGAAGAAGGCGCGCGCCTTCGCCACCGTGATGAAGCGCACCGATCCGTCCATCCAGCTCATCGGCTGCGGGCAGAACGGGTGGAACGACGTGGGACGAGATCGTCCTCGGCGGGCTCGCCGACCTCATCGACTTCCACAGTATCCACCTCTACACGGGCAGCGCCGACCACTACACCACGGTGTTCCAGTCGCACCAGGCGGAGCGTGCGGTGCGCATCTGCGCGGCGCTCATCGAGCGGGTCCGCGCTACGCCCAGCAGATCGCCCATCCCATCGCACATCGCCTTCGACGAGTGGAACGTGTGGTATCGGACGCGGAGCCACGAGGACCGAGTGGGCGGTGTGGAGGAGCGCTACAACCTCACCGACGCCCTCGCCGTCGCGACCTACCTCAACGGCTTCGTCCGCCACTGCCGACGCCGTGAAGATCGCCAACTTCGCCCAGCTCGTGAACGCGATCGCCCCCATCTTCACGAGCCCGCAGGGGTTCTTCCTCCAGACCATCTATCACCCGCTCCGGCTCTACGCCGAGCACACTCCTGGAGATCGGGCTCGACGTCCATGTGAGCGGCGAGACCTATGATCTGCCGCCCGCCCAGGAGACGAGGCAGCATGGGCCGAGTCCACCACGTTTCGGATCTCGGCCCGTTCACCTTCCTCGACGCCTCCGCTACCTGCGATGCCGCCGGACGGCGGATCACCGTGACCGTGGTGAACCGGGACCGCGACCGGGCCCATGCCGCCACCGTCGATCTGGGCGGCGGCGGCGGCCACCGGCGGCCTCGCGGTGACCGAGGTCAATGGGCCCGACGTGACGGCGACCAACTTCCTTCGAGCGCCCGCGACTGGTGGACGCGCGCGAGAGCCGCGTGGAGCGCGGCGGGGGGCGATTCGACTACGAGTTTCCCGCCCATTCGCTGACGGTTCTGCGCTTCGCGGTGACCGCCTGACCCGTCGTCGGCGCCCCGGCGGCCACGTTGACAACCCCGGGGCAGCGCGTAGTGTAAGGACGCGTCGCGTAAAGGAAAGGAGCCTCACGATGTTCGGTCTTGGGTATCAAGAGCTACTGCTCATTCTGGTGATCGTGCTGATTCTCTTCGGAGCCCAGCGCCTGCCGGATCTCGCGCGCTCGCTGGGTTCGAGCGTGAAGGAATTCAAGAAGGGCGTCACCGAGTTGAACAAGGACGACAGTCCGGCGTCGAAGAAGGACGACGAGAAGAAGTCCTGACACCACCTGCCCGATAGACGCCTTCCCCGTCGCACTCGATGCCCGCTGACCGCTATGCCGTAGGGATAGACCTCGGCGGGAGCAAAGCTGCGCGGCGGCCTCCTTCCGAATCGGGCCAGCTGGTCGCCGCGCGTGGAGACCTGACCGAGGCGTGGAAGGGAACGTCCAGCGTCCTCGCCAGCCTCAAGCGCATCGTCGCCGAGCTGCTGGACTCCACCGATCGCTCCCGCGTCACCGGCATCGGCATCGCGGCCGCGGGGCAAATCCATCCCCAGACCCACGCCGTGGTCTACGCGCCCAATCTGAAGTGGACCAATGTCCCGCTGCGCGACGAGATCGAGTCGCACTTCGGCTCTGGCCACCTACGTCGAGAACGACGTGCGGGCCGCCGCGTGGGGCGAGTATCGCTTCGGGGTGGAGCCGCGGGGTGCGCAGCCTCATCGCGGTGTTCGTGGGCACCGGCGTGGGATCCGGCGCGGTGGTGGATGGCCTCTTGCTGCGCGGCTTCAACAACGCCGCCGGCGAGCTGGGCCACACGCAGGTCGTGGTCGACGGCCTCTCCTGTCCCTGCGGGCAGCGTGGGTGCGTGGAGGCTTATGCCTCCGGGAGCGGATTCATCCGGCGGCTCCAGACCGCGCTCGATGAGAAGACCCCACCGTCCTGGCCCAGGAGACGGCGGGCGACGCGTCACGGCTCACCGCCGTGCTCGTGGCGCGCGCAGCTGCCGCCGGCGATCCGTTTGCCGTCTCTCTCTGGGACGACGCCCGGCGCTATCTCGGCGCCGCGCTGGCCAACTACGTCACGCTCGCTCAACCCCGAGCTGCTGGTCCTGGGCGGCGGCGTGATGATCACCGTGCCCTCGCTGGCCGAGTCCCTCATCGAGCGCATCCGCGGGACACGCCACCATGATGTCGCGCGATCTCCGCGTGGTCCGCGCCGGTCTGGGCGACTCCGCCGGCATCTTCCGGCGCCGCCGACCGCGTGTGGCGGCACGTAGTGCGGGCGCGGGCGGCGCGAGCGCGCGCGTGGCTGGCCCGACAGGGCCCCGCGCTGGACGCGGTGGTTTCGCTCGCGCTGGCGCTGGTGACCCTGGCCTCGCGCTGGCCGTACCGCGCGCGCATGCTCTACAACTGGGACGCGGTGCAGTTCGCGCTCGCGCTGCGCGAGTTCGACATCGCCAAGCATCAGCCCCATCCGCCCGGCTACGTGCTCTACGTGGGGCTGGGCCGGCTGGTGAACTCCACCCTCGGCGACCCGACCCAGGCCTATGTCACGCTCGCCATGGTGTTCAGCGCGGCCACCACCTTCACCGTGTACTGGCTCGCGCGCGCTGTACGACCGGGTCACCGCCGCCGCCGCCGCCGCGCTCCTCGCGGTGAGCCCGCTCTTCTGGTTCTATGGCTCGGTGGGGCTCACCTATGCCGGGGAGGCCTTCGGCGCCTCGCTGATGGCGCCCTCGCCTATCGGACCCTCGCCGGCAGCGTCACCCATCTCTATGTCGGCGCCCTTTGCCTGGGCCTCGCGGGGGCTGCGCCAGTCCGTGCTCGTGCTCCTCTTCCCCCTCTGGGCGGCCTGCGCCGTGGTGGGAATCCGCGCCCGCGCGCGGCTCGCGCGCCGCCGGCGCCATCCTGGTGGGCGCGGTGCTGGCCTGGTTCCTGCCGCTCGTCTGGCTGTCCGGCGGGTGGCGGGCGTATCTCCGCGCCTCCACCGAGCTGTACAGCACCGCCATGCTGCCGACCTCGCTGCTGAGCGGGGACCTCGAGACCACCTTCCGGCAGGCGCGCTACGTCCTCGAGTCGGTGCTGGTGGGGCTGGGGCCGCTCGCCATCGCGCTGGCCGCCCTGCCGTTCTACGCGCGCCGCCGCGGCTGGGCCGCCCGCGAGTGGTTCCTGCTGACCTGGATGGCGCCGCCGATGGCCTTCTACACGCTGGTGCACTTCGGCCAGGCGGGCTATGTGCTCACGTTCCTGCCCGCGCTGGTGATCCTGCTGAGCGGCGCGGTGGTGGAGCTGGTCACCGCCGGCTCCGAGCGGCTGCGCCGCCTCAGTGGCGCTGGGCGCTGACCCTGGCCGCGCTCGGCCCGCTGCTCCTCATCAATACGAGCTTCTTCGTGAGCGCGCGCCCGCTGCCGCGCGAGTTCGACCACCGCTCCGGGGATGCCTGGATCTGGCGGGCCCGCGACGAGGCGCACGACTGGATCCTCTCGCGCACCGCCGCGGCGCTGCGCGAGCACGAGGCGGTGCTCCGCACCTACGTGGAGACCATCCGCGCGGTGTACGACGGCGAGGACACCGCGCTGCTCACCGAGCTGGGCAACCCGCGCTCCTATCCCTGGCTGCGCCATGCGATGTTCTATCTGCCCGAGTACCCGATCTACCAGCTCTACCTCCGCGCCGAGCCGCCGGGGTTCTACGCGCCGCAGTCGGCGGCGACCATGATCCTCACGCCCGGCACCACCATCACGGTGCCGCGTCGCGTGCGCCAGCTCGTCTGGTTCGTCGATCACTGGGACCCGGAGATGCCGCGGCCGCGCGGGCTGCTGGAGATCCAGCTCTCCTACGGACGCTTCCTCTACGTGCTGCCGCTGGGTCGCCAGCCGGCGGAGCACGCCGGCTATACCTTCGTCCGCGACCTCCGGTAGGGACGTGGGCCGTCTCGCGCCCGCGTGGCCGATCGCCGCCGCTCTCACCCTGGGACTGGGCGTCTTCCTCTATAGCGAGCACCGGATCGCCGGCATGTCGGGCTTCCCCTTGACGATTCGTGGATTCACCTGCAGTTCGCTCGCAACCTCGCGCGAGGGCCAGGGCTTCGCCTATAACCTCGGCGTGCCCGTGTCGGGCTCGACGGCGCCCCTCTGGTCCCTGCTTCTCGGCGCGCTCTTCCGGCTCGTGGGCGAGGAGCCTCTCCTCGCCAAGCTCGCCGGCATCGCCGCCGCGCTGGCCGCGGCCTGGCTGGCCGCGTGCCTCGCGCTCGAGTGGACGGAGGACCGCGCCGCGGCCGCCGTCGCCGGCGTGCTCACCGCATTGGCCGGCCCGGTGCTCTGGGGCGCGCTGTCCGGGATGGAGGTGACGCTGGCCGCGGCGTTGGTGACGGGCGGGATCCTGGCCCACGCGACAGGCCGTGATCTCGCCGCCGCCTCCCTCCTCGCCCTCGCGGTGCTCGCGCGGCCCGAGTCGGTGCTCGTCTTCGTCCTCGTCTGGGCCGCGGGCTCCTGGTCGCGGCGTCGCGCCGCGATCTTCGCTCTGGCGCTGGCCCTCATCGTGGGCCCCTGGGTCGCCTTCAACCTGGCCACGGTGGGCAGCCCCCTGCCGGCGACGGCGGCCGCGAAGGTCGAAGGCGGCCTGATCGGCGTGCTGGCCGGGCAGCGCGAGTCGCGGCTGACCCTCCTGGTGACGCGCCCCTGGCGGTATCTCGTCGAGTGGGCGAAGTGGCTGGCCTCGGTCAACGCGCTGCTCCCGCTCCTGATACCGCCCGGGCTATGGCTGCTCTGGCGGCGCGGTGGGCGCCGGCTCCTGCTGCCGGGCGCCGCGCTCCTTTGCACCCGATCGCGATGGCGGTGCTGGCGCCATTATCGCGGGCCCGATTTCCAGGAAGGGCGCTACTCGATCCAGCTCCTGCCGCTGGCGGCGGCGGTGGCGACGCTGCCCTTGGCCGGGTTGACTGCATGGGTCCGGGCGTCGAGCGCGCCGGCGGCCGCGGCGCGCTGGCTCCCGCGCCTCCTCGCGGCCGGGCTCGTGGTGGCCGCGCTGGCCGCCCTCGAGCCCGCGGCCAGCCGCTACGGCTGGGCGGTACAGAACATCGAGGCCATGCAGGCGCACCTCGGCCGATGGGTCGCCATGAACACGCGACCGGACGCGCGCCTGGCGCTCAACGACGTGGGCGCGATCGGCTTTCTCTCGCGCCGCGAAGTGGTGGACGTGATGGGGCTGGTGACGCCGGCCATCACTCCATATCGGCGGGAGGCCGGTGAGGCGGGCGTGCTGCGCTTCCTCGAGGGCGCATGTCCCGACTACCTCATCGTCTTCCCCGCGTGGTTTCCCCGCCTCACCGCCATGGCGGAGCGCTTCACGCCCATCTACCGCGTGCGTCTCACACGCAATACCACCGCCGGCGCCGACGAGATGGTCGTGTACGAGACGGCCTGGAACCGCGCCGAGTCCGGCGCCGCGCCCCTGTCCCCAGGCGCCGCGCCCGTCTACCATGGGGCGGTGATGCTCCACCGGCCCGCCCGCGCCGCCCTGCTCGCCCTGGCGATCCTCGCCGCGCCCGCGATGGCGTGGGCCCAGCTCTACCGCTGGGTGAACGAGCAGGGCGAGGTGCACCTCACCCAGGGACTGGAGGACGTGCCCGAGCGCTTCCGCGCCGGCGCGCGCCTGCTGGGCTATCCCGAGGCCGCGCCCGACCGCCCGGCGCCGACGCGCGGCCTCGACGGCGATGGGCGGCGCGCGCATCCCCTTCGTCCCCGGCAGTCCGATCCTCGTCACCATGAGGATCAACGGGCTCCGGACCGTCCGGGCTGGTGCTGGATACGGGGGCGGATACGACGCTCATTCATCCCAGCGCCCTGGCCGCGGCCGGTGTGGACCCGGGTGCCGGGCGGCCCTATCGCCTCGAGAGGTGTCACCGGGGCAGGTGACGGGCGCCAGGTGACGCTGGACAAGCCTCGAGGTCGGCGACGCGCGGGTGGCGCCCCTGACGGTGGTCGCCTACTACATCCAGCTGCGCGAGGGAGATGGCCTGCTCGGGCGCGATTTCCTCGACCGCTTCCGCATGAGCGTGGACGGCGACGCGCGTCTGGTCATCCCTGGCCCCTGGCTGAAGCCGTCCTGGCCTCTATAGGGAACCCGGCGCCTCCATGCTAGTCTTGCCGTTCAGGGGAGGAACCGGCATGACACAGGCTTCTGGCCGCGGCGGCGACCGCCTCGGCCTCGTTCTCTGCCTATGCCCCCGCCGCCTCCGCCCAGGTGTACCGCTGGACTGGACGAGCAGGGGCGGGTGAACTATAGCCAAGGTCACGACAGTGTTCCCGAGCGCTTGCGCTCCGGCGCCCAGTTCGTCACTCGCCGGCGCCGTCCCCCGCTGCCGCCGCTCCGATCGCGCCCGGCCGCGCCGCCGGCGCCGTGGTGACGGGCGGCGCGCAGATCCGCTTCACGCCCGGCCAGGCCATCGTGGTCAACGCGCGGATCAACGACACGGGGAGCCGTGCGGCTGCTGCTCGACACCGGCGCCTCGGTCACCACCATCAACCCGCGCGCGCTCGCCCAGCTCGGCGTGTCGAGCCGCGACGCGGTGCGGGGCTCCATCCGCGGCGTCACCGGCCAGGCCGACACGCTCTTCGTGATGGTGAGCTCCATCGACGTCAACGGCGCCAAGGCGGGACCCCATCCGTGTGGTGCCCACGACGTGGACCTGGGCCAGGGCGATGGCCTGCTCGGCCGGGACTATCTCGATCGCTTCCAGGTCTCCATCGACAATCAGGCCGGCATCGTCACGCTGACTCCGCGGTAGCCGGCCGGATCAGGCTCCGATCGCCGGTAAGGCTCCGATCACAATGGACTACAAGGACACGCTCAACCTTCCCCGGACCACCTTTCCCATGAAGGCCAATCTGCCCAAGCTCGAGCCGGAGATGATCGAGCGGTGGCAGTCCGATGGACATCTACGGAAGGATCCGGAAGGCGGCGGCCTCACGCCCGCTGTGGATACTCCACGATGGCCCGCCCTACGCCAACGGGCATATCCACATGGGCACCGCGCTCAACAAGATCCTCAAGGACTTCGTGGTCAAGTCGCGCAGCGATGCTCGGCCACAACGCGCGTGTACGTGCCGGGCTGGGACTGCCACGGGCTGCCCATCGAGCACCAGGTGGACATCGAGCTCGGCCTCGACCAGGCCGTCGGTGCGACGTCGCGCGAGCGCGATGGATCCAGTCAGAGAAGCGCCGCCGCTGCCGCGAGTACGCGGCCGAGTTCATCGACATCCAGCGCGCGGAGTTCCAGCCGCCTGGGCGTGTTCGGCGACTGGGCCGATCCCTACCGCACGATGGCGCCCGACTACCAGGCGATCGATCGTGCGAGAGTTCGGCCGCTTCGTCGGCCGCGGCATCGGTCTACAAGGGCCTCAAGCCGGTGCACTGGTGCATGCACTGCAAGACCGCGCTGGCCCAGGCCGAGGTGGAGTACGAGGACCAGACCACGCCCGTCGGTCTACGTGAAGTTCCCGCGTGAAGACGCCGAGCCTCGCCTGCGTCGGCGCTGGGCGGCGCAAGGCCGTCCGCTCGTGATCTGGACCACGACCCCGTGGACCCTGCCCGCCAACCTCGCCATCGCGGTGCACCCCGAGCGAGACCTACACCGCGCTCGAGGTTGACGGCGAGTGCGCTCGTCGTGGCCGCGCCGCTCGCCGATGCGGTCCTGCGCCTGGACCGGCGTCGCGGGCCGCCGCCGCGCTGCCGCTCGCTGGCCCTGCCGGGCGCCGAGCTGCGTCGGGCACGGTAGTGCCGCCACCCGTGGATCGACCGCGACTCGCCGGTGCTCGCCGCCGACTTCGTCGCGATGGACTGCGGGCACCGGCCTGGTCCACATCGCGCCCGGCCACGGGGAAGAGGACTACGAGCTCGGGCCGGACGCTCGGGCTCAAGATCTACAACCCGGTCGACGACGACGGGCGCTTCATCGCCGAGATCGCGCACTTCGCGGGGCAGACGGTGTGGGAGGCGCAACCCGCAGATCATCGAGCACCTCCGCGCCGCCGGGGCGCTGGTGGCCGAGGTGACGCTCAGCCACACGTACCCGCACTGCTGGCGGTGCAAGAACCCGACGCTGTTCCGCGCCACCGAGCAGTGGTTCATCGCGTCTGGACGAGACCGGGCTCCGGCAGAAGGCGCTCCGACGCCATCCGCCACCAGGTCCGCTGGATCCCGGCGTGGGGCGAGGAGCGCATCTACAACATGGTGGCGCACCGCCCGGAGTGGGTGATCTCGCGCCAGCGCGTGCTGGGGCGTGCCCATCGTGGCGTTCTACTGCGCGAGCTGCGGACGAGCTCCTGCTCGAGGAGGCGGCTGGTGGCCCATGTCGCGGACGCTGATGAAGGCGGGGTCGGGCGCGGACGAGTGGTACCTCGCGCGAGGCCGCCGATCTCCTGCCGCCGGGCACGGCGTGTCCCGAAGTGCCGCGGGACCACGTTCCGGAAAGAGACCGACATCCTCGACGTGTGGTTCGACTCCGGCTGCAGCCACGCTGCGGTGCTGGAGACGCGCCCCGACCTGCGCTGGCCGGCCGAGATGTACCTCGAGGGCTCGGACCAGCATCGCGGGTGGTTCCACTCCTCGCTCCTGGAGGCGGTGGGCACGCGGGACGCGCCGCCCTACCGCTCCGTCCTCACCCACGGCTTCGTGGTGGACGGCGACGGGGCGGAAGATGTCGAAGTCCGGCGGGAACAACATCACCCCCGACGAGCTGCATCCCGAACTACGGCGCCGACGTGCTGCGGCTGTGGGTGGCGGCGGAGGACTATACCGAGGACATCCGGCTCTCCGACGAGATCCTCGAACCGCCTCGCCGACGCCTACCGGCGCATCCGGAACACGTGCCGCTTCCTGCTCGGGCACGCTGGCCGACTTCGATCCCGACCGCGACCGGGTCTCCTACGACGCGCATGGACGAGCTCGACCGCTGGGCGCTCCTGCGCCTGGGAGCTCATCGCGCGCGTCGCGGCGCGCGTACGAGGACTACCAGTACCACGTGGTCTTCCACGCCACCCACAACTTCTGCGCGGTGGACCTGTCCGTCGCTGTACCTCGACATCATCAAGGACCGGCTCTACGCGCTCCGCGCCCAACGACCCGCGCCGACGCGCCGCGCAGACCGTCTGCTTCGAGGTGCTCACCGCGCTGACGCGGCTGCTCGCCCCGATCCTGAGCTTCACCACCGACGAGGTGTGGGCGCATATCCCGGCGCGGGCAAGCCCGAGAGCGTCCACGTCACCACCTTCCCGGAGGAGCGCGGCGAGTGGGCCAGCGAGCGCCTGGCCGCCGAATGGGAGCGGCTGCTGGAGGTGCGCGGCGAGGTCTCGCGCGCTCGAAGCCGCGCGCGCAAGGCCGAACGCATCGGCAAGGGCATCGACGCGGTGCTGTACGTGGTGAGCGCGCCGGAGGAGGAGTGGCTCCCGCTGCTGGTGGCCAGGGCGCGCCACTTCTCACCACCCTCGTTCAACGTCTCCGGGGTGCGGCTGCGCGAGGCTCCTTCCGGGAGCGGACGCCATTGCTACGAGAGCGCCGACATCCCGGGCTCCGTGCTCGCGGTGGTGCCCGCGCAGGCGCTGGGCTGGAAGAAGTGCGAGCGCTGCTGGCTGTGGAGCCCGCGGGTGGGCGAGGACCGCGAGCACCCACGCTCTGCGAGCGCTGCGCGCCGGTGGTGCGCGCGCTCCGCTAGATGGGGCTCATCGCCGCGCTCGCGGCCGTGATCTTCGTCGCGGACCAGATCAGCAGGTTCTTCGCGCTCCGGCACCTCCGCGCGGTGCCGCCGGTGCCGGTGGTGGACGGGTTCTTCTCCCTGACCCTCGGTCATGAACCCGGGGCTGGCCTTCGGCATGCTGGGCGGGATCCCCGAGTCGCTGCGCTGGATGGTGGGACTCCTCTCGCTGGGCGCCCTCGCTCCTCTCGCCGTGCTCGCCGTCCGCGTGCTGCCCAGCGGCGGGCTCTGGCCGCGCGCTGGCGCTGGGTCTCATCTTCGGGGCGCCGCCGGCAATCTCGTCGACCGCGTGCGCTTCGGCGCGGTGGTGGACTACCTGGACTTCTACTGGCGCGCCTACCACTGGCCCGCGTTCAACGTGGCGGACTCGGCCATCAGGCGTGGGCGTCACCCTCCTCGCCCTCCGCATGCTGGTCGAGGCGCCCGCCAGGCCTGAGCCCGGCGCGGCCGTGGCCGGCCCGGCCCCACGCCAGCTCGCCGCCACCGTCGCGGCCGCCGAGGTCGGCCGTCCGTCTGACCGCTGGCTGAACGCGCGGCTGCCTGATCTCTCGCGCACGCGCGTGCAGGCGCTGGTGGAGGCGGGGCTGGTGCGGGTGGCCGGCCGGCCGGCCAAGGCCTCGCGCCGGCTCAAGCTGGGGGAGCGCGTGGAGGCGGAGGTGCCGCCGCCCCGCCGAGGAGCTCGTCCCCGAGGCGGTCGATCTCCGCGTGATCTTCGAGGACGACCACGTGCTCGTGGTGGACAAGCCCGCGGGCATGGTCACCCATCCCGGCGCGGGCCGCGATACGGGCACGCTGGCCGCCGCCGCCCTCGCGCATGCGCCGGGCATTGCGGGCGTCGGCGGCCCGCGCCGCCCGGGCATCGTGCATCGCTCTCGACAAGGGCACCTCCGGCCTCATCGTGCTGGCCAAGACCCAGGCCGCGTACGATGCGCTCACCGCCCAGCTCGCGCCGGACGGTCAGCCGCCGCTACCTCTGCCTGGTCCACGGCCGGATCCAGCGTGACGCCGGCAGCGATCGACGCGCCCATCGGCCGCGACCCGCGCTCGCGCGTGCGCATGGCGGTCGTGACGGGTGGAAAGGGCCGGCGATCGATCACGCGCTTCCGGGTGCTGGAGCGCTGGCCGGGCGTGAGCTATGTCGAGTGCCGGCTCGAGACCGGGCGCACGCCACCAGATCCGCGTGCACCTGGCCTCGCTGGGGCACCCGCTCCTGGGCGACGACACCTACGGTCGCCGCCGCGCGCGCCGGAGCAGGCGAGCCCGGTGCCTCGGGCGCTGCTCGAGGAGCTGGGCGGGGTGGCGCTCCATGCCGCCGGGCTGGCCTTCGATCATCCCGCCAGCGGCGAGCCGGTGGCGTTCGAGGCTCCGCTGCCCCGCCGTATCACCCGCCTGCTGGACGCCTCCGCGAGGCGCCGCGGGCTGAACTCGTCTCGCCGCCCGCCCAAATTTGCACGAGGGTGTCCCATCGCCGCACCTCGGCTGCCGCCGGTGACCCGTAAGTAGAGGAATCTTCGAGGGAGCGCGCGCCGGAGGGCCTTGGCACTCCACGTGCTAATCTGAATCGCCATGACGCCCACCCTCACGGCCATCATCCTCGCGGCGGGCGAGTCCAAGCGCATGCGCTCCCGCCGTCCCAAGGTGCTGCACCACCTCTGCGGCCGCCCGCTGATCGAGTACCCAGGTGCGGGTGACGCTGGGCGCTGGGAGCCCAGGTGGTCCTCGTCGTGGGCCGGGCGGCGGACGACGTGCGCGCGGCGGTGGGCGCGGCGCCGGACGTGAGCTTCGTGGAGCAGGCGGAGCGGCGGGGCACCGGCCATGCCGTGCTCCAGGCGCGCCCCGCCTGTGGGACCGGTGGGGGCGTGATCCTGGTGCTGCCCGCCGATCATCCCCTCATGTCCGAGACCACGCTGCGCGGGCTCGTGGACCATCACCGGGCCACCGGGGCCGCCGCCACCATGCTCACCGCGTGCCTGGACGATCCCACCGGCTATGGCCGCGTGCTGCGCGAAGGCGGCCGGCCCATCGCCATCGTCGAGCATCGCGACGCCACGCCCGCCCAGCGCGAGATCCGCGAGATCGGCACCTCCGTCTACTGCTTCGACGCGGCGATCTTCTGGCCGGCGCTGGACCAGGTGACGCCGCAGAACGAGCAGGGGAGTACTACCTCACGGACGTGATCGGCATCCTCCGCCGCGAGGGCCGATTGATCGAGGCGGTGATCGCCGCCGACGCGCGCGAATGCCTCGGCATCAACGATCGCCGCCAGCTCGCCCAGCTCGCCGCCGTGCAGCGGGGCCGCATCCTCGACCGGCTCATGACCGAGGGCGTGACCGTGCTGGACCCCGCCTCCACCTACGTGGACGACACGGTGACCGTCGGGCCCGACACCGTGCTCTACCCGGGCGTGACGCTCGAGGGCGCCACCAGCATCGGCGCCGAGTGCGTGATCGGCACCGGCTCGCAGATCGCCGCCGAGCCGCCTGGGCGACAGGATCCTCGTGAAGCCCTACTGCGTGCTGACGGAGGCGGTGGTGGAGGAGGGCGCCCAGCTCGGCCCCTTCTGCCATCTCCGCCCGCTCGCACGTGGGGCCGCAGGCCAAGATCGGCAACTTCGTGGAGCTGAAGAAGTCGAAGATCGGCCGCGGCGCCAAGGTGCCGCATCTCTCCTACGTCGGCGACGCCCAGGTGGGAGCGGAGGCCAATCTCGGCGCCGGCACCATCACCTGCAACTACGACGGCGTCAACAAGCACGAGACGGTGATCGGGGCGGGCGCCTTCATCGGCACCGAACTCGAGCCTGGTGGCGCCGGTCACGATCGGCGAGGGCGCCTACGTGGCCGCGGGCTCGGTCATCACCAAGACCGTGCCCCAGGGGCGCTGGCGGTGGCGCGCGGGCGGCAGGAGACGCGCGAGGGCTGGGCGGCGCGGAAGAAGGCGGCGCACGCCGAAGAAGAAGCCCGCGCCCGCGGAAGGGAGTAGGCGCATGTGCGGCATCGTCGGGTATGTCGGCAGACAAGAGCGCGGCCGAGCTCATCCTGGATGGGGCTCAAGAAGCTCGAGTATCGCGGCTACGACTCGGCGGGGTGGCGGTGCTGGGCGCGGAAGGGCTACAGGTCACGCGCGCGCCGCCGGCGCATCAAGGGGCTCGAGGCGCTCATGCGCGAAGCGGCCCGTGACGGGCTCGATCGGGGTGGGGCCATACGCGCTGGGCCACCATGGCCGACCCACCGACGAGAACGCGCATCCCCATACCGACGGCTCCGGCAATCTGGTGGTGGTCCACAACGGCATCATCGAGAACTATCTCCCCCATCAAGGAGCGCCTCATCGCCGAGGGCCACGTGTTCACGGTCGGAGACGGACACCGAGGTCATCGCCCACCTCATCGAGCGGCCATCTCCGCGACACGCCGCGGCTGCGACGAGGCCACGCGCCGGGCGCTGCGCGAGCTGCGCGGCTCGTACGCCATCGTGGTGCTGGCCAGAGCGCGCCGGACCGGCTGGTGGCCGCCAAGCACGGCGCCGGCAGCGTGGTGGTGGGGCTCGGGGCCGGCGGGAGACCTTCCTGGCCTCCGACATTCCCGCGCTGCTCGCGCATACGCGGGACATGGTGATTCTGGAGGACGAGGACATCGCGGTGGTCACGCGCCACGGGGTGGAGGTCACCAAGCTCGACGGCGCGCCCGCCGAGCGCCTGCCCACGCCGCATCCTGTGGGACCCCATCCTCGCCGAGAAGGGCGGGTATCGCCACTTCATGTTGAAGGAGATCTACGAGCAGCCGCGCGCGCCGCCGCGCGACACCCTCCGCGGCCGCGTCTCGCCGGAGAGCGGCAGCGTGGTGCTGCCCGACATCAATCTCGACCGCGACAACCATCCGGTCTGTCCCGAGTCGTCCTCGTCGCCTGCGGCACGTCCTACCATGCCGCCATCGTGGGCGCGCTTCCTCATCGAGCGCCTCACCGGGCTGCCCGCCGAGGTGGACGTGGCCTCCGAGTGCGCGGTACCGCGACGCGCCGGTGGGCCCCGACCGCTGGTGGTGGCGCTCTCGCAGTCCGGCGAGACCGCCGACACCCTCGGCGCGGTCAAGGCGGCCCGGCTCAGAGGCGCGCCCATCGTGGGCATCACCAACGTGGTGGGCTCGGCGCTGGCGCGCGAGGCCACCGGCATCGTCTATACGCCGGCGGGGCCGGAGATCGGCGTGGCGCTCGTCCAAGACCTTCACCGCCACCATCATGGCGTGCTATCTCCTCGCGCTGTGGCTGGGGCGCCATCGCGGCACCACTGACCCGGAGGCCGGCCGGCAGCACGTGCAGGGGCTGCTGGAGCTGCCGCGGCTCATCGAGAGGACGCTCGAGCTGGACGCGCCGGTGGCCAACCTCGCGCCGCGAGCTCACGCGCTTCAAGGACTTCCTCTTCTTCGCGCGCGGCATCCACTTCCCCATCGCGCTGGAAGGGGCGCTGAAGCTCAAGGAGCTGTCCTATCTGCACGCCGAAGGGTTACCCCGCCGGCGAGATGAAGCACGGGCCCATCGCCCTCATCGACGAGAACATGCCGGTGGTGGCGCTGGTCCCCAAGGACAGCACCTACGACCGGATGATGGGCAATGTCGAGGAGGTGCGCGCGCGGGACGGCCGCGTCATCGCGCTGGCGCACGAGGGCGATCGCGAGATCAAGGCCAAGGCGGACTGGGTCATCACGGTGCCCGCCACCTCCGAGCTGCTCTCGCCCATCCTGATGGCGATTCCGCTCCAGCTCCTCGCCTATCACGTCGCCGTGCGGCTCGGCCGCGACGTGGACCAGCCGCGCAACCTGGCCAAGTCCGTCACCGTCGAGTAGCCGCTCCGCCGGTGAGCGGCCTCGCGCCGCCCCTACCCGCCCGCCTTCGGGCGCGCTATGATCGCCGCATCATGGCGACCACCGTGACGGAGATCGCGCCGGACGTCTTCCGCATCTCGACCTTCCACCCCCACTACGGCATCCAGTTCAACCAGTTCGTGATCCGGGACGAGGAGCCGTTCCTCATGCATACCGGCTTCCGGAAGATGTTCGCCGCCACGCTGGGGGCGTGCGGTCCGTGCTCGACCCCGCGAGCCTCCGCTGGATCGGCTTCAGCCATTTCGAGGCCGGACGAGTGCGGGGCGCTCAACGAGTGGCTCCGGATCGCTCCGCGGGCCCAGGCGGTGAGCAGCGTCGTGGGCTCGGCGGTGATGCTGGACGACTTCGCCGACCGGCCCGCGCGGCCCCTCGCGGACGAGGAGGTGCTCGTCCTGGGGCGGCGTCGCCTGCGCTTCCTCTCGACTCCGCATGTCCCGCATGCCTGGGACGCGGGCCTCTTCTTCGAGGAGACCGACCGCACGCTCCTCTGCTCCGATCTCTTCTTTCACGGGGGTGACCCGGAGCCGTTGACGGAGTCGGACATCGTGGCGCGCGCGCGGGCGGCCATCCTCCAGGGCCTCGCAGGCCCGATGCCGAAGGACATGCCCTTCACGCCGTATACCGAGAGCACGCTCGCCCGTCTCGCCGCGCTCAGGCCGTCGACCCTGGCCGTCATGCACGGCAGCTCGTTTCGCGGGGATGGGCGGACGGCGTTGCTCGAGCTCTCCGCGGTCATCAAGGAGCTCCTGGGGTGATGGTCTACCTGCTGGATCTCCTCGGCGTCCGCCGTCTTCGCGGTGAGCGGAGCGCTCGCGGCGGGGCGCACGGGGCTGGACCTCCTGGGCGTGGTCGTGATCGCGGCCATCACCGCGGTCGGTGGCGGCACGCTGCGCGACCTGCTCCTGAACCGCCATCCGATCTTCTGGATCGCCGACCCGGTCTATCTGATCGTCATCTGCGGGGCCGCGCTCCTCACTGTCCTCTACGCGCGGCTGAAGCCGCCGCCCGGGCACACGCTCCTCCTGGCCGACGCGCTCGGGCTGGCGCTGCTTCGCGCTGTCCGGCGCCCAGATCGCCGAAGCGGCGGGGCTGTCGCCGATCATCGTGGTCCTCATGGGCACCATGACCGGAGTAGCCGGCGGAGTGCTACGCGATCTTCTCAGCGCGGAGATCCCCCTCATCCTGCGGCGCGACATCTACGCCACCGCGGCCATCGCGGGCGTCACCATGTACTTGATGCTGCAGGCGGTCGGCCTCCGGCGTCCGTGGGCGTTCGGTGCGGGCATGACGGTGGTGGTGGGACTCCGCCTCCTCGCCATCTACCGGGGCATGCAGCTGCCCATCTTCCGCGTGTAGTCTCGGGAGGGACCATGCCGAGAGCGACCGTCGGCGGGCTGGACGTCGAATACGCGGTGCGCGGGGCCGGGCCCGCCCTCCTCATGCTGGCGCCCGGCGGCTTCGACGCCACCATGGAGAAATGGCGGACGGGCTCCGCGTGGACGGGGCTCGACGCTCTCGACCGGCTCGCGCAGGCCTTCACCGTGGTGGTCTACGATCGGCGTGAGTCCGGCGCCTCGGGCGGCCGGGTGGAGCGCCTGTCCTGGTCGCTCTTCGCGGAGCAGGGAAGCTCCTGCTCGATCACCTCGGCATGGGCCGCGCCTTCGTCATGGGCGGCTGCATGGGCTGCTCGGTGGCCACCGCCTTTGCCGCGCGCTTTCCCGCGGCCACTCACGCCCTCATCCTGCACTGGCCGGTAGGCGGCTACCGGTGGAAGATGAACGGCGCCGAGCGCTTCGCCCGCCACCTGCGCTTCGCCCGCGAGCATGGGCTGGCGGGGTGGTGAAGCGCGCGCATGAGGGCCGGTCGCTTCTGGCAGGACCCGGAGGCCGGGCCCTGGGCGTCCGTGATCGTGCGCGACGCCGACTTCGCCGAGGCCTACGCCGCGCAGGACCTCGACCGCTACCTGGGGCTCGTCGCCGCCAGCGCGCGGAGTCTCTTCGACCGCGACACGCCGCCGGGGGCCGAGCCCGAGGAGCTGATGGGAATGCGTGTCCCCGCGCTCATCGTCGCGGGGACGATCCCGCGCATGCCACCTCGGGCGCTCACTACCTGCGCGAGCTCCTGCCGCAGCCGGAGCTGTGGCCGGTGATGCCGCCCGAGCAGACGACGGAGCGCGTGGTGGCCCGCATCGTCGAGTTCGGCCGCGCTCACCCGATGCCATGAAGGTGCGAGCCGACCGTGACGCTCCAGCCGCCCATCCCGGTGCTGCGTATCTTCGACGCTCGGCTCGCCCGGCAGTTCTACGTGGACTGGCTGGCCTTCAGGGTGGACTGGGAGTCCGAGACAGGATCCGACGGGCCCAGGTACCTCCAGATCTCCCGCGGTCCCGTGATCCTGCACCTCACCGAGCACTACGGCGATTGCTCGCCCTGGGCCAAGGTCTTCATCAATACCGACGACGTCGAGGCCCTCCATCGCGAGCTGACCACGCGGCCGAGCCCGAACATGCGGCCCGGCGTGGAGGTGGCGCCGTGGAACGCCAAGGTGATGGAAGTGATCGATCCCTTCGGGAATCGCCTGTGCTTCAGTCAGCCGCTTGGGCGGCCGCTCGGGCCGTCACTGGGGAGGACCTGATGCTCTACATGATCATCGAGCACTTCCGCGGCGGTGACCCCGTGCCCGTGTACCGCCGCTTCCGCGACAAGGGGCGGATGGCGCCGGAGGGGCTCCGCTACGTCTCGAGCTGGGTCACGGAAGACCTCGGCCGCTGCTTATCAGGTGATGGAGTGCGACGATCGGGCGCTCCTCGAGCAATGGGCGGCGCGCTGGAGCGATCTCGCGGAGATGGAAATCCATCCCGTGGTCACCTCGGCGGAGGCGGTGGCCGCCGTGGGTCCCCGGCTGTGAGCCCGCGGCCGTGAGCCTCCCGGTGGAGAACCCGATGGGCAGCCCCGCTCCCGGGTCGAGCCGATGCGGCCGCCTTATTCCTCCGAGCTCCAGGCGATCTTCGACAAGATCATGCCGCCGGGGGTGCCGCCGCTGTCGCTCTTCACCACCCTGGCCCGCGTGCCGCGCATCTACGACCGCTTCCGCGCGGGCGGCCTGCTCGACCGCGGGCCGGTGTCGATGCGGCACCGCGAGATCGTCATCGACCGTACCTGCGCGCGCTGCGGCTGCGCGTATGAATGGGGCGTGCACGTGGCCTTCTTCGCCGAGCGGGTGGGGCTCACCCGCGAGCAGGTGCGGGCCACCGTCCGGGGCGGCGGCGATGATGGCGTCTGGACCGACGAAGAGCGTCTGCTCATCCGCTTGGTGGACGAGCTGCACGAGTCCGCCGCCATCTCCGACGCGCTGTGGGAGCGCCTGGCGAAGGCCTTCAGCGTGGAGCAGATCCTGGAGCTGATCGCGCTGGTGGGCTTCTACCACACGGTGTCCTTCTTCGCGAACGGCCTCCGGCTCGCGCCCGAACCCTTCGCGGCTCCTTCGCCGCCGGCCTGACCTTGACCTCCGCCTCGCCCATGGTCACCACCGCCCCGGAGCGCGCCGTGGTGCCGCCGCCGCTTTCCGTCCCGCCGCATGAGGTGGCGCCCGATCTCCTGCTGCACCGCTCCTTCGTCAACACGTACGCGCTCCGCACCGACGACGGCCTGCTCCTCGTGGACCCTGGGCTCCTCCGCAATGCCCGATCGGTGCACGATGCCGTCCGCGCGTGGAGTCCGGCCCCGCTCCATACCGCCGTCTACACCCACGGCCACGTGGACCATGCCTTCGGCCTCGGCCCCTTCCTGGAAGCGGGGAGCGGCCGCACGTGGTGGCCCAGGAGCGCTGCATCGAGCGCTTCCGCCGCTATCGCCTCACGCAGGGTCTGAACACCCACATCAACCGGCGACAGTTCGGCAATCCCGCCATCACCTTTCCGGAGCAGTTCGTCTGGCCCACGCTCACGTTCCGCGAGTCGCTGGTGCAGCAGCTGGGCGATTGCGAGGTGCAGTACCACGCCGCCAGGGGCGAGACCGACGACCACTGCTTCGTCTGGGTTCCCCAGCGCGGCTATCTCTTCACCGGCGACCTCATCGTGTGGGTGGCGCCCAACTGCGGCAATCCGCAGAAGGTGCAGCGCTATCCGATGGACTGGGCGGAGGCGCTCGAGCGCATGGCGGCCCTGGACGCGGAGTGGCTCTTCCCGGGTCACGGGTACGTCGTGCACGGGGCGGGAGGCGGTGCGCACCGTGCTGACGGATACCGCCCGCTATCTCCGCGTCATCGTCGAGCAGGTGCTGGCGCGGATGAACGCGGGCGAGACTCCCGAGGCGATCTTCCACGCCGTGGAGCCGGACCCCGCGCTGGCGACCCGCCCGTATCTCCGGGCGCGCTACGACCACCCCAAGTTCATCGTGCGCAATCTCCTCCGCCTCTGGGGCGGGTGGTGGGACGGCAATGCCGGCGAATCTCCTGCCGGCGACGTGGGAGGCCCAGGCGCGCGAGATCGCCGCGCTGGCGGGTGGCGTGGAGGCGGTGGTGGCGCGCGGCCGGCGCCTCCTCGAGGGGGCGACGCCACCCTCGCCGCGCACCTGGCGGAGTGGGCCACGCGTGCCGCGCCCACGGATGCCGAGGCGCAGCGCTTCAAGCGCGACGCCTACGCGCGGCGGCTTGCCGAGGCCGAGGCCCTGATGGCGCAAGGGATATTCCGCGCCGCCATGAACGATGCGCGAGCCGCGCTGGGCGAGGCGCCGGCCGCTCCGGCCGGCCCGGTCTCCCTTTGACCGAGGCCGGGCGCACGGAGATCCGATTGACGGCCGCGCCGCCCCGACCGTTCTATGGCGCGTTCGCGTGGGCTTACGACTACCTCATCCCTCGTCCGGTGGCCGCCGAGTGCGCCGGCATTGCCGCGACGCTGACCCGCCGCAGGGTGGCGCCGGATGCGGCGATGCTCGACGCGGGCTGTGGCACCGGCCGCTACGCGCTGGAGCTGGCGCGTCTCGGCTATCGCGTCACGGGGCTCGATCGCTCGCCGGAGCTCCTCGCCGAGGCCCGCCGCGCCGCCGAGGCGTCGGCGGCCCCGGCCGCCTTCGTGCTCGGCGACCTGCTCGCGCTCCCCGCCGCCCGGTCTTCGTACGACGCGCTTCTTTGTCGAGGCGTGCTCAATGACATCCTGGAAGACTCGGGGCGGGACGCGGCGTTCCGCGCCTTCGCCGGCGCGCTCCGCGCAGGCGGCGTGCTGCTCCTCGACGTGCGGGACTGGGAGGCCACGGCGACGGACCGGTCGCGCCGCGCCGTCGCGGAGAAGCGGGTGGAGACGCCGCGGGGTGCCCTCACTTTCCGGACCGTCACCCGGCTGGATGCGGATACCCGGGCCCTGCTCATCTCGGAAACGCATGTCCTCGCCGCCGGCGACAGAGAGACCACGGCGCGATACGAGTTCGCGATGCGGTGCTGGACGCGGGAGGAGCTGGAGCGCGCGGCTCGGCCGGGCCGGCTTCACGGCGATCGAGTACGCGCCGGGCTATGAGGCTGTGCCGGGTGACCGCGGCGACCGGATCGTCGCGGTAGCCTCGAAGGACGATGGATGATGGCAACCAGGCCCAGCTCGAGATTCTCCAGCTCGGCCACGTGCCCGTCATCGGCGTGAATCTCGCGCTGCCCATCATCGTTGCGGCGGCCGGCGCGGAGCGCTACGACGCCGTCGTCCGGGTCGGCGGCGCCTCGGCGGGAGCGGACCGCGAGGTCGAACGCGTGCGCGAGCACGGTGGTATGGTGTTCGCCAGCATCGCCGAGGTCCCGCGGCTGGAGGACGGCCGCGGGCCCGGCTAGAGCATCGGAGGACCAAGCATGCCGGCACTCAAGCCCGAGGACTGTGACCGCCTCTTCGAGTACTACCTCAACGCGGGAGATCTCAACCATCTGGTCATGCTCTACGAGGAGGGCTGTAGCCTCGTCCGGCGGGACGGGGCGTGGCCACGGGCCATGCCGGCGTCCGCGCGGTCTTCGAGCCGCTACTCGCCACCCGGCCGCGTATCAAGCTCGAGGTGGTGAAGGTCGTGCAAACGGGCAAGGATCTCGCGCTGGTGTACAACGACTGGACGCTCTCGGCCACCGGCGCCGACGGCAACCCGATCGAGCGCTCCGGCAAGGCCATCGAAGTGGTGCGCCGTCAGCCCGACGGGAGCTGGCGCTTCGCCATCGACGATCCGACGGCGCGGGGCTGATGTCCGAGCTGGCGTTCTCGGTGGAGACGTCGCCCGCGGAGCGGACGTGGAGGCGCTCGCGCGAGGGCTCACCGAGCACGCGCTCCCGGTGACGGGGAGCCCGGGCTTTCAACCCTGAGCGTCTTCGCCCGCGATCGCGACGGCGCGCTCGTGGCCGGCGTCCACGGCCAGGTCAACTGGAGCTGGCTGCATATCGCCCTCTTCTGGGTGTCCGCGGACCGACGCCGCCAGGGTCTGGGCTCGCGGCTGCTCACCGCCATCGAGACCGCCGCCGTCGAGCGTGGCTGCTCTCAGAGCCCACCTCGACACCTTCAGCTACCAGGCGCGGCCCTTCTACGAGCGCCAGGGCTACCGGCTCTTCGCGACGCTGGAGAACTATCCGCCCGGCCAGCAGCGCTTCTTCCTTCGCAAGACGCTGCGGGTCTGATGCCGGTCACGCTCGAGACGGAGCGCCTGGTGCTCCGCATGTTCGAGGCGCGCGACTTCGAAGCCTATGCCGCGATGTGCGGCGATCCCGAGGTGATGCGGTTCATCGGCGATGGCCAGCCGCTGGCGCCCCCATGGCCTGGCGCAGCCTCGCCATGGTCATCGGGCACTGGTCGCTGCGAGGCTACGGCCTCTGGGCGGCCACCGAGCGCGCGTCGGGAACCCTGGTGGGCCGCGTCGGGTTCTGGAATCCCGAGGGCTGGCCCGGCTTCGAGCTGGGCTGGCTGCTGGGTCGGCCCTACTGGGGGCGTGGCTATGCCACCGAGGCCGCGCGCGCCGCGCTGGGCTGGGGCTTCACGCAGCTCGGCCAGCCGCAGGTTATCAGCCTCATCTACCCCGACAATGCGGCGTCCATCAGGGTGGCGTCTCGATTGGGAGAGCGGCTGGCCGACCGCATCGAGCTCCTGGGAAGCCCGTGCTGCTCTACCGCATCACCCGGGACGAATGGGAGAAGGGGGCGGCTGCATGCCGGTGATCTTCGTGCACGGCGTGCCGGACACCGAGCGGGTCTGGCGAAAGGTGATCGCCCGCCTCGATCGTTCCGACGTGGTGACGGTGCGGCTGCCGGGGTTCGGCGGTCCGGTGCCGCCCGGCTTCGACGCCACGAAGGACGCCTACGCCGCCTGGCTCGTCGAGCAGATCGTGTCCCATGCGGAGCCGGTGGACCTGGTGGGGCACGACTGGGGCGCCATTCTCGCCGTGCGGGCCGCGTCGCTGCGCCCGGACCGCGTCCGCTCCTGGGCGGCCGGCGGCGCGCCGCTCGATCCCGACTACGTGTGGCACCAGGCGGCGCAGGCGTGGCAGACGCCCGAGGTCGGCGAAGCGGTGATGCAGCGACTCACGCCCGAAGCGCTGGCCAAGGCGCTGGCCGCCGCGGGCGTGCCCGAAGACGACGCGCGCGAGGCCGCCGCGCATCTCGACGAGACCATGAAGCAATGCATCCTGCGCCTGTACCGCTCGGCCGTGCATGCCGGTCGGGAGTGGCTGCCCGAGCTGGCGCGCATCCCCCGCCGGGGCCTGGTGCTGTGGGGCGAGGCGGATCCTTATGCCGGGGTGGAGTTCGGCCGCCGGCTGGCCGAGCCGCACCGGCGCCCGGTTCGTCCCGCTCGCGAATTGCTCCCACTGGTGGCCGCTCGAGCGCCCGGACGCGGTGGCGGCGGAGCTTGGCGCCCTCTGGCGATCGGCGGACTCGGCCCGCGCGACCTAGGCTCGCGGCGGGACCGGGCCCCGCCCGCGCTCCGCCGGGATCGCTCTCGGCGCTGTGGTATCGTAAGTTCCCATGCCGGCGCCCGCCGCGGTCCGCGCCACCATACTCGGTCCGCTCAATGACGCTCAGCGCGAAGCCGTCACCGCCACCAGGGGCCCGTGCTCGTGCTCGCGGGGGCGGGCAGCGGCAAGACCCGCGTCATCGCGCACCGCATCGCCTATCTGCTGGCGGTCGAGGGCGTGCACCCGCGCACCGTGCTCGCCGTCACCTTCACCAACAAGGCGGCGGAGGAGATGCGCCGGCGGGTGGAGGATCTGGTACTGCCGCTGGGCCTGCGCCCCCGCTCATCGCCACCTTCCACTCGACCTGCGTGCGCATCTTGCGCGAGCACGCGCCCCGCATCGGGCTGCCCGCCGGCTTCGTCATCTACGACGAGGACGACCGCCTCACGATCGTGAAGGAGGCGATGCGCGAGCTGCAATTCGACGAGCGAGATATGACGGCCGCCACCGCCGTGCACCGGCTGAGCCACGCCAAGAACCAGATGGTCTCGGTGGAGGAGGCGGAGCGGCTGGCCCGTACCCCGCGCGAGGAGCGCATCGCCTCGCTCTATCGCGTGTACGAGACCCGGCTCCGGGCGGCGAGGGCGGTGGACTTCGACGATCTGCTTCTCCTGGTGGTGCGCCTCTTCGAGACCTCGCCGGCGTCGCTCGACTGGTACCGGGGAATGTGGAAGTACGTCCTGGTGGACGAGTACCAGGACACCAACCGCGCGCAGTACCGCATCATCCGCCTCCTCACCGAGGAGCACCGGAACCTCTGCGTGGTGGGCGATCCCGATCAGTCGGTCTACCGCTGGCGCGGCGCGGACCTTCGCAACATCCTCGACTTCGAGAAGGACTTCCCCGACTGCCGGGTGGTGGCGCTCGAGCAGAACTACCGCTCCACCAAGCAGATCCTGCGCATGGCCTCGGCGGTGATCGAGCACAATACCGCGCGAAAGGACAAGCGCCTCTGGACGGAGAATCCCGAGGGGAGCGGGCCCAGGTATACCGGGCCTGGGACGAGAACGAGGAGGCCGCTTTCGTGGCCCGCGCTATTCGCGGCGTGCGCGACGCCGGCGGGGACTACCGCGACGTGGCCATCTTCTACCGCACCAACGCCCAGTCGCGTGTCCTGGAAGACGCGCTCCGCCGGGCCGCCATCCCCTACCTCATCGTGGGCGGGGTGCGCTTCTACGAGCGCCGCGAGGTGAAGGACGTGGTGGCCTACCTGCGCCTGGTGGTGAACCCTCGCGACGACGTCGCGTTTCGACGCGCAGTCGCGGCGCCGTCGCGCGGCATTGGGCGCTCCACCCTCGAGCACCTCGACGGGGCCGCGCGGCGCCGGGGCGGGGGCTTGCTGGAGGCCTGCGCGGAAATTCCGCCCGAGATCGGCGGCAAGGCCCGCCGGGCCCTCGAGGACTTCGCCCGCCTCATCGCGCGGCTGACCGCCTCCCGGGCCTCCGCCACGCTGCCCGCCCTCATCGACGAGGTGCTGGCGGGCTCGGGGTATCGCGACAGCCTGAAGGCGGAGCGCACCGCCGAGGCCGACACCCGGCTCGAGAACCTGGAAGAGTTCATCGCCGCCTCGGAGGAGTTCATCGTGGCGCGCGAGCTGGAGGGGATACCGGCGACCCTGGAGGCCTTCCTGGACGCCGTCTCGCTGGTGGCCGACACCGACGAGCTGGATCCCGAGGCGGCGGGCGTGACCCTGATGACCCTCCACTCGGCCAAGGGCCTCGAGTTCCCGGTGGTGTTCCTCACCGGCCTCGAGGAGGGGTCTTCCCGCACTCGCGGTCCATGGGCGACCGCGAGGAGCTGGAGGAGGAGCGCCGGCTCTGTTACGTGGGCCTCACGCGGGCCCGCGCGCAACTTTTCCTCTCGCATGCGCTCCACCGGCGCATCCAGGGCTACGGCGTGGGCGAGCCCTCGCGCTTCTTGCTCGAGATCCCGGAGGAGGAGGTCGTGCTCCTCAATGGCCGGGCGAGCGCGCCGCGCATGCCCGCCGTGCCCGCCGCGCCGGCGCCCGCGGAGGTGGACGAGGACCTGCCCTTCCAGGTCGGCGCGCGGCTGCGCCATGCCCGCTGGGGCGAAGGCCTCCTCGTGGGAATCCAGCGGGAAGGCGAGGACGTGATCGCCACCGTCCACTTCGCCAGCGTCGGCCGCAAGCGCCTCTCGCTCCAGTACGCCCACCTCGAGGAGATCGAGTCGTGACCGAGCCCCGGATCTCGCGCGAGGACGTCCAGCACGTGGCGCGCCTGGCGCGGCTCGAGCTTTCCGAGCCGGAGCTGGTTCGCATGCAGGACGAGCTGAGCCATATCCTCGCCTCACATCGACAAGCTCCGCTCGGTGGACACCACCGGGGTGGAGCCCACCTCCCACGCGGTGCCCCTCACCAACGTGATGCGAGAGGACGAGCCGCGCCCATCGCTGCCCCGGGCCGACATGCTGGCCAATGCGCCCGAGGCCGCCGGGGACTTCTTCCGCGTGCCGCGCATTATCGAGGAATGACATGCCGGGAGGGATGAGATGCTCGCGGCGCTGACCATCGATGCCCTCGGCGCGCGCTTCCGCGCCGGCGAGGCCACCCCAGCGACGCGGCGCGGGAGTACCTCGCCCGCATCGAGACGCACGATCCCGGCATCCGCGCCTTCATGACGGTGACGCGTGACCTCGCGCTGGCCCAGGCCGCCGAGGCGGACGCGCGCTTCAAGGCGGGCGGGCCGCGCGGGCCGCTCGACGGCGTGCCCATCGCGCTCAAGGACGTGTTCTGCACCCGCGGCATTCGCACCTCGTGCGGCTCGAAGATCCTCGAGGGCTTCGTGCCGCCGTACGACGCCACCGCCTACGAGCGCCTCCGGGCGGCGGGCGCGGTGCTGCTGGGCAAGCTCAACATGGACGAGTTCGCCATGGGCTCCTCGACGGAGAACTCGGCGTACTTCACCACGCGCAACCCCTGGGACCTGGACCGCGTGCCCGGCGGCTCCTCGGGCGGCTCGTCGGCCGCGGTGGCGGCGGACCTCGCCGCCGCCAGCTTCGGCACCGACACGGGCGGCTCCATCCGGCAGCCGGCGGCCTTCTGCGGCATCGTGGGGCTCAAGCCGACCTATGGCCGGGTCTCGCGGTACGGCCTGGTGGCCTTCGCCTCGTCGCTGGACCAGATCGGTCCCTTCACCAAGACGGTGGCGGACGCCGCCCGCGTGCTCCAGGTGATCGCGGGCGCCGACCCGCATGGACTCCACCGCGGCGGCCGGTCCCCGTGCCCGACTACCTGGCGGCGCTGGCGGGCAGCGTGGCACGGGCTGCGCATCGGGATCCCGCGCGAGTACTTCATCGACGGCATGGACCCCGAGGTGGAGCGCGCGGTGCGGGCGACGGTGGAGGTGCTGCGCGGGCTGGGCGCGAAGACCGAGGACGTGTCGCTCCCGCACACGGAGTACGGGCTCGCCGCCTACTACCTCATCGGCCCCGCGGAGGCCTCGTCCAATCTCGCGCGCTACGATGGCGTCAAGTACGGGCTGCGGGTTTCCGGCGGCCGCGACCTCGTCGAGATGTCGAGCAAGACGCGGGCGGCCGGATTTGGAAGAGAAGTGAAGCGCCGCATCATGCTCGGGCGCCTATGCGCTGTCCGCCGGCTATCACGACGCCTACTACGGCCAGGCGCAGCGGGTGCGCACCTTGGTGGCCCGCGACTTTCGAGCGCGCCTTCGAGGCGGTGCGATGCCATCGTGGCGCCCACCACCCCGGGCGTCGGCGTTCAAGATCGGCGAGAAGGCGGACCCGATCCAGATGTACCTCAACGACGTGTTCACCGTCCCGGTGAGCCTGGCGGGGCTGCCCGGGATCTCGGTGCCGGCCGGCTTCACGCAGGCGGGGCTGCCCATCGGCGTGCAGGTGATCGGACGCGCCTACGACGAGGCCACCGTGCTGCGCGTGGCCCATGCCTACGAGCAGGCCACCGACTGGCACACCCGGAAGCCCAGCGCTGGAGGCGAGGCCCCGATGAGCGCCGCGGGCTTACGAGACCGTCATCGGGCTCGAGGTGCACGCGCACCTCCTGACGCGGACCAAGATGTTCTGCGGCTGCGCGACCGCCTTCGGCGCCTCTCCCAATACGCAGACCTGCCCGGTGTGCCAGGGCATGCCCGGCAGCCTGCCCGTGATCAACCGCCGCGCGGTGGAGTTCGGCATCCGGGCTGCGCTGGCCATCGGCGGCCGCGTGAATCTCCAGAACCGGTTCGCGCGCAAGCACTACTACTACCCGGACATGCCGAAGAACTACCAGATCAGCCAGTACGAGGAGCCGCTGGCCGAGCACGGCTCGGTGGAGATCCAGGTGGGAGGCGTGACGCGGACCGATCGGCGTGGAGCGCCTCCACCTCGAGGAGGACGTGGGCAAGCTGCTCCACGAGGGCGAGCTCGCCACCGCGCGCTCGAGCCAGGTGGACTACAACCGCGCCGGCGTGCCGCTGATGGAGATCGTCTCCCGCCCCGACCTGCGCTCGCCGGAGGAGGCCGCCGCCTATCTCCGGACGCTCCGGGCCATCGTGGTGTTCCTCGGCGTCTGCGACGGGAACATGGAGGAGGGCTCGCTCCGCTGCGACGCCAACATCTCTTTGCGTGAGCGGGGCGCCACCAAATTGGGCACCAAGGTCGAGATCAAGAACCTGAACTCCTTCCGCAACGTCCAGCACGCGCTCGAGTACGAGGTGGGCCGGCAGGCCAGCGCGCTGGACGCGGGCGAGCGCATCGTGCAGGAGACGCGGCTCTGGGATCCGGAGCGCCTCCGTACCGTCTCCATGCGCTCGAAGGAGTTCGCGCACGACTATCGCTACTTCCCGGAGCCAGACCTGCCGCCGCTGGACCTGCCCGCCCGCTGGGTGGAGGAGCTTCGCGCCGGGCAGCCCGAGCTGCCGGCGGCCCGGCGCCGGCGCTTCGTCGAGACCCACGGCCTCACCGCCCACGAGGCCGAGCTGCTCTGCCAGGGGCGAGGCCTCGCCGATTACTTCGAGGCCGCCGTCCGGGCGCATCCCAAGCCCAAGGTGGTTGCCAACTGGGTGCTCAACGAGCTCTTGCGCGAGCTGCCCGGGGACGACGACCGGGCCATCGCGGCCTGCCCCATCCCGCCCGCCGGCCTGGCCGGCCTGCTGGCCCTCATCGACGACGGGACCATCAGCGGCAAGATCGCCAAGGACGTGTTCGAGAAGATGTATCGCACCGGCGAGGACGCCAGGAGCATCGTCACTCGCGAAGGACTGACCCAGGTCGCGGACGCGGGGCGCTCGGCGCGGTGGTGGATCAGGTGCTGGCCGCCCATCCCCAGGTCATCGAGGATTGGCGGGGCGGAAAGAAGGCGGCGCTGGGCTTTCTGGTCGGGCAGGTGATGAAGTCCACTCAAGGCAAGGCCAACCCCGCGCTGGTCAACCGGCTGCTGGGGAGAAACTTCCGAAAGTCTAATAGGTTAGGTAGAATGGTCGCAGCTCATGATTCGGCTCCAGCATGTGGGGAAGGTCTTCGGTTCAGGCCCCAGCAGGCGAGTGGCCCTCAGTGATGTCTCGTTCAGCGTAGCCCGGGGCGAGTTCGCCGTTCTCAACGGCCCCAGCGGAGCCGGCAAGACCACCCTCCTCCGTCTCATCTATCGCGAGGAATTGCCCACCGAGGGCGAGATCGAGATCGCGGGGATCGACGTGCCGGGTCTCCGGCGCGGCCAGGTCCCCCGGCTCCGGCGCTCCATCGGCATCGTGTTCCAGGACGCCAAGCTCCTCGCGGGCCGCACCGTGTTCGAGAACATCGCCTTCGTGCTCCGAGTCATCGGCATTCCCAGAAGAGACATCACGCCGCGCGCCTTCGCCGCGCTGAAGGCGGTGGGGCTCTCGTCGAGGGCCCAGGCCTATCCGAAGCAGCTCTCCCAGGGCGAGGCCCAGCGCGCCTCCCTGGCCCGCGCCATCGCGAAATCGCCGGGGCTTCTCCTCGCCGACGAGCCCACCGGCAACCTGGACGAGGACATGGCGGAGGAGATCCTCGAGGTGCTCCGCGACATCTGGCAGCGAGGCACCACGGTGTTCCTGGCCACGCATCAGGCCGGCCTCGCCGGCCACCTCAAGCGCCGAACCCTCACGCTCGACGGCGGGCGCCTCGTCAAGGACGAGGGGTGATGCTCTTCTTCCTCGTCCGCGAGGCGCTGCGGGATCTCCGGCGGGCGGGCCGCGTGGGAGCTGTCCGCCGTCCTGCTCATCACGCTGTCGCTGGGCGCCCTCGGCTGCTTCTGGCTGCTCTCGCTCAATCTGGGTCGCGCGGTGACCCAGTGGCGCGAGCGCGTCAGAGTCATCGCGTATCTCAAGGAAGAGCCGAAGCCCGCCGCCGTCGAGGAACTGGTGGGGAGGGTGCAGGCGCTGGGGGCGTCCAGCGGGTGCGCTACGTCTCGCGCGCGGAGGCGCTGGCCTCGCTCAAGCGCTCGCTGGGGACTCAGGCCGGCGTGGTGGATCAGCTCCCGCGGAACCCGCTGCCCGCGTCCATCGAGCTGACGCCGGACGAGGAGACCGCCACTCCCGACGGCACGCGCGCCCTCGTCCAGCGGCTCAGCGCGCTGCCGGAAGTGGAGGAGGTGCAGGGCGGCGCGGAATGGGTGGAGAGCCTCGCCCAGTGGCAGCGGCTCTTCCAGCTCACCGGAGCTGGGGTGGGCGCCGTGCTCGCGCTGGCCGCCATTCTCACCGTCACCACCGCCACCACTCTGGTGCTCCACCTGCGGCGCGACGAGATGGAGATCATGCGGCTGGTGGGCGCCACCGAGACCGTGATCCGGCTCCCGCTGCTCCTTCAGGGATGGCGCAGGGACTGCTCAGAGCCCTGGCCGCGCTCGCCGCGCTCCAGGCGGCGTACGTCCTCCTGGCCCCGCGCGTCGAGCCCCTGCTGAACCTCACGCTCGGACTCGGCCGCGCCGTCTTTCTCTCCCCTCCGCAGGTGGCGTTGCTCCTGGCCGGCGGCGCCATGCTGGGCGCGCTCGGTGGGTTGCTCGCCAAGGGACGTGCGGAGGCATGAGGCCGGCGCACGCCGTGCTCGTGCTCCTGGCGGGACTCGCGCTCCCCTCTCGTGCTCGCCCCTCCCGCCGTGGGCCAGGCGCGCCGCGATGGACACGACCTCAACGAGAGCGAGCTCACGCTCCAGCAGAAACAACGCCAGCTGAAGGAGGAGCGCGCCAAGGTCGTCCAGGCCAAGAAGCGCGAAGCCTCGGTGCTGGCCGAGCTCGAGGACACCGAGAAGCGACTCGGGGACAAGCGCCGGCAGGTCGGCGTCCTCGATGAGCGGGTGAAGAAGGCGAAGGCGGACGTGGCGGGACTTCAAGGTGAGATCGGCCGCCTCGAAATCCAGCCGCTCGGGGCAGCAGGAGGCGCTGGGCCGGCGGCTCCGCGTCCTCTACAAGCTCCAATCGCAAGGTGGCGTATTACCAGTGATTCTTTCCGGTGACGACCCGGTGGCGCAGGCCATCAAGCTCCGGCACCTGACCACCTTGGCGACGGTGGACGCAAGAACTATTAGAGAGTATCGTGTAACTTCAGAGGGGCTGGCCGACCGGAAATCCACGGTCGAGGCACGGCGCGTCGAGCTTGCCTCTCTGCGGAGTCAGGCCGAGGAGGAGCGGGCCGAGGCCGATCGTGAAGCCGCGAAGCGGCGGGTGCTGCTGGCCAAGGTTCGCGACGAGCGGGTCTATCACGAGCGGACGGTCGGGGAGCTGTCCGACGCCACTCGACGGCTCGAAGCCTTCATCCGGGATTTGCAGGCCAAGCAGCGCCGGGCGGCGGTGAGGGCCTCCTTCGACGGCTCCCGCGCGGCCGGCGCCGGGCGACCTCGGAGGCTCGGGGCTGGCCGCCCTGCGGGGCCGGCTGACCTGGCCGGTCGAGGGGAAGGTGGTCGGGGAGTACGGGGCGCAGGTGCACCCGCGCTTCGGAACGAAGACGTTCCGGAACGGGATTGACATCGAGGTGGCCGAGGGGACGGACATCGTAGCCGTCTACCCCGGCCATGTGGTCTATACGGGCTGGTTCCGGGGCTACGGGAATCTGATCATCGTGGATCACGGCGGCGAGTACTACACGCTCTACGCGCATGCGGCCGACATCAAGGTATCGGAAGGGGACGACGTGAGGCAGGGGCAGGCGATCGGCACGGTGGGGGACACCGGGTCGCTGCAGGGGCCGCGGCTCTACTTCGAGGTGCGGCACCAGGGCAAGCCCCAGGATCCCGCGCTGTGGCTGAGACCGCGAGGTTGATTGGCGAGCCGCAGCCGAAGGCGAGGCGAGCGGACACGATGATTGGCGAGCCGCAGCCGAAGGCGAGGCGAGCGGATAGATGACGGGTGCGAGTGAAGCGAGCGAGTCCCAGGAGGCAACGCGAATGAGCTCCATGCGGAACGTGAAGAAAGTGGTGATGGCGTCGGCTCTGCTGCTCGTCCTCACCCTGTCGATGGGCGGCGGGGTCGCGAGCAAGAGTCAGGACACCTCGGCCACCTACGAGAACCTCCGACTCTTCACGGAGGTGCTCTCCATCGTCCAGAGCCAGTACGTGGACGAGGTGCCCGCGAAGGACGTCATCTACAACGCGATCAAGGGCACCCTGCGAGGGCTCGATCCGCACTCCTCCTTCCTCGACCCCGAGATGTACCGCGAGATGCAGGTGGAGACCTCCGGCAGCTTCGGCGGGCTCGGCATCGAGATCACCCTCCGCGACGACATCCTCACCGTGGTGGCGCCCATCGAGGGCACGCCCGCCTATCGCGCGGGGATCCAGCCGGGTGACCGCATCATCAAGATCGAGGGCATCTCAACCAAGGACATGCAGCTCACCGACGCGGTGAAGCGCATGCGCGGCAAGCCCGGCTCCAAGATCACCATCAGCGTGGTCCGCGAGGGCTGGGTGGAGCCGAAGGACTTCGACATCGTCCGCGAGCAGATCCGCGTGCAGTCGGTGAAGACCCAGGAGCTGGAGACGGGCATCGAGTACATCCGCCTGCGGCAGTTCCAGGAGCAGACCGCCCAGGACCTCGAGACCGTGCTGGACAAGTACGCCAAGGGCGCCAAGATCCAGGGGCTGGTCCTCGACCTCCGCAACAATCCCGGCGGCCTCCTCACCTCGGCCGTCGAGGTGACGGAGAAATTCCTCGACGCGGGCCGGCTGGTCGTCTACACCGAGGGGCGGGTGCGCAACCAGAACATGCGCTTCCAGGCCAATGCCCGCCGGGTGTACACGGACTTCCCCATCGTGGTGCTGGTCAATCAGGGCAGCGCCTCCGCCTCCGAGATCGTCGCCGGCGCGCTCCAGGATTGGGGCCGCGCCATCGTGATCGGCACCCAGAGCTTCGGCAAGGGTTCGGTCCAGACCATCATCCCGTTGTCCGACGGGTCGGGCTCCGGCTCACCACCGCGAAGTACTTCACGCCGAAGGGCCGCTCGATCCATGGCAAGGGCATCACCCCTGACATCATCGTGGAGGGGCCGAAGACCACGGCGGCGGTGACCGTTCCCACGCCCGAGGTGCTCCGGCTCCGCCGACGCCCCCAAGTCCGGCCCCTCGGTCGAGACCAAGCCGAGCGAGGAGCTCAAGCGCGATCCCCAGCTCCAGCGCGCGCTCGACCTGCTGAAGGCGATGCGCATTCTGGATCGGACGCGCCCGGCGCCGGCGGGGTCGCAGGCCCAAGTCAGTAGGACCGCACGGCATGCCGGCCGGAGTGTGGAAGGCTCTGGCCGGTTTCATCGCCGTGCTCGCCATCGCGGTCATCGCGCTCGATCAGTGGCAGGCGCATCAGGGGCTGACGAGCCTGTTCTGGGGTCCGGGCCGCCCCACCGCGGAGGCGCGGGCCGCCCGCCCGGCCACCACGCTGCCGCCGGCGCCCGCCGGCAGCGAGCGGTGCCCCCGCCTGGCCGTCATCGTCGATGACCTCGGGAGCCGGCGTGACGTCTTCGATCTCGTGCGCGAGATCGGCCGGCCGCTCTCGGTGGGCGTCTTGCCGGATCTGCCGCTGTCGGCGTGGATCGCGGCGGAGGCATCCCGGGTCGGTCTCGAGGTGCTCCTGGATCTCCCGATGGAGCCGTACCGGTATCCGAGAGCTTGACCCGGGGCCGGGGGCCCTCATGATGGCGATGGCGCCGGAGACGCTGGGCCGGCTGGTAACCAAGCATCTCGCGACCATGCCGAGCGCGGTGGGCGTGACCAATCACATGGGCTCGCGCATGACCGAGGACCGGGCCCGGATGCGGGCGGCGCTGGAGCCGCTCGCCGCGCCGCGGCTCATCTTCGTGGATGCCCTGACGAGCAATCACTCGGTGGCATTCGAGGAGGCGCGGGCCATGGCGCCTGCGGGTCGCGCGCCGGCAGGTGGTGGTGGATCCGGTGAGTGGCGAGGCGGCGGAGCGGGAACGCTGGGACGAGGCGGGACGCCTGGCGACGGAGCGCGGCGCGGCGATCGTGCTCGCGCACGGCCATCCGCTGACCTTGCGGCTGCTCAAGGAGTACGTGCCGAAGTGGGAGGCGGCGGGGATCAGGCTGGTGCACGTGTCACAGCTCACGCGATAGCGAAGGCCACACGACATGCTCGTACTCGGCATCGAGACCTCCTGCGACGAGACCGCCGCCGCCGTCCTCGACGGCGGGCGCAAGGTGCTGGGCCAGATCGTCGCTTCCCAGGACAAGGTGCACGGCCCGTACGGCGGCGTGGTGCCGGAGCTGGCGTCGCGCCGCCACCTCGAGGACATCCTGCCCGTGGTGACGGGGGCCCTCGGTCAGGCCGGGGTGGGTCTCGGCGACCTCGGCGGCATCGCCGTCACCCACGGGCCGGGGCTGGTGGGCTCGCTCCTCGTCGGTTGCTCGGTGGCGAAGGCGCTCGCCTACGCACATCGCCTGCCCCTGGTGGGCGTGAACCACCTCGAAGGCCATATCTATGCCGCCTTCCTCGAAGAGCCGGCCCCGACCTACCCCTTCCTGGCCCTCGTCGTCTCCGGCGGCCATACCGCGCTCTACCTGGCCCGCGCGCCGCGCGACTACCGGCGCATCGGCCAGACCCGCGACGACGCCGCCGGGGAGGCCTTCGACAAGGTGGCCAAGCTGCTCGGACTGGGCTATCCGGGCGGGCCCCTCATCGAGCGCAGCGCGCGGACGGGCGACCCGAAGGCCATCACGTTCCCCACCGCGCAAATGAGCGACGGCGCGCCGGACTTCTCGTTCAGCGGGATCAAGACGGCGGTGTCGCTGTTCGTGAAGCGCAACGGGCCCCTCGACCGCGCGCGGTGGCCGACGTGGCCGCCTCCTTCCAGGCCACCGCGGTGAAGATGCTCGTGCGCAAGACCGCACGGGCGGCGCTCTCGCTCGGTGTGCGGCGCGTCCTCCTCACCGGCGGCGTGGCCGCCAACGGCGCGCTGCGGGCGGCCTTCCAGGCCGAGTGCGGCGAGCGGCGCTGGGAGCTCTTCGTGCCCTCCCGGCCGCTCTGCACCGACAACGCGGCCATGATCGCCGCCGCGGGCCACGACCGGCTGGTGGCGGGCGAGCGTGCCCCGCTCACCCTCAACGCGGTACCGGACCTGGCGCTGGCATGAGCGGGCGCGCCCTGAGCCCCTGGACTACGCGGCCCTGGTGGCGGGCCTTCCCGACGCGCTGGTGGGCGTGGACGATAGCCAGCGCATCGTGCTCTGGAATCCCGCCGCGGAGGCGCTGCTGGGCCGCTCCGCGCGCCGCGTGACCGGCCGCATGCTCAAGGAGGTGTTCGCCCCCGAGACCTCACTGGTGCGCCATCTCACCGACACCCTCGCCACCGGCGAGAGCCGCTCGGAATCCGAGGCGACCGTGGAGACCGGCGACGGCCGTCTGGTGCACGTGAGCGTGATGACGGCGCCGCTGGCCGGCCGGAGCGGCGCCCTCGACGCCGGCGGTGGCGGTGGTGCGCGACATCTCGCGCGTGCATCAGCTGGAGGCGGAGGTGCGGCGCGGCGAAACCCTGGCCGCGGTGGGGCGCGTGGCGGTGGGCCTCGCGCACGAGATCCGCAATCCGCTGGGCGCCATCCGCGGCGCCGTCCAGCTGCTCAAGCGCGAGCTGGGCGACGAGGCGCGCTGGGGCGAGTACACGGACGTGCTGCTGCAGGAGGTGACGCGCGTCAACCGCATCATCGAGATGCTGCTCGACCTCGGCCGTCCGGTCACGGTCCGCCTCGGTGCCGCTCAACCTCCACCAGCTACTCGAGCGGGTGGCGCTCCTGTCGCAGGAGCTGGCGGCGGAGCGGAGCGTCCAGATCCAGCGCCGCTACGATCCGAGCCTGCCGCCCATCCTGGCCGACGAGGACCGCCTGCTGCAGGTCTTCCACAATCTCGTGCGCAACGCCATCGAGGCCATGCCCGCGGGGGGCGGCTCACCCTGATCTCGCGGCTGTCGACGAATCCCTCTTCACCAAGGTGGATCTGGGCGCCGGGCAGCGCAGCATGGCCGAGGTGCAGGTGGTGGACGAGGGCGAGGGTATTCCCGAGGCCGTGCATGCCAAGCTCTTCACGCCCTTCTTCACCACCAAGGACAAGGGGCTGGGCCTGGGGCTGGCGCTCTGCCACCGCATCCTCGAGGAGCATCGGGGCGCCATCCAGGTCGCCAGCGAGCCGGGGCGCGGCACCACCGTGTCCTGCTTCATTCCCCTCGCGCGATGAGCCCCGATCCGATGTCCACGGCGACCGGGCAGATCCTGATCGCCGACGACGAGGACGGCCTCCGCTGGGTGCTGGAGAAGGGCTTCCGGGGCGCCGGCTACACCGTCACCGCGGTGAAGGACGGCACCGCCGCGCTCGCGCGAGGCGGAAGCCAATGCCTACGACCTCGTGCTCCTGGACATCCGCATGCCGGGCATCGACGGCCTCACCCTCCTGCGCCAGCTCCGCGAGCGCGCGCCCCGACGCCCTCGTGGTGATCATGACCGCCCACGGCACCATGGAGACGGCCATCTCGGCCATGCAGCAGGGCGCCTACGACTATCTCGCCAAGCCCTTCGACATCGACGAGGCGCTGCTCCTCGGCGAGCGGGCGCTGGCCGCGCGGCGGCTCACCCAGGAGGTGGCGGCGCTCCGCACCGGGCTCCGGGAGGTGTGGGAGTTCGGCGCCCTCGTGGGGCGGCATCCCACCATGCAGGAGGTGTACAAGACCATCGGCCGCGTGGCCGCCAGCGACGTGAGCGTGCTGCTCCGCGGCGAGTCCGGCACCGGCAAGGAGGTGGTGGCGCGCGCGCTCCACCACTACAGCCGCCGGGCGGGGCGGCCCTTCGTGGGCATCTCCGCCGCCGCCATCCCGGGCCGCTCCTGCGAGTCCGAGCTCTTCGGCCACGAGAAGGGCGCCTTCACCGACGCCAAGGAGCGCCGACTGGGAAAGCTCGAGCTGGCCCATGGGGGCAGCGTCTTCTTCGACGAGATCGGCGACATGCCGCCGGAGCTCCAGGTCAAGCTCGCTGCGCGCGCTGCAGGAGCGCACCTTCGAGCGCGTGGGCGGCCACGAGCTGATCCGGATGGACGTGCGGGTGCTGGCCGCCACCCACCGGGACCTCGAGGCGATGATGAAGGAGGGACGGTTCCGCGAGGATCTCTTCTACCGGCTCAACGTGGTGTCGCTCTCGCTGCCGGCGCTACGCGAGCGGCGGCAGGACATCCCGCTCCTCGCCGAGCACTTCCTCGCGAAGTACGCCGACTCCCTGGGCGAGCGGGTGGTGGCCCCCGACGCGATGGATCGCCTCATGGGCTATGACTGGCCGGGCAACGTGCGCGAGCTGGAAAACGTGATCCAGCGCGCCATGGTCATGGCGGGCACCGGGGTGGTCATGCCGGAGCATCTCCCCATCGGCCCGGTGTCGGCGGCGGCCGGCGTGGCTCCCGACGCCACCTGGAGGAGATCATCGAGCGGAAGCTGCACGAGTGCGTCCGGGGTATGCGCGGCCATGCCTCCGCCAACCTCCACGCCCTCATGGTCGGCCTGGTCGAGAAGCCGCTGCTCCGTGCCGTCATGCGCGAGACCAAGGGCAACCAGGTCCGCGCCGCCCAGCTCCTCGGCATCAACCGCAATACCCTCCGGAAGAAGCTCAAGGAGCACGGGATCGACCCCGACGTGACCTGAGTCGGCCCCGCGTCCGCCGTATTCCTTCGGCCAGCGGAGTCCCACCCCGCCGCCCGCGTACATGCGCCGATGCCAGGCGCGGCAGGCGTGCCTATTGAGCGGGCCGCACGTGAGCTCGCCGCCGCTCCGCTTGAACTCCGCCGCCTTCTCCCGCAGGCCCTGGGCCACCGCCGCGGGATCGGCGGCCTGCGCTTCCTGCTGGGCGGCGTAGTCGCGGACTTCCTGAGTGATCTTCATCGAGCAGAAGTGCGGGCCGCACATGGAGCAGAAGTGCGCGAGCTTGGCGCCCTCGGCGGGGAGGGTCTCGTCGTGGAACTTCCGCGCGGTGTCGGGATCCAGCGCGAGATTGAACTGGTCCTCCCACCGGAACTCGAAGCGCGCGCGGGACAGCGCGTCGTCCCACTCGCGGGCCTTCGGATGCCCCTTGGCGAGGTCGGCGGCATGCGCGGCGATCTTGTAGGCGATGACCCCGTCCTTCACGTCCTGCTTGTCGGGCAGCCCCAGGTGCTCCTTGGGCGTGACGTAGCACAGCATGGCGGTGCCGAACCAGCCGATCATGGCGGCGCCGATGGCCGAAGTGATGTGGTCGTAACCCGGCGCCACGTCCGTGGTGAGGGGGCCGAGGGTGTAGAACGGCGCCTCGTGGCACTTCTCGAGCTGCCGGTCCATGTTCTCCTTGATGAGGTGCATGGGGACATGCCCCGGCCCTCGATCATGACCTGGCAGTCCTGCTCCCAGGCGATCTTCGTGAGCTCGCCGAGCGTGTCCAGCTCCGCGAACTGCGCCTCGTCGTTGGCGTCGGCCTGGCAGCCGGGGCGGAGCCCATCGCCCAGGGAGAACGACACGTCGTAGGCGGCCATGATCGCGCAGATCTCGCGGAAGTGGGTGTAGAGGAAGCTCTCCTCGTGATGCGCGAGGCACCACTTGGCCATGATCGAGCCGCCGCGCGAGACGATGCCGGTCACCCGCTTCGCGGTGAGCGGCACGTAGCGCAGCAGGACGCCCGCGTGGATGGTGAAGTAGTCCACGCCCTGCTCGGCCTGCTCGATGAGGGTGTCGCGGTAGATCTCCCAGGTGAGCGCCTCCGCCCGGCCGCCCACCTTCTCCAGCGCCTGGTAGATCGGCACCGTGCCCACCGGCACCGGCGAGTTGCGGAGGATCCACTCCGCGTCTCGTGGATGTTCTTGCCGGTGGACAGATCCATGATGGTGTCGGCGCCCCAGCGGGTGGCCCAGCGCATCTTGTCCACTTCCTCCTCGATGGAGGAGGCCACGGCGGAGTTGCCGATATTGGCATTGATCTTCACCAGGAAGCGGCGGCCGATGATCATCGGCTCGGTCTCCGGGTGATTGACATTGGCGAGCAGGATGGCGCGTCCCCGGGCGATCTCGTCCCGTACCAGCTCGGGCGCCACGCTCTCCCGGTGAGCCACGAACTCCATCTCCTGGGTTATGATGCCCTGCCGAGCATAGTGCAGCTGGGTGACGCGGCGGCCGGCCCGGGCTCGGAGCCCCCAGTGGCCGCCCGCCCCCGGCTCCACGTCGCCGCGGCTGAGGATCCAGTGGCGCCGCAGCGGAGGAAGTCCCTGCTTGAGATCGGACGTAAAGTCCGGATCCGTATAGGGTCCGGAGGTGTCGTAGAGCGGCGCAGCCGCTCGCCAGTGGTAAGGGAGATCTCGCGGATCGGCACGCGGATGGACGGATCGGAGCCGGGAAGATAGGTCTTCATGTGGCCTCCCTACGCTGGCATTACCCAGGTCAGGTTTGTGGCGGTCGGCGGCCCGATTGCCGCCCTCTCAGCCCGGTCATAAGCCGAGCTCCCGCGCAGGATCTGCGTGGGAATCGTACTGGCCGTGACCGTAGTGAGTCAAGGCGGAGTGATTATCGACGCGGCCCGACGAACGGCGGCGGTATGATTGAAAGTAAGTGGCTATCGGCGCGTCCGGACTCGCAAGACGGTCCCCGAGGCGCGAACACCCACTCGAAACCCAATGGTAGCGGCAGTCAGGCTCCGATGACCGGTTCCTCCGGCGCGCCCCACGATCCACGGACGCGTGAGCTCGAGGTCTTCGCCGAGTCGAGCTGGCTGGTGGCGTCCACCCTCGATCTGGGCGAGGTGCTCGAGCGCCTCGCCGACGTGGCCCAGACGCGGCTCAGCGTCGACATCGTGCGCATCTGGTTGCTGGACGCTCGCGCGGACCTGCTCACGCTCCGCGCGGGAGACGGGGACGTCGGGCCGTCCGGTGGAGTTCCGGCAAACGCTCAGCGTGGGCGAGGGCATCGCCGGGCGCGTCTTCGAGAGCCAGGAGCCGCTCGTGGTGACCGACGTCATGCAGGACCCGCGGGTGCGCAACCGCACGTGGTTCGAGGCGGAAGGCGTCCGGTCGGTGATGGCGGTGCCCATTCTCCTCGACACGAGCCCCATCGGGATCATTGCGTGCATGACGCGGACGCGGCGTGAATTCGCGCCCGACGAGGTCAAGCTGGCCGCCGCCGTCGCCGCCCCCGCCGCCACCGCGGTGCGGAACGCCGGGCTCTACGCGGAGGCGCTGCAGCGGCTCGACGAGATCCAGGCCTTCCAGCGCGTGACCTCGGAGACCCTGTCCTCGCCCGATCTGGAGACCGCCCTGCGTACCGTGCTCCGGGAAACGCGCCACCTTCTGCGCGCGGATGGGGCGTTCTGCTCCTTCGTGGACTCGGCCAGCCGGGACGTGGAAACGGTGGTCACCCTGGGCGCCCGTTCCGCCGAGTTCCCCGCTTCCGCATCACCGCGGGCGGGGGCATGAGTGACCTCATTCTCGCCGAGCGCCGGGCGGTGCGGACCGACGCGTACCTCGCCGACGCGCGGTTTCTCCGTGCCCCCACCTCGAGGAGTGGGCCCGCGCGGAAGAGGCCCAGGCGATGATCGGCGCGCCCATCTTCGACCGCGACGGCCACGTCATCGCCCTGCTGTGGGCCTACAACCGGGGCGCCACCGTTCTTCACCACCGGCGACGAGGGAGTGATCTCGGGCCTGGCCCAGCAGGCGGCGCTGGCCATCGGCACCGCGCGCGGCATGGAGGGTGAGCGCCATCGCGCCCGAGAGACCGCCGCGCTGCTCGAGATCGCGCAGGTGTGCGCGTCGACCTTCGAGCTGCGTCCACTGCTGCGCGCGGTGGCCCGCCAGGTCGCCCATGCCTTGGGGCGGAGCGCTGCACCATCAATCTCTGGCGGGGCGACGTGCTCGCGCCGGTGATGGCCCAGTTCGCCGACGGGCATGTCGACACCGCCCTGTGGGAGCGCTTCAAGGAGATGGGCAAGGGCGGGATGCAGGCCATTCCCGCGGATCTGGGCGCGGTGCGGACGCGCCGGCCGGTGGTGGTGGAGGACATGAGCACGTCGGATCTCGTCACCCCGGAGTGGGTGGAGGCCTTCGGCATCCGCACCATCATCGTGGTGCCGCTCATCTCCGGCGATCGCGTCATCGGCACCCTGTCCCTCGACGACACGCGCGGGCCGAGGGCGTGGACGGCCGCGGACCGGGATCTCGCCACCACCATGGCCGCCCAGGTCGCCCTGGCGGTGGACCGCGCCCGCCAGTACGGGAGGCCGCGCAGCGCGCCTCCGAGGTGCAGACCCTGTCCGCGGTCGGTGAGACGCCTCGCCTCCACGCTCGACCTCCAGGAGGTGCTGGACGCGATCGCGGACAGCGCGACCAAGGTCACCGGGGCGCAGCGGGCGGTGGTGTTCGAGATGGACCAGGCCGCGGGCCATCTGCTCGCGCGCGCGGTGCGCGGCATGCCCGTCGACAAGGGCTACGTGGTGTATCTGGGCCAGGGCGCGGCGGGAAGCGCGGTGGCACAGCGGGCGCCGGTGTGGAGCGCGGATGTGGTGGCCGAGCCGCCCCGGTTACGACTCCGTGCAGGCGCAGGAGGGCGTGACTCTCGCTGCCATGGCCACGCGCTTCGGATATCGCGCGGTGCTCGCCGTCCCCGTGGTCAGCCGCGAGACGGCGCTGGGCGCGGTGTGCATCTACTGGGACGAGGTCCACCGCGCGGACGAGCGGGAGATCCGCCTCCTCAGCGCGCTGGCCCGGCAGGCCGCCATCGCCATGGACAATGCGCGCCTCGTCTCCGATCTCCGTCGCACGCTGGACGACCTCAAGGCCGCCCAGGACACCCTGGTGCGCGGCGCCACCCTGCGCGCGGTGGGTGAGCTGGCGGCGGGGGCCTCACATCATCTCAACAACCTGATGGCGGTAGTGCTGGGGCGCACCCAGCTGCTCCTGATGAAGAAGCCGCCCGAGGAGCTGGTGGCGAGCCTCAAGACCATCGAGCGAGCGGCGGTGGACGCCGCCGAGACGGTGCGGCGCATCAGGCCTTCGGTCGCACGGATACGAGCGACGCCGCGTTGGCCTTCGATCTCGACGCCGCCGTTGCGCGAGGGCATCCAGCTCACCCGCCCGCGCTGGGAACACGAGGCCCAGGTCCGCGGCGCGCGCGTCGGCGTGATCTACGAGCCGGTGGTCCTGCCGCGTGTCCCCGGGCGCGCCGCTGAGATCCGGAGGTGGTGACCAGCCTCCTCCTCAATGCGGTCGACGCCATGCCCTCGGGCGGGCGCATCGTGGTCCGCACGCAGGCGGACAAGGGGCCGCTCGATCGTCTCCGTGAGCGACTCCGGCTCGGGCATGTCCGCGGAGGTGAAGCGCCGGGCCTTCGAGCCCTTCTTCACCACCAAGGGGTGAAGAGCACGGGGCTGGGACTGGCGGTGGCCTACGGAACCATCCGACGCCACGGCGGCGAGATCTCGCTGGAGAGCACCGAGGGGATCGGCACCACGGTGACCTTCTGGCTTCCCGCGGTGCAGACCCCGGTGGCCGCGCTCGCGGCCCCGCTGGAGCCGCGGCCCGAGCGCAAGGGCAAGATCCTCGTCATCGACGACGAGGTGTCCGTGCTGGACATCGTCGCCGAGGTGCTCTCCGCACGCGGTCACGCCGTCACGGTGGCGCCGGGCGGGCGCGAGGGCCTGCTGTCGTTCTCCTCCGGGGGCTACGATCTCGTGATGACCGACCTCGGCATGCCCGACATGAACGGTTGGGACGTGCTGCGAGCGGTGAAGGAATCGCGGCCCGCCACGCCGGTGCTGGTCCTCACCGGGTGGGGCGATACCGCTGCGGCGCCGTCGGGCGCGCGTCCCGACGGCGTGCTGACCAAGCCCTTCGACCTCAAGCGCCTGGCCACGGCGGTCAGCGAGGCGCTGGCTCGGCGGGCGTGATCCGGATCAGCACGCTCGTCCGGGCGGCCAGTCCCTTCCGGATATAGCGGCCCATCCCGAGCGGGACCACGATCCAGTATTTCCGCCAGTAGGCCGCGAGCAGGGCGGCCTCGATATCGGGCCGATCGTCCACCCACTCCGCGCGCCCCCTCGAAGACGGGTCCGTCCTTCGAGCCCACGTGCACGGTGACTCGCCCGTTGTCGCGAATGCGGCGGGCCTTCAGGCTCGCGCGCTGGGTGGTGAAGTACACGTGGCCTTCGTGCGGCCAGAGCCAGGTCGGCACCGTCCCCCTTGCCCGACGCGCTGTAGGTGGTGACGTACATATACGTCGCCCGCCGGATCGCCTCCGCGAGCGCAGGGGCTCACCGGTAACCGCCGTCGGCCGGCCGCGCGCTCGACGACGACCAGGCGGTAGCCGAGGTCGGCGTCGCGCTGCGCGCGCAGATGGCCCAGGCGCGCGTCCCAGCGGCCGGTGGCCAGGTCGTCGGCGAGGCGCGCGGAGGCCGGCCGCCAGCGCCGCCGGCGCCAGCCGGGGCAGGGTGGACATGGCGCTCCGCACCGCGGGATCGAGGTAGCCTCCGTCTCCGGCCGGCGCCAGTAGGCTCCGTGAACCCGTCGGCGCAATCGTGGGGGATGGGCAGCGGCGCCGACGCGCAGGCTCGCCCAGCGCGCCCTCGAGCTCCGCGATCGAGCGGAAAGATCGCCGCGTCGAGCTCGGACCGACGGGCAGATAGTCGCGGGTAAGCCAGAAGTCACCGGTCCGCGCGGGATCCCACGTGACGATGACCACCCGCCGCCGGGCGACGCAGCCAGCTCGGCGAGACCGGCCGCCCGATCGGCCCAGTGGTGGAGGGGTGAGTACGGCCAGCGCGGCGTCCACGCTGCCGTCGCCGAGCAGGAGCCGCTCCGCCACCGCCTGCACCGCGGGCGCGGCGCCGGCCGGGCGCTGGCGGATCATCTCGCGCGAGGGCTCGACGGCGAGCACGGAGAGGTCCACGGGCTCGTAGGACCCGCTGCCCGCGCCCACGTTCACCACGCTGCGGGCGTCCCCCAGGGCGGCGCGGATGGCGGCGGCCACGCGGGATCGGCGCGCCGTTGTCCCGTATACCCTCGTCCGATGGTGTCGTAGACCGCCGTCACGGGTCGAGAACCTCCTCGTCCGCGGGGGTGCCGCGGCTTGCGTCCGGGCGAGCCCCAGCCTACCATTGCCGTGCTCCGCGAAGGGCGGAGCGAGCGCCGTCGCAGGTTCACATTGTGGAACGACGAACACCCAAGCTCGGAGGAACCTGACCATGCCCCCCATCGTCATGCCTATCGTCCCGTCGTCATGGGCTCCCGCGGAGCGGTGACGTCCGCGCACCCGCTCGCGTCGATGGCCGGCGCGCGCATGCTGCTCGAGGGCGGCAACGCGGTGGACGCCGCCGTCGCGGTGGGCGCCGCGCTCAACGTGGTGGAGCCGTTCATGTCGAGCGCCGGCGGCATCGGGCTCATGCTGATCTCGCGCGCGCGCACCGGCGAGCGCGCACGTGCTCGACTTCATCGGGTCCCGCGCCGCTGGCCGCCGATCCCGCCCAGGCCACCGAGGACGAGCTGGCGGGCGGGCCCAAAGTCGTTCGCCACCCCCGGCAATCTCGGGGCTGGATGGCCGCGCTCGAGCGCTTCGGCAGCATGCCGCGGGGGCGCGTGCTGGGTCCCGCCATCGAGTACGCCGGAGAACGGCGTGCCGCTCACGTGGATGAACGTCACCTTCTTCGACGAAGTCGCGCGAGACCCTCGCCCGCTCGGCGGAGGCCCAGCGGCTCTATCTCGGCAGCGGGCAGCCGCGTCCCGGCAAGGTCGTGACCTACAAGGAGCTCGCCGGCGACTTTTCGACAAGTGGTGGAAGGGGGAGCGGAGGCGTTCTACCGCGGGCCCGATCGCCAAGGCCATCGCTCGCGCGGTGGCGCGAGGCGGGCGGCATGGCTCAGCGAGGCCGACCTCGCCGCCTTCGCGCCGGAGTGGCGCGCAGCCGGTGACCATCACGTACCGCGGCCACGAGGTGTCCTCGGTGCCGCCGCCCTTCTCCGCCTTCCAGATGCTCGAGACGCTGAACATCCTGGAGGGCTTCGACGTGCGCGCGCTGGGGTCACAACTCCCCGAGCATCTGCACCACCTCATCGAGGCGATCAAGATCGCCTCGGCGGACCGGCTCGCCTACGCCTATCTCAACGATGTCTCGAGGATCCCGATCAGCGGGCTCGTGTCCAAGGCCTACGCCGCCGCCCAGCGGGCGCGCATCGATCCCGCCCGCGCCGGCAGTGAGCGAGGGCGAGCGGCATACGCTCAAGCGCCGGACCGGCCAGATCTCCGAGGGGCATCCGGCCGACTTCATGCACGACCAGACCACCCACTTCGCGTGCGCGGACGCCGAGGGGACCGTGGTCTCGGTGACCCAGACCCTCGGCGGTCCTTTCGGCTCGGGCTTCGCGGTGCCGGGCACGGGGCTGGTGCTGAACAATATCCTCAAGTGGATGGACCTCGACCCCGCCGTCGCCTAACGCTGGTCCGAGCCGGGCAAGAAGGCCGGCACCATGATGTCGCCCACCCAGCTGTTCCAGCGACGGCGCCTTCACGATGTCCGATCGGCACGCCGGGCTCGTACGGCATCCTCCAGACGCAGACCCAGATGCTCATGAACGCGGTGGACTTCGGGCTCAACATCCAGGAGGCCATCGAGGCGCCGCGCATCCGGGTCTACGCCGACCGCCAGCTCGACGCGGAGGCGCGCATCCCCGAAGCCACGCGCGCCGCGCGTCGCGGAGCGGGCGGCATCAGATCAACGCCATCGACGACTGGTCCTGGATCGTGGGCGGCGGGCAGGGGATCATGCGCGATCCCGAGTCGGGCGCGCTCATGGCCGGCGCCGACCCGCGGCGCGACGGCTACGCCGTGGCGATCTAGGGCGGCCGGATGACCCTCACGGACAAGGTGGCGGTGGTGACGGGGGCGGGCTCGGGCCTGGGTCGCGGCATCGCGCTGGCCCTGGCCGCGCAGGGGGCGACAGGTAGCGGCGGTCGACATCGAGGAAGCAACGGCCCGGGAAACGGCGGCCCTGATCGGCAAGACCTCCGGGCGGGCGATCGGCATCCAGGCCGATACCAGCCGCGCGGAGGACGTGGATCGCTCGGTCAGCGGTGGCGGTGAAGGAGCTGGGCCCGCTGGACGTCATGGTCAACAATGCCGGGATCCTCGACGGCTACTTCAACGTGGACGAGATGAGCGAGGCGGTGTGGCGGCGGGTCATCGACATCGACCTCACCGGTGTCTTCCTCGGCTGCAAGCGCGCCATCGCCGAGATGCTGCCGCGCGGGCGGGGCCGCGTCGTCAACATGGCCTCGGTGGCGGGCCTCAACGGCACCGGCGGCGGCGCCGCCTACGTGGCGGCCAAGCACGGCGTGGTGGGGCTCACGCGCCAGATGGCGGTCACCTACTCGGCCCGCGGCATCACGCGTCAACTCGTGTGCCCGGGGCCCATCCTCACCAACCTGCGCCAGCACTCGCAGCAGATCCTGGGGCCCGACGTGCCCGGACATGAGCGGGCGCGGCGTCGCGGTCAACGACGAGCAGATCCGCGGGCTGGTGCCGGCGGGCCGGCGGGGCACCGTCGAGGACATCGCGTCCGCGGTCGCGCTACCTGGCCTCCGACGAGGCCGGTTACATCACCGGACATGCCATGGTCGTCGACGGCGGCTGGAGAGCCAAATGATCACCAAATTCTCGGTACTCTACGTCGGCCAGATCGAGCTGGAGAACGTGGGGCTCCAGGGAACGCCGGCCAACGACCGGCGCTACGGGAACGAGCGGCTGGCCGAGGCGTTCCACACCGCCAAGGACGTCGCCCAGCACATGGACGAGCTGGGCTACTACTGCCTGTGGACGGCCGAGCACCACTTCCAGCACGAGGGCTACGAGGTCTTCCCCAACCTCATCCTGCTGGGCACTTGGCTCGCCGACCCAGACCAAGCGGCTCAAGCTGGGCTGCGCGTTCAACGTGCTGCCGATGTGGCATCCTCCGTCTCGCGCGAGGATTACGCGGCCGCCGACATGCACGACCAACGGCCGCGTGATCATGGGCGTAGGGCGGGGATATCACACTCGAGAAGTCGAGACCTTCCGGCGCGCCCATGCTCGACAACAAGGCGAACCAGGAGCTCTTCGAGGAACAGATGGAGGTGCTCCTCAAGGCCTTCAACGAGGAGTCCTTCTCGCACCACGGCAAGCACTATCAGATCCGCCCCCGGTGGAGTATCGCGGCTACACGCTCCCGCGAGGTCACCCTCGTGCTCCGCGCCCTCCACCGGCCGGTGGAGATCTGGCAGCCCATCGCCTCCGGGAAGACGCTCGCCGTACATCGCCCAGCGCGCGGGATCAAGGGCATGGTGACCCTCAACGGCGAGAAGATCTTCGATGAGGTCGCGCGCACATCAGGCGGAGGCGGGCGGCCAGGCGGGGCGGGTGCTCGCGCTGGGCCAGGATCTGCTGGGGCGTGGGGCTCTACCTGGCCGATACCGAGGCGGAGGCCATCCGGCGCGTTGAGCCCTACCACGACGAGCGCTACACAGTGGTTCGCTCCCTTCGGCTTCGTGCGCTACGCGGACGCCGACGGGCGGCCCGTGGGGCACACCGGGCGCGCCCGCGCGTATCCCCAGCATCCGCGACGGCGTCGAGCAGAGGGCCTGGCTGTGCGGCCCGCCACGGCACGTGATCGAGGGGATCCGGCACTTCGAGGACAAGTACCCGGGCCTCGACCAGATGATGATCCACTGGGCGGAGGGCATGGGGCCGAAGGAGTTCAAGGAGCAGCTCGCATGGTTCGCCCGCGAGGTGATGCCCGCCTTCACGAAGCGATAGCGCACCCGCATGACTCCTGGCATGGCCCCGGGGTATACCCCCACTCCGTAGTCCTCCCTCGTGGGGGGCCCCCAGAGGATTGTATTTTTCCCTTGCACTCCCTCGTAGGCTCGCGATATATACCCTCGGCCGGAGGCGCCGGGCGGCACATCCCGCTCACTCACGGCCGGAACCAGTCAGCTCACACAGTCTGACGGAGGACGCAGAATGGCGAAAGGGCAAGAAGGCATTCGGTGGCTACGCCATCAATTTCAAGGGATGCAGCGACACCCTCGAGTCGGTCATGGGCTCCACGCCCATCGGGCCCTCGGAGATGACAAAGAAGATCTGGGCCTACGTGAAGAGAAGAAGCTCGCGAAGAAGTAAGGCGCGCTCCCGACCGGATGATCCTCGCCTTGCCCGGCGCCTCCAGGATCATCCGGCCGCTTGACTTGCCCGCCTCGCTCCGCCGACACTAGGCGCGCCGAAACCAGGCGTGAGGAGGCGCGCGATGATCATTCTGGCCACCGAGCGGTCCACCTATCTCGACGTCGACAAGATCGACTGGGAGCCTACCCGGTTTCCCGGCGTCTACGTGAAGAAGCTGTACGAGGACGCCTCGGGCAAGGCGACGTCCCTCACCAAGATGGACAAGGGGGCGGTGCTTCCCGATCACCGGCACGTCGGGATCGAGCAGAGCTACGTGCTCCAGGGCACGCTGGTGGACGACGACGGCGCCTGCACCGCCTGACGGTGAAAGCAATCAGCGGCAATACATGAAAAAAATCGCGTTAGCTTCGTTTAGTTACGTGTGCTTCGAAGGTGAAGTCGCTCCACGACGCGCTGACGTCTACGTCTCAACGATGACCTCTCGGTCGGCTTCACGACGACATCTTCGCGAAGACCGAGGGCGGCAAAAGCTCGTTCGATACGGCTCGACGCTGCTGACGTTCGGCCCCTCGATTGGCGGCGAAGCTCCTCGATCCGGATCCACGAAAAGAAGGGACGCTCGAGGGTCGCGAGATCCTCGAGACGTCTGGACCGCATCGTGGCCGCGTCTCGAGGCGCGGCCCACGGCCGAGATCGATCACCGGGAAGCTGAGCGCGATCGCGCTCGAGCCGGGACTAGCTATGTTGTCTCGTAGCTCAGTCCCTCGGCGGCCGAAGAGGCGGAGGAGGGAAAGAAACATGTATTTGATGAAGTCGAGGTAGAGCGTGAGCGCTCCGACGAGGGCATGTTCGCGTGGACCTCTCCGCTCGCTGAAGAGCTCATGAGCTTCTGCGTGTCGTACGCCGTGAGGCCGGCGAAGAGCAGGACGCCGATGATGCTGACCGCGAAGTCGAGCGCGCGGCGCTCACGGGAGGAAGATGTTCACGACCGACGCGAGGATGATCTGCCCGACAGGCGCGAAGATCGCGAAACGTCCGACGACGCCGGGATCGCGTTTCGTCACGAGCCCGACGACGGGATAGCCCCGCGATACGCGCCGGCCGTCACAGATGGTGTCGCGCGATCGGCGGCGGTGTAGGCGAGGAAGATGATGCGCCGTCGACGTCACGCGCGGTGACGAAGCGCGGCGTAGGCGAAGAACATGGCCGCCACCGTCGGCGTCGCGGCTACGGCGCGCGGTGACGACCGGGTTGAACGCCATCACGAGACCGAGCTGTCCGAAGACGGCAGAACCAGAAGAGGATCCGGTTACGAACGCACGATCTCGAGCGCGGCGGCGGCTGACGATCGCGACCGCTCCCGTGACGCCGGGGATCCGGCGGCCATCCAGCGGTAGACAGGTCTTCTGCGCGTCGCTGACGAGCGTGGCGCGGCTGACGCGGTGGGTGTTTGACCCCATCGAGCGCGGATGTAGTTCATCGTGCAGCTACTGTGAACATCGTTCGCGCCTGGCAACATGGAAGGGTGCGTTTCAGAAGCGAAAGAAGTCGCGGAACGTGGGAATGGAGAAGTGCTCGATGTTGCGTGGTGTGCTGGCTGCTGCTTTCTTCTACATGAAGTATGCGTGGTTCCGTGGTCGTTCTGGTTTGTGACGGCCGCTCTCACTGAATGCACCGGCAAGCTGGTCTGGGCGAGCTCCGCGAACGATGCCGCGCGCACGACCCTTATGCCTCCTCGCTGCGCGAGGACGGGGATGGCGTCGATCCGCGCAGCTGACGAGCGCGGGGATCCATCCCCTCGAACGAGCTCCTGGGTGTCCAGTTGCGGCTCCGGCGCGGATATCAAGGTTGGTCGCGAGCGGCACGAGCGCCGAGGCGCCCGCCGCTCCGGGCTTTCGGAATGACGCGTCGGCGAGCTCACGATGTTTCCAGTCCGCAGTACTCGGCACAGACCTCGCCGCCGGCAGGCTGGGGCGCATCGCCATAAAACCATCCGATGATTGATCGATCGCGTTGATCAAATCTGCCAGCGCATAAGTTCTGGGTTAAGCCCACGAGATCTCCATGTTACCTCATTTGATTAAAACACCGTTTGAAGGATGCCACCATGAAGGCAAGGCCCCTTCGACATCCTCAACTTACTGAAGATCAGCGTTTTACCACAAAACTGTTGAAGCAAAGAAGGTTTCATGTGATTGATCAAACTTAGCGACCAAGGTTAAAAAAATTTTCACCATTTTATTTCCACCACTATTTCATGAACTTTGAGTTTGTTGTATTTTTATTATTTGGGAGCACTGGATCTCTCAGGTTATTGTTGACTTTTTTCCTCTCTATGGTTGACTGTTCCCTCAGTTTTCCAGTACTCTATGAAGACAAACTTAGTTCAAGAGTTTCTTAGAAGGCATTTCTATTAAGTATATCCAAGAATTTCTATTAGTTCCAAGCTCATTAGCTGTTAAGAAGGAGGAGATGTTGTTCATTGCCTGTTGAAATCTGTCTGCCCAGGAGTTCATGTACTCTGTTGTGGCACTAGGAGTTTTACCTCTTTGTATTACTTTCCATTACTGCTCCTGATTGTTTTTCAGTCCACTTACGACATTTTTGCAGATCT
>ERZ1370068.6750-contig-5713_pt1 | contig 80080 bp, 133 predicted proteins | sample MGYA00561227_ERZ1370068 | MGnify/ENA primary metagenome ERZ1370068 (study PRJEB38410, sample SAMEA6850437) | metagenome | study: Metagenomic assessment of the ecological functions of the soil: analysis of the soil microbiota associated with the...
ATGTACTTCGTTCAGTTACGTATTGCTGTTGCTAGCTTTCGTCATGACGGTCCCTATTTGGACGGGCGGCGCCCGAGCACGTCGTTACGGCGGCCTCGAGGAAGTATATTGCGCCGCGATTTTACGATCAATGGAATGGTTTACGATCCGATCGAGGACCGTGTGCGATCGACGGTCGAGGCCGGCGGGATCTTGAGCGGCGCACTCGTCCGCGCCATCGGCAACGCGGAAGAGCGCTTTGAAGAAGACCGGCTGCGCATGATCCGCGCCGTGCGTTTGCCGCCAGCCTCGATTTTGAAATCGACGCGCCGACGTTCGACGCGATCAAAAAGTCGCCGGCAGCATCACGCAAATCGCTTGCGGAGCGCATCGGCGACGAAGTCACGCGCATCTTGATCGAAGGCGGAGCGCGCCGCGGCTTCGAATTGTTGGACACGAAGCGGCCTATTCGCAAATTTTACTGCCGGAAGTCGTGTCGCTGAAGGGAACGCCGCAGAGTCGATTATCATCCTGAAGGTGACGTTTTTGCTCATACGATGTTGCTGCTCAGTCATTTGGACGCGCCTTCGGAGACGCTCGCTTACGGCGGTTTGCTCCACGATATCGCAAAGCCGGTGCTGCTTTCGCCAAGACGCCGAGCGCGTCACGTTTACGGCCATACCGAGAGAGGGCGCTGCCATGGCCGAGGAGATACTCAAGCGGCTCAAGCGCAGCCGCGCTGTCGGCGACCGGGTGGCCTACCTGGTGCGCAATCATTTGCGCCATGTGCAGGCGCCGCAGATGCGCTTGAGCACGCTCAAGCGTTTCCTGCCGCGAAGACGGTATCGGAGGAACTGCTCGAGCTGACGCGCCTCGATGCTTTGGCATCCAACGGCGATTTACAATACTATCAGTTTTGCAAAGCGCGCTTGGCCGAAGCTGGATGAAAAAGAAATTCGCCCCGACGCCGCTGGTGCGCGGCGATGATTTGATCGGCCTGGGATTTACGCCGGGTCCGGTTTTCGCGGAGATTTTGCGTCAAGTCGAAGATCGTCAGCTTGGCGGCGAGCTGCCAAACCGCGAAAGCAGCGATCGAGTGGATTCGGCAAAATTATCGCAACCGAGGTTGATGGATGAAGGTTGTGCAGGCTTATCAGGTGATTGGACACTCGGAGCGCCGCTCCGACGGAGAAGATAAAGTTACCGGCAAGGCGATCTACACGGTCGATGTCGACGCTGCCGGGGATGGCCCATGGAAAGATTCTTCGCAGTCCGTACGCGCCACGCGCGATTACGCAGAGTTGATGCGAGCAAGGCAGAGAAACTTCCCGGCGTATTCGCGGTCATCACGCGCGCCGATCAAGCGCGCCTCGGCATGTTCGGCGCGGCTTATGAAGATCAAACGATCGTCGCCGTCGACAAAGTCCGCTATTCCGGCGATCCAGTGGCGGCGGTAGCGGCTGTCGACGAGGCGACTGCCGAAGCGGCGTTGGCATTGATCGATATCGACTACGAAGAATTGCCTGCCGTGACCGATCTCGACGTGGCGCTGGCGTCAAACGCCCCGTTAGTGCATAGAGTGTCGCGGCGAGCGGCGAGATTGATGGGCCAACATTACGAAGCGCCCTAAAGAATTCGCCGGCACCAATCTCTGTTATCGCTTCAGCTATGCCAAAGGCAACGTCGACGAAAGGCTTTGCCAAGGCGGACCATGTTTTCGAGGATACTTTTACTTTTCCGCGGGTGCAGCATTTTCCATGGAGCCGCACGCGACCGTCGCCGACTACGAAGGCGACCGGCTGACGCTTCTGGGCCGGCACGCAAGAGCCGTTCACCTTGCGCGAGCATCTCGCCGAGATTTTTCATCTGCCGCTCAATAAGATTCGCGTCATCGTGCCGTATCTCGGCGGCGGTTACGGCGGCAAGCTCGCCGTCAAGACCGAGACCGCTTGCCGCCGCGCTGTCCTGGAAAGCGAAACGGCCGGTTCGTTTGGCTCATACCATTGAAGAGGCTTCAAGACGGTGTCGCGTCATCCCGCTCGGGTAACGATCAAGACCGGTGTCACGAAAGACGGCAAGCTCGTGGCGCGCCAATGTCTGATTCACATGGAAACCGGCGCCTACGCCGATGCCGGGCCGCGCGTGACGCAAAAGGCCGGCTACCGCTGTTTCGGCCGTACCGTTTGCCGCACATGGCAAACCGACGCTTACACCGTGTACACCAATACCGTGCCGGCCGGCGCCTACCGCGGTTTTGGCACCTCTGCAAGTGACCTGGGCGTACGAATCGCAGATGGATATTATCGCCGAGAAGCTGGGTCTCGATCCACTCGATTTTCCGGCTCAAAAATCTGCTGAAAAAGGGCGAGATGTATACGCCGGGCGACACGCCGGTGGATTGTGATCTCAAAGCCGGACTTCTGCACGCCGGCGAAGAAATCGGCTGGAATACAAAAAGAAGGCCAATCGCGGGCAAGGGCCTGGCGGTTTGTATGAAAGACGGCGGCGGCACTACAAAGTGTCTTCCGCGGCGGTCAAGATGAACGCCGACGGTAGCGTCGTGTTGCTGACCGGCACTGTGGAGGTCGGCCAGGTGCGCGCACGGCGTTGAGCCAAGTGGTCGCGGAGGAATTGAGGATTGCCCTTCGAAGCGATCACGGTGGCGCAGCTCGACACCGATGTCACGCCTTACGATGTCAACACTAACGCCAGCAGCTCAACGGTTGTGATGGGGCTTTCCGTGCAGCGTGCGGCGCAAGACTTGAAGAGACAAATTCTGCGTCATGCGGCGCGGATGTTGAAAACCAAGCCGGAGAAACTAGCGCTGCGCGATGGCAAAATCCACGGCTCCAGGGGCAGAGTCTTTCGTTCGAACAACTCATGCAAAGCATCTTCTTATCGAAAGCAGGCGGAGCTGATCGGCCACGGCGCGTACCAGGATATCAAGAGCAGAAAGCGGCGCTCGGTTCGCCGACGACTTTCTGGGAAATCAGCTGGGGCGCGGCGGAAGTGGAAGTGGACCGCGACAGCGGCGAAATTAAATTGACAAGGTACGTCTCGCTTTCGGACGTCGGCCAGGCGATCAATCCCGTGCTTTGCGAGGGTCAGGACGAAGGCGGGTGATGAACGCGATCGGTCACAGCCTGCTGGAAGAGATGGTTTACAAGGATGGGGCAGTTGCTCAATCCCAACCTTGTTGATTATCCAGGTGCCGACGTTTGCTCACGTGCCGAAAGATTTCGAGATCGATTCTGGTCGAGAGTCGAAACGGCCCCGGACCCTTCGGCTCGAAGGGCACCGGCGAGGGCAGCTCTATTGCCGGTCGCGTTCGGCCATCGCCAACGCGGTGCTGCCGCAGCGACGGGACTGCGGCTGTACGATTTGCCGCTCACGCCGAGAGAGTCTGGCGTGCACTCGTCGAGGAAAATCAGCTAGGACCTTTGATTAGCGAAACGAGCAGTCCGTCCGGGAACGGGATACTCAAGACTCGTTCGAACAATCCGTAGATAAACAGCCAGGTAAAGAAGGTGACTGATAATCGTCATCGGCCATTTCTCTTTGCCCGCGAATCTCAAATACAAGATCATCGAGACACGGAATCGAATACGAGAAGCCCAATAGCCAAATGGAAATAAAGAAACCAATCGTCCACAACAGAATGTTGATGGTTCTTTGTTGCACCACTTCGGGTGCAACGTCAGCCCGTCGACTTCCCAAGCGGCAAGGAGCGCGCTTTCGGTTTTTCTTTTCCCAGAGATCCCTGCCGAGCTGAGCGAAAGACACAACATACAGGTTGGAATTCCAATAGCCCAGGAAACAGGCCGGCACGATACCCAAAGTTGCGGCTCTGGTATAGCGCGAGCGCAAAGTTATACTCGCGACGACGACGCCGAAGAGCGCTTTGTTGCTGAAGCGCAGTCCGCCAGGGTGAGGGTTTCAACAGCTGCCTGATCTTGGCTTCGAGAAGCCAGCTTCTCCTTCTCCTCCCGTCTATTTTTGATCATTGGATAAAAGACACCGAATAGGGTGATGCGAAAATAATCAGCACGCCAGGACGTCCAAGCCACGCCGCAAGCCGTAATTGTCGGTGGATAGAAACAGCCTGTTCTCAGCCAGCGGTCCGAGGACGAGGGCCCAGCAACACTGGCGGGCGTGGCCACTCCACTTTCTCCATGATCCAACCGAGACCGCCAAAGAAAGAGTACGATTAGCACATGTCTTCGAAAGCGTTCTTCTCGGCAAAGGCGCCCAGGTAGATCAACAACTGCAGAATGATGGGAATAATAATGGCGCCACGGACTTGGGTTATTTTCGCCAGCGGCTCCAAGAAGAGAAAGCAGATCGCCACGGTGATTATGTTCGAAATAATGATGACCCAGACGAAAGAGAAAGTCAGATCCAAATGGCCTTTCGGCGGCGGCAGCAACATGTCGGGGCCCGGCACAATTCCCTGAATGATGAACGCGCCGAGCAATATCGCCATGATAACGCTGGCAGGAACGCCGAAAGCGATGGTCGTGATCAAGCTTCCGCCCAATGTGGAATTGTTCGCCTGCCGCGCCGGGGCCTAACACGCCTCGACGGCGCCTTTGCCGGCGCGGGATTTATCTTCTAGAGCTTTGAACCGCGTGAGCGTAAGCGAGCCACTGGTGGTGGCCGCTCCCATTCCAGGAATGATGGCCATGAATGTGCCACGAGGGCGCTGCAGCGGATGACCAACCACCAATGACGAAAGGTATCCTTGACGCCCTCCATGACACCGCCGAGGGCTTGACACCTCTTGCGTCGCGATGCTGGTTCCTAACACCGCCAGCTCGATAGTTTCGGGAATGGCGTAGAAGCCAATTGTAATGGGGACGAGTCCGATGCCGTCCCACCAGAAATAGCTGACCAAAAGTGTAGCGCTGTATGCCGGATATCGGATCCAGACCCGATGGTCGCGAACATCAGCCGATACCGCCGGAGACCGATGCCTTTAAGCACATCCTCGCCGCTAAGAGCGGCGCACGAAGGAAATCCCCAGCAGTGAGAAAGCATGAAGAATTCAGGAGAGCCGAAGGAAAGCAGCGAAGCCGGACTTATAGGGATGGCGACCGCAATAGCAACGGCGCCGAATATGGCTCCTACCAGGGAACTCATCAGAACGGCGCCTAGAGCTCTGCCTGCCCTCGCCATTGCGCGCCATCGCGTGACCATCGACGATTGGTCGAGGCCGTCGTCGGTTCGCCCGGGAACGTCCGAAACAACACTGAGGTAATATCACCGGTGGTCGCGGTGACCGCGGTCATGCCTAGAGAAGAAACGCAAAGGCTTCAACCGCCGACATTTTGAATACGAAGGGCAGCATCAGAGCCATAGCCGTCGGACCGCCGAGCCCGGGCAGGATACCTAACGACGAAGCCGATGGCGATGCCGATCAGCATCAGAGTAAACGTCGACAAGCTGAAGCACTGAACGAAACCGGATATCAAAGCATGCAACGATATCCACGACGGATCACTGACCCCTCGAGCAATCACGGCCGAATGTATCGACGCTAAATATCAGCGTCGTGGCGTTAGTTGTAAAGAACATCTTTGAGCTTGGCGACCAAGCGCGGGATCGAGCTTGAACAATCCCGAGATGTCCTTCTCGATTTCCTCCGGCCGGAATCGGATCGACATTGAGGCGAGCATTTTCGCATCGGCGACGAACTCCGGGATCGCTGAGAGTCGCATCAGAAGGCTCTGCGCAGCAACTGCACGCGGATCCTTCGGCGTCCGGGCGGCAGCGTGTAGGTGCCGCACGATGTCGCTGGTCGCCGTGGATGCCGACCTCGATCATCTTGCGGCCTTCTTCGGCTTTGGCGAATTTGATCGCTTGCGGGAACGTTCGGCAGGTCGGGGATGATTTTTGCGGTTGGCTTGCACCACGACCACGGCGTCGCCGCTGTCCAGGGCTTTGCGCCATGTGACGCTGACTCGAATCCCAACCCCAGCAACCGCCGGCGACCTCGCCGCCCTCGGCCGCCAAGCGACGTCAGCGGTGCCTTTGTAACCGCTGACGAGTTGAATCGGCAGGCCCATGGCGGCTTTCAAGATGCGTGTCGCGTTGTCGCGGCGTCGAGGTGCCGGGAGCGATGCCGCCCATTTTCACCGAGTCTTTGACCGCCATCCACTGGTCGACGCTGGTGATGCCGCTTGCCTTGGTCAACGCGCGCAAACCACGTGATCGCTGATCGGCGCGCCGATGTATTCAAATTTGCGCGCGTCGAATTCGACGCCGGGTTGACCGAGCACCTGGCCCGAGAAACAAGCCGCCGATAAAGTGGCCGATGGTCGAGTCCGTCCGGCTTGGCGACTTTGTAAGACATGGATTCGCGGCGATCAGGCTGCCGGCGCCCGTCATGTTTTCCACGACGACACCGGGGTCGCCGGGAATATGCTTGCCCATATGGCGCGCAATGGCGCGGGCGTAAGTATCGGAAGCCGCCGCCGGCGGAAAAGCCGACGACGATGCGAATTGTTTTGCCTTTGAAGAATCCTTCAGCGGTGGCGCTTCTGGGCAACGCTCGCCAGAGTCATGACGGCGATGAATGCGTAAAGAACTGCAGCATATCTCTCGCTCCTCAGCAAAAGTGTTTTGTCTAGCGGATCCGGAGCGTCTATGTCGCCCGGAAGCTAGCGGATCGAATATTAAAACTCAATCGACTGATTTCCTTAACAGCACATTTTGTGTCAGGAAGCGAGCGGTCGCGTGGATCAAGGCTTTGGCATACGCCAACGGCCCCGGCTCGATTCGTCGTTGTGTTCCGGTGCGGTGGGACACCTACGAATAACCCGCAGGCAGCGAGTGAACTCGTCGGGCTTTCACGCCTTCGGCGAGAATGTTTCAAGATGGCGCGATCAGTTATGTACAATCTCTATCGACGGTCAGTGGCTGACGGCGCAAGATCGGCAAAGAACTTTCGAGAACCGCAATCCGGCCAACCGCGACGATCTCATTGGTTTATTTCCGGCTTCGAGCAAGCCGATGTCGACGCGGCGGTGCGCGCTGCCAAAAGCGCTTAACGCCAGTTGGCGACTCGTGCCCGCGCCGAAACGCGGGCGAGACGTTCTCTACCGGCGTCGCAGTGGAATTATTGCAGCAAATACAAAGGAAGAGATTGCCGCGCGGCATGAGACGCGCGAGATGGGCAAAGTGCTAAAAGAAACTCGCGGCGACGTCAAGAGGGTATCGACACGCGCATTCTCATGTCGCCGGCGAAGGACGCGGCGACTCTTCGGCGAGACGACGCCGGCGGAGCTGCCGAACAAATTCGCCATGTCCGTGCGCACGCCGGTCGGCGTGTGCGCGCTGATCACGCCGTGGAATTTTCCGCTGGCGATCCCCACGTGGAAAATGTTTCCGGCGCTGCTTTGCGGCAACACGGTCGATGCTCAAGCCGGCGGAGGATACGCCGCACACGGCGACCCGGTTCGTTGAGATTCTGACCGAAGCCGGCATTCCGCCCGGCGTGGTGAACCTGATTCACGGCCGCGGCGAAGGTCGGCGCGGCGCTGGTGCGCCATCCGGAGCGTTCAGCTTGTCTTCGTTCACCGGCTCGGCAGCGGTCGGGGCGGGAGATCGCGCTCGGCGTGCGGCCAGAATCTCAAAGCGCGTTTCGCTCGGAACTCGGCGGCAAGAACGCGCAGATCGTGCATGGAAGACGCCGACCTCGAGCTCGCCGTTGAAGGCGCGCTGTGGGGCGCCTTTGGCACCACGGGTCAACGCTGCACCGCGACGAGCCGGTTGATTGTGCACCGCGATGTGGCGAAAAAGCCATGACCGATGCGCTGGTCGAGCGCGCGCAGAGAAAATCAAGATCGGCGACGGCCTCGACGAAAGCGTCGAGATGGGGCCGTTGATCAACCAGGCGGCACGCGAAAAAGTGCTGCGCTACATCGAGATCGGCAGACAGGAGGGCGCGCGGTTGCGCATCGGCGGTGGCAATTCACGATGCAGGCGATTGCGCCAACGGCTACTTTTTCCAGCCGACGATCTTCGATCAGGTGAAGCTCAACATGCGCATCGCGCAGGAAGAGATCTTCGGTCCGGTGCTGTCGATCATCGAAGTCGCAGAGCTTCGAGGAAGCCATCGACAGTGTATGAATGGCACGGCCGTACGGACTTGTCTAGTTCGATTTACACCAAGCGACGTCGGCGCGCGCCGTTTCGCGCCATGCGCGATATCGAAGCCGGCATTACGCTATATCAACGGCCCGACCATCGGCGCCGAGGTGCATCTACCGTTCGGCGGGCGTCAAAGATACCGGCAACGGTCACCGCGAAGCGGGCACGCACGGTGTACGATATTTTCACCGAGTGGAAGTCAATTTACGTCGACTATTCCGGTAAATTGCAGAAGGCGCAAATTGATAACGCGGAATAGAAGAATGGAGAATCGGAGTGATGGAGTATCCGAGTGATGAGCACTAGAAGGCTGGTTTCGTGTCATCAGAACTCCATTGAGCCAGTTAGACGGCTACGCAAAGCACCCCACATCAAAACGGCTCTCCCTGGTCCTAAAGCGAAGGCGATCGTCGAGCGCGATGAGCAAGTTCACCGCGCCTGCTTATGGACGGGTTTATCCGCTGGTGGTGCAACGGAGCTGGCGCGGCATGGTCGTCGAAGACGTCGACGGCAACTCTGTTTCTCGACTTCATGGCCGGGATCGCGGTGGCGAGCACCGGCCACGCCCACCCGCGCGGTGGTCAAGGCGATCGAAGAGCAGGCGCGCAAGTTTTGCATATTTGCGGCAGCGATTATTACTACGAGCCAATGGTGGAGTTGGCCGAGAAGCTCAGTCGCCTTGGCGCCGGGCGCTGCGCCGGCAAGAAAGTGTTTTTCACCAACTCCGGCACCGAGACTGTCGAGGCGGCGTATCAAGCTGCGCGCGCTATCACACCAAGCGTTCGCACATCGATCGCGTTTCACGGCGCGTTTCACGGCCGGTCGCTGGGCTCGCTGTCGCTCGACGGCGAGCCGCGCGTCCCATCGGGCGACACTTCGGTCCGCTGATTCCCGGCGTGCACCATGTGCCTGTACGGCTTTTGCTACCGCTGTCCCGTACCAGTTGAAATACGGCTCCTGCGGTATCGAAGTGTGTCAACGTTTTGGAGAAATTAGTTTTCGCCACGATGTCCGGCCCGAAGAAGTGGCGGCGATCTTCGTCGAGCCGGTGCAAGGCGAGGGCGGCTATGTCGGTGCCGCCGCCGGAGTATTTGCCGATGCTTCAAGATCTCTGCCGAAAGTACGGCATTCTGTTCGTCGCCGACGAAATCCAGACCCGGCTTCGGCCGCACCGGCAAAATGTTTGCCTGTGAACACTGGGGCATCGAGCCGGATATTGCTCGTGCCGGCCAAAGGCATCGCCAGCGGCATGCCGCTCGGCGCGATGATCGCTCGCGCCGACATCAGCACGTGACCAGACAGCACGCACGGCAGCACCTTCGGCGGCAATCCGGTCGCTTGCGCCGCGGCATTGGCGACGCTTCAGTTGCTTGAAGAGGGCCTGGTCGAGAATGCAGCCAAGGTCGGCGCGATCCTCGAAGAAAGTTATCGGCCGTTAAGACCGCCACGCTGGCGATCGGCGACGTGCGCGGATTGGGGCTGATGATCGGCGTCGATTTCGAGCGCCCTGACGGTAGTTATGCGCCGGACGGAAAACTGCGCGATCGGATCATGCACGCGTGTTTTGAAAAGGGCTTGCTGCTGTTGAGCTGCGGCCAGAGCACCATGCGGTTTTGCCCACCGCTGATCGTGACGCCTGAAGAAACGCAGACTGCCGTAGAGATTTTCGACGCAGCCGTCGCTGCGGCAAGCTAATGACGTCTGCTGAAGTTTTGCAGCTCCTTCGAACAATTCTCCAATCGACAAATTCACTAGCCGCTCGGCCGTGAGGGTTGTTGAGTTATTGAGCTTGGTCTGGAGTTCCTCGACGAGCTCGGGTGAGCTCACTGTCGTCGGGATTGATTTTCAACGCACCGCCAAATTCCTCTGAGCGCTTTTGAATCATGCCTTTGGTCAGATAAACCCGGCCGAGATTGATGAATGGAAAGTGGCGCGGTTCGTAACGTGTGGCGGATTTGGCCTGCTCCAGCCACGGGATGGCGTCGTCAAGGCTGCTGCTGCTGCATCAAATACACCCCGATGTCGTTATAGGGATTGCCAAATTCGGGGTCGAGCTGGATGGCGATCTCGCATTGCGCAATGGCTTCGCTTGAGCCGGCCGATCGAAGCTATAGGCCCAACCCAGATAGCGTATGCGCATCAGCGGTCGGGTAGAGCGTCGATCGATTTTTGTAAAGGCGGATCGCGTCGCTCGAACTCCTGCGCCATCTGGTGCTCCATCGCTTCGATGAGCTCCAAGCGCCTGTTCCTGATCTCTCGTTAGCCGCCATGGGTCTTCCGTCCGTTGAGTGAATGATTTCTTCTTTTCGGCATTCTAGCGTTCTAGACACCCCATGCGCCGCTGAGCTGTAGGTTGGCACCGCTGACATAGCGCGCCTCTTCCGACAGCAGGTAGCGCACGCGCCGACACGGCGTCGTCGACAGTGCCAACGTAGCCCGCCGGGATGAATTTGACCATGCGCTCGAGTTCGTCCTGGGCGCGCTGCCCGAATCGATGAAACCCGGGCGAGACGCAGTTCATCGTGATGCCGTCCGCCGCGATCAGCTTGGCAAAAGAGCGGGACAGCGCTAGCAAGCCGACCTTGCTTAGATAATGCGCCGTGAGCTGTGGTTGGCGCGATCAGCTGCTCGGCGTTGGCCATGCTGAAGCTGACGATGCGTCCCCACTGTTGTGCTTTCATGATCGGAATCACCGCGCGGGTCAGGTAGAAATACCGGATGCAAGATTATTGTCGAACATCGAATGCCAGCCTCTCAAGAGTCTCCTGCAGCAACGAGACGCGGTGGTAAGGTCCGGCGCCGTTGATCAGCGCGTCGATCCGGTCCCATTGCTCGTGCACCCGCTCAACCAGCCCGGCAGCGGCTGGGGGTCAGAGACGTCGCATTGAATAGCCAATCCTTCGCCGCCTTTTTTGCTGCACGATATCGATAACCTCTTTGGCTTCCTTTGGCGCTGGTGGCGGTAGCATATCGCCACCCGCCAGTGGTTAGCCGCGAGATCCAACGCGACGGCGCGGCCGATACACCTTGGCGCCGCCGGTGATCAAAGCGACTTTTGATCGGTTGTTGTCATCGCTATGTCAATCAGGATTCCGGAGCGAACAAAGAGAACTGAGCCGGGCCTGCGCTCAGCGCTGATCTTCTTGCTCCGGTTTTTTGCTAACTCGATCCACGGCTTGAATTTGTCGTACAGCTCTCTGAGTTTCGCCTTGTAATGTTCGACGTTCTCGTCCGGTTTTGCCGCATCCCAATCGGCTATCAATTTGCAATTCTCGCTGATTTTCACATTGGCTTTTGTGCCGGTCACGTAATAAGAGATCTGGTCGCCAGGCTGATGGCGCCGCTCGGCTTTCAATGCCAGTTCATAGGAGCGCCGGGGTTGCGCTTCTTGGCTTTGAGCTTTGCCTGGTAGGTTTCAAGGAGTCTTGCAGCGTTTCGGTTTTCGCCAGCCAACTGATAGGTCGACGGTGCTGATCAATGTCGTCGACAAAACGATCGTAGAGCTCTGGAATTTTTCCCGTTCATTCCTCAGGAGCAGCATCAACATCGCTTCCAGCCATTCCCGTTGAAACGGTTCGAGGCCGCGCGAACGCAGGCCGGAGCCTTTTGATGCGCAAGTGCCCTTGTTCGTCGAGCAGCGCATAGTTTTCATCTTATAGCTGAACATCGCTGGGTAGCGCCCGTCGAGCTCAATCTCGATGCCTTCCGGCAAGATCGCCGCGAGATCGGCGATCAGGCGTTCCTCGTCGGCCTCGGTCTGCACGCTTTCCGACGGCATAAAATAGATGCCGTCGGTATCCACCTCGATGATCTTGGCCTGGTTGTCTTTGAGCCAGGCGATGGCGGACTGGATCAACTCCCGGCCTTTGGCCGTAACCTGGTTGGCCGCTTCGAAATCGTTGAAATGGCCCATTTGAAACCGAGGTAGCCGTAAAACGAGTTGATAAGAATTTTAAAAGTCGATTGCAGCGCGTTGAAATAGACCCGCTCTCTTCGTCCGGCGCGCCGCGCGCGAGCTCTTTGGCTTTGATCCGAAAGCCGCGCAGGTCGCTGAGCAACCCGGCGAAAACACCGAGTTCGTCAGTCTGCGGCAGATAATTGTACACCAACATGAGCGACGGATAGAGCGAGGTCATCGTCGCAGTGGAGGATGCGCTGCGCGGCGCCCTGGTATTCCATGTGGGTGAAGCCGCCGGCCACGTCGCGTCCTTCGCCCGGATAAGGCACGGCGCGACGTTGGTGGCAAATACTCGCGCAAAAAAGCGCGTCGATCTTGGTCGCGTTGCCGCGCAGCGGCATGTTCTGGTAGCTGTACGGGAAAATCTGCGCTTCGACGAAGTAGCTGGGCGACAAAATTTCCGAGATCGCGCGGGTCTCGCGCACGTCGTCCAACGCGTAACGGAACAAAGCGTCGGGGTCGTGATCGAAGTACCAGCTCGTCTTGTCGGCAGCCACGTAGGTGCGTTCGGCGCCGGCAACACCGAAGTGATGCGCGATTTCTCTTAAGCCGAAGCTTTCCAATTCCCGGGTGGCGACATCGTAGTGCTGCGCCAGGATCCAGGTGTCGATGAGGTGGCGGCCAAAGATCTCATATTTGCGGTAGCTGATGGTGCGCTCGGCCATTTGCATACGCGAGGCGTAGCCGCGCAAGCGTGAACCATCGCGCCCGAGATTGAGCGGAATGTTGTAGCGCTTGGCGCGCAGCTCGATATATTCGAGGTCGAAGCGAAACAAATTGTGACCTTCGATCACGTCGGGATCGCGCCGCGCGGATCTCTTCGATCAACGCATGGAGCATTTCGGGCTCGTCCAGCTCTTTACCCGAGATTAATCTCTCCCAGCCGGTCGTGTCCGACATGGCGATGGCGGTAATCCGGTCGCAGTCACGCGCCGCGTTGGGAAAGGTGAAATCTTCCCGGCAATAGGTTGCAATGTCGATTTGCAGGCGCTTCAAGTCGCGAAAGGTCATTCCCAAAAGTGCGTCTTCCCGCTGAGTAAGAGAAATTGATGTAGGGGATCGCTGGAATACCAATAGGGCTCATCTGCCGCGGACGGCCCTTTGCCGGGTTTTCTTTGCAGATAGAACTTAGCGTCTTGAAGCTGCGCGAGGTTGGGAAAAAGGCCAGGCGATTGAACGCGCCGCGGCCGTCGAGGTTTTCGAGCGTCGCATCACCTTGCCAGCCGCTCAAAGCATCTCCGGCCAAAAGCATGAACGGTTGGAACGGCGCCGTCTCGGCGCGTGTCGACGAGCCGTCGCGGGCAAAGATCTTGATTTGGCCGTGTCCGTCGCTCTCGAAAGCGAGCAGACCCATTGTCACGTCGTGGCCAAATAGGACTTCGTTTTTGGAACAACGGCGGAAGCCGATGTTGTGCATCCTTCATAAAAACTTCGCTCAATATAGCAAACCAAGGAGACCAACTCCTAACTGCTGACCGCACTGTCGTCGTGAACGGCGTTCGAGGGTCGCTTGCGATAGGATTATCGATTATACACTGGAGCGTTCGCCCGGAGTTATGCTACAGTGAAAAAATCATGGAAGCGCTCATTTTCGAAAGCCGGCCAACATTAAAGAATCGGTCCTGTTGTTGTCATTCGCCGGCTGGAGTGACGCCGGCGCCTCGGCGTCGACCGCGATCAGATATTTGATCGATCAGTTGCTGGGCAAGAGATTTGCCGCTATCGATCCCGAGGAGTTTTACGATTTTTACCGGCAACGGCCGGTGGTGCGCCTGAACGACCGCAAAGAGCGAGAAATTCACTGGCCATCTTACGACTTTTACTACGGTCCCGGCATCGGCGTCGAAAAAGATTTCGTGCTCGGCATCGGCGCGGAGCCGCATCTGCGCTGGCGCACTTTACCGAAACGATGCTTCGTTTCGCGCGCGAGTGTGAGGCCGAGATGGTGATTACGTTGGGCGCCTATCTCGATGAAGTGCTCTACACCCGGCCGGTGCCGCTCACAGGGTTTTCCACCGATCCCCAACTGAGTGGATCAACTCGATCTCGTGCCGTCGCGTTACCAAGGGCCGACCGGTATCGTCGGCGTATTGGCCGACGCCGTGCCGCGCACGCCGGTGTGCCGCACGTGAGTCTGTGGGCTTCATTGCCCCATTATCTTTCCGTGTCGCCCAACCCGCGCGGCACCTTGGCTCTGCTCCTACGCCTCAGTCAGTGGCTCGGTCTGCGAGTGGATACTGGGCCTTTGGAGCGGGCGGCCGCGGACTTTCAAGCGAAGATCAACGAAGCCGTCAACGCCGATCCCAAGCTTTCTGCATTTGTGCGCGAGCTCAAGAAGCGCGAATTCGAACAGTGAAGCTCTCCGTCCTGGTTCCGGTTTATCAACGAAGAGCACACGCTCGAGCGAAATCGCGCGCCGAGTAGCGCCGTGCCGACGCCGAAAGAAATCATCTTTGTCGACGACGGCTCGAAGGACCGCAGCCGCGAGATATCTGACTCGACTCGAGGAAGAGAAAACCGCCGGGCCGGCGACGAGCGCAATCACATCACAGTTTTTTTCAGCCGCAAAACGAAGGCAAGGGCGCCGCGCTAAAGACGGCGATCGCTCATGCGACGGGCGATGTGGTGATCATTCAGGACGCCGATCTGGAGTACGATCCGGAAAGATTATCCCAGCCTGCTGGAGCCCATCGAGACGGGAGTGGCCGACGTTGTCTACGGCACGCGCTTCGCCGGCGGCGGCGCGCATCGAGTGATGTTCTTCTGGCACTCCATGGGCAATCGGATGCTGACGCTGCTGTCCAACATGCTTACCAATCTCAACCTTTCCGACATGGAAGTCGGCTACAAAGTCTTTCGCGCCGACGTGCTGAAAGGCATCAACCTCAGAATCGAAGCGCTTCGGCTTCGAGCCGGAAATCACGGTGAAATTGGCGAAAGAAAGGCTGCCGCTTCTACTGAAGTGCCGATCGCGTACCACGGCCGCACGTATCAAGAAGGCAAGAAGATCACCTGGAAAGATGGCTTCGCGGCGCTGTATTACATGATTCGATTTCGCTTCGCGAATTGATCGCGCGCATTTTTACTCTTTGCAGATTCGACCAATTGGGCGCAGCTATGCTACGCTCCTACATTAGCGGCCGTGCGCCGTCCGCCCACAACTCGTCCATGTAATCGCGCAGTGCTTCTTTCAGGGGAAACTTCGGCGCATAGCCCAGCTCGGCCTTCGACACGCTGATGTCCATCGGAATACTGCGGCTTCTTGTCTGACGCTGCTTGTGCCGCTGACTTTGACTTCAGTTTTCGGCGCTAGCTCTCGGACGACTTGGGCGAGCTCTTCGGCGCCGTGCACGGCGCCCGTTCCCGCGTTGTAAATTCGCTGCTTAGGATTTTGCGCTTGGCAAGCGAGATAGAGCGCCAAGCCAACGTCTTTGCCGTAGACGTACTCGTTGGGCCCGTAGGCTTTCGCGTCGATGGTGATCGGCTCGCCTTTGATCATGTTGAGCGCCAGATCGCGCATGACCTTGCCGACGGTGGAGCCGCCGACGTAAAAGCCGCGGCCGAAAACGCCGCCGGGGCGGATGATGATCGTGTCGAGGTTATACATGCTGGCGTAGGCGTGAACGAGATGCTCGGAACAAACTTTGGTCGTCGCGTAGAGATTGTGGCCGCCGATCGGGTGAGTTTCGCGGACGACGCTGTCGTTGATCTTGCCGCGCTCGTAGACGCCGAAGGTGCTGACGTAAACGATCCGTTTGAGTTTTCTGCAATCGCGCAGCTTCCAGGACGTTGATCGTGCCGAGAATATTGTTGGTCGCGCCGGTATAGGGAATTCTCCTGGACACGCCGAGCCGATCAGACCGGCGGTAGTGCACCAGCGTGTCGACGTTGAATCTTTCAGCGCGCTGCAGCAGCGGCAGGCAAATCGCGCATGTCGGCGGCGACGACACCGGCCTTTGTCTTTGCCGACGATTTTATCGGATGTAATCGCGGTTGGGCGCGAGATCGAAAAGAACGACTTTATGTGCCAGCGTCGACGGCGTGGCGCGCCGCGTTGGATGCCGATCAGCCCCGCGCCGGTGATTGAGAATGTTCATCTTCAAATCCTCCGCTATGGATTATTGCAATATGTTCCAGTTGTATTCAGCTGCCGGAAACTGCGCAGTTGCCAGTGCCGACTATTTGATTCCTAACTCTTGATTCACTTCTCGTTGCAGGCTGAAGTCAAAGATCTTTCGCAGCTGGCACCGGGTCGCGTAGCTTCAACACTTCGGCGTCGGAACGGAGAAACTCCTCAATCTCTTTGTCGGTGGCAAGGCCGTTGGCTGTGAAAGCCGGACGCGCAAGCCGATAAGACTCGAGCCGCGACGGCCAGTTCGACTTTCTAAATAATTCGCCAGAACTTCCGCTGTGCCTCGTTCGTTTTCCCAAAAATATCGGTGCAGCGCGCGAGCGGGCGCGTAGGATGCGTCTTACCAAGTCTCTTTTCTCGCGCAGCATCTTCTCGGAAAATGCGAGGCCGTTTTGCAGAGTTAGGCATATCTTCGAGCGTGCTGCCGTGGATTTTCAACTTGAATTTGTCTCTCGCCAGGATGACGGTGGGTGGGGACAGCGCGGCGAGTTGAATGACGCCGCTCACTAGACTTTGCGCAGCTGCGCCGGCATCGTCGCCGCCGATCACGACCGTGATGTCTTTGTCGGGATCGAGCCCAGCTTTCTGCAAGAGCCGTAACGCGGCAAGATGCTGCGAACCGCCGAAGGTCGTCGGTGCCGAAGAGCTTGCCTTTCAGCTCGCTTAGAGATTTGACTTCAGGCTTGGTGACGAGCCAGAAGAGATTTTTCTTCAAACTCTGCGATACGACTTTGACCGGCAGATCGCTGCGCTCCATGGCGCGAATGACCGTGCCGACATTATTGACCGCGTGCGCGTCACCGCTCAACAGCGCGGTCACGCCGATATTGCCCTGACTTGCACGACGTCGGCGAGGATTCCTTCTGGCGAAAAAAACCGCGCTCCTGGGCGATATAAAGATCCACAGAAGCGATGCTGCGACTGGGATAGGTGATGACGACTTTCTTCGAGGGACGAGTGTCCGCGGGCGGTGGGGACAATCGTCAGAGACGAGGAAAATGGCCAGCAACAACGGTTTGAATTTTCATTGGACCCTGCAGCGATCAAGATTTAGATGCACCTGAGTGGGATGTCAAGTTAATCGCCAAACATTACCGTGCGTGTTCCGCTTGACGAGCTAATGTGGCTGCCATATATGTTTGGTCTGCCGTGAACGTTGGGTTCATTGCGCTAAAAATTCCTAATCCAAGGAGCAATTATGGGCAGACCAGCAGCGATAGAATGGCCAGATAAGGCCAAAATCTGCGTGACTTTCATTGTGCCGTGGGAAGTGTGGCCGGAGAACTTTGGCACGCACGAATCACTACAGCGCCGGGGCGGCGCCACGATTCCACCGCCGAAGGCGCTGTTTAAGCAAAATATGGCGCTCGTCACCGAACGAGAATACGGCGACCGCGTCGGTATCTGGAGAATCAGCGATCTCTTCGATCGCCATAACCTCAAAGTAACGTTTTTAATGAGACGGCTTGAAGGTGGAGCAGTTCGCGCGACACGTGCAAAGAATTCAAAGCCAAGGCGCATGAATTTTCGTCGGAAAGCTACGAGCACGAATACTCGTTCATGTACACCAAGGAGCAGGAGCGCGAGTCGATACAGAAAACGGTGGCGGCGTTTGAAAAAGTTCTGGGGCAAAAACCGACGGGGTATTTGTCACCCGGGCACGCTTCGACGCCGAACACGCTGGAACTGGTGGCTGAGGCCGGCTTTGTCTGGTGGGCGGACCCGCTCAACAGCGACAATCCCTACATCGTCGAGGCTCGCGGCCACAAAGTCGTCGTCGTTCCTTACAATCGTGCCGGGGTGCAACGACTACTCGACATACGGCACCGGGCGAACGCCGAGAGATCTGTTGCAGATCATGAAGGACCAGTTTGATTACCTCTACTGGGAGGGGGAACAGGGAGCGCCGAAATACTTCGCTTTCAATTTGCACCCGTTTGTCTCCGGTGTGCCGTTCCGCACCAAGATCATCGACGAATTCATCCAATACGCTAAGGGCTTTCCCAAAGTGTGGTTTGCCCGCCGCATCGAAATCGCCGAGTGGTGGCTGCAAAAGGCTACGCGTGAGAATTCGCGGCGATCTCGCTTATGGGGCTCGGGGAATGTCTTTTTCACCGATCCGCCAAGCGCCGCGCCGAGGTGAGAAAACCGGTGTGCGCGACCATGCGATGCTGCGGCCGCGCACTCATGCCTTTAAAATGCCAAAAGCGCATTAGGTTTTCCGAAGTCTCGATGCAAGCAAAGCGCTTATCGATGCGCAGCGCGTCGACGAGACTTTTCACCTGTAACACCGTTGGTAGATAGCAGAGCAGAAAGCCGCCCGGCCGTAAGGCGGTCCAGCTCGTTCGATCGCCTGCCAAGGTTCGGGCAGATCGAGAATGACTCTATCCATGTCGTTCTCAGCGAGATCGGTGGCGACATCGCCGAGTTTCACCGTCCAGTTCGGCGCCGGCCCGAAATATCGCGCCACATTTTTGGGCAAGCTCGGCAAAGTCCTCGCGGATTTCGTAAGAGATCAATATAACCCCGCGTCGCCGATGCGCGCGCAAGAGCACCATGCTCAAGGCACCGGCGCCGACGCCGGCTTCGACGTGACGCGCGCGCCGGGAAAGAGATCCGCCCAGAGCAGGATGGGCCCGATGTCTTTGGGGTAAATCACCTGGCGCTGCGCGGCAGGTTGGGAATAAGCTGCGGCAGACTGGGACGGAAAACAAAGAAAGGCTCGTTCATCGAGGAGCGCACCGACGCGCTGCCTTCGTCGCGCGGCCGATGATGTCGTCAACGGCGATCTTGCCGCCGCGGATCGCAATCGCGCGGCGTTGATCGAGGCGGGCGAGATACTCGCGGTCCTTGCGATCGAGCAAGACCACCGCGTCGTCTGTCTTGAAGAGGCCCTTTGGGGTAGTGGGTATTCACGATAATTGAAAGAATCGACGATCAGCCGCGCGCTTAAACCGTGTACGAGCTCAAGCCTTGGCGATTCAGCGCGTCGACCAAATCGCGCACTTCCTGAGAGCTGATCGAGAGCCCCGACCAGCAAAGCGTCCGGTGTGTCGACGACGACGGCGTTCTCGACCCACAAAGCACGACGACCAGCCGCTCGGGAGCATGAATGAGACAATTCTTCGCGCCGAGTCCCAGCCATCGACCCCGACTGGCGTTGCCATCGGCATCTTTCGGCGTCATGCGGTGCACCGCCGCCCAACTGCCGACGTCACTCCAGCCGAAATCGGCCTCCAGAGTCAAAACCTTGCCTTCGGCGCCGGCTTTTTCCATGACGGCGTAATCGGATCGACAGGTTCGGCATCTTCCTATATTCGCGCGCGATGACCGCGCGCAGCTTGGGACTTGGATCGGCCAGCGATTTTCCGCGGCGGCGTGCTTGATCGATTCTAGTCCTTCGGCAATGACCGGCTGATAGCGGGCGAAGAGCTGGAGCAGCGGTGGAAGCCTTCCAGACGAAAATGCCGCTGTTCCACAGAGCGCGCTGGCGCACCAGCCGTCGTGCCAAAGCGAGTGTCGGTTTTTCCGTAAATCGTTTTACCAGAAAAGCAGTTGAAGGTTTTGCGGAAACAGATTTGCCTTTCATAATGTAGCCGTAGCCAGTTTCCGGATAATCGGGGCGAATGCCGATCGTTGATCAGTTGATCATTTTGCAGCGCCAGTCCGACCGCCCGCCTGAGCGTGCGCCGAAACGCCGCGCGATCGCGGACCCAATGGTCCGCCGGCAGCACGATCATGACCGCGGAGGGATTTCGCCGCGCACACTTCGAGTGCCGCCAGGCCGATGCAAGGCGCAGTGTTCTTGCCTTGAGGCTCGGCGAGAAAATTGTTTTCGGCAAATCGCGCAGCTCGCGGCGCAGCGCGGCGACTTGGTCGGCGTGATGGTGACGACGAGGGTTTGCGCTCGCCCGCCGAGGGCGTAGACGCGCTCGGCGGTTTCTTCGATCAAGCTTTTTCGGCTCAAGATTTTGAGCAACTGTTTGAGGCGCCCGGCGCGGCTTAGCGGCCAGAAACGCGTCCCCTTACCGCCGGCGATAATCACGCTGAAACAATTGTTCGGCATCAAATTTCCTTGTTGGGTAGATCGCGAGGTATAGTACGGTAGTCGATATGCTGGATCAAGCGACAGCACGCGCTACGATGAAATGGCAAGTAGCGCCGGGGCATGAAGCCAATTCGCCTGGATGCTTTCGTGCGCGAATGCTTCGCCGCATCTTTCGCGCCGGAAGTCGATCAGGCGATTCGCGATGGATTTTTTCCATCGATGGGCACGTGGCGCGAAAAGGCGACCGTCTGAGCGCCGGTGACAGGCTGGTGTTTAACGGTTCCGCGGCATTGCTGGCGGCTAATCCGCTGCCCCGACACTAGTCTTGACGTGCCGATTGTTTACGAAGATTCTTCGATTTTTATCGTCGATAAGCCGGCCGGTATCGCGACTCACGGTTTTTCCGGTCGAGATACAGGCACGCTGGCGAATTATATTGCGGCGCAGCATCCTCCATCTGCTCGGGGTGGGGAAGAACCGATGGGAACCCGGCCTCGTGCACCGGCTCGATACCGAAACTTCGGGACTTGTCTTGGTCGCAAAAACGCAAACCGCTTTCGATCGGCTTCGCCAGCAGTTTCGCCGCAGACAAGTCGCCAAGATTTATTGGGCGCTTGTTTGGGGAACGACCAACGCAGCGGGCGTGATCGATTTGCCGTTGGCCCATGATCCGCGCGATAAAGTCGAATGCGCGCCGTTTCCGAGTCGCTGCGGATGAAGAAAATAAAAACTTGGAAGGCCTTGACGCCGTTATCGAAAGGTCGGGCAGTCCGCCGAATCTGACTCTACTCGAAATCACGATGGAGACCGGCGTGACACATCAGATCCGCGTCCATTTGGCCGCGATTGGCCATCCGATCGTTGCCGATGCGCTGTACGGCGACGATCGGATGGATAAATCTCGATTTGCAGCGCCATTTTTTACACGCTTGCCGGTTGGAGTTTCGCCACCCCGAAGATGGTCGAGTCGTCAAGCTCGGAATAAAATTGCCCGGTGACCTGACGGAGATTTTGCGACGGCTTAAATGGAGCTTTAGGCGGCGCTGCTGCGAATGCCCTTCGCTTTTGGCGCAGGTGCCGCAGTAGTTGTTGAGCGTGACGGCCTCTTCCATCCAACCTTCGTCAAGGTTATGACAGATCCTTTTGCAGGCGAAGCAGATGAAGTAAAGACCGTCGATGCTCTTGTTGATCTTTTCCCGGTTGAGCACGCGGCCGCGAAGTTTTTCGATGCGGATGCCGAGAAGCTCTTCGTAATTTTTCTTTATCTTGCGTCTTCCGGCTTCGTCACTTGGAAGATCTTCGTCATCCGACTCATCGTGCGTGCCGTCATCGATATAGTCATGGCTCCGGTCTTTGCTGCGGCCGGCGCTTTTTCTTTGCCCGTGGCATCTTTTTCGAAGCTCCCTTGATTGGTTAGATCCGTTATCTAGGTGGCTGTGGAAACGGTCTTATTTCATAATGAACGGCTTAATTGTTGTCAATAGTAATTGATTCGATCGGCGTCCGTTGATTTAAACATAGTAATCTCGGCATCGAGGATCAAGGGTCAGTGTGCCGTGTGGTCGACGACGGGCGGTCAACTAGGGTGCTCGGCTGGCTTTATAGACCGTCCTGCGGAGTTCGCGAGTGAGTAAAAAAGCGGCAGACCGGCTGCCAGCCGATCTTGCCGCTTTGGTTGCGAATAAATTGAACTTGATGAATTACTGTTTAATTGCCGCAGCGCGCCGCTGCAGGTAACCGTTGCGCACCGCGCCGTAGAGGTCCACCGTCGATTCGGCGACACGCTCGAAGCGATCCAGGTTCAGCGACCTCTCGTTGACAGCATTGGTCGCTGTCCCGGCGATGGTGCCCCACCACGGAATGAAATAGGTATAGGGAGTCATTGCCACGTCAAACGCGTAACCGATACCATCGCGAATCGTCAGCGGCGGCAACAAAGGCAATACCAGATAGGGGCCGGGTCCCATGCCCCAAACGCCAAAGGTCTGACCGGTGTCTTCGTCTCTTTGCTCGATCCCGAAAGCATCCTTAGCCACGTCAAAAAACCCGACGAGACCGATGGTGCTGTTGATACCGAAGCGGGCAAGTTCCGTGGCGGCGCCGGTGAATTTCAACTGCAAGCTATTATTGACGACCCGGCGCACTACTGAGAGATTGTCAAAAGTTGTGAACGCCGCGTTGAACAGGATCGGGTAGTATGAAATCCCACCCGGTGGCGAGCGGTTTTAACAGGTAGCGATCGAGAACTTCACGGTTGAACCAAAACATTTTCTCGTTGAATCCTTCGAAAGGATCGTCCTCGAAATCTTCTCCGGTGGATGAGGCAGCTGCTGCCATTCCGGACAAACTGACAGTGGCAGCGGCCAGGTCCGGCTGGGTTACAGCCTGTGAGACCACGATAACTTGTTCTTCCGACTCTGTGGCCACGTCGTTCCCGACCAGCGCTGGACTCTCATCTGCGCTGACCGTCGTCGTGATCAGTAACCCTATGCTGATTATGATAGCCGACGTCGCTACCATAATTAAACGTTGAACCCGATGCCCGTCATCTCTCTTCATCACTGTCTCCTTCTCGCTGTTGTGACTTACATTAACTCCATATAATGGTCAAGCCTAGCGCTTGGATTTGCATCGATGGATGTAGAATTCAATATTCTACGCCAAAACCATGCCACGAGCTCGTGTGAGTGCGTCGGCTCTTGTGATTGGCAAATCAGGTAATTTTCTTGGCTAGAAGACAACAATGCACAACATTGAAGGCTGGAGAAGTGACAAAAGTCGCATTCATGACAAATTAGCGGCACATTGACTTTTGACTGGAGACTGGAACACTCCAATAAGAAAGAAGTTTGCACGCTCTCGGCAGATCGGTTATTTTTTATTTCGTGAGCACTACCGATAAACAGCGAGTCGTGGTCCTCGGCGTCGCTGGCGGGATCGCCTGTTACAAAGCCGTCGAGCTCGTCAGATTGCTGGTGAAAGCCGAATTCAAAGTGCAAGTGATCATGACCCGCGGCGCCATGGAATTCGTCACGCCCCTGACGTTCCAGACCCTTTCCGGTAATCCGGTTGCCACAGAAATATTCAATCTAACTCAAGAATCCGAGATCGGACACATCAATTTGGCGGATGCCGCCGATCTGTTCGTGATTGCGCCGGCCACCGCCAACGTGATCGGCAAGATTGCCAATGGGATAGCCGACGATTTATTGACAACGGTTCTGATGGCGACCCAGGCGCCGGTTTTGATCGCGCCGGCGATGAACGTTCACATGTACGATAACCCGATTCTGCAGGAGAATCTGCGTAAGCTCCGGCGGATTGGCTATTCGATCATGGAACCGGCGTCAGGTTATCTCGCCTGTGGCTACGAAGGCAAGGGCCGCTTGCCCGATCCCGAAAAGCTCGCGGAGGAAATCGAGCGGTTGCTCAAGAAAAAAGATCTCGGCGCGGAAAAATTCTTTGATTACCGCGGGTCCCAATCGCGAGCCGCTCGATCCGGTGCGCTATATCTCCAACCGTTCGTCAGGAAAAATGGGCTATGCGCTCGCGCGCGGCAGTGCGCCGGGGCGCGGAGGTCGCTCTGATCAGCGGGCCAACCTCGCTGGAGCCGCCGTCAGGGGCGCGTGTGATCGCCGTGACGACGGCCGCGGAGATGCGCGACGCCGTCCTCAAGGAATATTCTCAATGTACCGCGGTGATCATGGCGGCCGCCGTCGCCGATTATCATGCGGCCGCCGTCGCCGAGAAGAAAATCAAGCGGGGTCGGGGTCCGGTCGAGCTGCGCCTCGAGCCAAGCCCGGATATTTTGAAAGAGCTTGGTCAAAATAAGGACGGCCAATGGCTCGTGGGCTTCGCCGCGGAGACCGAAGATTTGATTGCCAACGCGCAGAAAAATTGCACGAGAAAAATCTCGACATGGTGGTCGCCAACAACGTCGCCGAAGACGGCAGCGGTTTCGACGGCGACACCAACATCGCGACCATCGTCGATCGCACCGGCGCCACCCGCTCGCTGCCGCTCATGAGCAAGGACGATCTCGCCGACTGTATTTACGATCATTACCTCGCGTTAAAAAGCCCGCGCTGAAATGGGAACTCCCAGAGAGCCCAAAGCGGCGAAGTACTTCGTCGCGCTGCTCTCATCCAGCCACGAGCATCTCGTCAGAGTGGAGAGCGATCTCGTCGGAATCCTGGGCGAGGTCGACGGCAAGAGCGAAGCGCTTTCCTGGAGCCGCATCCAAATACTACGAAAAGAAATGGGGCCGGGTTTGCTGCGCTGCTTCTTTTCCTTTTCTACTCTGGCATCGCCGGAAAACCTTGCCGCCGTCAAGCTGCAAACGCAGGCGATCGAAGAACGATACCGTGCGCCGGTAGCCGGCGGCCGGCGGATCAATCTCGATCCGGGATACCTTGACTCCTTCAAAGTTGTTCTGGCCTCGACTAAGAACGCCAGCCAACGGCTTTATTTACGCGCCGGTATCTATGCCGAGGCGACGCTATTTTATTACGACGGCGGCTTTCATGGCTTGCAGTACACTTATCCGGATTATCTGTCGCCTGCGGCGCTAGCGTTCTTCACCGAGCTGCGCTCCGGCTACTTGGCGCAGGTGCGAGGGCAAGGCTGAAGATTCGCTAATTGTTGGCGCGTTCGGCGTTATTGCTACGCGCAACTCTCCGGTGGTAAGATCCGTCCGTGAAAGGAATATGCGGCTGTGGAGGAAGTTAGCGACAGCGATGAGCTTGCTGCGTTGACGACAACGTTGCGGCGCCATTTGCAGCGGCGCGAGCGCGCCGGGATTCGAACATTGGCCAAAGGTAAACCGCCGGCAGTGAAGCCGCCGCCCGCCGAGGAAAGCAGTTTGCTGAGGGGCATGCCAAATGATTTCTTTGCTGATAACTCTAAACCGCTCCAAGCTAAGAGCCTCGAAGAGCTGCGCGCTGCGATCGGTGATTGCCAGCGTTGTAAGCTCTGCTCGGGGGCGAACCCACCTGGTTTTCGGCGTGGGCAATCCCCAAGCTAAGCTGATGTTCGTCGGCGAAGGGCCCGGGCGCGATGAAGATCTTCAAGGCGAGCCCTTTGTCGGACGCGCCGGCCAGCTTTTAACCGACATCATCACCAAAGGCATGGGGCTCAAGCGCGAAGACGTCTATATCGCAAACGTCGTCAAATGCCGGCCGCCGGAAAATCGCAATCCCGAACCGGACGAAGTCGCCGCCTGCGAGCCTTTTCTCAAAAAACAAATCGATCTCATTCGCCCCAAGATCATCGTCGGTCTGGGCAAGTTTGCGGTGCAAACGCTGCTTCAGAGCAAGGTTCCGATTACCAAAGTGCGCGGTAACTGGCACAGCTATCACGGTATTAAACTGATGCCGACGTTTCATCCCGCCTATTTGCTGCGCAACCCCGCGGACAAAAAACTGGTGTGGGAAGACATCAAAGAAAGTCATCAAAGAGCTGCGCGATGAGAATCTTTAAAGTCATTTGCTTCCTCGCCCTCCTCGCCGCCGGCATGTCGGTCACGGCCCAAACGAAAGATGCGGCGGCGCCCCATGTCGACGTGATTTCGATCGACGGCAGCATCAATCCCGCGGTGGACGATTTCATCCGCGAAAGCATCGGGCGAGCGAAGGCGAACGGAGCGAAAGCGCTGATCATTCAGTTGGACACGCCGGGAGGCTTGCTCAATTCCACGCGCACGATCGTTAAGGAAATGCTCGGTGCCGAGGTGCCGGTGATGGTTTACGTCTCGCCGAGCGGCGCCGGAGCCGGGTCGGCGGGCGTGTTCATTACGATGGCCGCGCATATCGCGGCGATGGCGCCTGGAACCAATATCGGCGCGGCTCACCCGGTCGCCGGGGCGGCCAGGAAGTCAAAGGCGTGATGGGTGAAAAAATCGAGAACTTCACCGCCTCCTTCAGCGAAAGCATCGCGCAAAAGCGCGGCCGTAACACCGAGTGGGCGATCAAGCCGTGCGCAAGAGCGTGGCGATCACCGAGAAAGAGGCGCTCAAGAAAAACGTCATCGATATTGTGGCACGGGATATGGACGATCTATTGAAACAAACCGACGGTCGAAAAGTCGATCTCAACGGCAAAGAAGCCGTACTCGCGGTCAAGGACGCCCGTCTCGATCGTTACGACATGAGCCTCAGACAAAGGTCCTCAACGCCATCGCCGACCCGAATATCGCTTACATCTTGATGATGGCGGGCTTTCTCGGGTTGTACATGGAATTCGCCCATCCCGGCGTGATCTTCCCCGGCGTGGCCGGAGCAATCTGCCTGTTGCTTGCTTTTGCTTCTTTGCAGGTGTTGCCGATCAATCACACGGGACTCGCATTGTTGCTGCTCGGCTTGGCGTTGCTGGTTGGCGAAGCATTTTTTCCGAGCTTTGGCGTGTTGGGCATCGGCGGGATTGTTTCCCTTGCCCTCGGCTCGCTTTTGCTCTTCGATACGCCGATTTCTGATTCTGGTGTCGATCGCTCGATCGTCTTTACCGCCGTGGCGACGGTCGGCAGCTTCGTTCTGGCTATTAGTTATCTGGTTTTTCGCTCGCAAAGGCCAAACCGACTTTAGGCAAGGAAGGTCTCATCGGTGAGATCGGCGAGGCGCGCACCAAGCTCGCGCCGACGGGCAGAATTTTCGTGCACGGCGAGCATTGGGGCGCTGAAGCGGACGGCGCCGTCGAGAGCGGCGAAAAAGTGCGAGTGATCGGTTACGACGGCATGCGCCTCAAGGTTACGCGGGTAGCTGAGGGAGGAGCGAAGAACTAGGAGGAGGCAGGTATGTTTGGATTCGGTGTCCCCGCAACATTTTTGGTCATCGTCATCGCATTAGTCATCAGCGGCATCAAAATTCTAAAAGAATACGAGCGCGCGGTGGTGTTTCGTCTCGGGCGAATGGTGGGAGCGCGCGGGCCCGGCATCACCTACATCATTCCCGGTGTCGAGAAGATGGTCAAAATGGATTTGCGCACGGTGACCATGGATATCCCGCCCCAGGATGTCATCACGCGGGACAACGTCTCGGTTAAAGTAAATGCGGTTTTGTATTTTCGCGTGCTCGAACCGACCCGCGCGGTGATAGAAGTGGAGAATTATTTATTCGCCACCTCGCAGCTGGCGCAGGTCACGTTGAGAAGCGTTTGCGGCCAGGGCGAACTCGACGAATTGCTCGCTGAAAGGGAGCGGATCAACAGCCGCATCCAGGAAATTCTCGATCAGCAAACCGATCCTTGGGGCATCAAAGTCGTCCTAGTCGAGCTCAAGCATATCGATCTGCCCCAGGAAATGCAGCGCGCCATGGCCAAGCAGGCCGAAGCTGAGCGCGAACGGCGCGCGAAAGTGATTCATGCCGATGGTGAGTTTCAGGCCTCGCAGAAATTGGCCGATGCGGCCGAGGTCATCAGCAAACAACCGATGGCGTTGCAGCTACGCTTTTTGCAGAGTCTCGTTGAAGTAGCGTCGGAAAAGAATTCGACGACGATCTTTCCAGTGCCGATCGATTTGCTGACGCCGTTTCTTAAAAAGAACGAGCCATCATAAAGATCGCGATCAACAAACCCGCAAATTCAACTTCGCTGAGTAATCACGCAAGGGCACGGCATGCCGTGCCCTTATTTTATTGACACCCATGGATCTCAAGGAATTTGACTACGAACTGCCCTGAATCGCTGATCGCTGCCTATCCAAGCCGCGCGCGCGAAGCGGCGCGCTTGCTGGTGCTCTATCGTCAAACCGGCGAGATTATTCATAGCGTGTTTGCCGAGATCGGCGAATTTCTCAATCCTGGGGATCTCTTGGTGTTGAACGATACGAAAGTTTTCCCGGCACGGCTGCGCGGCACGAAGGCGAGCGGCGGGCAGGTCGAGGTGCTCTTGTTGGAGCCCTTTTCAGAAGCCGGGCGAAATTTCTGGATCGCTCTGATCGATGCGGCGAAAAAACCTCCGCTTGGCAGCGAGTTGCGTTTTGGCGCGCAAATGAGCGCCGAGGTGATCGGCGATCTGGGACGCGGCCGTTTCGGTCTCGAGTTCCATCACGACGGCGATTTCGACACCCAGCTCGAAAGGCTCGGCGAACCGCCATTGCCGCCCTACGTGCGCCGGGGCCGCGAGGCCGAGGCACTGGACCACGATCGCTATCAAACCGTTTATGCTGCCCATCCCGGCGCGGTGGCGGCGCCGACGGCGGGTTTTCACTTCACGCCGGAGTTGTTCACCAAGTTGGCAGCGCGCGGTATTGAGCGCGCGATGTTGACCCTGCACGTCGGGCCCGGTACTTTTCAACCGGTGCGTGAGAGTGAAATCGACAACCATCGGATGGAGGGCGAGCGCTACTCGCTCAGCACCGAGGCGGCGGAGAAAATCAATCGCGCCAAGCAAGCGCGCCATCGCGTGGTGGCCGTCGGCTCTACCAGCACGCGCGCCCTGGAGTGGATCGCCCTGAAAAAGGCGAAGTTGTTGCGGACGAAGGGATCGCGCGTCTTTACATTCGCCCCGGCGATCGCTTTCGCGTGCTGGACGCGTTGGTCACCAATTTTCACCTGCCCGGCTCGACACCGCTGATACTGGTCGCCGCGTTTGCCGGCTTGGATCTCATCCATCGCGCCTATCGCGAAGCTATCGAGAGAAAGTATCGATTTTACAGTTACGGCGACGCGATGCTGATACTTTAAAAGGCAACAGGTTCCGGATTCTTTCTCCAATCGTGCGCCCCGTTTCATGAATGGTCATTTCACTATTTTGAAGAAAGACGTTGCCAGCAACGCCCGCCTCGGCCACCTCATCACGACTCACGGCGAGGTCGAGACGCCTTGCTTCATGCCGGTGGGCACGCAGGGCACGGTGAAAGCGATGTTGCCGCGCGATTTGCGCGACATCGGTTGTCAGATTTTACTGGGCAACACTTATCATCTCTATCTGCGGCCGGGACATGAGGTGATCCGTGCGCTTGGCGGCTTGCACCGTTTCATGGGCTGGGACAAACCGATCTTAACTGACAGCGGCGGTTATCAGGTTTTTAGCTTGGGCACGATGCGCAAGATCAGCGAAGAAGGCGCGCAATTTCAATCCCACCTGGACGGTTCTTCGCACCTGCTCACGCCGGAAAAGGCGGTGGAAATTCAAGAGGCGCTGGGCAGCGATATCGCCATGACGCTCGATGAGTGTATTCCCGCGGACGCCGCGCGCGAGTATGTTCGCGCTTCCACCGCGCGGACGATTCGTTGGGCGCAACGTTGCGCGGCGGCGCGCACGCGGCGCGATCAGCTCATGTTCGGGATCATTCAGGGCGGCTTGTTCGAGGATTTGCGCCGCGATTGCGTCGAAGCGATGGTGCCGCTGCCCTTCGAAGGTTTTGCCGTCGGCGGATTAGGCGTCGGCGAAGGTGAAGCGCAGCTCAATGCGATCGGCAGCTTTTACCGTCGACTTGTTACCCGCCGATCGGCCGCGTTATTTGATGGGCGTCGGCCGGCCGCAAGACATCATCGACGCCGTACGCGCCGGTTTCGATATGTTCGACTGCGTGATTCCGACGCGCAATGCGCGCAACGGCACGCTCTACACTTCGAAAGGCAAGCTGAACATCAAGCGCGCCGAATTCGCCGCCGACCCGCGGCCGTTGGACGAAGACTGCGGCTGTTATTGCTGCCGCAATTTTTCGCGCGCCTATTTGCGTCACCTGTACATGGCCGGTGAAATTCTCTCCGCTCAATTAAACAGCCTGCATAATCTTTACTTTTACCATCGGCTCATGGATAAGTGTCGGGAAACGATTCGCAGCGGCCACGCCGAAAACTGGATGCGACTCTGGCAGGCAAGCGAAGCAGTGTGAGCCAATATAAATAGTGGGAGGAAGTATGTTCGATATCGCATACGCGCAAAACGGGCCGGGCATCGGCGGTCCCGGCCCTATGATGACGCTGATTCCCTTCGCCCTGATTTTCGTCATCATGTATTTTATGGTGATTCGTCCTCAGCAAAAGAAGGGCAAAGAGCACCAGGAGCTCCTGAACAAATTGAAAAAGAACGACGAGGTGATGACCTCGGGTGGAATTTACGGTAAGGTAGTCGACTTAAAGGAAACGGTGGTGACGTTGGAGGTGGCTCCGAACGTGCGAATCCGCGTGCACCGTCCGCAGATCTCGGCCGTGCTCACCGGTGAGAAATCCGCAGCGAAAGAAGGAAAGGACTAGGGAATGCGGCAAAGTGTTTTGACGCGGGCGAGTCTCTTTGGCATCGCCATCTTGGCGGCGATCATCTATTTGCTGCCTACCTTCGCGTGAGCCCATTGCCTGCCTGGTGGGCCAGTTTTTTACCGACGGATCGAATCAATCTTGGGCTTGATCTCCAAGGCGGCAGCCATCTGGTCCTCGGCGTGAAGGTTGATAAGGCGATCGAAAATAATGTGGAGCGGGTCCGGGGCGAGCTCACCAATGCGTTACGCGAGAAGGGCGTTTCGGGCGTCTCGGTGGAACGAACCGAGGGCACTCAGCTCCAGATCAAAGTATCGGCGGCGAACGCTGAGCGGGTGCGCGGCATATTGAAAAGCGATTTCGCTTACCTGGCCGAAGCGAAGACGCCGCAGACCGGGGCGGGTGGCACAGAGTTTTATTTAACCCTCAACAAGGAAGAGCTGCGCTCTCTGCGGGACTATGCCGTCGATCAATCTTTGGAAACGATTCGTAACCGGATCGATCAATTCGGCGTAAGCGAGCCGATTATTCAACGCGAAGGACAAGAAAATATCCTGATCCAGCTTCCCGGCATTCAAGATCCAGAACGCGCCAAGGAGATCATCGGCAAGACGGCTCTTTTGGAATTCAAGCTCGTCGACGACACGGCCAATGTTGATGATGCGATCAAAAACGGCCCGCCACCTGGGCGACAATTGCTTTACGGTCATGCCGGTCGAGGGGAGGGAGCCGGTACGGAAAACAAGCCTACGTGCTGGAGTCGCGCCCGTTGATGACGAGGTGAATATGTTCAGGACGCGCGCGTGCGACCGGCGCAGCAACTGCAAGGAGCCTCGGTCGAGTTGATTCTGAACGGCGCGGGCGCTCGATTATTTGAGCAGATCACCGCGGCCAACGTGAAGCGTCGGCTGGCCATCGTGCTCGACAACCGCGTCTATTCGGCGCCGGTTATCCAGGAACGAATCGGCGGCGGTCGGGCTTCAATTACCGGTAATTTCGATATTAAAGAAGCGCGGGACCTATCGATTGTTTTGCGCGCGGGCGCGTTGCCGGCGCCGGTCGAGATCCTTGAAGAGAGGACCGTCGGACCTTCGTTAGGAAGCGATTCTATTCGCCAAGGCGTGATCTCGTTCGTCGTCGGCGCCAGCTTGGTTATCATATTCATGATCGCTTACTACCGCGGAGCCGGGGCGCTCGCCTGACGTCGCGCTGCTATTTCATATTCTGTTCCTGCTGGCGATCCTGGCCGCTTTCAAGGCGGTGCTGACGATGCCCGGTATCGCCGGCATCGTGCTCATCGCCGGTATGGCCGTGGACGCCAACGTGCTGATTAACGAACGGATTCGCGAGGAACTGCACGCCGGCCGAACGCCCCGTTCCGCCATAGAAGCCGGATTTCAACACGCCATGCCGGCGATCATCGATACCAACGTCACGACGTTTCTTTCCGGGGTTATTCTCTTTCAGTTCGGTACGGGTCCGATCAAAGGCTTCGCGGTAACGCTCTGCATCGGTATTTTGACGACGGTGATCACGGCCGTCTACATGACCCGGATTTACTATGATTACCGGGCAGTCACGGGCAAATTGAAACAAATCAGCATCTGAAGGAAACGTCATGGAACTAATCAAGCCGGGCAGCAAGATACCATTTACCCGCTACCGTTATATTGCCATCGGGATCTCGTCGGTCGTCAATCTGTTGATTCTCGTCTTACTTTTCACCAAAGGGCCGCTGCTCGGCGTCGATTTCGCGGGCGGCACCGTCGCGCAGCTGAAGTTTACCAAGCCGGTATCGATCCCGGAGATTCGGAACGCCTTGGGCGAACTCGGCGCGGGCGACACGGTGATTCAAGATTTCGGTCAAGAAGCGATCAAACGAATTTCTCGTGCGTTTGCAGAGAACCTCGGTGCAGCTCGGCGAGCTCGGCGAACAGATCAAGGCAAGGCTTGGCAAACAGTTCGGCAGCGACGGTTTTGAAGTTCGCCGCATCGAGTCGGTGGGGCCGAAGGTCGGCGCCGAACTACGTCAGAAAGGGGCTTGGTCGGTGATCGCGGCGACTGTCATGATGGGGGATCTACATCTGGCTTCGTTTTGAGCTCCGTTTTGGTTTGGGCGCGGTGATTGCCTTGGTCCATGACGTTTTGGTCACGATCGGCGCGCTGATTATCGCCAACTACGAATTCGATCTGACTATCGTCGCAGCGCTGCTGACCGTCGTCGGATTTTCTGTCAACGACACAGTTATCGTCTGCGATCGAGTTCGGGAAAACATGCGCAAGATCAAGCGGGACAGCCTCGGAGACCATTATCAATACCAGCATCAACGAGACCCTCAGCCGGACTATTATTACCACCGGCACCGCCATTCTCGTGCTCTTGGCGCTTTTTCTTCTCGGCGGGGAGTGATACGACCGTTTGCATTTGCTCTGTTGGTCGGTTTTTTCCGGCGTTTACTCGACGATCTTTATCGCGAGTCCGGTCGTTCTCTTATGGGAGAAGCGGGCGATGGCAAAGAAACAGTGATCAACGATATTTAATTCAGCTAGAAAGCCATTTAGTGCGCTTGACCCTGATGCATGCATTGTCCGCGGCGGTCGGACAACCCAACTATCCTGCCGCTATTTCAGATGCGCAGTGACCTCGCCAAACGCTGGGTGCTGAAACCATTCCGACGAAGCGTGCGCTGCGCGTCAGGCCGAGCAATTAGGCATTTCCTCGCTGGTGGCGCGTATCCTCTGTCTGCGCGGTTATGCCGAAGTCGATTCCGCGCGGCGCTATTCTCTTCGAGCCTGCGCGAAGATTTGCCCTCACCATTCCAAATGATCGATATGGAGCCGGCGGTGCGCCGCTTGATCCAAGCGATTCGCAACCACGAGCAAATCGGCGTCTGGGGCGATTACGACGTCGACGGCACCACCGGCGCTTCGGTGCTGGTGACCTTTCTGCGCGAGCTCGGCGCGGAGCCGATCTACTATGTGCCGCACCGTATCGAAGAAGGCTACGGCCTCAACGTCGACGGGCTGCGTCGGCTGAAAGAACGGGGCGTCGATTTGTTAGTGACGATCGATTGCGGTATCGCCAATGCCCGGAAGTGGCGGCCGCGCGGCAATTCGATCTCGACGTGATCATCGTTGATCATCATCAGGTGCCGGAAGAGTTGCCCGCGGCTGTGGCGGTGATCAATCCGCATCGCAAGGATTGTCTGTTTCCCGATAAAGGACTCTGTGCTGCGGGGTTGGCGTTCTATCTCGTCATTGGTTTGCGCGCCAAATTGCGCGACGAGAGTTGGTTTCAAGGCGCGGTGCCCGACCTCCGGCGCTATCTCGATATTGTCACGCTTGGCACGATTGCCGACATGGTGCCGCTCACGGGCGTCAATCGCACGCTGCTGCGCGCGCGGTCTTGTCGAGCTGAGCGCGTCTACCCGACCGGGAGTCGTCGCGCTCAAACAGGTCGCGGGCATTCCAGACGGCGCTGTTACTGCCGGGCAAGTGGGCTTTCGTTTGGGCCCGCGCATCAACGCCGCGGGCCGCGTCGATTACGGCATCAAAGTTGTCGAGTTGCTGACGACTCAGTCGAGCGAAGTCGCGCTGCGCATCGCCCAAGAACTGGACGCCCACAACAGCGAACGGCGGGCAGTCGAGGCCGCGGTGCTCGAGCAAGCGCTGGTGCGAGCTAGCGCCGTAATCGACGGCGGCAGTCGCTATTCGCTGGTCGTAGCGGGCGAAGGATGGCATCCCGGCGTGCTCGGTATCGTCGCTGCGCGCATCGTCGAGAAGTACTATCGGCCGACGGTCGTCATCGGTTTCAATGGCCGCGAAGGTAAAGGCTCGGCGCGCAGCATTCGCGGCTTTCACTTAGTCGATGGATTTCGCCGCTGCGCCGAGCATCTGGAAAAGTTCGGCGGTCATGAATACGCCGGCGGCTTGTCGATCACACCAGACAAGCTCGACTGTTTTGCCGAAGCCTTCGAAGCCGTGCGCGAGTCAGTTGCTTACAGCCGAAAACCTCCTGCCGCTGTTGGAGGTGGACGGGTCCTGGATTTTGCCCAAATCGGCCATCCACTGTTGCGCGAGCTGGATATCCTTAAACCTTTTGGCGTTGGCAATCCCGAGCCGCTGTTCATGACTTCCGCCGCTCAGGTTTGCGAGCGCAAAGTTTTTTCCGCCGGCGTGCGCTACCGGCTGCGTCAGGCTGGCCGCGTTATCAGCGGCGTTATCTTCGGCGTTGGTGACGATTATCCAGGCATGCCGGGCGAAAGCATCGATATCGCCTACCGGCTCGGCGAGAATGAGTGGAACGGCACTTCGACCGTGGAGTTAAAAATCGTCGATGTGCGGCCCGCAGCAGCCGTTTCGAGTTTTGTTTCCGGCGTCTCGGGTTGAAAGATTTGCCATCGGGGTCAGACTCGTGGAGGGAATGGGAATGGTTAGAGCGAAATTAGTTGCCATCATGGTGACCGCATGGTTGGTCTCGGTATTGGACGCGCCGTCGTTTGGCGCCGACGCCGGTGGCAAGCCTGAGAAACCGGATGTGATTGTCTCTTACGCACAACCGAGCGGCGCGTTCACGCCGATCTGGGTTGCTTATGAAGCCGGCCTATTCAAGAAATACGGTTTGAACGCAACCTTGCAACTGCTCACGCCCCAAGTTTCCGCTCAGGCCGTCGTGTCGGAAGAGGTGGATTTTTACACAGACGGACCCGATCTGATCAATGCGCGGCTGCGCGGCGGGCAGGTGAAATATTTCGGCGGCACGATGCAGCAACTGGTATTCGAGATTTGGGCAGCAAAAGAGTTCAAGACGATCCAGGAATTAAAAGGCAAAACGGTGGCCGCGAGCACGCCGCGCGCGGCGCTCGATACCGCGACGCGGGAAGCGCTGAAAAAACGGCCTGGCGCCGGACAAGGACGTGCAAATTCTTTACGTCCAGACCGTGCCGGCGATTCTCAGCGCCATCATCGGCGGCAAGACTGCGGCCGGCACGCTCTCGGCGCCGAACACGCTGAAAGCGAAGGAGTCGGGGCTGAACCTTTTGGTCGATATCGGCAAGCTCGAATATTCCCGCCTTCCAGGTCGCCTACGGCACCACGGAAAAGTATCTCAAGAACAATCCGAACAATGTTTACGCGTTTCTTAAGGCGATTGCCGAAGGCGTTGTGCTGTCGCGCAAGGATAGCGCCGATTGCCAAGAAGGCGATCGCCAAATACGCCAAGATCGAGGACGGCCCGACCATCGACGGCACCTACGAGGCGTTTGCGCCGTACTGGGCGATGAGCCTGGGCGTGCGCCCCGAGGCGATCAAAGGACAATTCGAATATCTCGACGAGAAAGAATTTCCCAACGCCAAGAGCGCCGATCCGAGGGATTTCTACGACAATACTTTTGTCGCGGCGTTATCCAAGTCGGGATTTCTTAAAAACCTCGGCATGCGCTAAGACCATGTCAAAGCTGTTTTCTAACCCGCGACCTGGTTCGCCCCGGTCCCGCGCTGGGCTTAGTTGGAAATCAGCAAATGACAATCCCGCGGCAGCTTCTTCGTCAACCCTTTAAGCACGTGGCCGCGCAGCATGTGATAAAACGCCGAACGCCGAGAAGCGCCGATAATAACGGTGTCGACGTCGAGCACCTTAGCTGCGTTAGCGAGGGCTTCGGCGGCGTTGTGCGAGACCGTCCAGATCGGAATAATCTCGATGTTCTTTCGCGCGTGGCTTGTAAGGCGGCGCGCAGCGTGCGGGTGCCTTCCTCGTTGGGGACATGCGGCGTATCGCCGGCAAATAGCCCCGGCCATTCTTCTACGTAGATGCAATAGAGCGCCGACTCGCCGCGTCCTTTGACGCGGGTAATTCCTTCCTGAATCAAGCGCGGTGATTCGTCGCGCAAGGCGAGCAGCGTCGATGAGGAGTAAAACGGCTTTAGCTCGACCGCTTCGGCGAGCGTCACCAAACCCTGAGCTCGTCTTCAACCAGATCTTCGGAAGCGCGGTAGGCGCGCGCCTGGAGGCGCTGCAGAAACGGAATTTGCACGAGCAAATCGACGAACCAGGCACGCCGCACGCCGACCGCGGTGAGCATGCCGATCGCCGTGACCGCGCCGCCAAAATAGGTGGCGAGCTGTTTCTCGATGAGATTGATACCCCAGGCGACCATCACCATCGCCGTGGTGAAAACGCCGACCCAAAGCCGAAGTCGCGCCGGCCGAGCCGCCAGCGGATCGAATCCAAGCTCAGGGAGGAAAATACAAAGGCGCCCAAGAGGCCGAACGCGTACATGTCGCCGAGCAGTTCCATTTCACCGCCGCTCGACAAAATCACCAACATCGGAATGCTGGTGGCGATGCCGACGGCGATGTGCGGCGTATTGAAAGTGCCGTTGCGCACGGCCAGGATTTTCGGCAGGAAGCCGCCTTTCACGAGCGCCAAAAAGACGTGGTAAGAACCGATGATCGCCGTGTTGGAAGCAAACAAAAGCAAGCTCGATGCGGTGAGAACCACGGCGAGCTTTACGCTGATGCCGCCGACTGCCATGGCCAGCTCGGAAATGAAGCGCTCGCTTTCGGTTGCCTTGATTTGCGCGGGCAGCAAGCCGATCGACAATGCGGTCAAGATCGGTGCCGTGACCACCATCGTTATAATCACTGCGATCATGGCGCGGCGGGTTGTTTGACGCAGTGGGAAGCGCATCGTCGGACTGAGCTGGCTGATGCTCTCCAGACCGGAAAAAGCGAGCCACGCCGACGCGAAGCCGACCAGAAGGTCGTAAAGCGGAAATATTATGGCCGGTTCCCATCCGGCTGAGCACCGCGTGCCATTGGTTGCTATCCATGGTCGTGACCGCGCTGCCAATCACGACGAGGTTGACGACAAAAGAAGCGCAGGCCATGACCAACGCTACGCGCGGCGCTCTCGCGAATACCGATGATGTTGAGTGCCGCGAGCACGCCGACGCCGGCGCACGAAAGGAGCACGACGTGCGCATCCAGGTAGGAAACACGCTGCCGACATATTGAAATCCGGCGACCGCCGAAATCGCCGTGGTAAGAAAATAATCCACCGTGATCAACATGCCGCCCAGGCAGCCCACATCGGCCCGAACGCTTTGGTGGTAATGGTTACGACGCCGCCGCCTTCCGGATTGCGCCATGAAATTTCAATGTACTTCTGAGCGACAGGAGGATAAAACCGCCGGTGGTGAGCAAAACAAAAAACGGCGTGGCATCCTTGACGTGACCGTAAAGAATGCCGGGCACGTAATAAACGGAGGTGCCGATATCGCAAAAAACTACGGCCCAGGCCAAGAACCAAGTGAGCTGCCTGGTGTCTTTCGTCGGTCCCATTAAAGTCGGTTAATCGCGGTGAATCGATTTCGTGGCGTGTACTCGGGCTGCGTTTACGGGTCTCTTGCACTGATATCGTCGTTTCGACTTATCATGCAAGATACAACTGCAGCCCCTATGGCCCTCCCTGGACAATACTTCCAAAACTCGTCGAGAGTTGCCCCGATATTATCATTTCAGTCGATAAGCAAGGGACGATCATTTTTTATAACGACGGGGCGCGTCAGAACCTCGGCTTCAGCTACGAGGAGGTGTTGGGAAAAACGTCCTGGAAATTTATCCGAGTCTTGACGAAGCCAGGCGAGTGATGGCGGCGATGCGCGCGGCCGATGCCTCGGGCCAAGGGCGCTTGCGCAATTTCGAGACAGTATTCAAAACCAAAAAGGGCGAAAAAATTCCGGTCGCAATCTCGGCGTCGATTACCTACGACGACGAGGGTCATGAAATCGGCTCGATCGGGTTCGCCAAAGATATCCGAGAAATCAGGCGGCGCGATCAGCTCGTGACCCTGGGTGAAATTGCCATTGGGTTGTCCCATGAAATGAATAACTCGCTGGAAGTGCTGGTCAATCAAATCGAGATGCTGCGCCAATTTGTCGGACGCGTCGCCAGCGACGAGGACTATCTCGTTGAATCCGATCGGCTCGATTCTTTTGGCGTCTCAGGTGAAAAAAATTCAGGATATCACCAGCCGCATCAGCGAGATGGCAGACGAGGGCGAGTACGGCACCAAAGAGAGTATCTGCACGGCAAGATGATGACCGATCTGCACGTGGAGAACGGCGCCAAGCCGTGCGATAGGCCCAAGCCCGATGAACGCCATCCGTTGAGCGGCCTCAGCGGTGCTGATCGTCGACGACGATGCCGGCGTGTGCCAGTCGCTCAAGGATTTACTCGTGGCCGAGGGCTGCTGCGTGGAGACCGCCGAATCCGGGCTACACGGGTTGGAATGGCTGCAGCGCCAGTCCTTCGATCTCGTATTGAGCGACGTCGTGATGCCGGACATGATGGCTACGAGCTTTATCAAGCGGTCAAAAGAGATAACGCCGGCGCTGCCGGTGGTTTTGATGACTGCATTCAATTACGACAAGGATCATATCATCAAGCGGAGTTGCCTCGAGGGCTTACAAGGCGTGATCTTTAAAAACCGGTCAATCCCGCGATGCTCAAAAATATTCTGCTGCAACAGTGTCGTCCGGAACAAATCAGCCAATCCAACGCCTCGCACCTTCGCCCGCCGCCGCATTGGCCAAAGACAGTAAAGTCCACTAGGCGACTCGTGAACAAACAAGATCATTATAACGAGGGCATGGAACTATTTCGCCCAAGATAAGTTGGATGCCGCCGTCGCGGCTTATCTGCGTGCGCTCGAGGAAGACCCGAACTATGCGGACGCGCTGCACGCATTGGCGATGACCTACGCGCACCAGGAAAAATTTGACGAAGCGATCGAAGCGGGCAAAGCGGCTTATCGAAGTTGCGCCCGACGATGAATTGGCCTACACCAGCCTGTCGATTTTTTACCAGAAGAAAGGCTTGATCGCCGAAGCCGAACAGATCGCGGCCAAGGCGCGGACTTTGAGTTGGAAGCGCGAGCTGCGCGATCACAAAGGGTCCGACAAAGACTAAAACCACGCGCCCCTTACGATATTGTTCGGTATTCTTTTCAGCGCCCATCCACCAGCTAGGTTTTGACATTTTGCATTCTTGTTCCGTGGCGGGATTGCGCCCAAAACTCCCCTATCTTAACCAGTCTGCGCTTATTTTCATGGGTTCTTGCAGTTTGGCATCGGACTCGGTAAGTAGGATTACGAAAGCGTTCCCGAGTTTCAGCGGAGAGAACCGTGTCCCTCGCGTCAAGTCCATTAGAAAAGCTGGTCAAGTTGATCGCCGATGAATCGCGGCTTGACGACAAAATTCGCGATACCCAGGCGACCCTGACGCTGGTCAAGAAGCGGGTGTCGGAGTCTCTCGCACAGCACTACATTTCGACGCGCCGAGTCGAGAATTCAATTGCCGGAGGATCTTATGCGGAAGAACAATCTTACGAGCGTTTACTGCAAGCGCTGCAGGACATGAAGAGCGAGATCGCTAAACAAATACGGCCGGTGGAGGAACAAATCATCCAGGCCAACGTCGATCATCTACGCCAAACTTTTACTCAAGAGACCCGGCGACTTTCGAAATGTCTGGAAGAAATCGACGACAATATCTTGGCCTGCCGGCAATACTTGCAGGACTACGAGCGCATCCGTTCGAGTCTCTGCGGGCTTGACGAAAGCTCATCCAACTAGGCGCAGAATCAATCCAAATCCCTGACGGTTTGCCGACCACCGATTTGGGCGAGATCGTTCGGCAAAGGATCGAATATCTTCGCTTGCAAGGGAAAATTTAACCGGTCGAGTCGACCCGGCCGAGCGCTAAAAAGAAAATTCACCGAGCCGCTCTCTGTGGCCGTGGCAGGGACTTGTTTTGTGAGATCCGCCGCGCTGTTGACTCGCGGTGCACTCGGCTAGCGACTGATCCTCCCCGGGCGCCTCGCCGCTCACAACACCTTCACCGATAAAGCATCTCTTGGCGACAGCGCAAGAATTCTCACGCTACACCGCGCTGCAAGCAGACCGATCAGAGCAGGAAGATGCAAAATTAGTCCGACCTTGGCAGAACCGTCGATCTGGCTGGCTCAGATTGTTTAGTTGTCGATTCCGCTGAAGAACCCTCATTTTGATTTGTGATCGGCCTTAAAACTGCTGCCGATGCGACTGTCAGTAACCGATTAAGAAAATTTTTGCCTGCCGATGCACATCAGCCTGGAACACTGACCTGCGCGTCATTCTTTAACGGGCGTTAAGAGCGATTTGTCTTATCTGGAAGGCGAGCAAATTAAGATTTCGCTTCACATTAAAAAGCTGCCCGCATCAAGGTAACGCGGCTAAACTGACTCCGGGTGAGCCCTTCGGCGAGTCACTATAAAATTATTCAACTGCAGATTTGCTCCCCTTTTCTCTTTCCCTCCTTTTTCTTTTTTGACAGGACATTTTTTTGACATTTTCATCACATCGATGGGACCGGAGCCTTACGAAAATCAGTGAAACACCGAAAGCATTTTCAAGTACGGAGCGGAAAAGTGCTCGGCAGTTAGCCGGTCGGTAAATACGTTCCCTATTTTCAGCAAACGAAAATTAGCCGTGTTCAGCAACCGTGATGCCTTGAGCAATTTTTCCAGAGGAAAAAATACTTCGCGCTGGCAAAACTTATCCACAACTGTGAATAAGTTCAGTTTTGCAGACATAACGTATTCTTATCGACATCATCCACAGCACTATAAACAGATGCGAAGTGCTCGGCGCAAAAAAATTTGTCGTAACGATTTTTTGTCTTGACAAAACTAAATCGAAAAATTACAAATTGCTCCTCCTCGCACCATCTTCTTCGTCACGACAAATATTTTATTGCGCAGGAACTTCTAGCGTGTCCCGATAGTTGGATACGGAAAGGGTGAAATTTGTCAAAATCCAATGACCGACTAGAAAAGGAGAAGCAAATGACGGACTTTCCCAGCTCTCAAGAACACAAAGCCCTGTTTGAGAGTCATTTTGGGTTTCGAGAAACGCCCTTTGGAGTAACGCCCGACCCGCGGTTTTTTTATGGCCACCCTCTCTACCTTGAGGGTTTGGCGGCGCTTGTTCACGGAATTGAAAGCAAGAAAGGTTTCATGCTTGTCACGGGAGAAGTGGGAACGGGTAAAACGACCCTCTTGCGTAAGCTCATGCGTCATCTCGAGACGCGCGTGCATTTTGTTTTTGTTTCAAATAGTCATCTCACTTCTTATGGACTAACGGAGTTGATGGTCCAGAATCTGGGACTAAGCAACAAAGACAAAAACAGATTAGAGATGATTCAGGAATTGAATAACTATCTTAGTCAGCAGCTACGAACAGGTCGCACCGTAGCCCTGCTGATTGATGAAGCACAAAAGCTTAGCGATGAGGCGTTGGAAGGTCTGTGCGATCTGTCAAACTTGGAGACGGATGAAGAGAAACTCCTCCAGATCGTGCTCGTGGGACAACCCGAATTACTGACTAAATTGAGCAAATCCTCTTGCGCCGCATCAAGCAAAGAATCGCGATTCATCATCGTCTGTACTCTTTGCAGACGACAAGCGAGATAGACCACTATATTCGTCACCGTCTCCAGATCGTAGGTTATGACGGTCCAGAGATTTTTACTAAAGAAGCGGTTGAGGCCATCTGGCACTATTCGGGAGGAACGCCGCGACTGATCAATATCCTCTGTGATAACTCACTGGCCATGGCCAGCGTGGCAGGCAGGAAGAAAGTCTCTCCCTATATGCTCATGAGGGCAGCTGGGAGTCTGTCGTTGGAGCAAGGAAGCGAAGCTGCAAAGATGGGAGTCCTCGGAGGTTGGAGCCCTCAGAATGAAAACTCCCGTCCCAAGAATTAACCCAAAGCGCTCTGAAACTAACGGTATCGAGGCGAACACGAACGATCGGCCTGAAACCCCGTCATTCCTCTTCGCGAGTCCGACCGGGTATCGCTGTCCCGGATTGCCACAAAGGTCCCGCCGTTTCTCTACAATTTTTTGATCGTATGACCCGCGCAGCCACCGAAGCGATGGGGCCAATGGCCAATCGAATCCTGGGTGATCAAATTTCTGCGCTCGGCGAACGCCGCCATGCATTTCCGCAGGCAAAGCTCGCGGAACTTATCCTGCGGGTTAGCGGAGAAATTTTGAATGAAACTATAAGAGCCAGTTTCCAGAAAAAATGATACACGAAATTGCCACTCTCAAAACGATGTGAGTGCTTTACTTGTTAGGAGTAAAAAAATGGATCAGGAATCGCGACGTGTTGGCCTCAAATGGAAGATCGGCGGAATCTATACAGGGGTGATGCTAGTCTTGGGTGCTTTCGTGATTGGCGCAGTGTATCAACTCACCCAAAGCACACTGCGAGATCAACTCGACAGACGGGCGCTTTGCGATAGCCACCAACTTCAGTGATGCCACCGCGGGATATATCGCCGGCAGAAATCTTCTTGCGCTTCACGCTCTCGCCAGAAAGTATACTCTTCTCGATGGCGTGGCTTATGCTTTTGTCCAAGATAGGGAGGGAGAAATCGTCGCTCATACCTTTGGAACTTTTCCCCAAGAACTTCGGCAAGAACTTTCTGTCGGGGCAAAGCGCCAAGTTCACCGGCGAGAATTATTGTTGGCAGACGCAACAGTGTACGAAACCGCGGTGCCGGTTCTAGAGGGACAGCTGGGCATCGTCCATGTGGGTTTTTGGGCTGATGCGGTGCAAAAGGAGATCCGACGCTCACTCGTTCCGGTTATTGGAATAGTTGCTATCGTTCCTTTCGTCGGCGCACTTCTGTCATTTCTGTTAGCTCACTGATTGTTCGACCCATCGTTGGCCTAACACAAATCGCCGACAAGGTCACCATGGGTGATCTCGAAACCTCCGTCGGCGGAGAGTGTGTAACCTCGCGCGACGAGATTGGAGACTTGGCTCGTTCCCTGGAGCGCATGCGTTCGAGTTTTCAAGGCGGCACATGCTGCGCTTAGGCCGGGAAATAGCGTGAGTCACTGATTTAGGAAGGAGAAAGAAAATGGACAAGCTAATCCAAACAGGGCAACAGTAGCTGGTTGCTGATTCTAGTTCTCATTTTGACAGTGCTCTTGCCCGCTGGCGTTAATGCGTCAGAGAGCGCGCCAGAGCTGCCTCGCTGGAGAAAGTCACCATCGCGTATAGCTCCCTTTCAGGGAACATGGCGCCCTTGTGGATCACCCATGAGCGCGGGTTCTTCCGTAAATACGGCCTCGATGTGCAGCTCGTGTTTATAGAAAGTGGAACCACAACGGTGCAAAGCCTGATTTCCAAAGACGTCTACTTCGCTCAGATGGCAGGCGCAGCCGTAATTCAAAGTCGTCTTCGGGGGCAGACGTCGTAATGATCGCGGGCGTGATTAATACGCTGAACTTTAAATTGTACGTTGATAAAAGCATCAAGCAACCAGACCAGCTAAAAGGAAAATCGTAGCCGTTACCCGGTTTGGTTCCTCTACCGACTTCGCATTGCGTTATGCCCTTGAGAGATATGGTCTTGCGCCCGAAAAAGAGGTCACGATCGTGCAGGCCGGCAACATGCCGGCGATCCTCGCCTCGCTCGAAACCGGAAAGATCCAAGGGGCAATGTTGTCAGCGCCTTTACGCTAAGAGCAAAAACATGGGCCTGCCGCTGATGGCGGATCTGCAAATGCTTGGACTCGGAGTATCAGCACACGGGTTTGGCGATTACTCAGGCATTCATCAAGGCGCGGCCTGAGTTGGTCCGCAGCGTGATGAAAGCTTATGTGGAAGGAATTCATTATTACAAAACCCATCGTGCCGAGTCCTTGGCCATTCTAGCCAAGTATCTGAGAACGTCCGACACCGACGTGTTGACGGAAGTTTACGAGGATGTCGGGCTTAGACTGACAGCCGAGAAACCGTATCCCACGTTGCGCGGAATCGGAATCATGCTGCGGGAGATGGCTGCAACCAATCCCTAAAATCACGGCGGCGCGGCCTGAGGAGTTTGTGGACCTGACTTTTATCAAAGAGTTAGATGGCTCTGGATTTATTGATCGTCTCTATAAAACTACGGTAGCCGTGGCGAGCCGCGAAGAGCCACGCTCCACGCCGGCTAATATTAGCGGAAATTCCGCGCCCGGGACTAGAAAGAACAAAAGCGATCGCAGGAACGACAAAATCAGGTGCCCCTTCCGGTTTTTCCAATGGAGCGTCGGAACACACGGTGGCGCCTGGCGATACGTTAAGCTTGATCGCGCGTAAATACTATGGAATCCCAGCTCAATTGGGAAAAAGATCTACCAAGCAAATAAGTCGACCATGAAACATCCTGATTACATATACGTCGGACAGAAGATCATCATTCCTTCTAAGGTAAGAGCGCCGTGTGCTTTTTAGAAAGGGTTAATTGACAGAACGTGCATCGTGACCAATTAAAATCAAAGCAGATTAAAAACACCAGAAAGGAAAGATTGGAAATGTCGCAGGAGTTCAAGAAGTCAGAGCAACCATTCGAGCATCTCTGTGCGCGCCTTTCAAGAAGGCGCAAGCTCGGCAAATCAGTCAATGCATGGATGGGATTGATCTCAGGTTGCTAAATTGTCACAAGTCATTGGAGGAGTATAGGCGTCTCCACTCAACCTTCTTCGCCTGATCAACAACCAGCTTTCCCGGCCAGGGGTGCCGAACCTCTGGCCGTTGCTGATGATGGTAGCAACACAAGATTTGAATGAGATCATCAAGAGCCGCATCGACCATTTTAAATCGCGGCAAGATCTGAAAGCTCTGAGCTACGCGGTTCGTCGTACCTCTCAGCGGCTGAAATCGTGGTCGGCGTTGCTCAGCGGAGTTTTGTACTAAGTTTCTCGAACGGGCTTATGGGGTCAAATGGGGTCACGGCTCCGTGGCGATCAGGCCGAAGGAAAATCCTCCGAGCACTCTCCGAGTGATGATAACGATAGTTTAGCGATCTGTACGATCGACAACCGCGCCAACACAGCGCTGAAAAAGGTGGGTTAACCGAGGGACAGAATCCGTCCAGTCCCGAGTAGAACGGCAAATCTGTCGGTTGAAAGATCAGCCAGCCCTGGTGTCGTCGTTTGCTCTCGCGTGCGGGTATGGCCATGGAAGAGGCCACACCAAAAAAATAAGATAATCGCGATAACGAAACGAAAGATATTCGCAAACAAGACGGGCGGTCATAACGGTATCAATAGGGGCCGGAACGATTGCCCGCCGCGATCATTAGCGAAGGGCGGATCGCAGCTTTTACACAAGGCCTGATAAGTCGGTCCGTCGAGCTCTTTCGCCGGCTGAAAGTCCCCGCGGTGACGCGGAAGTTTGATCGCGGCGCGCGCGGACCGATCATGCCGTCAATCTTTCCCGGTGCGTAGCCGAGAAAGAGTAACGCGATCTTGCGCGGTGCGCATTTCTAGATTGGGCAGGGAGCCGCTGGCAAAAGCGCTGAAACTGTTCGGCAAGCTTGATGTCGTAGCGGTTCTGCCAGTAACTTGGGCCGTTATACATGCGCGAAAGCCGGTCCAATCCTCGCTCTGAAGTCTTTCCGCTAAACCGTTGGCTTTAAGGAAATCCCGCCATGCAGGCCAGTTGTGCATCCTCGCTGCGCACCATGGCCTGAACCATTCGAACGCAGGATTTGTATCCGCCTCACCGCGCAATTGAGTCCGGCATCACCACCTGACCCATGCCCCACGAGGCCGATTTAAGCGCTGGCTCGGAACCGAGCTTCGCTCTGGCACAAAGCGAGAGCGCTTCTTCCAGTTTGGTGTGCATTGTTCAGGAGAGTAAACCATACCCGCCCGCCGGCCTGAAGACGTCCGGGGCCGCGCCATCGAAGCGGCCATTCGTATATTTTCTAAACATATGACGCTCGAAGAGAATTTGCGGCCGGCGGATCGACGCGAAAGCCAAATCCTTGGGTGAGGCCGGCAGTTTCTACTTCCACGACGGTCCAAATGTAAGCCGCATCATTGACGCCAAGCCCGAGCAGTGCCAGTGCTTTTGTTCAGACCCGCGCGTGTGAGGGGTTGGCCTTTACCGACAAATTTCAGCAGCGGCATTCTTCGAGCCAAGTTCCGCCATTGAGACGGCTAGAACCGCAATTGTTAGCACATCCAGCAAAAGATTGGCGAGAAACGAGGAGCCAGTCCGCAGACAGAGGTGCGGAGAATTTTTTTAGAAATCCGTGGTGGTCCCCAACGTGGAATCGAACCCGTGTTCCCGACGTGAGTGCCGGTGCCCCAACCGCCAGACGATGTGGACCTTTGGCTGAGGAGGAAGGACTCGAACTTCGGAATCGCCTCGATCCAGAGTCAGGTGGCTTACCACTTAGCCGACTCCTCAAAGTCGCGCGAGTGATAAAACTAGAAGAATTAGTTAGGCGAGTCAAGTTGCTGGATATATTCTAATGCCTTTCGCAGCCGGTCAATCGTGCGCTCTTCCTGCCGAGGACCGCGATGACATCGTGAATCCCGGGACTCACGGCGGCGCCGGTCAAGGCGACTCGCACAGGTTGAGCGAGTTTGCCCATCTGTATGCCGTATTCGTTAAGCGTATTCGTGAAAGCTTGCCTGATCGCCGCCTCAGTGAATTCGCTGCTTAGCATCGCGAGTTTCTCGATCAAACTCTGAATCGCGCGCGGCGGCGTCTCTGGTTAAAAACTTTTTTGCCGCCTTTTCCTCAAGAACGATTTCGTCGGACAAATAATAATGCGCCGCATCGACCAATCCGGTTAGCGTTTTCGCGCGTTCTTGCAGCGTCGCGAGCATTTTTCCAGCCATTTCTTGTCCTGCGGCACGGGATAACCTTTTGGTCTGAATATAAGGCGCACGATCTCATCGGCCAATTGCGCGAGCGGCCGAGATTTTAAATAATGAAAGTTGACCCACAAGAACTTTTCCGGATTGAAAACTCCTGCGGATTTGCCGACGTTTTCAAGCGGTAAACTTCGATCAATTCTTCGTGCGAGAAGATCTCCTGGTCACCATAGGACCAAGCTAGACGAACCAAATAGTTCACCACCGCCTCGGGAAAATATCCCATGTCGCGGTAAGCGGTGACGGAGGTCGCGCCATGGCGTTTGCTGAGCCGCGCTTTGTCGGTGCCGAGGATGAGCGGCACGTGGGCAAACTGCGGCAACTCATGCCCAAGCGCCTGGTAAAGCTGGATCTGCCGCGGCGTGTTGCTTAAATGGTCGTCGCCACGAATGATGCGAGTAATCGCCATGTCGATATCGTCGACGACGACGCAAAAATTATACGTCGGCGTGCCGTCCGAGCGGGCGATGATGAGATCGTCCACCTCGCGATTGTCGAAAACGACATCGCCCTTGATCGAGTCGCGGACTACGGTCGAGCCCTCGGCCGGCGAGCGGAACCGAACGACATAGGATTTGTCAGCTCGGCAGCGACGGGATCACGCCTTCGGGCGGACGACAGGTGCCTTCGTAGGCGGGTTTGCGTTTCTTTCTGTGGCCAACTGTCGCTTGGCATCCAACTCCGCTGGTGTACAGGTACACGGATAGGCTTTACCCCTTCGCCAATAGCTCTTGATCTTGTCCCTGTAGAGCGGAATAGCGCCCGGTTTGATAAAAAGGTCCTTCGTCATAGTCGAGCTCCAGCCATTTCATTGCGTCTGAGGATGGCTTGGATTGCCTCCGGCGTCGGATCTTCTCGCGATCGGTGTCTTCGATGCGCAATATGAACTTGCCGCCGTAATGGCGAGCGAAGAGGTAATTCAAAAGCGCCGTGCGAGCGCCGCCGATGTGCAGATAGCCGGTCGGGCTTGGCGCGAAACGAGTGCGGACTTGAGCCATGCCGTAAGCGCCAACAGGCAGGCAAAAGCCGTCAACGGCGCGTTAAAATTCTGTGTTTGATTATGATACTATCCAGTCATTCACAGAGGAGAATGGGCCGTTGGAACATAAAACAAATGAAGGGAGCGGAGGAGCGACAATGGTGCGGCTGATACCGCGCCGTCTCATTTTATTCGAAATATCGTTGCGGAAGATCTCAAGCACGGCAAAAATCAAGCGACGGGTACACACTGATTTCCGCCGGAACCGAACGGCTATCTTCATATTGGCCATGCGCAAATCGATTTGCCTCTCAATCTTTGATTGGCCGCCGAGTTCGGCGGACTGTGCAATCTTCGTTTTGACGATACCAACCCGAGCAAGGAGGACGTCGAATACGTCGATTCGATCAAAGAAGACGTCCGCTGGCTCGGTTTCGATTGGGACGACCGCGAATTTTACGCATCAGATTATTTCGCGCGACTCCTACGAATTTGCGCTTCAACTTATAAAGGCCGGCAAAGCTTTGCGTTTGTGATTTGACCGCGGATCAGATGCGCGAATATCGGGGAACGCTAACAGAGCCCGGCAAGAATAGCCCCTATCGCGATCGCTCACTGGAAGAAAACCTCGGATCTGCTTCAGCGCATGCGCGCGGGCGAATTTGCCGACGGCAGCCGGACGCTACGCGCGAAAATCGATATGGCGTCTCCGAACATCAATATGCGCGACCCGGTCATGTACCGAGTCTTGCGTGCGACGCATCACCGGACCGGCGATATGTGGTGCATTTACCCAACGTACGATTTTGCCCATGGTCAGTCGGATTCGCTAGAAGGGATTACTCATTCGATCTGCACGTTGGAGTTCGAAGATCACCGTCCGCTCTTACGACTGGTTTCTGATCAGCTTGGCATTCATCACCCACAACAAATCGAAGTTCGCCCGCTTGAACCTTACTCACACGGTCTTGAGCAAGCGCAAACTGCTTCAACTGGTTCAGCAGGGACATGTCACGGGTTGGGATGATCCGCGGATGCCAACGTTAGCTGGTTTCCGTCGCCGCGGCTACACCCCCGAAGCGATTCGCAATTTCGCGAGCGCATCGGCGTGGCCAAAAGAAATAGTGTCGTGGATATTGCCATGCTCGGAACACTCCTCTGCGAGAAGATCTCAACAAGCGCGCGCCGAGAGTCATGGCGGTGTTAAGACCAATCAAAGTCGTGCTGGAAAATTATCCCGAGGGGAAGGTTGAGGAATCAGAAGCGGTTAACAATCCCGGAAGATCCGGAGCAAAGGGACGCGTAAAGGTTCCCTCTCGCGTGAGCTTTACATCGAACAAGATGATTTCCGTGAAGAGCCACAAAGGGTTTTTTTCGTTTGTCTCCCGGCAAGGAAGTGCGCCTGCGCTACGCCTACATCAATCGATCGTGCTGACGTGGTGAAGGACCCGAAAAACTGGCGAGGTTGACGGAATTGCGTTGCACTTATGACCCTGAGACCAAGAGCGGTTCGTCGCAGAGTAAGCGCAGAAGTTAAAGCAACGATTCATTGGGTCTCTGCCGGCGCACGCTCTACCGGCTGAGGTAAGACTCTACGATCATTTATTTACGAAGGAAGACCCCGACGACGTGGCCGAAGGCTCTGATTGGCTCACGAACATCAATTCGAAATCATTAGAACGCTTGGCATTCTGTCGGGTCGAGCCCCATCTGGCGGACGCGAAGCCCGGCGAACGATTCCAGTTCGAGCGACTGGATATTTTAAATGTCAACACAGAGGATTTCATCTCATAGGCCGGTCTTCAACAGGACCGTAACTTTGCGGGATACGTGGGCCAAGATGGAGAAAGGCGGAAATAAATTGTAATGGGTTGATGACTAGAAAACTGTGCTTAAAGCGTGTAGGCCCCCAGCAGATTTTGAAACACTTTGAATTTATCTTTTCCATCAAGATCTGTTATCCAGAGGCTGAAAGTGCTGAATCCCTCGGCCCGTATTGACAGGCAATGCCCCGAGCGAGCAATTCCGGCGCACCTTCTCTCGCGACAGCTTGATCTTGTCCTCTTAGCTTCTCGGTTTAAGATGACGCGATCGTTAAATCCGGCTTCCGGCTGAGTCTACGATTCGACGGACTGTTCTCCTTTGATCTTTTCTGAACGGCCGTCGCGGTTGCCATGCATCACCCCAGCTCCGGCTTTCTTTGACCCGCGCTTTGATCTGGTAACACTACCCCGTTCGCTGACTCCTAGCAGCAGCGGCTTGTACCACCGTCATCACCTAACCTTGAAACACTTCCGCGGAATGAACCGGCGGAAGGAAACATACCATCAAAAAGCTCCACGCATGATTGGGTAATGGTATTACTCAAACCTTACCTATCGGACTATCGATCCAACTGCTATATAGGGTTGCACAAAGTTGCCAATTCTTTCACATATCGTCAAGGTAAGGTAGCGGGAGTTCTCAATATTTGAATCCAAATGTCCTATTATATAATGTTACGCTACGGATTGCCCAAATGTCACTGCGCTGGCTTATAGTCTCCAGCGGATAAAAGTTTAGAGAGTTGCTTATGGAACTGAACGGCAGAGTCGACGATGAATGAGCCCCACTACCAGGATCGCATTGAAAGAAATTACCAGGTGGCTGTCTGTGAGAATACCATTGCCGAATTGTGGCGGGATTTGAGCAGTTATTTGCCGAGATTTGGCTGAAACCGATATTTGAGATCACGTGCGCTGTGTCTATTTCGACAACCAAGACTTCGACTTAACGCGTTATACTATCTTAAACGGTCGCCACATTCTGGTTCGATTTAGAAGCTATGAAAATTATGGCGAGTCACCACAACCGATTTCATACTACTTTCGATCGAGGTAAAGACTAGAGAGAAAGATCGATGGAGAAAAAAAGATTCAGATTGAATATAGTGAATCTCGCCAGAGTTCTTGGCGGGTGGAGATGGAGGGCAAAAGTGTCGGCTTACAACCGTACTGGCACCGATCCAGTGGTCATTCGTGAATTATATCGGAGACTCAGGAAACAGATTCTAACTACGGGCATCGCTCATACCCTGCTGACATATCGAAGAGTAGCCTTTCAAAATGAAACACAGCGAGTTTGCCTCGATTCAAATATCCAGTACTACCACGTAGGCGCCAATGTCTATTCTTATGATTCCTGAAGTATCCTGCTGAAGCACGCTGGCAATCGACAAAAATTACCTTTGAAGTGCAGCACCCTCCGGGCCGCCTCCCAGTTTGGATCGCTAACATAGAGAGAAACTATCCCAGCGAACGCGAACCAATTTTTCAAAATATGTGGAAGGCATGGATTATTGTTTCAAAGGCCACTTAGACGTCACAAAGAGGCAAATTATTTTCGCCCAGGATTGAGATTATTACATGGCCACAGCGAACGGCTGTAGGCTCGTTAATAACAGGAATCTAATGGACCGTTATAAAGCGACCATAGGAATTGTTGCGGCCGGGTATTGGAGTCAGGCCTCAACTAATGGAGCTCTGAGAGTGGTCGTACCCGTCTACTTTGCCGCCAGGGGAATGTCCATCACCAAGATTCTTTTGTTTTTTTTTATTCAAGTTTGCCGAGATTTTGCGCCGGTCGGTATAGGAGTAATGCTCAACCGGTGGGTTATAAGAAACGTTCACGGCCAGGCCTTTGGCGCTTCACAGCATGATTTCATTCTTTTTACATGATCCCCAGTGTGGTTTTAATTCTTACATCGAACGATTCATTCGCGGGTTACTTTATATGGCCGATATCAGTGCGGTCCCATGTCAAACATTTTTCCCATGAAAATCAATTATTTCATCAACATGATTCTCGGCTGAATAGAAGCCGAAGGGTTTTGGGATGATTGGGGGCGTGAAGGATCGCATATCTCTCAATTGAAAGTACGCTTTCTATTCTCGGTGTGTCAATCGCCTTTCGGCAGGTAAAGCTGGGGCGTCTCTCTCCCCGGATCTGGTGGAAAATTCAAATCCCGGTACTCAAGATCTGGGAGGGGTTAATAGGAAAATAAAGACGTTAGATTGGGTTTCGGCTTGTTGAACGGCCCACTTGACGCTGGGGCGTCGTCGTACTTCCGTCTATCTGACAAAAGTTCTGGGCGTCTCCCGGCCTTTGTGGGCACTGTTCATCGGCGGAATACATCTTTCAGGGCTGATCGTTACATTCTTCTCAAAATACATTAATTTGCGCTGTGAGCCCAGGAAACTGCTGGTGTTTGGTGGTTTTACTATTCCAGTCAGTATCGCGCTGTCCGTGGCGACTTCGCTTGTGGTTTTGTTGACTCTGATTTTTATTTATATGTTTTTCTTCAGCGTCTCGATGGTTTACTATAATCACCTTATGTTGGACTTCGCTAGTGAAGAGAAGACCTCGTTTGATCTCGCGACCTACACAACTCTCACTAACATATTACGATTGGTGTTTTTGTCTCTGGGCCTGGTCGTTGAATCAATGGGATTTAGTTGGGCCTTCACTTTGCTGCGAAGCTTCCTTGCTTTGTGTTCCGCTTTGACATGTCTAGCCCTACCTAAGTCAATCACGCAAGAAACCAATAACGTCGGTTCGTATGCTACTGAATCTTAGCCCTCAGTTATTTTAAGGAGAGACGCAAATGCGCATAGCCCCGTCCTTTATGATTTCTGTCTTTCTTTTAATTCTGCCTCGCGTTCTACTCTTCTTCCCCGTCTGCGACCGAGGACAAGGTGCTCGTCTTTGGTAGAGTCTTTGACGATCCTGTTAGAGCGATAAGAGATCGGCAGGAATTTGTTGATTATTTGGTTAAAAACTAGCTCCGGTTGGGATGATGGCAAGATTTTGGTAGTGGAAAAATAGATCCTTGAGCTCACGCAAGGGCTCAAAGAGCGCAAAGTGGATCTATTTCATGACAGCTTGGTGCCAAACTTTGTGATTTCTAAGCGAGCAGGATCTGTCCCTATCTTAAGGCAGTGGAAGATAGGAGGTCGATTATAAAGGACTTATCGTGGTCAAGAAAAATAGCGGCATCAATTCGCTCGCCGATTTGAGAGGTAAGGTGATCGGGTGTTTGAGGAGCCACATTCTACCTCCGCTACCGTTCTTCCTCGGATGCTTTTGGAGGAAAAGGAATTGCCGATGGAAATCAAAACCCCTAACTGTTAAGCCTGACACGATCGGTTACACATACGGTGATGGGAACGCGATCAACGTTTAATTACAGGACGTACGGATGCGGCTACGACAATTCACAGAGAATTTGACCGGTTGAAGCCGGAAATTCGTGACTCATTGAAGATTCTTGACAGCACCATAATGGTTCCCAGGAATCTTATATCTGTCCGCAGGGTCTTGATCCGAAATTGCGTAAGGAACTGAAAGATATTTTATTGAATATGGACAAAGGACCCGGAAGGTCGGCGGTACCGGAAGATCGCAGAACACTACCTAAATTTGATGAAATCCCTCGCGAATCTCTGACCATTTCAAAAGAATAGAAACATACGTTTTTTCATCTTTGGGGAAAGAGGTGGATTCGTGGCAAGATCCGGTCATGAGTCCGCCGGTTAAGCTCAGTCTTAAATTTAAAGATTTTCCTCTCGCTCGGGCTTTTTATCTGGCTGCTGTCGGCACACTAACCTTCCTAAACAGTTCGCTCACAGAGAAACTTGCCCTGAGCCAAATGGGTGAAAGGGGCCAAGGTTGGGATCAACCGATGGAGCTGAGTGTCTCGGGCGCTTTACAACTGATACCTATCGACTGAAACAATCGCTTGGAAAGGCGCCTAATGGAGTACGCATACATTTTTGATAAAAAAGGCAGAATCGTAGGCGACTATAACAAGACCAGCACCAACTCTATCGGTGTTACTGACGAGCCGGACAAAAATAACAAAATCCACCACGACAGAGTCAATATCATAAAGAAAAATCCGGATATCTCGAAACCGGTCAATCTCGGACATGAACGACTGGGTGGAGGATCCGTCTCGAGGATTCGATCTGGGGCCGGTGATCTGCAGACATGCAAGAAGCTACCTTCAAGGCGGTGGGGATTTCGTCCGCCATTTTTTTGGTCGGATTGGGCATTTATTTTTATGATCACCCTCCGAATGACCAAGCCGATAGAGACCCTCACGCTAGCAGCGAATCGGATCGAAGAAGGGGATCTACAATACCGAGTTAATATCGTCAGAGATGGTAGAGGTGTCGGCACGCTTGCAGCGGGCTTCCGTCAGAGATGGCCGACCGTTTGATGCAACGAGAGCGGGAACTCAGAGCAGTCTCAAATCACGCTGCGAAGAGCAGACAGACTTTCTCTTCCTCTGGGACCGCTAACAGCGGGCCTGGCTCTTGAAATCAGAAATCCGTTGGTGGCGATTCGGACTTTTGCCCAGCTTTTGCCGGAGCGTTATGACGACCCCGAATTCCGAAACGGATTTCGGGTCTCGCCCTAAAAAGGAAGTTGATCGGATTTGTGTGGCATTAACCAACGATCTTTTGAGCTTTGCGCGCCACGTCTAAAGCCTAATGTAGCCCAAGAGAATATCAGCGATGTAGTCGAGAACATCGCACGTATTTTAGAGTCGCAAGCAAAAGAAAAGAACGTGGAGATTAAAAGAGAGTGCGACTCGAGGGTACCTAAGGTGTGGATTGACAAGGAACGAGATTGAAGCAGGTATTTATGAACCTTCATTTTTTGAATGCGATCCAGGCCACGAAAGATGGTGGCCTCGATTGTAACTCTCAGCCCGGACTCTCCGCAAGGAATAATGATGAACTTACTAAAGAATGCGTGCGTTGTTGAAATCCGCGACACTGGGGTCGGCATTCCAGAAAGAAAATTTGGAACATATTTTTGATCCGTTCTTTACCAGTAAAGATGAGGGTAGCGGACTGGGGTTGGCGGTGTCGCATCAAATCGTACAAGAGCACGGCTGGTTTTCTCGCCGTTGAAAGCACGGTCGGAAAGGGAACCACGTTTTTCGTTCATCAGTCCCGGTCGGCAAGCCGGTGCCTGTCCTCGCCGCCAACGGCCGCGCTCAGATGAATGAAGCGAATCTTAGTCATTGACGAGTCGGAAATCGTCCGCGAGACGTTAGCGTTGATTCTCGGACGCGAATTTGCTGTATCGAAGCGAACGCTCGGCGCCCAAGGGCTTTCTTTTGCCGACAGCCAGGACGCCGTCGACTTGTTGATTCTCGGCGTATCGCCGCAGCATGGCCTTGGAGTGCCGCAAGCTCTCACGCGCTTCGCTTCTCAATTGCCACTTGCGTGTGCTCTTTCTGGTTGATTCGAAAGCCACGGCACGAGGGATTCCTCAGGAGCCTCAGGTCGACCGTCTTGCTAAACCGTTCAATCCCTACGAGCTGCACGAGAAGGTCGGGCAACTGCTGGCGCGCCGGTCGACTGCCGTCGGTCCGCGACCGCAGTCGCACGATTCTCGGGGTGTTTCGCGCTATTTGGAATTTCCTGCATCGAGTCGCAGTGCGGCGACTTTGGTAAAACGGTTTGCTTCAGCTCGCCTACCCCTGTTAGTCAGTGGTAGAAATTGGCTGCGGACAGGATCGAATTGTCGAGGATTTGTCAGCTCCAGAAAAATCCCGGCGTAAAAACTCGCGATCAACGCGGCGGAGGCAAATAGTGAATACCTTGAGCAAACAAGTTTCATTTCTCGTTTCACGAGCGATTGAGAGCGGCGCCGACGACTGTGATCGTTCAGGATCTTGACAAAAGCTCACCTACCGCGCAGTCGCTGCTCCTGGTTTTCTCCAAGAGGCGGAAGAAAAGCTGGATGAAATTCACTGTCTGGCTACGGCCACCGGCGATTTATTGGAGAAGGTTTACCGCGGCGAGTTTCTCGATGGCGCTTTATTATAAGCTGGCAACGCTCACGCTAAAGCTCCAGCCGGTTCGAGAGCGCAGGGATGATATTCCGGTCCTGGCCGACTGGTTTGCCCGTAGTTATGCCGACGTGCTGCGGATCAGCGAGCCGACCTCTTCTGCGGAAGCGAGCAGCCGGTTGTAGCAACTATCTCTGGTTCGGAAATCTCATGGAGTTGGAAACCGTGATTGCTCGAACTCTGGCCTTACGCCGCAAGTCGAGCATTGAGGCGGTCGATCTGGTCTTTGACTTTGGCGATGAGGCCGCGCACATGGCCGACTTGGCGGATCTCACTGAGTTTACGCCTGCGATGCGATCGCCGATCTCAAGCCGGCGCAACCGAGCCTTCAGCCGTACGGCGTAGTGGGTGACACGAATGGATCGACCAACCGTCACGTCAATCCAGTTGATTTGAATGTGGTTGATCCATGAACTCGCTCACGAGTTTAAGAATCCTATGGTCACGATCAAGACGTTTGCCCAATTGCTGGGCGACCGCTATCAAGATGAAAACTTTCGCAACCGTTTTCAAGAAGTCGTCGGCAGTGACATCGAGCGCATGGACGAGCTGCTGGAAGTCATGATCGAGTTCGCCGACTTTGCCCAGCCGCGCAAAAGCACCGTGGCGCTGGAAGAAAAGCTGCGAAACGCGTTGAGTGAAATTCAGCCGGACTGCACCAAACGTCAAACGCGCATCGAATGGAAGCAGAACGGCGCGCGCGCAGCTTGTGCGCGCGGATGAAGCCCAGTTGGAATATATCCTGAAAAACGTTTTGCTGGCGGCCCTGTCACAAGCGGCGGATGGGGAGTGAGATCGAAATCGATCTGTCGTCCGGCGGCGCGCTAGTCATCAGCCATCTCCGTGAAGGAGGGCGGGTCGCGTCGATCGCTCTATTATTTGGACGAAAAATCGCGTCCCCAAGAAGCCTTTTGCCGCTGCGCGTCATACTCGCGAAACACTTATTGGAAACAAATGGCGGTCACTTTGTCGCGGCACCCTTAGACAGCGATAGAGAAACATTGAGAATGGAGTTTCCGGTTGTAGAGGAGGGACAGCAACGCTGACATGAGCCAACCCGTAATATTAGTCGTCGATGATGAGGCGGGGGTGAGACAATCCCTGCAAATGGTCTTCAACAAGTCTTACCGCGTGATCGAAGCATCCGCCGCGGATGAGGCTATCCAAAAAGTCGCCGATGAGTCGCCGGATGTCGCGCTGCTGGACATCATGATGCCGGGCACGGACGGTCTCGCGGTCTTGAAGCAAATTAGATCGGTCAATGGCGATTGCCAAGTCATCATGCTGACCGGACTCAACACCGCGCGCACGGCCTTCGCGGCCAAAGGCACCGGCGCGTTTGACTACGTGACGAAACCTTTTGATGTCGAAGAGCTGCGCTTGCGCCGTCGAGCATGCGCTCGAAAAGGTCCTGTTGTCGCGCCGAGCTGGAACGCTTAAAAGAAGAAGTCGGGCGCAAATACGGCGTCGAACATGTGATCGGCAAGTCCAAACAGATTATCGACGTATTTAAAGCCGTGAGCATGGTGGCCGCCAAAAAAGCACGGTGTTGATTACCGGGGAAAGTGGTACCGGCAAGGAACTCATTGCGCGCGCGATTCACTATAACAGCGATCGGCGTTCGAAACCGTTCGTGGTGGTCAACTGCGCGGCCCTGCCCGACACTCTGATCGAGAGCGAACTGTTCGGCTACGAACGCGGTGCGTTTACCAACGCGTCACAAAAGAAAGTCGGACGATTCGAGCTGGCTCATGGCGGCACCTTGTTTCTCGACGAGATCGGCGAGCTCAACCTCGGCACGCAGGCGAAGTTCTTGCGCGCGATCGAGCAAGAAACATTTACCCGCCTGGGCGGCACCGACGAGATCAAAGTCGATGTCCGGGTCATTGCCGCGAGCAATCGCGATCTCGAGCAGCTGGCCAAAAACGCGGAGTTTCGCCCGGATCTGTTTTATCGCCTTAACGTGGTGGGCCTCTTCCTTGCGCCCTTGCGAGAGCGGCCCGACGATATCCCGCTGCTGTTGGATCATTTCGTGCGACTCAAATCGCAAGAGCATTCCATTGCGTACAAGAACCTTTCACCGGAAGTGGTGGATTTTTTCACTTCCTGTACGCCTGGCCGGGCAATATCCGGCGAACTGGAAAAATTTAGTCGAGCGCCTGACCATTTTGACGCCGCATGACACGATCATGCTGCGCGATCCGCCTCGCCGGGAATGCGATCCACGGATCAGACCGCGACCCTCAAAGAGGACGTGCTTCAGCGGGTCGCGTCCGCTCAGCGACGCCGTGGATGAGTTTGAACGGGAATTGATCGTAAAAGCCCTGCAGCGCACCGGCTTTAACCAAACCAAAGCGGCGTCGCTGCTCGGCACCAGCCGGCGGATTTTAAAATACCGAATCGAGAAGCTAAAGATCAACGATCCCAACGATTCCGAATCGGAAGTTAAATTATCGCCATAAGTGGACAAATTTGTTCCGCAAATATCTTCGCTCGCCTTCATTTCACCAAAATATCTTTTTAAATTAGTGATTTACTTCACTAGGTCTAGTGGCATATTACTTGCTGCGTCCTTCGGGCATGGATGCCAGCAAAACCCAGTATCTTAGTCGTTGACGATGAGATGGGTCCACGAGAATCTCTCAAAATGATTCTCAACCCGTATTACAACGTGCATACCGCGGACCGTGGGACGCAGGCGGTGGAGATGCTGAAACAGGTCCCGGTCGATCTCGTGACAGTGGACCTCAAAATGCCCGGCTTTAGCGGCATCAACGTGCTCGAGAAGGTCAAGCAGCACGACCCCGATATCGAGGCGATCATTATCACGGGCTATGGATCGCTCGATACGGCTATCGAAGGACTCTCGGCTCGGCGCTTTCGATTACATTTCGAAACCTTTCGATGTCAATCACATACTTTCCTTGGTTCGGCGCGGCCTGGAGCGACGCACGGCCAAGGCTCGGCTCCGACAGGTCAAATCGGATTTTCTGTCCAATATTTCACACGAATTAAGAACCCCTCTTAGTGTCGTCGTCGGATTCGTCTACCTGTTGCTCAATCAGGTGATCGGTAAGCTGACCGAGGACCAGCAAAAAGTTCTCGAAACCGTCTATCGCAACTCGGAAGAACTGCTCGAGCTTGATCGATAACGTTCTCTGGATGACTTCGCTGAATGCCGGTGATGCGAACGCGACGATCGAAAAATTCGACGCGCGCGACGTGGTCCATGAGGCACTGAAGCGCCATGAAAAAATGATTGGTGAAAAGGGCCTGCAAGTGAACGTTCACGCGGGGATCACGACTCGCCGTTGGTTAGCGACCGCGCCAAGGTCGACCGGATTTTTCAGAACGTCTTCAACAACGCCGTTAAATTTACCGCCGAGGGGCAGATCGACGTAAAGGTGCAAGCGACGCCTGATAAGAACGGGATCGAGTTCGAAATCATCGATACCGGAGTAGGCATCGAAGAAAGCAAGATCGATTCGATCTTCGAACCCTTTCATCAAGCAGATAACTCGGTCCAGCGCGCCTATTCAGGCTTGGGCTTAGGGCTCACGGTCGCTCGACGAATGGCGGAATTGGTCGGCGGCAGATTGACCGTGACCAGCAAGCCGGGCTCGGGTACGCGAGTTTCTATGAGCTTTCCGTCGCAGGTCAATGGCGCGACGGCGTCGACTCTAGAGCAGCGCAAATATGGATAACGGCCGCTATATTTGGTGCCGCAACTGCGGTGCGATTCATCACGTGACCGCTTTCGATCGGTATCCGATCTATGCCCTCGCGGGCGGTGAGGCGCAGGCACTGCCGGCGAACGACTGGCGAGATTTTATGGCGCGCCATGCCGGTCATCGACTCGAAGCGATGACGGCCACGGGGAATGACTACCTTCCTTCAGGTTCCGCGTTTGATCCGATGGGCATCGCGTATCTTGAAGTTAGCAACGGCGCAGAAACATTGCTGCTGCGCCGAAACCGCAAGCGCATCGACGAAGCGCTTAACTATGAAATTGTCAACGGCCGGTTGGTTCAGACGGAAGAGAGCCTGAAGTCCAAGAGGAAGCGATCCGCAAAGAGATGAAACTGCACTTTTGCTGGTCGCCCGCCGAGCCCTTGGCAGATGAGAAAATCAACTATTTCGTTTCCTTGTTTAGGGAGATTGTCAACCACATCGATCCTGCTTCCGCGCACGCAAGCCAACGCTCCGACGTCGATGAAAACATCAGCTACCGTCAGCTCGACTCGGCTATAGTCGAAACTTTAATCGCGAGCTGCGAAGGTTATTTTCTTCCGGTGGAGTTGGCCTCGCTACGCAGTTTTGTCGAGACCCATAGCGATAGCGGCAACGTGATGGCATTGGTGAAACGCCGCGCCGTTATCGTCGAGCAGCGGCCGCAATAGTCATTCCGCTTACCGATTTCTTTCGCAGCCTTATCCTTTCACCTTATCGTTTGTCGTCGCGGATTTCTGCAGTGCCTCGCGTTTCATTTTCACTCAACCAAGACTTCGTCTGCCTTGTCGACTTCTTTGAGTCTTACCTGAACGTTTCCTCCAGCCGATAAATTTATCTTCTTGCCGACGTAATTGGCAGCAATGGGCAATTCGCGCCCACCGCGGTCGATCATCACCGCGAGATGGATCATGCGCGGCCGGCCGAGATCGATCAAATGGTCGACCGCCGCGCGCACCGTTCTGCCGGTGTTGAGCACGTCATCGAAGAGCACGACGACTTTGTTGGCAATGTCGAAGGGGATGCGCGTGTGATCGATGGTGCCGCCGGGTAAAAGCGCGTTCAGATCGTCGTGCGATACAAGGTGATATCCATCTCACCGACGGGGATTTCTTTGCCGTGCCGCTTGCGGATGAATTCGGCGAGCCGTTTCGCGACATACGGCCCGCGCGTGCGGATCCCGATAAAAACGATCTGATCCAGATTGCCGTACGCTTTCGTCATCTCTCTGGCGAAACGTTCGAGAATCACTTTGATTTGGACGGCGTTGAGGATGCGTTTGCGCTTGGACTTAGACGGGTTCATTGCCGACTCGAATCATCGTTTCCATCAGTAGCTGGGCGCCGAGGGCGATGTCGTCGGGATCGGTCCACTCGGCGGGTTATGGCTGATGCCCCGGCGGCTCGGTATGAATATCATACCGGCGGGGTGATTTTCGCCATCTGCATGGCGTCGTGCCCCGCGCCCGAAGGGCATGATCTCATTAATCGATAGCCTTTTCATCGCAGAGTTGCCGGGTAATGCGCAGCAAGCGCTTGTCCAAAGGCACCGGTTCCTCCGCGCGGATATTCAAGACTCTCGATGGCGATGCCGCGGTCTCGGGCAATCGCCGCGCCGCGCTGTTTGACCAGGCGCGCCACCTTGTCTTTCGCTTGGGCGGAGGTGCTGCGAATGTCGATCGAAAGCTCGGCCCGGCCGGGCACGGCGTTGATCACGCCGGGTTCGATCTTCATCGCGCCGACGGTGCCGACCACTCGGCCTTTCTCCATCGAGGAAAATTTCCGGCAAATTTTTCCACGTACTCGATCAATTGGGCGGCGGCGACGAGGGCGTCTTTGCGCATCTCCATCGGCGTCGTGCCGGGAGCGATCGGCCTGGCCTGTAAAGATGACTTTGAAGCGACTGGGCGCCGCGATCGAGGTCACGAGACCGATTCTTTTCGCTTTGGCCTCGAGAATCGGCCCCTTGCTCGATATGCAGCTCCAGATAAGCTTTCATGCTCTTCGGATCGCGCGCAAGTCGAGAGATTGCGCGGCGAGATCCCCAAGCTGGAAAGCACATCGGCGAGCTTCGTCTCTTGCGCATCTACGGCATTGGTCAAATCCTTGGGGTGCACTTCGCCGGCGACCAGACTGCTACCAAGGGTCGAAAAACCGAAACGGCTTGACTCTTCGCCGATGAAACAAACCACTTCAAGCGGCGCACGCAAGGCAACTTTGTTTCACGGATCGTGCGGACAGGCTTCGAGGGCGCCGATCACGCCAACGGGGCCGTCGCACTTGCCGCCGTGGATCACCGTGTCGAGATGCGAGCCTGCCAATAGCGCGGGTGCTTTGGGATCCGCCCCGTCCAATCTGGCCGAAGATGTTGCCGATGGCGTCCGACATGGATCTTAAGTCTGGCTTGTCGCATCAAGTGAATGAGCACTTGACGGCTGCGCAATTCTTTAATCGAAAATACCAGCCGCGTCACTGAACCGTGGTCGCCGCGATGCCGATGCGTCCGATGGCGTTGAGGTCGCGCATGAGGCGCCGTTTGTCGATTGTGGGCGCGTTACTTGGAGCCGGCATCGAGGCTGCTGGAAGCTGCTGCAGCTGCGTCCTCATACTAGCAGCTTCCCCACGGCTTAAAATCCATTTCCGGCAGTCGCCGGCTTTATTGGAAACGGTGCAACCGCTATGTTATAGCCAGCCTATCCCGCACGTTGAAAGGTATTCCCCATGAGTAGAAGTTTCTAGAAAAGTCGCTGAAATGCTGCTGTCGACCGGAGTCCATCGCGGTCTATAAGGACAAACCCTTCGTGTTTGTCTCCCGGCCGCATTTCTCCGGTTTATATCGACTGCCGCAAACTTCTGTCGTTCGCGGCGGAGCGCGAATACATCGTCACGGCATTGGCTAAAAAGCCGAGACCGATATCGGACTCGACAAGATCGACGTTGCTCGCCGGCGGCGCAGACCGCGGGCATTCCTACGCCTCGTTTGTTCCGCATTTGCTCAAAAAGCCGATGATCTATATCCGGAAACAGCCCAAAGGTTACGGCGGCACGAAACAGATCGAGGGTATTTTGGAGCCGGGCAAGCGAGTCATGCTGGTCGAAGATCTGATCACGGATGGCTTGAGCAAGCTGCGGTTCAATATCGGCATCCGCGGCGCCGGAGCGAAAATGACCAGTTGTCTCTGCGTCTTCGATTACGCGTCGGATCGACTGAACCAGCACGAAGGCAAAATCAATTCTGGCCAAAAACGACATTCAGCTTCACGTGCTCGCCAATCTGGGACGACGTTTTGGACACCGGCTTGAGCAAACGCTTATTTCAGTGAACAGTCGAGCCAGCAAATCATCGACTTCCCCAATGAGCCCGACAATTGGGGCCGCAAGATGGGCTTTGTGTAAGCGCCCGAGACGGTGCGATTTTAAATTGTCTAAGGGCACGGCAGGCCGTGCCTGCAGTATTTTCGGCGCCGGATTCAGTCGTAATTCGCCGAGGTGTTAAATGAAAACTTTGCTGCGCAACGCTCTGATCGTCACGATGAACGAGGAATGACGAGATCATCGAGAAGGGCACCATTGCCATCGACGATAATCGAATCACTTACGTTGGCCCCATCCAATGGACGCCGGCGGGTCCGTTTGACCGACGATCGAAGCCGATCGTTTGATCTATGCCGGGCATGATCAACGCGCATTGCCACTGCCCGTTAATCTCGTGCGCGCGGTATGATGTTGCTGCCGCTGGAGATCTGGCGCGCGCCTATTATATCGGGCGATGCTGCGCGGCATGCGCGACGAAGATTTTTATGCGAGCGCGCTCGCTTGGCGGCATGGAGATGCTTCAAGAATGGCGCGACGACCGTGCTCGATCATTTTTCGGCACCAGGCTTGCCGCTGCATGGAGCCATGCCATCCGCTGTCTGGTCTGCGCCACGTCGTCGCGCTTACCTTTGTCGGACAAGAATTACGAAGAGATGATCCTGCTCGGCGACAAAGCGACGCGCGGGCAACTGACGAGATCGCCGCATGAGCGCCAGCGAGGCGAAGGCGGCGGAGGCCCTGACGAGACCGCGGCGGTTTATCGAAACGTTTCACGCGCTCGAAAATTGACTACCGCTTGTCCTGCCCGTCGGCGGTGCAGCGCTGCACGGACGCGTTGCTGACCCAATCCGCCGAGTTGGCGCGGCGAAAGAATTTTGCCGATGCACATCCATCTCGCCGAAACCAAGGCTCAGGCGGTGATGGACGGCAAATTTATCGTACATCGTTGCTCAAGCATTTGATTCGCTCGGCGTGCTCCAGGCGAATCTTTCGTTGGCGCATTCGATCTGGATTGAAGAAAATGACGTTGAGCTTTTGCCGGGCGCGGCGTGACGCCGGTGCACAATCCGGCGAGCAATCTGCGCATTGGCAGCGGCCTCGCCGGTCAAGGAATGGCTTGTTGCGGGCGTCAACGTCGGATTAGGTACCGACGGTTCGGCATCGAACGACGGACAAACATGTTCGACGCAGTTCGTTTGGCGGCGCTGATTCACAATCAAGCGGGGACGGATTTTAACGATTGGTCACGCGCCGCAGGCGCTCGCTATGGCCACGCGCAACGGCGCCCGTGCCTTCTGCGTCAACGCCGGCACAATTGCGCCGGGTAAGCTCTCTCGCGAGAAAGCTCTCTCGCGAGATGGCTTAGGAGGTTCATTGTTCCATTGTCGATTGAATTGTCGCATTGACGATTCAGGCGCTCAGTCGTCAATGGCTCAATGACCCATTGACTCAATGAATCAATCGTCAATTCCTCAACAGCGTCTTGGTTATCTTCTTCAGCGATCGCGGACGGTCGGGGCTCAGGCCTTTACATCGCCAGCGAGCATCGCGGCGAATAGCTGGCCGGGAATGATGTACGGAATCGGGGCCAGGAACTCGTCGATCTTGACGGGAATTCGCAATGCCTCGCGTCGCCTGCTTGAGGATGGAGGCTTCACTGGAGATCACCAGACGCCTCAGCTCGCAGCGTCCGCAATTGCCGGGTCAGGCTGCCGCATGTCGTTGAACGTCTTTCCCGGAGGTGCGAAGACGATCACGGGAAAATCTGCTTCGATCATGGCTACCGGGCCGTGCAGAAAATCGGCCGAAGAGAATCGTTCCGAGACACGACGTAACACGTCTCCATCAGTTTGATGGCAAGTTCATAGACGTTGGCGTAGATCAGACCGCGGCCAACGACCAAACAATGGTTGATGAACCGGTATCGTTCTACGAGCCTTTCGAATCACTGGCTCAAGTTCCAAACACCGGCTGGCCAATTCGCGAAGCTGTCGGAAGCTTTCGAGACCTTTGCCTTGCTGCAGAGCCGCGGCCAGCAGGTGAAACATGAGAAGCTGGCCGGTATAGGTCTTAGTGGCAGCCACGCTCCGCTCTCTGCCGGCGCTGGATCAGCAGGACCTCGTCGACTAGCTGAGCCATCGCGGAGCGGGATTCGTTGGTGATGCCCAACGTGAATGCACCGGCTTTCTTGGCATTCTCAAGAACCAGGTTGATGTCGGTGCCTTCACCTGACTGAGAGACGCCCACCACCAGCGCATTCCTCAGGTTCAGCTCTGCGTGGTACAACGTGTGGACGGACGGCGCGGCCAACGAAACAGGATATGCGAGACGTGATCTCCAGGAGGTAACGTCCAAACAGCGCCGCATTATCCGGATGAACCCGCGCGCAACGAGCACGATCAACCGGAATGTCAGCGCGTTGCCAGAAATCGGCTCAGGGCCGCGATCTTTCGAACCTTCCTCTCGCAGGGTTCGAGCGCGAGTACCTCCGGCTGCTGCTTGATTTCCTGAAGCATTAAAGACATGTTCTATTTAGCCATCTCAGACATTGAGCCATTGGTTCATTCAGATGAATCGATGAATCGTCAATGAATCAATGGATCAATGTCCACTGCCTTGACCACTCCGTCGGCCACCAGGCGTCGAACCTCGCGAATGGCATTGTTCTCCCGGCTGGGATGCACTCGGTTTGTCAGCAGAATAATGAAGAGCTCTCGCGTTGGATCGATCCAAGCCGAAGTACCGGTAAACCCAGTGTGGCCAAATGAACTGTGGGAGAGCAAGCTACGCCAGCGGAACTTCCATTCGAAGGCGTGTCCCAGCCCAGTCGGCGCGGCTGCTGCCTTCGGGAAAGTTCTGCCGGGCAGTGAACTTCTCCAAGAGTGCTGCGCCGGCACAATCCGTCGATGGTCATATGCTCCACCGTTCAACAGCATCTGGCAAAAGATGGCGAGATCACCCGTGTCCCCGAAGAGTCCGGCATGAGCTGAAACACCACCCATTGCAAAGGCATTCTCGTCGTGTACTTCGCCGCGCAGCAGTCGGCCGCGCCAGGGATCGATTCTCAGTCGGAGCAATCATCTTCTTCCACTGCGGCTTCGGTTTGAAAAACGTGTGCTTCATCCCGAGTGGCTGAAAGATGCGCGCGTTGCGGCGAGCTGATCGAGCGGCTTGCGCCGCCAGCTTTTCAATGATGTCTCCTAACAAGAATGAGGCCAAGATCGCTATAGACAGCTTTCGTCCCGGGTGCGGACTCCAAAGGAACCTGAAGGATCTTTTTCAACAAAAGCCGGCTTTCCCTTGAGATCCTTGTAAAGCGGCAGATGGGCGGGTAGACCTGAAGTGTGTGTCAGCAAGTGTCGAATCGTGATCTTGTCCCGGCCTTCTCCCACAAAGCCAGGAAAGTAGCGGCTGACTAGGATGCTCGAGTTTCAGCTGGCCGCGCTCATAGAGCTGCATGGCCAGAGTCGTCGCAGTGATCACCTTGGTCAACGAGGCAAGATCATAGATGGTCTCGTTGGTCACCGCAGGTGCTTTCTCTGAATAGTCCAGCTTTCCGTAGCCCTTCTGAAAAAGCAGGTTGCTCTCGGTAACCAACAGCCAGGGCTGCACCCGGGAAACGCTCGCTTGCCAATCTGCTCTTCCATAAGCGGGTCGAGGATCGCTTGAAGCCGCCCTTGCACAGGAGCCGATTCAGATGGAGCGGGGCTGCGCAAGATCATCGCGCTGCGCGCTCTCTCCACGTCCACTGCGAATGGCGGCGACACCGGGCAGCGTCACCGGCAATTTCCCCTTCACTGAGATCTCCTCCAAACAGCGCCCTCACCGCAGCTGTCTGAGAGACGTCGGCGTTGCTGAAAGTGCACGAGGTAGGTTCGCATCGCCGGAAAACCCTGGATGACATAGGGCGTGCCCAAGGCAATGGTTGCCAGAGGTCTCTTGAGCTGCGAGAGTCTTTCTACCCATTTGCCTAGCTTCTCTGGAAGGCCCAACGGTGCCGGTGCCGGTCACAACTCGGGCAAAGATGGCGCAGACGTACCAGTTCTGCGCCGGCGAGCCTTCTCCAGAGAAGTCTCCATATCTCAGCTCAGAAGAGGACGTCGAGATCCGGTCGAAGCTCACCGAGTCCAAGCGCTCATCGTAATTCCTTCGCTCGAAAACGCCTGTCTCCTCACCCTGGTCTCGGCTCAAAACCATGACAGCGTGAGCCGACCGTAAGCGCGCGAACATCGAGTGGAACAATGCCATTCTGGTCGCGTACGAGTGTTACGGAAGCGTCTGCCATCTGCTGAGCTTGCTCCTGCAACCCGGGATCGCTGACCACCTGGCTGATCCTTTGAAGATCCACGCGACGCTTTCGGTGCAGGCCGAGCCAGGCTTTGGCTTCAAGGATCTTGCGCACGGAGTGGTCCAGGCGCTTTGCGGCTGATCTCGCCGCTGCGGACTGCCTGTAGCAGGCTTTGATACACCGCATCCGGGTTTGGAGAATCCAAGCAGGACGTCGACGCCAGCCTTGAAGGCGCGCAGAGCGGCGTCACCAGCCCAGTATCCTTCGGCCAGCCCTGCCATCGTCAGCGAATCGGTGACCACCAGCTTTGAGAAGCCCAAATCTTCTTGCAGCAACACCGTCCAGAACTCTGTTGGACAGGGTTGCAGGAACGCCCGAGTCGGGCTCAATGGCTGGCACGGCAAGGTGTGCGGTCATTACAGACCAAACGCCGCTCTGAATTGGCCTTCTTGAATGGAATCAGCTCCAACGCATCGAGTCGCTGCCGATCCATGTTCATCACTGGCAGGGCCAGATGTGAATCGACGGCCGGTGTCGCCGTGCCCCGGGAAATGCTTGGCGGTTGCCATCACACCGGCTTCTTGCGCGCCACGGATGAACGCCGCGCCCAGCTTCGCTACCAGTTCCGGATCCTCCCGTAAGAGCGAATGTTGATGACCGGGTTGGCAGGGTTGTTGTTACATGTCCAGCACCGGAGCAAAGATCCAGTTCACGCCAAGCGCCCGCGACTCCGTCCCGGTCGCGTTCCCCTGCAGATAGGCCCAATGTTCCGATCCGTGACGCTCGATGGCCATGTTCCAGGAAAGGAGACGGTGTTGCGCAGCACGAAAGTTGGCGCCGCGTTCAAAATCGGAGGCGACCAGCAGAGGCAGCTTCGAGGCTGCCTGAACCTTGTCAATCAACACTGCGGCCTCGTAGACGTCTCCTGCCAAACAGAGATGAATCCTCCGACGTGATGCTCGCGAATCTGCCGCTCAATCTCGCGCATCTCTTCGCTCTTCGAGTGAAGATAGACGGCCCGAAATGCGGGCATGATGAGTTGTCCGACCTTCTCTTCATCTTGAAAGTTCTTGCAGAGTTTCGATCAACCCAGCTTTTCTCGCTTGACTGTCTTTGAGGGGGAACGAGAAGGGGTCTGAGAACTCATCGGTTGGCCGGAAGAAGCGAAGAGCAAACAAGGCTGGCGGAGAGACACTAACAACCCGGCGAACTGTGCACGAGAGCATGAGGAACCGAGTCGAATCTTTGACCGGTTTCCATTCGAGACCGTCGCACGACACGTCAAACAGTCGGATTGAAACGCGGTGAATATACCACACGCGTGTTACAGCTCGCCAACAAAGCGAACGACGAAAACGGCGCAAAACAGGTGTTGTCTAAAGGCCAAAGCGCTACGGGACTGCTCCCGCTGGCTGCATGAATACCGAAGTCGATTCGATCAGGCGACCAGACGCATGTGATGACAACTGAACGCTCACTGCGCACCACCTTCGGGAAAGAGCCGACGCTGGATGAACGGCGGGGCTTGTCGAGAACCTCAGGCACCAAACTGGCGGAGGTGATGATCCATATGCAGGTATCCCCAGCGGAACCACTCCCACTCAGAAAGCTGTCCAAAATGGGATGCGCCTGAAATTGAAAATCTCTTTGGGCGGCAGTGAAGCGTTCGATCAGAGCAAGCAGTTGCGTGATGTCCTTCTGAAAGTCCAGCGGACGAGTACAAACATCCCCTCCTGATTGACTTCCGGTGGCGTTTGAAACCCCTTCGGCCATTGCAAAGGAAGCGCGAAGCGCAATCCATTTGATCATCGTCTGATTGACCCGATTGGGTGCGAGGCGGGCGGGCTTTTCGCCAATGGCAACTCGAAATGCATCGCTGAGATGACAGATCATTTGATGTGAAGACATCCGACCCCACTGATCGAGGGCTGTCGTGGCGAATGGTTTTGAGGCGGAGGATTGTAGAGACTTATCCTGCGGGTTGGCGAGATTTCATGATCGTTTTCGTGCGCAACTCAGGGCCACGATCTACAAAATGTGGGCGTGCTCCGCAGCGGCGATCTTCTTGATGATGCTCGGTCGCCGCTGGGCACGCCTCCCGCATTCATCAACTGGCGCGAAGGCAGTAGGCAATCGTTAGCGCTCGGCTTGCTGGCGGCGAGATGGAGTTCCCCGGAATCGTCCAGCGCCAGCGTCAACGATAGAGTGGCCCAACTGGTCGCGGCTGCAGAAATCCACTGGTCCGGCCCGTGCGGGAAACCGCTCTCGAAATAGGGCTGCACCGGGTAAGAACGCGTGTGGACGAGCCAGGTGCCATCCGGAAGCTGGGTCTGGAGCAAATTCGAGACACCCTTCCGGTAGGTCTCGTGAGTTGGCGACATGCCTCCGCCGACGCGCGAGGCGTAGAGCGCCCGTCCAGTGGCGTACGCGTCGGACTCCAGACCCACGGCAGCCGTGCCCAGCCGCCGTCAGCGCGTTGATTGCGCACGAGATCATCAACCGCACTCTTCAGCATGTTCCTTTCTGCTCCTGCCCATCCGAGTCCGAGCAACCGGAAGGTTCGACCTTCGTTGTCACGCGCGGTGTTTGCTTCCAGCCAGTGCCGAGCCTTCGCGATGCGCACGTCAAACGCCTTGCGCTTGGCGGGTGGTCCGTAAAGTTGGAGGACGCGCAAACCAAGGGCAGTTCCGGTAAACGGACTGTACTCAATCGGAGCGCGGTGCGACGGGCAGGTTCCAACTACCGTCACCAAACTGCGTGGAAGCTGACCACAAGGCCATTGCGTCCGTGAGCGCATCGCCCGGGTATTTCTCAGCCGCCAAAGCGATCAGAGTGTAGCCAGTCGTCATCGTCTCGCCCCGGCACTCCGTCAAGCTTCATGAGATCCTTGGGCTCGAAAAGATCTTCGAAGCCAGAGCCGCTTTGATATTTTCCTTCCTGGCCTCTTCGTCTACAACGAACCCCTGTTCGCTAGCCAGCCACCATGGCCATCGACGGTAGCGAGATGTTATGGCAGGAAATACAGCCCGACTTCTGAAAGAAAATCGGCCCGGTCTTCCCGAGCAGCGGCAGGCTCTTGCGAATGGCGCTACGGATCGGGTCGGATGACGTTTCCGCTCTGACTCAGGAGTAGCCCCGAAAGTCAGGGTTCCAAGCATTCCAAGGGCAAGAATTGTCTGGCGTTTCATGGCTTTCCTCTCTGCGGCCTGCCTGCTGTTCGATAGCCTGGACAAGCATCCGGGCCACCTCTTCGTAACCTCGTTCGCGAGCCAGTTCCAGCGGGGTTCTTCCCTTGTTGACTTTTGGCGGCCGGGTCTGCACCGCGGTCCAACAACATCCTCACAATTTGCGGGTCTGCGCTATAGGAGAAGCAGGCGAGGACCAGGATGGGTTCCGGTCCGCCGAACCCAGGGAAACCATGTTCCCGCTGTCTTTCACTTCCACCCCAGCTTCCAACAGAGCCTTCACGATTTCGACGTTGCCGTGAAACAGAGCGCGGCTCAACCCGACGTCACCCATGTTCTGGTTTGGCACCTTTGGACAACAGGTAGCGAACGGCCGCTCCATGACCAGAGACGACTGCGGATGCTAACGGAACCGGGCCAGTTTCTTGACTGTGCGTTGACGTCGGCGCCTCGTTGCAGCAGAAGTTTGAGCATGTCAACGTCGCCAGACTGCGCCGCCCGATGCAGCGCTGTAGCGCCATCGTGGTCCACGCCGCGATGTCGGATCCTTTGTCGAGCAGATAAGCGGCCACTGGCAGCGGCACCGGCTCGTCGCGCGGCGACAATCAGAGCGCTGCCGCCATCCTCCGTCCGAGCATTGACGTCAGCGCCGGCGTCCACCAACAGCCGGGTCGTTTCAAGGCTGTCGGTGGCTGGAATCAAAGCTGCAACGCCGCTGTCGTTCTTGGCATTGGGGTCAGCGCCGCGCGCCAGCAGTTCCTTTTACTTCCACAGCGACCGGCCCAGTAGGCAGCCAGAGTGAGCGGCGTCGAACCGCTTTCATCGACAGCGTCGAATCAACTTCGGGTTTCGGTCTCAGAATGCTCCGCATCGCTGAGATGCTGGCCACGACGAATCGCCTCGAACAGTTCCTTTGGCTTCCGGCGTCACCGGCATGTTCCTTGGTGAAGGATGCACCTGCATCCCACGGGGCGCCCTCGTGAATCCAGGCGCGAATGATTTCAATCTCCTTCTCGCTGAGCGGACCGGTTGGCGGCATCTGCATGCCGAGCTTCAGAGCCAGAGATTCGCCGGATGAGAAGGCTCTTCGCTTCGTCGTTCTCCAGAATCGCTGGCCCAGACTTTGCCACCGCGAAGCATTTCGATCCGCGTGTCCAGGCGCAATCCAGCCCGTTGAAGCTTGGGACCATGACAGGAGAGACACTTGTCGCGGAGAATCGGAACGACGTCACGAACAAATTGGACAGCGGAGCCTTTCGTGGATTCCTGAGTCTGTCCAAACATCGGTCAGGCCTAAACATGCGAGCAGTCAGCAAGAGTGGAATCGTCCGACGCCCATTACTGGTCTGACGTCGCAGAGGCTGCCTTGTTTGAAGTCGATCCAGGTCAGTACCGGAAATCCATGTTACTGGCTCCCAAGGGAATTCTTCGTGCCGCACACAATCGTGGCGCAGAACTCTGTCGCGTTGCGTTCTGTTCCCGAGTAGAGCAGAATAATATCTCTTTCCACTTACAAAACCTTCGAAAAAAGAGTTGGTGTTTCAAGCGTATCGATAAGACACAGCGTAAAAATCAACTGAGGAAGTCCAGCCATGATCCAGCGTAGAGAGTTTTCGGCCTTGCGGCGGCATTGCCAGCTGCTACCCTAACAAACCTAAACGGAGTCAAATCGCGCCAGGTTTCCAAGTGGGAAATTATCTACAAGAGCCCGCACGCCAAGCCCAACGACTTGAGCATGACTCGCGAGGGCATGTGGATTCTCGATCAGGGCACCGACAACTGGGTGTCGCTGGTTAATGTAGCCGACGGCAAGGTGATTCGAGAGTTCAAGACCGACGTCAACGCGCCAGCGGCGTGACAGTCGACGAGCACGGAGTGATGTGGATTTCGTCAACCCACAACAGCCTGATGGTCAGTTGCAGTCCGAAGGACGGCAAAACAATCGCGAAGTATTGGACGCCCGGCGCGGGCCGCATCTATCAGAAAAGGGCGATGCCGAGCCTCGGCGCAGCAAGCTCAAGCCGGCCTATCCCGCCCGAGCTCGAGTCCGCGGCTGGCGGCGGTAGCGCCAAAGAGTGAACTTCCTTACGGCCAATTGCCGCTCGACTACAGGATGGCAATGGCGGGACGAGGAGCCCACGGCATCGTCGCCAAGCGATGGCTTGCTCTACTTCGTCGTTCCCCCAGCGCGCTTCCTGGTTGTCATGGAGCCCGAAAACCTGGGTTGTGCAGAGGACTTGGCCGAGTGCCAGGAAACCGGACGCACGGGCTGACGTGGGACGAAAATCGCGAGACGCTTTGGAATGCCGATTCCAACCTCAACGCATTCTTTCGCTTTCGACATGAATGGCAAGATCATCGAAAAGATTCAGCTACACCGACGACTCTCGCCTGTGATCCATGGCGCTTCATCGCTCCACCGAGGCGCCATGGCTGTCATGCCGTGACGATGTAGGCTGGATTTGGAAAATTCGCGATGCCGTGACCGTGCCTTCCGCTTTGCCCGGGCTTCGACAGAAATAGGTCAGAAGACCACTCTGAGGTCTATCCGTCGGTCGAGAAGTTTTCGGACCTCTTTGCCTCGTCCGAGGGTGGCATCGCTGTTGCGCGATGCGAGCCTGCTCCGAACCGCGTTCTGGTTCGTGAGCCCAGCGTCAGCGAATCTGGCTCGGCAGGAACGAGACCAGGCTGCTGCTCCGCGCCACTGTCAGACGACGGGAACCAATCCGCAACCCTACGCTCTGCGCAGCGCCGCCGCCAGCAGCTCCACCAGGTGTCGCCATTCTGTCCGGTGCCGTGCTCGATCTGGGAGCTGGCGGCGGACGAGACGCCCGCGGCTGACAACGGCGACAAGTCTGCCTCCACCGCCCTTCCACGGTTGCTTTGAACAGTCGACGCTTCCCAACCTCCATCGACAGCCCATAGTGCTCTGCCTCGAAACCAAACGAGCCTGCCATGCCGCAGCAGCCCGAATCCACCTCATCGACTTCGAAGCCGCCAAGCTCCTTCAGTGCAGCGCACCAATGGGCCCGTGCCGATGTGGGCTTCTGGTGGCAATGGCCATGCAGCAACACCTTACCGTTGTGCTGTTGACTTGGACTCCATTGGCCTGCTTCCCGCGTCTTCCCCAGCCATTCCTCCAGCATGAACGACTGGCGCGCCACGGTCTTCACCGTTTCGCCCTTTGAGAAGATCCAGGTACTCGTCGCGCAAGGTCAGCAAGCAACTGGGCTCACACCCGATGATCGGAATGTTCTGTGCTGCATAGTCGCTTCAATGCTTCAACATTGTGCTTCGCGCACTTCCGGAGCGTCTTCGACCAGTCCCTTCGAAATCATGGGACGTCCGCAACAGACTTTGTCCGCCAGGATCACTTCGCAGCCCAGATGCTCCAATAGCTCAACGGCAGCAACGGCTCACTTGCGGGTAGTTGTAAGTCATGAAGCAATCGTTGAACAGCACTACCTCTGCCGTTGCTTCGGTGATCCGACGAGCTTTCGTTTGCGCGAAACCAATCGAGCAGCGTGGTCTCGGGCGAAGGGCGGAAGGTCTCGCTCGGTGGCGATTCCCACGCAGCTTCAGCAACTGCTTCGTAATGCCGCTCGCCCATCACCCACCCGACACCGGCGCAAACCGGCTGCCCTGCAGCGATTCAGCGTTTCGATATGGGCAAACATCCGCGAGCGCAGCGGCACGCCATGCTTGCGCCTGGTAGTGCGCCAGGAACTCATATTTGATCTTGGCCATGTCCACGTTGGCCGGGCACTCTCGCCTTTGCATCCCTTGCACTCGAGGCAAGAGGTCGAGCACGTCGTGCATTCGCTTCGACGTGAGTTCCGCCAGCGGCAACTGGTCCGGAGAGTGCGGCCCGCAGCGCATTGGCACGGCCGCGCGTAGAGTGCTCCTCGTCCTTCGTCACCATATACGAAGGGCACATGGTGCCTTCCCTGCGTCTTGCGGCAAATGCCCATGCCGGTGCACATCTCCACGGCACCTGCAGAATCCGCCCTCACGCGTGAAGTCATAGTAAGTCTGGATCGGAGCCGCGTGATAGGCAGCGCCATAGCGCAGGTTCTCCTGTCATGGCAGGTGCGTCCACGACTTTTCCGGGATTGAAGAGATTGTGCGGATCAAACGCCGCCTTGATTTTTCGAAACGCCTGATACAGCCCGAGCCAAAGAGTCGTTCGTTCAGATGGCTGCGAGCCAGGCCATCGCCATGCTCGCCGCTCATCGAGCCGCCAAACTCCATCGACCAGCGAGCAGACTTCATCGGTGATGCGCCGCATCTTGTCCACTTCCGAAGCCTGCTTGTAGATTGATCGAGCGGGCGAATGTGAATGTCAACCTCGACTGACGCATGACCGTAGTAGCCGCCGGCGGTGTCATATCCCGCCAGCAGTTTCTGAAAGCGGCGCAGGAACTCGGGCGAGGTTCTCTGACAGGCACGGCCGGGTCTTCGACAAAGGCAATCGGCTTCTTTGTCCCCCAGCACGCTCATCCAGCAGCCCTTGCGAGCTCTTGCGAAACTTCCAGATGTTCTGCTGCTGCCCCTGTTCCACAGCGCGGGTAAAGGCATAGCCCATAGCGTTGTCGCTGGAGCCTTGCTTCCATCGCGTCCATTCGTGACGCCAGCTCTTCCCGGGTGTCGCCATAAAACTCCACAATCATCATCCCGCCGGGATCACCCTGCACGAAGCCCATGCGGCGCGAAGACTCCAGCGACTGCCGGCCCAAGTCGAGAATCATCTTGTCCATCAGTCTCCATGGCGGCGGGCCGAAACGACAGGATTTCCTGGGACGACTCAACCGCATCGACCAGCGACCGGAAGTGCACGACGTCCAGAGCGGTGAGCTTAGGCCGCGGCATGACCTTCACTTTGGCTTCAGTGACCACAGCCAGAGTTCCTTCCGATCCAATCACCATCCTGCCGAGATTGAATGGCTGATCTTTGGTGAACTCATCCAGGTTGTAGCCACCGACGCGCCGCATCAGTTTGGGATAGCGTCGCTCGATCTCCTCGCGATGCTGTGCTGTGCGAGTGCCTGTACCTCGCGATACAGGCGGTTCTCCAGCCGGTCGCCCTTCATTCGAGGCGGCCAGTTCCTGGGGCTGAGCAGGATTAAACCGTGCTTCCTCGCCGTCGCTCAGCACCACCGTCATTTCGAGGACATGATCGATCGCGTCTTGCCATAGCAGAACCGAGCGAGCGCCGGCGGAGTTGTTCCCATCATCCCACCGAGTGTTGCCCGGCTGCTGCTGGCCGTATCGGGGCCCAACAGAAAGCCTTTGGGACGCAGAAAGGCACTGAGCACATCCTGACACCAGGCCCGGCTGCAGCCGCACCCAGCGCTCTTCCGCGTTGAACTCCAGAACCTCATTCATGTACTTCGAGAAATCCAGGTGAATCGCGTGGCCTACCGTCTGTCCCGACAAGGCTGCGTGCCGCCACCTCTGGGCAGTATGGGCAAGCCGTGCTTCGCGGCCAGCCGCACGGCAGTGGCTACGTCCTGCTTGTGTTGGGGAATCACGACACCGATCGGTTCAATCTGGTAGATGCTGGCGTCGGTGCTGTAAAGAGCCTTCGTGTAGGCATCGAAGCGCAACTTCACCTTCGATCTGCTTTTTGCAGTTCGACGCTCGATGCTCGAGGGTGGTCGTCAGGCTATCCACGAGAACTCGAGCTCGGATTGATGCGTTCTATCCTCACGAATGAGGAATGACGAAGCTGCCGAAATGACGAATGACGCAAGCACCTAATGCTCTAAGTCCGAGTTTCTCGTCATTCGTCACTCGGGTTTCTTTCGTCATTCGTGCTTCAGTCATTCGATCATTCACCCTGGTCCAGATTTGGAGCACTGGTGCCAATACGTGGCTCTGGTGCAGCTTGAACAGCGGCGCACCCGTTTTGTGCGCGCCCTAGATCATAGCCACTTCTTGAGCCACTCCCACGCCTCGGCTTGCATTTCTGAATTGAACTCATGCGGTGTGTCATACATACGGGTTCGGCATTTGTCTGGGATGCCGGCTTTTTTGTAACAGGCATTCAGCTTGTCAAAGCTGGCTCGCACGCCATCCTGCGCGAAGAGAGCGTCCTGCTGCCATTGATCACCAGGAAAGCACGCGGGCATCGCCAGCGAGGTGACACGTGGGATAGTCGGAGTACTGATACTAAGCCGGGCACGATCTTCGTAAAGCCGATGCTGTTTCTGGACCTGCTTGCGCAACTGAGCCGGGAAAGACGTCATCCATCCCACGGCGACCGCTGCCTGATGCGGTCATCCAAGGCAGCTAGATGACAAGTCCGCAGGCCACCTACGGACGCAGCCGACGCAACCGATGCGTTTTGTCCACCTCCGGCCGCGGTGACAAGATAATCCACGGTACGAACGTCGTCCCAATACATGACGCCTGACCAGGTAAAGCCAGCCGCGAAGATCGTCCGGCCCAACAGTTGTTCGTTTTGGCTTGCCCGCTGGTTGAACGCCCGAATCCTCTCGGCTGTAATGGTCGTCGGGCGCTCGCGCCAGTCCGGCGGCGTCATCATCCAGCAGCAGCCGGCGTTCGCCCCAGTAGAACATGTCGATGACGATCACCACGTAGCCCTGGCGAGCCAGGTCCGAGGCGATGCTCTTCCCGCTGTAGTACGTCTCTTTGAATTTCGCCAGCACGGGATGAACGGTTCTCCAGGTCCACAATCTTCTCTTTGCCCCACAAATAAAATCCACCATGGTCATGCAGGGCTACGATCGCAGGGGCCGGCTTGGGTGCATTCTTCGGAATCAGCACAAACGCGGGGACGCGGATATCTGGAGTGGTATTGAAGTAGACCTCTCCGCGGACATACTCGCCACAATCAACCTTTTCCACCGTTTCGGCCGCGGATCGCACTTCGGCGGCGAATAGTGCAGCAACTCCAGCAGCTTTCCGCGAGCCACTTTTTCCAGCTCGCGTACCGACTTGTATTCCTGACGCAAGTAGGAGAGCTTGAAATCCTTGGGAGCTTGACTCTGGATGAATGGAAAGAGGGAACCCACGTCCGAATCGGTTGTGACCGCAGGTGAGGTGGCTTCGTGGCGCGGCCGGTGATCTGTGGTCGGCCCGAGGCTTTACCTGCCAGGAGGGCTTGGGCAGTTAGTCCCAGAGCAGCTGACTGCAAAAGTCTCGGCGGAGTCTTACGGGGATGCTTGCGGCTCTTTGCCTCGCATTTGATTCTCCGAACTGACCAAGCTCTCACTCCACGACTGCTACAGCCTCAATTCAATCAGAAAGTCTGCGACGGCCAGCGAAGACACCCCAATCCAGGTACTTGTGGGCGGGTTGACACCAGGAAAGAACTCCCTGAGAACCGCTCCAGAGCGAGTTTGCATCCGCGGGTCTGTAGTTCACCACATAAAGGCGCAAGGCGACAACTATCTGCCAGACTCCCTCCTGCAGCCTCCACCGCATGTCGCACATTCTGCAAGGCCTGTCGGCCTGCTCTACCAGACTATTGCCACCGACAAGTCTCTTCCCTGCATCCCATGCCGTCTGGCCGAGATATAGATGGTTTTCCCGCCGCGCGTCGCAATCACCTGCGAAAACCCGTGCGGCACGCTCGGAAAAAGTGTGTCTGGATTGATATGCTCTTTGGGCATCACGGAACAGAAGGCTTCGGCGATGCAGTATAGAGCGGGTGACAGGTTCTTCAAAGCGGCTTTATCGATGGGCAGGATCTGCCGTTTCATGACTGTTGCAAAAGAAAGCTGTTAACTCTTGTCACGACTCCAACGTTTAGCAATTCAGAAATGCGATTGTAGCCGACCAGAACTGTCAGACATGGGTTGAAGTCCCGTCGCGAAATGCCGCCAAACAGGTGGAGTAGTCTCGTCAGGCCAGGAGGAAGATATGCAGGAAAAGGTTGCAGTTGTGATTGTTTTATTGTCGTTCATGGCTAGCCTGTATTTGATTGTCGCTACCGGCTTCGAGTGGTCGCAGGGCCAGCGCGTTGATTCGTGCCCGGGCTGATCTGCACGCGAAGCTGCTCGACCGGCTCGGGATCTGGCCGGGAGATGGTTGAGTTTTGCCAAACCGAGGGTGGCAAGCGTTTCATCGAGGGCCTTTCGATGGGAACCTTGGATAGCCCTGCTTCCAAGGGATCGCCTCCGGAAAGGATTCTCGGGTCGATTCAGAAAGGCATCATATTGACGCTCCTCGGATTGGGGTTCCTCAGTCTGGCATGGAAGTATCAGAGAGATGATCCGGGAGACGTATTCATGGTAATCGGCGTTGTAGGACTCTCTCTGGGAATCGGCTTCCTCCTTTCGGCCAGTGTTTCCTACCGACTGTCGAGATCTATGGGACTCCTGGCCAAAAGTGACCCCGCAGCAAGCAAGGAACTGTTTTCGCAGTCGTAGCGCAGGGAAACAGCCACACTCATACCACATGAGGGCAACGTCTCCAGTGTGACAGTGAGTCCCCTCAATCGAACTTTGGAACTTCGTTGGCATTAAGTGAGTAATAGAGTCTGGACAACCTCGGAAGGGCTGAATGACTTCACAGGAATGCACTGCATGATGATCTTGGCCTCAGATTCTCGTGGAAAGCACTTTGGCCAAAGAACCTGTCGACGACGTCGCAACAGCCGAACGGCCTTTGGCGATGAGCGAAGTCGGTCTTCCAGGCTTTCTACGAAGAGACCGCCCGGCCCCTGTGGTGCTTTCATTTGCCGGGTGTGCGGCAAACCGGAACTGGCAGACGACCTCCTGCAGGAAACCTACCTTCGCTTCCTGCGTGCTGCCGACCTGAAGGCAGAGGCTGCGCTTCGCAAAGCCTATTTGTACAAGATCGCGACGAACCTGATGACCGACCATTGGCGCACCTCGGCCCGGGAACAGCCGATTTGTGGTGACCAGTCATTCCGACGAGGAGTTTCACGAGGAGGCAGCATCAGATCAAAAGGACGCCGCCGAGGCTGTGATTGTCAGCCGCGACCTGTCGCGGGTATTTCAGCAACTCAAACCGATGGAACGCTCACTGCTCTGGCTGGCCTACGTCGAAGGATCGGAGCATCGAGAGATTGCTGCGGCGCTGGGGCTGAAACAGAAAAGCATTCGCGTACTGCTCTTTCGCGCCCGTCAGAAGTTCGCCCAGCATTTTGAAAGCGCCGGGGTTGAGTCCGGAGGCAAGGTCATGAAACCCACATCGTGTTCAGCACGAACAAGCCATAATCGCCGCGGTTCAGACAGAGACTTGACAGACGCATTGAGAATGCATCTGGGCAGCTGCGCTTGCGTGTCAAGAGACCATTCAGATCGCTGGTTGCATGCATTCGCTGGCCGCTGCGGAAGACAGACTCTCGCCCGTTGCCAGATGCTCGGGTCATCTGGCTTAAGGCAAGTCTCGCCCAGAGACGGGCGAGCACAGCCGAAGCATTGAGGCCCGGAGCAATACGTAACTGAACGAAGTACAA